>Ga0126377_10000411_pt1 | contig 25752 bp, 28 predicted proteins | sample PanSoiMetPlot_22_FD_92647 | JGI IMG/M metagenome (GOLD analysis project Ga0126377, IMG submission 92647) | Tropical forest soil microbial communities from Panama - MetaG Plot_22 | ecosystem: Environmental > Terrestrial > Soil > Tropical forest > Bulk soil | place: Panama | collected 2016-02-17 | reverse complement strand
TCCTCAGACTTGCGCAGCGCCTTGCCGTCGAGATTAGAAAACTTGGCGACCATCTCCTTGCCGATCCGATCCAGCACCGGATCGCCGGTCACGTTCATCGGCCCGATCAGCGCGGCGATCTCCTTCATGTTGTCCAGAGTGGCATCCCGAAGCATGGCCCCCGGCACATTCGGCAGGAAGTTCTCGGACTGCTTGATCAGGTTCTCCAGCGCCGTCTCGGCCATCTTGTAGACTTCACGGGTGGCATTGACGAACATCAGCCGCACGCTGTCCTCGACCTCCTGCTTCATCTCATCGATCTCGGCCTGATCGACGCCTTCCAGTCGCCAGTCACCCGTCTCCGGTACCGGAGAAGGTGTGAACGTGTACTCGAAATAACCACGGATGCGGCTCTGCTCCGGAAAATCCCGGTCCTTGTAGGCGTTGCCGAGACGCCGCTTGGCTCGCAGCTTAAGGTCCGGATAGCCATCCACGAACTTGCTGACGTAATCGTTGAACTGCTCGCGGATTTCCCGCTGCACCGACATGTACGTTTCGAACATGGCGGTGGCGAGCAGGTTCTGGCCACGGACCATTCCCGGCAGCGTCATCTTGTAGTGCTCAGAGCGGCCCAGTGATGCCGTGGTGCGGATCGGCTGGATCAGATGCTTCGGGCACAGTTCCTTGAGCACCACCATCGATCCGGCTTCCGCCGCCTGAGAAGCCTCGGCATGGACCGCGACATCGCGGTCCCCTGCCACCGCCTTCCACTCACGGATGGAAAGCGTCATCAGCATTGCACGTTCGTTTAGCTTGGTCATTGTCGTTTCTCCTATGTCCTTGTTTTCACTGCATGATGTTGTTCATTGGCCCGATCTTGAAATCTGTCATGGCCTTGGTGTTGTTGAGTTCGGGATGCCGGTCGAGGACATCCTTGACGAAGATCGCATTGAGTTCCTGATTTTCGATGCGGCTCATGTACTGGATCATCGGAGCGATGTTCTTCTTGTCGGCCATCGCCGCGAAGTTGGTGATCAGCAGGTAGAGGATGTCGATCTTTTCCGGCCCGTACAGCTCATGGGTCAGCGGGTTGGCGAGAACGACATGGGGATCGGCGGCAAACTGTTCGATGCGCAGCCACTTCTCGAATGTCGTCATCATCGCCGCACCGATCTGGCCGGTCAGCATCTCGGCCCGGACATGGTTGGACACATCCAGCGTCATGATCTCCGAAGCCTTGTCCCAAGACCGGGGCGTCGGGCAGGCATCCTGTCCGACCACGAACTGATGCAGATGGGCGGGGTTCTTGTTGAGGTAGGAGATGACCAGCGGATGCCAGCCCTGCCGGTTGGCATGGGTCATCACTTCCTTGTAGTCGGGTTCGATGGTGACGAAGGTCAGCCGCTCCTTCAGGTGCGACGGCAACGCCGTGGTCCCGGCCTTGTTCTCAGGCTTGTTCATCGTCGCAACGATGGTAATGCCGGGAGATATTTCGTGATTGCCGATCCGCCACTGGTTGACCAGCTGCGAGCAGACATTGAGGTTGGCCATCGGAGCCTGCGCCAGTTCATCGAGATTGAAGAAGCCGAGAACGCCGTCCTCAAGCATCGGATCGGGCAGGAAGTCAGGGCGCAGCCGGATCAGGCGCTTGGCCGTAAACTTCTCGCCGTCGTGGCCCTTCAGTTCGACATCCATGGGGAAGCCGAAGCCGCCCATCTCACCGGCATCCATCTGGCCAACGATGGTCTGATGGTAGGGCATCTCCAGTTCCGCTGCGGCCTGTATGCAGGCTGCAGTTTTGCCGACACCGGGATCGCCGACTAGAGCCGGGACGATCATGGCACGATGTGACGCGCCATTCTCCCACCTCTTGTAATTGTGGTGGAACACTTCGGTGATCATCTTTTTTGCATCTGTGATGTTCATGTCAGTTTCTCCTTGTTATTTCCGGCCCCACTGAGCCTTGTCATAGCAAGCCTGAAAACCACTTGTCCTCTTGAGGACCGCTTCCATCCTGTTCACTGCCTCGGCGAGAACCTTGAACATTTCAGTCTCAGGCACATTGCCTTCGCTGCACTGGTAGAGAAGGCACTTCGCCGACTTGAGAACCTGAACCGGATTGTCTGACGGATCGGGATTGCTGTAGGCCTTGATATCGGCTTCGTAATCCTCAACCGGATCGCCATAACGCTCCCGAAGAGCCAAAGCATTCATGCGCCACAGCGCCTCACCGATAGATGCTGCCATCTCCTTACTGAACCAAGGATCGCTGTGTAGTCTCAGGCACTCCACCGCATCGGCGATGGTCGCCTCTTCCACCAAAAATGCACTCATGTGTGTTTTCTCCTAACTGCTTATAGCAGACGACATTTGTCGTCCGGCCACCTTTATCGCATGACCACGGCGACCGTGTCAATCCCCCAACCAATTCCACCAAAGGCCTGCTAAAGTTCTCACGAAAGGTCGATGCCGAGACGGAGATCGACAAGCTTGGATGTCGCCCGCATGAGAATGGCTTCCGCCATTGCCCTTAGCTCTTCGGTGGACACGTCCTTGTTGCGATTGGACGAATGGCCCTGCATGGCCTGCCGCAGGCGGCGGCGATAGATCGCCTCGGTGGTGTTGGTCTTGAGGCCGTTGAGCATGGACCGGTAGAGCACGCCATCGCTGCGAATGCCGATGACATGCTGCTCGTGAAAATAGATGTACTCGTCGCCGATCCTGATGAACACGGCCCCATCGACGCGGTGGGCATAGTTGCCCGCCGCGAAGATGAGGCGCTTGGGTGGTTTTGACTTGTTCACTTTCGCGCCAGTTCACATGGCTGGCAGTGACAGACGGTGCCGAAGTGGAGGGCTGTCTGATGCCAGACGGAGGAGTTCTCGCCCCTGTCTCTGGCTTCGATGCATTTGCGGGCGATCTTGTGAACGTCCTCCTCCTTCAGGCCGGTCGTGCCGGTCCAGACGAGATGCACCTGATCATCGAATGTGTAGGGCATGGCTCACTCCTTCTTGCGCTTGAGCACATCAAGCGCCGCCTTGGCTGCGTCGAGGGAAAACGACAGGTCTTTGATGCGCTTGTCGGTGATCGCCCTGATCTCCTTGGCCTCGGCGATCTCGCGCTCAAGCCCCTGAACGATGATCTCCATCTGCTCCTGCATCTTGTGCGACGACCGCTCGGTGTTCTCGTCGGTCACATCGCTCACGATCTTGCTCCGATCCCGGCCCTTCGGGTTTTCGAGGTAATCCTTCGCCTTCGGCATTGACGGAAAAGGTTTAAGCACAGATGGCGTATTGACTTCGATCATTGCGCCAGTCAGTGACTTTTCGAACTCGTCGTCGGTAATATTGAAGTCTGGTTCCTGTTGCATTCTAGCTCCTTCACCTTGGTTTGATACTCGGTAATCTTAATCTTCAGTTCCTGAGAGGCAACCTCGTACTCATCAAGCTTGGGATCAAGCTGGTCCCACAATTTGTCGATCTGTTCGATGCGGCCTTTGATGTCGATCATCTTCACAAGCACGTCATCGACCATCGGCCTGATGGTGTCGGCCAGCACAAAGACTTCCTTGTACAGGTCGATGACATCCTCCTCGTGCTTGTCGGGACCGAAGCTGTCTTCCCTGATCACGGTCACCCATTCCACCGGCACGCCGAGATCGTCGGCGATCTTCTGGTCCGTCCAGCCGACCTTGTAGCCGGTCACCTCGTCCACATAGGTTTCCTCAAGCTTGACATGGACGATGCGCTTTTCGGTGCGGGACGGCGGTATTACTTCCTGCGGTATTACATGAGGCTCCGCCACAGGTTCCGGTTCCGGTGCCGGTTCGGGTTTTAGCTCTTCTGCGTGACCGTTAGACTTGGCCTTCCTGAAGGCATGGTCGGGGCAACGATCCGCTCTGAAGCCGCCACCCACCAGCCAGCCCTTGTCCCTGAACCATCGCGCCGCCTGTACGTAATTGATGTCGCCATGCTTGGAGAAGATGAGCGAATTGGTGCAGCCGCTATGCCCGCACCTGATCCTGACCCTCTGATTGGTGATCCCCGGCTCCATGGGTAGCTCTTCGAACTGGCGGTCTGGCATGTCCACGCTCCTGTGTGCTTCGTCATAGGCAGCGAACACCGCGCTCTTGAGATCGGGCAGGCGTCCCTCCTTCTTGGCCTTGATCAGCTCCTGCGCTTCGGCTTGAGCCTTGATCTGTTGCTTGGACAGGTACTTTTCCCAGTTCTGGCCTGTCACTTGGCTGACACGGGACGTGGATACGTTGATCCCGGCCTCCCCTAAAGTGTCCGCGATTTTCTGCAGCCCCATCCCTGACGCCCGCATCCTGCGGGCGTCCTCGTGCCATGTTGGCAGCTTGATCTTTGGGTCCATCTTGTCCCTCACTGGATGGTGGTGCCGACAGGAATGTCTTCGGGAAACAGCCGCTGCACGGCACGGCGCATGATCTCGTCGGCGAGATCATTCTTCATGCCTTCGCACAGATGCTCCATGTCGATGAAGAAATCCTTGGTGATCTCGATCCCGATCTCCCTGTCGCCCCTATGCTCTTCGGCTTCGGCAACCGCAGTTATCCTGAACGCGATCCGCAGCGCCAGCATGAGGGCGAGGACACTGCCCACCTGACAGAAATGGCGGCCCTCATGGGTGCGACTTTCCATCAGCAGATCGATTGCCAGATCGACCACCTCACCCGCCGTGCAGCATTCGCAGACTTCGGTATCCATATTGCACTTGTTAATAACCTTCTTCGACTTGACAAGTTTCATGGGAAACTCCCTCAATTGGACGGGCCGATTGTAAGCGGCCCGCCCCGTTGGCGTCAAACCAAACCTGATTTCAGAGGTGGAGAATTATCGTCCGATCAGGCGATCTTGGAGCCCTTCATTATCCAGTCCAGATCGCTCTGGCATATCTTGGCGAACTCCTTGGCAAACTCCAGTCCGTACCGCATGGTGTGGTCAGTCTCGCCAAGCACCTCTTTCGCTCGCCGGAACAGACGGGCAGCGTCGGTCTGAGCATTGCCAGTCAATTCGTACTTCTCATGAAGACGAAGAAGCTCCTGCTTCAACTCCTCAATCGCACGAAGTAGTTCCTTCTCACGAGACTTGCCGCCATTGCCACGCTTCTTCTTAGGCTTATCTTCGTCCGCATCCGTCTCTTCGGCACCAGTCTCTTCGCTGGAAGTGGTTTCTTCATCATCGATGATGATGCTCTTGCTGTATACTAACCACATGTACACTGGATTGCTTGGACGCTTCGCCTCGTACATCTTGTTCCGGAAAGCCTCAACTTCTTCCAGATTGTCGATGCAATTCATAAGGGCTGTTATCACACCCTTCTTGTTCAGCTCCGTATAGGTGTCGTAGAAGCTACCCAGCCGCTTCTTGAGAGCGGCATTATAATTTTCGCCGCGCGTGGCACCATTTGCGTCCTTGGCGGCAGCTTCACGGCAAGGCTTTATCTTCTTGCCGAACTTGACCCACCGCTCAAACGTGTCTCCTTCGCTCTTGAGGATCATGTTGTAGTCCTTCATCAACTGACTACCGGTTGTCATCCCGATCTCCTTTCGTGATCGTTTCTCACATTATAGACGGACGATCTCTGTCGTCCGCCTATGACCGTACTCTTAATTTCTTAAGAGTGCAATAGGAACATATTCCTACTTCTGCTCAGTGAGCAATCTTAATTTCTTAAGAGTGCTTCCCAATCCCCATTGCAGTCATCGCTGTACGGATTGCGGAAATGCGGGTGTTGCACGGCCGAATAAAATCGCCGACATAAGCCGGACGAGACGGCGGCGGTAGCTCCGACAAATCCCAAACATTCTTAAGGACGGTCAGAGCGAACTCAGTGGCAGCTGGACCTTCATAATCAAACCCAAGACCATTTGCGGTCCTTGCACCCTGTTGATCACTCCATAGACTGCAATGCCGTTGGGTCCACATGTAGATCGCCTCGTCGGCGCTATGAGCCCATACATGCATCGAATAGAAGCCTGCCTCGACGTGGAACAGTTTGATTTCCATACTCAGTACTCCCGCTTCATTTGGAAAGAGGAGGCTCACGCCTCCTCCTCCTCGTCGTCCTCTTTGAAGTCGTCTTGCGTCAGCGGGTCTGGAACGTCAGCGCTGAAGTCATTGATGAGTTCGGCTCCGCTTGGCGCAAGGTGGGCCTTGTCACCCAGCGCATCCGTTATCTTTTCGACCGCCTCATTGTATTTTTCGGCGATGAGATTGTATTCGTTCACGGCATCCTTGATGTCGTTCTCAGCACTCTCCAGTTCCTCACGCAGTACCTCGATCTCTTCGAGGAGATCGTCGTCGATTTTGGCCATTATCTAGTTCTCCTATCACATCGAACGACATCTATCGTCCGTCTCACACCATATAATCCTCCCGCCTCGACATGAAAAGGGGCGGGCCTGACTCGGCCCACCCCTCAATAGTTACTCAGCAGCCTCCAGTGGCTCACGCTGCTTGCGTGCGGCTTCCCGTCTCCTCAGCTCCATCTCGACAGCGTAGCGCAGAAAGTGGGGACGTATCTCTCCGCCCTTCAGCACCCGGTCCATTCGCTTGAACGTACCCTTGGGCAGGCGTGCCTGCATGATGTCGGCAATGTCAGACTGTTTCGTTGGCGTGGTCATGTCGCAGTGGTTCCTTTCCCGGTGACACTTGTTGCATACGGTTCCATACAGTTCCATACAGTTCCATATGGCTCCGCGCGTTTGCGGTTTTTAGGGTAGCATTAGCCCTTGCATCCGTCAAGGAACAGGAGTAATGGTAGTGTCCTCAACAATAGGGGAAAATCACATGAACATTGATGACAGCAATGAAGCGCGGCCGATCTACCATGTGCCGGTGACGACAGCCGAGTTCCAGCCGGACAAACCAGCTGATCTCCTGCACATTGGCAAGAGCTTCCAGCGACACTACTGGACCGAAATGTTGCCTTTCATGCAGGCAATCAGCGGAGAGGGACCATCGATAACCGGCCATCCAATCGGAGATGAATGGAAGATGACCTTCACGATCAAGAAACTGGCTAGCGACAACGGTTACGCCATCCTCGCCGAGCGGTCAGACAATGAATTCCGTCAGTTGATGCGCCGCGCCTATCGCTCGAATACCCACACCGCAGTCGGCAAGCTGATCAAGCAGGCGATCCATCTCAGGATCGAAGACCAACGCACCAAGAAGGAGAGTGCCGAAACGGAGACACCTTCCGAATAAGCATTCAGGAGAGCGCACGGACAGGGGCTGGCCAGTGGCTGGCCCTTGTCGTGTCGAGGGAGAAAAATCATGCCAGAGACAATCCAATTCCCAACCGCATCTGAAAGGCTGGTAAAACGCGCCATGCACGCAAAACAAGAATACGCTGACGCACTGGCCAGCGAAACCAAGGGACGCCAGCAGGCCATTGCCGCCGTCATCGAATACGGTGATGCGCTGCTTGAGGGGCGCACCATGCACAAGAGCGACAAGGATTTTGGGCGGTGGGTCAGCGACAACGGCCTCGACCAAGACAAGCCTTGGAACGATCCGCGCGAACGGTCGAGCGCCATCAACATTGCCAAGCTTGCATTCGGGAACAGTCCCGAAAGCAGCTTCACCAACTGTCCCTATACCCGCCCATCCGACATGATGAAATGGTACCGGAAGAAGCATCCCAATCCGCAAGCCAAGGCCAAGCGGGCTGAGAAAGCCGAGGCGATGGCCAAGGGGCTGGAAGCGATCAAGGTGATGGAGGCCAAGGGCGAGACGGTCACCGAGGACAAGATCGCCGCCAAGGCTGGCATTGCCGCAGGCACCGCCAACAAGGCGTTCACGGTGCACAAGCGCGAGAAGACCGCAGTTGAAAAAGCGGTTGCCGAGACGACCGAGAAGCTGAGCGAGGATCAGCAGCTTGAAAAGGCCAAGTTCACGGCGAAGGGCAAGCTGACCATCGACAAGGCAATCGGCATTCACAGGAAGCGCCTCGACAAATCGTTCTGGTCGACGGTCCACGAGGAGGTGCGCAGGCAGATCGACAAGGCCGACGAGGCCATGCGCAGGCACAATGCCGAGCTGATGAAGGAGAACGCCTCGCTCAACCAGACCCTCAATCAGAAAGCGCTGTTCACGCAGGCCGAGTTCCGGGTGATCCTGATGGCGCTGCATCCCGACAACTCGGCATCGGCCGATGTCCGTGCCCGCGCCTTCGATCTGGTCAGGAAGAACGAGAAGCGGCTGGTGAAATCGGAATAAGGGGGCCATACCCCCGTTCAAACGTTATGGTGCCGAGGGGAGAAACAAGGGAGTTCTTCCAATGAAGACGCTCATCGCCCTCGCATTGGCACTGTCTTTCGCCACACCATTGGCGGCACAGCCAATCTCCACTCCGTCGATAGAAAAGGTTCAGTACCGGGATTGGCGGGACAATCGTGACTGGGATCGGCGCGGCTGGCGTTCCGAGCGCTGGCAGCAACGCCGTTACTGGCGCATGCGTCAGGCCCGCCGTGACTGCTTCCGCTATGGCGACTGTGAACGCTACGACCGCTGGCAATCGCGTCGTGACTGGCGCGGCAGGAACTATCGCCGCAACGGCTTCACACTGCAGTTCGGCTTTTAAACCACACATGTCACGTGGGCGTCCTACTTATCCCCCAGATATCTTGGGGATAGGTAGGATCGACTACGGGATCGTTTAAAAACAATCAGTTATCCGGCTCTCTGGAAAATAGTTTGACTCAATACGATTTGCCTTCGGGTGAGGCGAGGAACATGTCGTAGCTCTCTTCGATCTCGTCACGGATCAGGTCAAGGCTCTCCTGATACGTCTCCTCGTACCTGTCTTCTGGCACGCCCTTGAGGACGTGCGCCATGAACACACCGAGAATGTCGGCCAACGCACGGCGGACATCGGCGGGCTTCTTGTCTCTGATGACAAGCGCAATCTCACTCACAAGCTGTGCGACTTCGGGACTGATCATGGCTCAAACCGGGATGGGCAGGGTGAAGGGAATTGAAACCGATACGTAGCAACCCGTTCCTTGTGGTTGCTACGTCTCACACTGCCGTCCCGTCCTCGACAGGGATCACCAACACCAGCCCCACATCTGCGACATCCCACCTGTCTGACTTCTTCCCTATTTCGGTCCCTCGTTATCTTACGTTCCACGTATTTCTGGAAATCCTTAGCCCAATCATCGTCTCTCAACTTAAGGTACCCCTTTGATTTCACTATTGTTTTTGTATTTTTTTTTCGTGTACGAGCCAGCCTCTGTCCCAATGGGTACCTTCCGTAGGTTCCCATTGGTCTGTCCCAACGGTGACTTTGTTCTATTATGGCCTCGATTTTTATCAACCCTGCGGTGTATCAATTTTGGTTACTATCCACAGAAATTTTCTCACACGTCGGTTGAGTTAATCTCAACCGAGTTTTTGTCACTCCGGTCCCGTCGCATAAATCCCCGTCACCCGCGTGCGCAAAATCCGCCCGTACTTGCGCGCCAGCAGTGGCGGCAGGGTGAACAGGTTCATGATCTCCCGGCGCATGTCCTCGACGTGAACGTCGGCTAAAGCGCAGACGGTTTCAAAATCATCCGTGGCCAGCCACAGGATCACGTCGGCCCTCAGCCCGCCGTCCATCGAATAGATGTCACGGATCGATTGTCCCAGTACATGCCGCCAGAGGAGCGACACGGATGACAGCTCTTGGATTTGTGGCGTCCACGAAACCGGTGACCGTCTTTTTGCGGACCTGTCTGTCATTGACGAACACCCTCTTCTGGAGGGCGTCGAGGATCAGGCTCTCGTCCACGTCCGGGCGACGGCTGGTGTAGTAGATTTCGATCTCGACCTCCACGTCCCCTTCAAACATCGGGTCGAGGGTTGGGCATTGCTTGGCGAAATCGCTGACATAGCGCCGCGCCGCATCGGACTTGATCAGTCTCGACACTCCCTTGATGCGTACCGCCTTGCGTGAGTTGGCCTTGCTGTAGGGCTGGCCGTAGATCACCTTGACCCAAGGTGTTGTTCTCGTTACGTACTGGGCCTTGGCTTGACTATTGTCACGGATACGGCTTTTCATGGCGCTTTCCACTATAGCGTCGGTCAACCATGAAGATAACAAATAAATTCAACCTGCCTGACACGATCATGCGGGCGGCGCTGATCATGAACGAGCGCTACGACAAGGGAAATGTCGAGCGTTCAGTGACGCAACTGATCCAGCCGCCGCGCATCGACATCCTGCGCAAGGCGCATTTCCACGAAGTAGAAAAAGACTTGTCGGAGGAATGGTGGAGTCTGTTCGGCAACGCCGTCCACTACATCCTTGAACTGGGGAAATCTCCCGACATGATTGCCGAGCAAAGGCTTTACGCAGAGATTGACGGCTGGCCGATCTCGGGCAAGCCGGACCTGATCGAACGTCATGCCGACAATCTCTATTCCTTGGGCGACTACAAGGTCACCACCTCGTACCAGCTGACCAAGGACGAAGGCGGGCTGAAGTCGGAATGGGAACAGCAGTTGAACATGCTGGCCTGCCTGTTCGCCATGAACCATCAGGCCACCTTCAAGGAACTCTACATCATCGCCATCGTCAGGGACTGGCAGCGCAAGCAGGCGCAGGCCGACCTGACCTATCCGGCCGCGCCGGTCGTCAAGATCGTTGCGCCGATCTGGACGTTCGCCCAGCAGAAGGCTTTTCTGGAGGAGCGCGTGCGCCAGCACCGCAATGCCGAGATGCTGCAGGACTTGGGCCTGCCGCTGCCCGACTGCTCCCCGTACGAGCGCTGGTCGCGCGCCGACAGGTATGCAGTCATCAGACATGGCGGCAAGCGCGCGGCACGGGTTTATGACAACGAGGAAGAGGCCGAGGCGGACGCCAAGACGCGCTCCACCAGCAAGTCCATGTATGAAGTGGAATATCGCCCCGGCAAGTCGGTCAGGTGCGCGGGCAACTACTGCCAGTGCGCCGAATGGTGCGACCAGTTTGCCCGGATGCGTCAGGAAGAATGGCAGGATGATGAAACAAATAGTGAACAATAGACTTGACAAAAATCGCATACGGGCGCAAGGATACAGGTCATGAACGCAGAGCTATTCGAACAGGCGATGGGCGCGATCCATCGGCAGAAGCAGGATCACGGCGTCCACATCGACGGCCGCATCTATTCAAAGGTGCAGGACAGGATAGAAGTCTTCCGCCGTTATTTCGGCGGAACTTATGGTATCGTCACCAACATCGACTACAGCAAGGGTTTCCGCAACGGCACCGCCATCGTTGCCAGCTGCATGATCGTTGACATGACCGGCAATGTCGTGGCCTCGGGCCACGCCTGTGAATTCGTCGGGTCTTCGTACTTCACCGATGTCTCGCCCGTCGAGGTGGCCGAGACTTCGGCCATTGGCAGGGCGCTTGCCGCATTCGGGCTGCATGGCGGCGAGTACGCCTCCATCGATGAGATCAATGCCGCGCGCGGCAGGGAAGGGCTCAGGCAGCAGGGAGGAGCTAACGACGAAAGGGAAACGGAGCCCACCGGTTCCCCTCCTCCTAGCAGCAACGGCCGCGAGATGACCGGCTACTACGTCCCCTCCGAGCACGAAGCCATGTGGAGCGCCGATCTGCAACAGGAGCAGGAACGCATCCTCAATGAAATCTACGCCGTGGAGAACGGTCATCTCCTCGGCCGCTATTGGAACGAACTGAAACCGTTCCTCGCCATCCTCGCCAAGCAGGACATGGACCTTGCCTCCGAGATCAGGGCGGCATTCACCGATGCCCATAACAAGTTTCAGGAGCAGAGGTGAGCGACAAATATCAGACCTGCGTGGAGTGCAAACTCTCCAAACCGCTTTCGATGTTCAACCGGAAGGGCATCACCTTCGACACCATCTGCAGGCAATGCGTGGAGGAACTAAAAGGCCCCAGCCTGCAGGACTGGTACGATCAACGCACCAAACAGGACGCCTTCAGGGAGAAGGACGAAGCCCTAGAACAGGTGCATGAGGAACCATGGGCGACACAGGCGATGACGCGGTTCATCCGTCTGGTGCCGCGCGGCAGTTTCCTCGGCATCGCCGAAGAGTATCGCATCATGTTGATTGCTGACGGCTTGCCGCCACCGCATCATCACAACTGCTGGGGATCGTTTGCAACAGCCTTGGTCAAGGCCGGACTGATCGAATGGACCGGCGAGTACGACCACATGAAGGGCTCGAAAAGTCACGGACGCGGCGGCAGCAAGATTTACAGGAGATGAGCATGGCCGGTTATGGCAGGAACTATTACGGCGACAACCGTGGCAACCGTGGCGGTTATGACCGTGGTTACCAAGAGCGCCGTCCGCAGCGTGACGAACAGCGCACCTACATCAATCAGGGCTCGCTGTTCATCAGGGACAAGCGCAGCCCCAAGGCACCGGATGTCGGCGGCGACATCACCATTGGCGGCGACGTGCTGACCTACATCCTCGACCTCATGAACAAGGGCGAGCAGACCATCAAGCTGGAGATCGCCGGATGGAAGCGGCGCTCGCGCAACGGCGACGATTTCACCAGCCTCGCCGTCAACATCCCCTATTCGGAGCGCGACAACTACCAGCAGGACAGGCCGGACGAACGACGCATGATGCGCGGCGGCTATGCGCAGCAGTCCGGACGCCGCGACGACAGGCAGGACAACAGGCAGGACAACAGGTCACGCCGTCAGGACAGCATGTCGGACGATGAGTTCGCGCGCGGCGACAGTCTTCCCGACTTCATGCGTGACGACGGAGAACCACCTTTCTGATGGTGGCGATCAAGCCTTTTCGCCTGCGTTCCGACCGCTACCTCGACTACATCCGACAGCAATCCTGTCTGGTATGCGGAGCGCAGGCGGAAGCCCACCATGTCCAGTTCGCCCAGCCGCGCGCAATGGGACGGCGATCCGGAGATCAGTGGGCGGTTCCGCTCTGCCATGCCCATCACATGCAGATGCACGAAAGCCCGATGCCGGAACGGACATGGTGGGCGCTGCACGGCATCAACCCCGTGGTGTGGGCGCGCAACAGCTTTTTCAAATGGAGCAAGACACATGGTGCCGAGCACCCCGATTTCCCAAAATATGCTTCTGGCGGGAGCGACGAACAATCTGAACGATCTCCTGAACCAGAAGGTTAACGACTGGATCAATGAAATCCCCAAGCGTAAGAAGGTGAAGCTGACCAAGCTGCAGAAGGCACAGCAGCGGCTGTCCAATCTCGCCATCGAACTCGACGCGAAGGTGACGTGGTACGCCAAGCGCATCGACATCGCCCATGTCATTGCCGAACTCGGCGGCATCAACCCGATCTACCGGGGCAGGCCGTCGGCGTTCGCCATGAAGCTGCTGGAGGGTGTCCCGGCACCGGTCGGCGGCAAGCTGTTCCGCCTGCAGCTCTGCGGGCTGATGTATTACACGCCGCCGATCTACGGCAAGCGGCGCTCCGAGAACCGCACATCGATGGCCGGACTGGCGCTGCTCAAGCATTGGGCCGGATGCCGGGAGGACTTCGCCCGATATCATGCCGCCTTTGTCACAGAGAAGGCCACCAGAGAGATCACCAGCCAGTGCATCGATTTGTACCTCGGCATCGTGCCGAACGCGTTCACGGGCAGCAATGAGGCGAACAAGGCCTTTCAGAAGCGCACCGTGTACCGGCGCGACTTCATGCCGACCGAAATGGTCAACGTGCCCAATAGCAGCATGATGCCGATGAGGCCGACCGCGCACAGCCACACCCTCACGGACGCGATGCAGGCGAACCATCAGCATGCGCCCATCAACCAGAGCGCAATGCAGTCGGCCTATAACAGCTATCTCAACAACATCCAGAACATGAACAGCCAGCAGCTTCGCAACATGCAGAACGCGCTGGGGAATGTCCTGAAAAGCCCTCCGCTCACCACGAAGGATTGGTATGGCTTCTGAGGAACCCGAAGACGGCGAACGCGAAATAGAGGCGCTGTCGTCGCGCTTCGAAGCCGTCAAGATCGCCATGACGCAGGACAAGAACGGCTTCGTCCTGAAGCTGTCGATCCATCCCAACGATACGCCGGAAGACATTCTCCGCGATCTGGTCGGCACCCGCTACCTCGTGGTGGCGGTACGTATTGGTGAGGATGAGCAGATCGTCAAGCCGCCGTCCGTGGTCAAGGCCGACATGAACATCAAGATGGCGGCGGCACTGTGCAAGGACGAACGCTTTCAGGTATGGCTGGTCAGGAACCAGCTGGCCGACGAGATGTCCGAACGCGCAGCTGCAGCCGCTCTTCGCAAGTATTGCAACATCCAATCACGTGCAGAACTTAAGAGTAACAAACAGGCAGCCGACCGTTTCCTTGCGCTTCGGGCCGAGTTCGTGGATGATCTCCGGCACGGGACTTCCTCCCGATAGGAGATAACCATGACAACTTTCGCAAATGCTGCAATGGACTACATGAGCAGCAAGAAATTCTATCAACTGGCGATAAGGACCAAGCAGATATACAGCGACGGGTTGAACACACTCAACGCCCATGGTTGGTCGAACAGGGACATCAGGGACATCAGGCGCACCGACGTGATCAGCCTGCGCGATCAGCTCTACGACATGCCGGGAAAATGCCGGATCGCACTGGTCATGGCCAGCAACGTGCTTGGCTTCTGCTACGACCACGGGCTGGTCGAGTACAACGTCGCGGCTGGCATGAAAGACCTTCCGCCGACCAAGGGCTATGAGCGCTGGACCGATGCCGAGATGGACCAGTTCTTGGACACCGCGCCGCCGCACCTGAAGAATGTCATGATGCTTGCCCTGTACACAGGGCAACGCCGCTCCGATCTGGTCAAGATGCGCTGGTCCGATCTGGATGTGTCGGGCAAGCGCTGGTGGATGCATGTCGTGCAGAAGAAGACCGGCACCGAACTGTGGATACCGATCCATCCGAAGCTGCGGGCGCATCTGGAGGCCATGTATCTGGTCAGGCGCAAGGGTCCGGACTACATCCTGCTGAACTTCTTCGGCCAGCGCTGGATCGCCGACAACATGCGTTGCGCCGTGAAGAGGCACAATGCCAAAATCGGTTTGCGGGAAAAGGCCCTGCACGGCGTGCGCAAGACCACCGCTTCGATCCTTGCCGAGATGGGCTGCGATGCCCTGCAGATCGGTGCCATCACCGGACATTTGTCGCTGAAGGAACTGCAGCGCTATACCTTCGATGCCGAACGGAAACGTCTGGCGGAACGGGCCATGAACAAATGGGAGAACCATGATGGCAATGATGCGGGCAATCCTGCGTGATCTCGCCGGTCTGGATACACAGGCCATGGCGCTGACGGCACTGACCGAATACCCACGGGTGATAACGTGGAACAACAGGACATTCGCCCTGCAGCGCGTGCTGGAAGGAAAAACCGAAGCGGTCTACCGGGAGGTGGAACCGCACCAAATCGAGGATGACAATGGGTGACGTGATCAATTTCCAGTTCGGCAAGAGCGACAGCCGCGACCGCTATTTCACGCTCAGCGTGGCGCAGGACGAGGAAGGCTACTGGAGCGTGCGGATACCGGAGTTCTACAACAAACGGATGGCGCATCCGGCAGTCTGCCGGGAAGTGGCGTCATTGCTGCCGACGATGATGGCTGGCTTGATTGATATCGCAGAACGCACGGACCCTTCCGACCGGGGCAACTGCGTCGGCATCATCACGATCTACGGCAACGGCACCATCGACATGCTGATGGAGCCCTTGGATACGAACAGCAAGCGGACGTGGATGGGAGTGGCGGTTGACAAGGTGCGGAACTACGTAGCGAGGATAAGTCCAGCGGCTGGACGGGATTGATCCAGCGCGATATATGTCAAGCCACGAGAAGAGCGGCAACAACAAAAGGTAAAGATCGACATGGACGAAAGATACACGTCCGAGCTTCTGTGGAAGTCAATCGACAAGATCGCCGATTGGCAGGAGGTATCGTTGCCAAAGCTGGCCTTGGTCAGCAAGCTCGACCAGTCCACGTTCAGCCACGCCCGACGCAAGCGTAACTGGATGTCCCTGCAGACGCTCGCAAAGGTGCTCAACACCTACAACATCAGCATCGTCAAGTGGGCGGAACTGGTGGAAGAGGAACGGGCGCGGGAAGAGAAGGGCCAGCGCAGGCGCAAGAAGCTGGTCGCATGATTTGGCGGGGGGACCGAAGCCCATCCCCTCACAAAGGAGCGTCCCGACAGTAACCACCCCCGGCCTGTCGGGACACTTCCTCTAGATACCGGCTTGGTTCATCATATCGATTGCCTGCTGGACGATCTTTGTCTGCCGGTCATGCAGCATCTGCACACGCTTCTGCCTCTCGGCATCGGATATGTGCGTATTGTCACGGGCCTTCTTGATCAGCGTGCCCCATTTGCGCCGCGCATTCTCCATCGAATTGATGCGCGCCATGAGCTTGATCTCGTCGGGAAAGCTCGACCTGATATAGGCGACGGTCTTGGTGTCACCGCTCTGGATGGCCTTGGTCAGGCTCTGCCTGACCCTCATGATATCGTCGCGGCCACGCACGTATTCGGCCATGTTCTCGCGCTCGCCGACCTGCGTGTACAGCCGCCGCGCAAACGGGATGTCGGAAATCTCCAACCCTCCCGGCGCTCCGCCGACCGTCTTGGACAGCACGTTGATGGTGCGCGCCACCGTCGAACCGGCACTGCCGGTGACGAAGTCAACCCAGTAACCGATAGTATTGGGAGAGACTTCTCCATAGTCACCGAAGACACCGGGAATATAGTCGGTCTTGCGGCCGGTCATCTGCGACAACCAGTCGGCGATGGTGACATATGCCGGATTGGTGTTGTTCCAGTAGCGCTGCGAAGCCACCTCTGACGGCCTGCCATAGGGATCGTCGGGCGGCGAGATCGGCTTGCCGGTCCAGTCCTTGTTGGTGGTGATGTCGATGAACGGATCGGCAATCGACGGTGCCACCCAGTTGAGGAAGCTGTTAGCCGCGCCAAGCGGGTTCATGATCGAAAAGATGCCACCCATCGCCGATGCCGCATTGGTGCCGACATCCTGTCCGCGCGCGACATTCATCATGGTGCGGCCGAGATTGTAGAAGGCACTGAAGCCATAGGGCATGGGGATGGTGATGAAGCCCTTCTTGGTGATGCCGAACACGTCGGGCAGGACGATGTTGCTCTCCAGAACCCAAGGCTTGTTCTTGGTCAGCTCGTCGTAGGCGTTGTTGCCCTTGTCGTCCTGCGGCGAGAACAGCGATGCCAGCGACGAGGCCATCGCGCCGAAGCCCATGATCGCCGCCAGCTGGTACTGCATCCTGCGCGACCGCAGCACCGGATTGATCAGCGCCACGGAACCCTGCAGCGAGGCATTGTAGAACAGCCATGCCGCATTCAGGACAGCCTTGTCGCTACCACCGGTATTGAAGTTGATGGTCATGTTCTTCGACATGAACGCCGCCATCTCCTTGGCGCGTTCGATATTGACCGCGCTGCGCGGATCGGCGGTCTGCGTGATGTAGTAGTCGCGGAGGTTCTTGTAGACCGACAGGCGGGTGGCATCCTCGATTGCCGTATTGAATGCCGACATGATGTCGCCAAGTTTCCTGAAGGCATTCTTCGACTTGTGCAGCGCTCCGCCGTTCATGTCCTTCACCTCGTTGGTGAAATCCCTGATGACGGCATCCATGTCCTGATACCGGAACGAAGCGGTGTGGCCGCCGCGTGCCTTGAACTCCTGATAGAGCTTGCCGAGATCGGACGAATAATTGCCGCTGCGCAGCATCCGGTACAGCCCGCCAGCTATCGGCACCATGTCGCGCACGACCTTCCATGCCGTGCCGTAGCCAGCCGTTTCCGGAACGTTGAGGAATGCCGTGAACAGGTCGCGCACGCCATTGACGATGCCGAATTCCGGCGACCATTGCGTCCGCACCTTGCCGAGATAGCCGTTGATCGCGCCCAGCACCTTGATGCCCTGCGCCACCGCATTGTCGCCAAGCAGCGATGTCTCGTTCAGCGATTTGGCCAGCAGCGGGTCTTTGATGCGCATGAAGCGCTGCTCGCCACCCGTCTTGAACTTGAAGATGGTCGGGTCGCTTCCGTAAAGCGATGGATCGACACGCTGCACCACGTTGCCACTCTGCGAATTGTACTGGTAGGTGGTGCGCGGCGGATGGATTTCCTCGGCGATGCTGTCGTAGCGGCCGGGATGGTAGTTGATCGCATCAGCGAAGGTGTTGGCGAAATTGTTCTTCTCGGCGCGGATGATCGCCGCCTGATTTTGCAGGATCGCCGTCTCGATGGGATCGATGGCCAGTGTCTTGCGACCGGCTGCGGCGCGGTCTTCCTTGCCGCCGACCGACATGCCCCTGCCAACCCTGACCTGACTGTAGATGTCGGTGAGGTGATCGGGCGCATCGTCCTCTTGGGCAAAGCCGCGCACCGGCACGTAATCCGAATAGACATTCATCGGCGTGCCGTCAGGATAGTTCAGGTTGCGGAAGTCGAACGAAGTCCCGGCATCGACGCGGGCCTGATTGGTGGCGTTCCTGTCGTTGCCGGAAATCATTTTCCGGATAAGCATGCGGATCGAATTCGGATCGACAGTGCTTCTGACCTTGCCGCCCCACGCCTTGCTGTTGATCCAGTCGATGATCTGGTGAGCCTCGCTGGTGCGCATGCCGGAACCGTGGTCGTACTGGTCGGCACGTTTGACGCTGTTGGGGTCGAACGGCACGCCGTTGCGTGCCGCTGCCGCCTGCGCAGTGGCCAAGTTCTCCTGATAGGCCTTCTCGTTGCGGGCCTGCATGACCATGTTGCGCTCTTCGGCATGCTCGGCATAGGCGGCAAGATTGGCGATGCCGCGCCGCCAGTCGTTGTCGAAGCGGTCGCCCAAGAACTGTTCGGCCGCTCGGTTCAGCCGTTTCAGCTGTTCCAGATCGGCGCGGGTGGCGGGCAGCTCGGCAACCGCCTTCATGATCGGTTGCTGCAGTTCCACCGCCGCATGCTGCATGCGGTCTTCGGTGATCGACGGATACATGTTGGCCCGCATGAAGAAGTCGTTCTGCTGGGCCAGCGTGCCGTCCTTCTTCATCATGTCGCTCAGCGCGGCCTGCGGCTGGTTCTTGTCCTGAAGCCGGAAGATGCCGTTGGTCGCCGCGTTCTCGGCATAGCCCTGTATCCTGTCGCCGAACTTCTTGGGCAGGAACCGCGTCACGCCGCGCGACACCTTGAACAGGGCCTCCTCAAGATTGTTGGTGGTGACGTTGCGGTAGATTTGATCCAGCCTGTCGATTGGCGGGATCGGTGGGAAGCGCTGCCCCATCGGTGCCGTCATCGAATACTTCGGCCCGAAATCGGGGCGGTCCAGCGCCGCCCGGAATTCCGGGGCGGTCCTCGCCATCTCGGCATCTGATGGTGCCAGCTGCGAGAACAGCGGCACGTTGCCGGTCGAGAACGCCTCACGCATCTCGGGCGTGATATCCATCTTGTAGTACTGATAGGGGAAGCTGCCCTGCTGGGTGGTCTGCGCCTTGGGTTCTCCCGGCCCAGCCATCACGTCTTCCCAGCTGCCGTCGATCCAGCGATAGGCGTCGTTGATCTGGTCGAGGTCTATGCCAGCACCGTTCAGAGCCGTTTCGATATCGAAGCTGCGCTGGTTGTGGGCGATCTGCGCGGCATGTTCGAACTTCTGTACCAGCTGCTCGGCGGCCTGTTCCTCTTCAGGCGGGTATCCTCGCCAGTCGGTGGCCTCCAGACTGCGCTGCAAGTCCTCGACCAAGTAGTTCAGGTCGTTTCGATGGCCGAGATTGGCACGAACATCACCCCAGTCGCCCATCTGCATGGCGGGCGGTTGCCATTCCGGATTGCCCCAGCCTTCATGAAGCTTTGATACCGGGGTGAAGTCCGGATCGTTGATGGTGAGATCGCCACCGCCGAAGATTTTCAATATCTTGCGGGCAATTTCCGGCATCGTCTGCAGATAACGGTTGTAGATGCGGGTCAGGTTCTTCGGCTTGTCAAAACCGGTATCCAGCAGGTACTGCGGGCGGCCCTTCTCGTCCGGCTTCATCTCGACGCCGTGATAGCCCTCGGTTTCGGTGATGCTCTGTGGCTCGCCATGCCAGATGATGCCGTCATAACCGTTCTCGGCAGCGTGCCGGACCATCCGCTTGAAGACGTACTCCTCCCATGTTCCCTTGAACGGGAGGTTCGGGAACTCCATACGCTCACTCAGACTGCGGGCTCGCTTGCTGGCCGTGTTCGCTGCTTCGTCGGCCGCTTCCCGTTTTGTGTACGCTTCGTCTTGCAGCCTTCTATTTTCAATGAGTTGATCTCCCGTTTTCTTGAGGGCATCGGTCACTTCAACAAGGGCATCTCTATGACCATTTTTTGTGTAAATATCATGAAGCCTTACAAGTTCTCTTTCCTCATTCTGAAGCCTTACGATATTACTTCTGAGTTCAGCTATCCTGTCATTCTGTTCGTAGAAGATATTGGACTGACGATTGGCTTCGTCCTGCCAATGGTTCATCTCGTCGTATAAGGTCTTGGAAAAATAGCCGCCTGCCCCGCTGGCCTTCTGGTGAAGGTCGGACTGCATCTCATCGACGCGCAGATACTTCTTGCCGTTGGCCTCCACGGTCTTGCCGCGCGCAAACGCGATCACGTTGCGAACCGCATCACCGTTCTCGTCGGAGAAATGCATGGCATTGCCGGGGAAATCCGGCTCGCCATCACGCGGCGGCATGGTGAAGGCGACTTCGAAATAGTCCTTCCCCGGTCCCAGCGAATGGCTTTCCTCCCATTTGCCCTCGACCGGATAGCCAGCCTTACCCTCATAGGTGTCTTCCGTATAATGCATTGGGTGCAGGCTCTCGTTCTTGCTCCTGACCAGTGACGAGATTTTCGGGCTGTTGGCTTGGATGAACTGGAGGATGTCGTTCTTATGCAGCAGGGGTTTGCGGTCAGGCCCTTGGCTGAGGCTGGTCAGCCAGTCCTTCATGCCCAGCCATTTGGTTTCGGCGTTGTGCTCAAGCCCCGCGTTCTTGATGTAGTTCCACCATTTCAGCGGCTCCATCTCGTCCTTCTGGACGCCTTCGACAAAGCGCTTGTTGGCCGAATAGAAGTTATCCGGCTTCCACATCGAGTACATGACATCGTCGCGGTTGCGCGGCCTGAAGTCATTGGGGCCGACACCCGATCCGACCTGACGCTTGGCCAGTTCGCCGCCAAGGATCGCATCCATCACGTCGGCGGCCTTGTTGCGCTTGCCCAGCCCGATCAGCTTGCGCACGAACGATGCCAGCTTGCGCAGCAGGCCGCGCTCCTTGTTGGGCACCGAAGTCGGATCGTGGGCGTAGGAGCGGAACATCTCCGCCACGGCTTCCTCGGCGACGATGCCTCCCGGCCTGCCGGGATTGCGGGCATAGGCACGGTGCGCCCATGTGTAGTTCTTGCCGGGGACGTTCTGCGTGAAGGCGGCATGGAACAGGTGGTTCCATTCCTTCTGTGTCAGCAGGCCGAGATTGCGGGCGACATGGATGAACTCGTGGTTCATCACATGGTTCATGGCCTTGACCTTCTCCGCCTCGGAAAGGCTTGGGTCGTAGATATGCGCCGCCAGACCGATCACCTGTTCCAGCTTCTGACGGATGTCGCCCATCGTCACGCCTTCGATGACGGACAGGTTCTCGGGGATTTTCTCAAGCGGCACGCCAAGGCGAAGCAGTCCGGCCTTGTCCAAGAGCGGCATGGCTTTGATGTTGACGCGGCCCTCGCCGACGATGCGCTTGGCGATGCCGCGCAGGATGTCCGAGAGACTGCCCATCTCGCGGTCGGTGTCCTGCTTGGCGAGATTGGCGATCTCCTCGTCGGAGCGGTTCACCCTCCACTTGTTGCTTTCCGGCGAATAGGCCGGATCGTATTCCTTGATGGCATCCCGCGCCTCGGCCTCGGATGAGAACGTGTTGACCACCTTCTCGCCGACCAGCGTTCCTGATCCGGGTGTCTCGTCTCCCGGCCTGTGCTCGTACTGCAGCTCATGGATGCCGTACTGGTAGCCGGAATTGTCCTCGACTACCGAAGCCTCCTTCTGCTTCTTGCCCTTCAGCGTGTCGCGGATATAGGCCTCGGCATCTTCGCGACTGCGGAAGCTGAGCTTGGTGCCGAGCCGCTTGTCGCCGATGTTGATGGTGAACGGATTGAAGTTGGCTGGCTGGACCCGCTTCACGACATAGTCACGGCTTCGGTGCGGCATCATCCTGCCGTTCTGATCCGACATCGTGCGAGTATCCATGCCATGCGGCACGGTGATCTTCAGGTACTGGTTCTGCCCGCCAGCCGGATAGCCGTCATTGCGGCGCAGCATCTCGTTGAAGACGGCTTCCGCTTTCGCCTTCGGCCACTTCATCTCGTTGATGATGCGGTCGACGGAAACGCTTTTGGCGGTGCGCAGCTGGTTGATGGCGGCGCGGTATTCGTTCTCATCGAATGACGAAACCTGCGGGCCGTAAGGCCGCTCCTGCGTCTTGACCGGCTCGTTGACGTTGGAGGAACCGCGCTGCACGGCCTGAGTGACGATATGCTGCGCCTGATCCGGCGTCATATTGTCGATTTCGGACTGCGTGTAGCCGAGATTGCCGAGTGTCGCCGCCTGTTCCGGGTTCACCTTTCTTGACGGTGCCGGTGCAGCATCGGGTGGACGCTCGCCGACCTTCGGAGCGGGTGTCGCCTCGGTTGCCCGCGCAGCCCTGAAGCGCTGGGCCAGCTGTTCTGGCGACGAAGTCCTGACGATGTCGTCCACCTGATCAAGGCTGTAGCCCTGACCGTAGAGGTGTTCGCGGATCGCCCTCTCCGAGACGGACGGTTTGACCGGAGGAACCTCTGGCGAAGGCGTAGCGGTCTTGGGTGGCTCGACCTTCGATGTAGGCAGCGTCAGTTCGCTACGTGGGACCGTGAAGTCCTCGGCCCCCGGCATGCTGACACGGACATGCCCTTGCGGAACCTTGGTCTGGTCAGCGGCAAGCGTGACCTGACGTGGAGCCTGATCCGCATAGGGCTTCCAGTCGAACGTCGGAATGGATGGCGTCCTTGGCGGCAGTTGTGATGCCGCCAGTTCGGTAGGCGTCTGCGGGACAGCGGGGGGAACGGTTGGGGGAATATCCGCGACTGCGGCGAGTGGTGTGGCCCTCTCGATCTCCTGATCCTGAAGACCGGCAGGCAGGACGGCTTCGGCCTTGTCTGCCGCAAGCTGTTCCCGCGTTGGCCCGGACTGATCGCCAAGTAGGGTGGCCCGGATGTTCGGGTCTTGCATCTGCTCGTTGGTGAGGCGGGCACGCCCCGGCTCTTCGGGTGCCGGGGGATTGAGGTAGGGCAGCTTGGCATTGGCTTCGTATTGCTGGCCATACTGGGTCTGTGCCGCCAGCTGCGCATCGCGCTCTGCCTGCGCATCCTCGAACGCCTGCTTGAACTTGGCCTGCTCGGCTGCGGTCTTGAAATGGGTATGGGCGGCAACCCCGACCCCGGTGACGCCGCCGATCAGGCCGCCGACAATGGCGCTTTCCAGATATTCCTTCTTGGCGTCGTCGCTCATCAGCGGCAGTTCGGCCTGCCAGCGCGATGCCCCGGACGACAGCACGTTGGCGACGGACGCATTGATCATGCCAGCCGCTGCCGGAATGCCATACTTCTTGCCGAGTGAGGTCAGCGCTTTGCCGACAGCCGTGTCCACCGCTGGCGCGATCACCGACGACGACAATGCCTTGGCAAACGGCTTGGAGAACAGGCCTGCAATGCCACCGGTCAGTGTTTCGGTGACGCCCTGAAGGGAGCTTTCCGCCGCCGTCGAAAGCTCCAGCTTGCGCCAGTCGTTGATGTAGCCATGCTCTTGGATTTGCCGCTCGGCATTCTGCGAGAAAATCTGCGGCGCGAATGCCGCCGCCCCGGCAACGGCACCGACGACAGGGCCGACGACGGGAGCGAAAGGACCGGAGGCCGCACCGGCTGCGGCACCGACGCCCAGCCCGACGCCGATGGGGGCGACCATGTTGGCGGCCTGACCGGCCGCATTGGCAACCGTGCCATACCAAGTCTCCTCTTCGGTGAGGCCCTTCGGCCGCACCGAATAGGTATCACGCGCCTTCAGTTCCTCGGCGGAGGATTGCTCGTATTTCTTGGCCGTCTCCTCGTCGCCCTGAGTGCGGTAATAATCCGCCTTCATCAGGTCGACGCCGGACTTCGCCTCGTAATAGCTGCGGGCAACATTGTGACCGATTGACGCCAGAATTCCGGGCTCGTTGGCGGCATCGTCGGGTGCCTGTGTCGCGGTCTGCGGCTCCTGCGAATTCGCCATGATCGACTGGATGCGCGATATCTCGGTCTGCGTCGGCTGATCGCCGTCGATCTTGAAGGCCCAGTCCTGTCCGTCAGGCGCGCGGTAGACGACGTGTCCCATTACGATTTCGCCGCCGCTGCCGTTGCGTCAGAAGCATCTGCGTAGCGATTGATCACTTGGTTCTTCGACAGCGATATCTGCCAGTTGGTGTTGATCTTGTCGATTGCCGCCTGAAGCTCTTCGGAGGTCATGTTCCCGGCACGGGCCGCATTCTGGACGACCGACATCTGCGCTTTGAAGTACTCGTTGATGTTGTCGACCTGTTGCTTGCGGGCGGCACGGACATCCTCACGCTGCTGGGTGACGGCGGTCTGGTACATCTTCACACCGGCATCGGTGATGCCGACTTGGTATTGCTGCTGTGCCTGCTGCTGCCGCGCATAGCGATCCGCCGCCGACTGCAAGGCATTCTGGTAGCGCTGGAAACCCTCGCCGTAGACCTGTGCGGCATTCATCACGCCGGTCGCTCCGGGTTGCCATGACTTACCGGCGCTGGCGATCATGCCACTGGCCATGGCCAGCTGCGCCAGTGCCTGCGTGCGCTGGGCTTCCTGCGCGGCATAGCGGTCGGCCCGTTCCTGTGCCGGATTGGTGAGGTCGAGTTTCGGGTAAAGCGTTTTCAGGTTTTCGATGTAGGTCTGCAGATCGGCGGCGCTCAGCCCATCTGTCGTGGCGACAGGCGTGACCGTCCCGTCCGGATTGACTGTTATTCCGGGCGGGGCAGTGGTGCCCTCGCCTCCGGAAGCATCGGGTTTCTTCTCGTCCGGCTTCTTCTCGTCGGGCTTTTTCTCGTCGGGCTTGGCCGTGTCGTCGCCGCCGAAGAATGTGGTGATCTTCTTCCACAGCTTCTCAAGGTCTTCCGGCGTGCCTTCCGGCGAACGTGGCTGCGTGGTGGCGGCGGTATACTGGCCGGTACCGGGGATCAGCGGTTGCTCCGGTTGGGTGTCCGCAGTGAACTGACCGGTGCCGGGAATGACCGGCTGCAGCCGATTGCGCGCCGCTTCGTCGGCGGCCTCCCTGATGCGGCCCGCCGTGGTCGTATGCCGCCAAATCCAGTCCTTGGTCGCTTCCCACTGCGGATCATAGGACGCCTGATCCGGTGTCGTCGCTGCCTGCGGTTCATTGGCCGCTGCCGGGAACCCTCCGGGCGGTCCCTCCGGGCGCACATAGCTGACATCCGGCAGGGTCAGGTCGGTGGTTGGCTGCAGGCTGTCCGGCGTCTGCGCCGCAACCGCCTGCGCATTCGACGGCTCCGGAGTGAGCATGTCCGGCCTGACGACAGGGGCATTGGCCGTCCGTGCCGGACTGACGATGCTCATCTCGTTGATGCGTGGATCGGGCTGTTCCTGCGCGGGCGACGGCTGCAGCGCCTGTGTG
>Ga0126377_10000410_pt1 | contig 25789 bp, 22 predicted proteins | sample PanSoiMetPlot_22_FD_92647 | JGI IMG/M metagenome (GOLD analysis project Ga0126377, IMG submission 92647) | Tropical forest soil microbial communities from Panama - MetaG Plot_22 | ecosystem: Environmental > Terrestrial > Soil > Tropical forest > Bulk soil | place: Panama | collected 2016-02-17 | reverse complement strand
GTCGAAGACTGCGCGCACGCGCTCGGCGCGGAGTATTGCGGCAAGCAGGTCGGCACGCTGGGCGATGCCGGTTTTTTCAGCTTCCAGACGCTGAAACCACTGAACAGTTATGGCGGCGGCATGGCGGTCACCGGCAATCGTTCGGTCGCGCAGCGGGTGCGCGCATTTGCCGAGAGCGAGCCATGGCCGACGGTCAAAGAGATGCGCTGGAATCTATTTCGAGGTCGGGTGCTGCGCATTTCCACACGGCCAGACACATTCACGTGGACGCTCTTTCCGGTTGCGTATGTCGCCTCCCATCTCGAGATCGACGCGAGCGCCTGGTTGTGGGAACGGGTGCGGCCGCTCGATCCGCTGCCCGACCAGTACCGACGCAGATACACCAACGTGCAGGCGGCCATCGCGCTCGAAGGCTTGAAGTACCTCGACGACTGGACCGAGCGCACGCGCGCACACGCCGATCGGATGAACCGAGCGCTGCGAGAGCTGCCCGGCGTGCACGTGCCGGTCGTTCCGCCCGATCGGACGCACGTGTATTACCAGTACTGCGCCTACGTCCCCGACCGGGACGCGACGGCGCGCGAGTGCATCCGCCGGGGCGTCGATGTCGAGACGTTGCACGTGGACGTGTGTACGCGTCTCGACATGTTCGGAACGCCTCGGCCTTCTCCCGGCGCGGACCGTGGCGCGCAAGCGGTGCAGCTGCCTGTCTACGAATCGCTGACCGACGACCAGATCAGACGTGTGGCACAAGTCGTCGTCGAGAGCCTGACACCAATGGCCCCGACGAGCGCGCCACAGATCCCTCAGTCGCAGTCATGACGGTGACGCCCTCTGACTGGCCTGGCGGGCTCGCGTACTTTGTCATCTTTCTCGCTGCGCTGATCGAGGGTGAGGTGGTGTTCATCGCGGCCGTCACCTTGGCCGGGCAGGGATCACTGAATCCGGTCGGGGTGTTCGCCGCGGGGATGCTCGGCGCCGCGGCCGGCGACCAGATCCCGTTCTATCTGCTTCGCTATCACGTGCGATCGTGGCTCGATCGCGTGCCGGCCATGCGTCGCGTCAGCGGCACGCTCGTCCGCGCCGTCAGTCGGAGGCGGGCGTTGCTCTCGTTTCTGATCCGGTTCGCCCCAGGGCTGCGGCTCGCGATCGCATCGGCGTGCGCCTACGCCGAAGTGCCACCCCTCATTTTCTCGACGTGCAGCATCGCCGGCGCGTTCGTGTGGGCCACCTGCATCGTGCTCATCGTCGGGTGGCTCGGCCCGCACTGGCTCTCGAAGCTCGGAGTGAGCGGCTGGTGGACCATGCTCATTCCTGCAGCCGTGGTCCTGATCATGTTGCGAACGATTGTACGCGTGCGCCGAACTCTAAACGACGAACGCCCGGAACCGGGAGCCGCGAACTCCGAACCGTGAATATCAGGCTGCTGTTTCTTCCTTCGGCTGGCCGTTGCCGTTTTCCTCGAGCCACGCCGCAATCTGTTCGCGCGACCACTCGTGATGGTCGTTCAGGTGAACAATCATCGCGGACAGCAGCAGACGCTTCTTGCAACCCTCGATCGGGCAGCTCTTGATCGTCCCCTCGAGACAATCGAAGAACCCGACGAGATCTTTCGTCGGTCGTCGACCACCCATGTCCTGGGCGAGACGATAGATGCCTTCGTAGGCCGCGCCCAGCGCGCACGACGCGCGGCGGCCGACGAAGTAGTCGCCGAACGCCTGCTCGGGCCGTCTCTGAGCGCCGGCGCGGATGGCCGAAGCCAGTTCCTTCGTTCCATGGTGGATGTCGCTCATACGGCCCTCCCTGTTCCATCAGGATACCCGAGTGCGGGAAGCCGAGCCACAAGAGTGTCAGCGAGGTGCCTTCTCTGTAATCCGCCCGAGCGATCGCATGTCCATCCACGAGCACCGATCGGCAAATTCTGGAAATGTTTCGATTCCCGGTACTTGCACGGCCGCAGGAACGTCTTTTGCCCATGCGTGCTCAACGCATCATGCCATTCGCACGACTTGGTACCGATCTCGCCATCGACCTCGGCACGGCCAACACCTGCGTCTTTGCTCTCGGGCGGGGCGTCGTGCTGAACGAGCCCTCGCTCATCGCGTTCAACACGATCACCGGCGCCGTTGAAGCCGTCGGCGACGAAGCGCGCGGCATGCTCGGGCGCACACCGGATCGTCTGCGTCCGGTCCGGCCCATCCGTGACGGCGTGATCGCCGACTTCGATGCGGCCGAGAAGATGCTCACCCACTTCATCAAGAAGACGACGCGGCGGGTGGGCAGATGGTATCGCCCGCGTGTCGTGTTCGGCGTGCCGGCTCAGATCACACCGGTCGAGCGCAGAGCCGTGAAAGACAGTGCCTATCGCGCCAGGGTCAGCGAGGTCTTCCTCGTCGACGAGCCGATGGCAGCCGCGCTTGGCGCGGGCCTTCCGATCACCGAAGCGGAAGGCAACATGATCATCGACATCGGGGGCGGCACCACCGACATCGCCGTGATCTCGCTGGCCGGCGTCGTCCTCAGCCGATCGGTGCGCGTGGCAGGCGACGCCTTCGACGAAGCGATCATTCAGCACATGAAGAGGGGCCACGAGGTGCTGATTGGCGAGCGCACCGCCGAGGAGATCAAGTTTCAGATCGGGTCAGCCACTGAACTGGAGACGCCGCTTTCGATGGAAGTCAAAGGGCGGCACATCGGCAGGGGCGTGCCCGTTCGAGTCACCGTCTCCGATGGCGAGATTCGTGAAGCGCTCTCCGAGCCGCTGAAAACGATCCTCAACCTGATCCTCGAGACGCTCGATCAGATCCCGCCTGAGCTCTCGGGCGACATCTTCGACCGCGGGATCGCGCTCTGCGGCGGCAGCGCGCTGCTGCGCAATCTCGATCAACGCATCAAGCGGGAAACGGCGCTGACGGTGCAGATCGTCGATCAGCCGCTGTCAGCGGTCGTCATCGGCGCCGGGAAGATGCTCGCCGACAGGACGCTGCTGAAGAAGCTCGCGGTGCACTGAGCAGCGCTCCGCGTCGAGCTCAGGCCGATCGCAGTTGCCGCAGAACGGTCGCGCGAGGCGACCCGATCAGCACGTTGGCGGGATAGTGTCCAGCGCAGACCGCACCGTATCCGACTACAGAGTTGTCCCCAATCGTCGTCCCCGCAAGAATTCCGGCCCGGGCCGCGATCCACACGTTGGCCCCGATCCGCACTGGCGCCATCTTCACCTCGGCGCCCGGTTCATGGCGATGGATGTCGGTGCTATGGAAGTTGGTGTCCATGATTGACGCGTTGGCCAGAATGCCGCGCGGCCCGACACTGACGCGCGTATAGCAGGCGAACTGCGTGCCGTTGAGGAAGGTGCCATCGCCGATGTCGATGACCGCGCCTTCATCGTAGGTCCACGGCGTCACGGTCATATCGACGACAACGTCGTCGCCGAATCGGACGGTACCTGGCCCTTTGATCCAGAGCGTGCCGAACACGCGGAGGTTGCGACCCGCCTGGAAGCGCACCCCTCGCAGCCGACACGACACGCGGCACCAGTACCCTCTCGCCAGCGCGCACAACACGACGACCGCTCTCCGCGGCGAGCGGACCGCAGCCTTGACGCGGGCCCGCGACACGAGCAGCATGGGCAACAGTGTGTGCCTGAACGCACCGACCTGCCCATACGGTCAAAACCCACCGCGTCATCCGTCCGGCCCTGATGAGTCGTCGGAGCGACCCGAAGTCGTGCTGGATCAGAATCGTCGAGGAACTGTCGCAGTATGGACAACACCTCACTCGAAGATGACGGGTCGCGATCTCAATGGCGGCTATTGGTTATCTCGACCAGTTGGAAGACGTTCACCAAGCGCGTCGGTATCCCATCTGCAAACAAGCTCACAAGACGAACTCGAAGAGTCCATCCGACACATGCGTCTCGGTCAAGGTGCGCGCGAAGAGCAAACAGCGCCGTAATAATTCGGTAACGCTGCCGGAGCTACACTCCTGCGCGACAGGCCGATTCATCTGCAGCAATGCGCGATCAAGCGATCTCTTAACGGAGTCTCGAGATGAAGAAGATGTTGACAGCGTGGCTCGTCGTTCTCGTCGCGTTCGTGTCGACTGGATCGCTCCGGGCTCACCATTCGCTCGCCAATTACGACACCACCACCGCTGTCCGCGTGAAGGGAACCGTCTTCCAGTTTCAGCCGATCAATCCTCACAGCTTCATCTTCCTGGACGAGAAACGCGCCGACGGAGCGACGCGTCGATGGGCGGTCGAAGGTCCCCCGCTTCGTCAACTGAACCGGCAAGGTTTCGCAAAAGATGTTCTGAAACCCGGCGTCGTCGTCGAAGTCTGCGGGTACGTGCCCAAGGAAGCCACCATCTGGCAAATCGCCAGCACCGATCCTTCTGCCGTCAGTCCGGCGGGACGACTAATCAATGCCGAAGTGCTGGTGATGCCTGACGGACACGAGCAGAGCTGGGGTGGCTACGGGGTGAACAAATGCTATGCGGCCGGATCCAGGAATCAGCACTCGAATTAGTCCGTTATGCGGCTCGAAACGCCAACTTCGTGCTCGTTGCCGCAGAAGCCGCATAACGGACCAGGGCGCGCGAGACGCGCCTAGAGATGCTTGGTGCCGGGGGCGGGGATCGAACCCGCACGAGGTGTGAGCCTCCCAGGATTTTAAGTCCTGTGCGTCTGCCAGTTTCGCCACCCCGGCGCGGCTAATCGTTCACTCGATTCTCGCACGATGGGCCGCGTGAAGGTGGACGCTCCGCACCAGGGGCCGCCTGAAGGCGGCCCCTACGTCGTCATGGCTTCTTCGAAGAGACGTGCGAGCGTGTCCGCGTCGACGCGGCGTGGCGAGAGCCTCGTCAGACGTTCTTGCGCGAGTGTGCCTTCCACCAGCGCGGGAATGTCAGACGATGAATAGCCGACGGTGCGCAGGCCGATTGGGGCGTTCAGTCGCTGCATGAACCAGGTAATGCGATCGGACAGGATGCAGCCCGCGTCATCCAGATTTCCTGCATCTGCGCCGAGCGCTTCGGCGGCGGCGCGATGGCGCTCGGGACTCGCCGAGGCGGTGAAACGAAACGCGACCGGCGCATTGAGCACGACAGAGAAGCCATGCGGCACGAGCGCATGATCCGAGGGATAGCCGGGGGCGCGGTATTCCTTCACGCCACCTGCCACCGGATACGCCATCGCGTGCGGCAGGTGCACGCCTGCGTTCCCGAACCCGATGCCCGCGAACGACGCGGCGAGCATCATCTGCCCGCGCGCCTCGATATCGTCTGGATCGTCGACCGAACGCACGAGATAGGCAGCGACCATCCGCATCGCCTGCAAGGCCCAGACATCGCTAATCGGGTTGGTGCCCTGGTAGCTTGGCCGGTTTGACGGGCGTGCCGGCCGCGGTCGTTCTGTGAACGGGATAACTGTGTAGGACTCGACGGCATGACACAACACGTCGAGGCCGGCCGACGCCGCGACCGAGGACGGCAGCGTTCGCGTGTGATCGGGATCGAGGTAGCCGAGCGTCGGCTTCAAATACCGGCTCGAGATGCCGGTCTTCACGTGACGCTCGATGAGGTCGAACACCGCGACGCCAGTGGTCTCGCTGCCAGTGCCCGCTGTCGTCGGAATCGCGAAGAGCGGCTTGAGCGGACCGGGCACTGACATGCCCTTGCCGATCGGTGCGTTCACGTAGTCGAGGAAGTGCGCCGGCGGGTAGCTCGTGTAGAGGTTGGCGGCCTTGGCCGTATCGATAACCGATCCACCACCCACTGCGACGAATCCGTCGCACGCCTCGCGCCGTGCCGCGTCGATGGCGTCGATGAAGGAGGCATCGCTTGGTTCGACGCGAACACGATCATAGACAACGGCCTCGATGCTGCTGGTGTGCAGAGACTCGAGTACTGTCTCGACCGGCGTGAGACGGGCGAGGATCGGATCGGTCACGACCATGACGCGGCGGAGACCGCGATCGGCAGCGTCCATGCCGACCTCGCGCGTCACACCAGGTCCGTATCGCACGGCCGACGCGGCCATCTCGAACGCAGTGTCGTTGGCGTCGCGCATCGCTACCATCAACTCGCCGGCCCGATTACACGTGTCCCATTCGGTCCACTTGCCGGTTCAGTTCGGGCGGACCTGTCCATGGGTTTTGGCTAAACTCAGCCATATAGATCCACGCAAACTACTGAAAATGCTGATTTTATAGGTCGATACAGGCGACCCGGAGTGCGATATGCTGATTAGCGGGGACTCACGACGCGTCGCCTTCTCCGCGACAACCCTCATACCACGTCGTAAGTCCCCGCAGGCCCAGCCGGCGGTTTCGCCCCGCCGGCACGGGCCATTTTTTTCGCCACACCGTCTTCGAATCATTCACACCGAAGACGCTGACACGCAGCTCAGTGCACCGTGCCCGATATCACCGATGCCGCCGATGCCACAGGTGTCTTCGCACGCTCGGCCGCTATGACATGCTCGATCATGTCGCTCAGTCTGCGCTCGGCGATGTCGAACGGCCCGGCGACAATCGCCCCCAACGTCATCTCGAGTGCAATCACGACACCGCCGCTCTCGAACGGGTTCACGATCCAGCTGAATCCCCGCAACGCCACCGGTCGATCAGACGGCGCGTCTGGGTTCTTGGCTCGCTCGAGTGCGCGCAGCATGCCGACGAGCACCGCGTTCACATCCGCGTCGGTCCACTCTCGCGGGTCGCGCGCGACCGGACTGATCGTAGCGGTCGTCGCGTGATTGTCCCCACGCAGCCAGATATCGACGGTGATGTCCATCAACGACACTGTAATTCAAAACGAGAAGCGAAAGTGCAAAAGCCGCAGGCACCTGATGCGCAGCCCGCATCTGTCTCCTGCTACGTCTGCTCCAACTGCCGTGCCAGCTCCTCCGGCTCACTCGTCGGAGCCTGACATGCGAACTCGCGGCAGAGATATGCGGTCGCTCTCCCCTCTCGCTCTCGCAGGCTGGCGACCCACGGGAGCCGCGCGGCCATCATCTCTCGATCGCGCGTATTCACAGGCAGCGTCACCATCGTTGGTCGGTAACGCGTCCTGATCACATCGAGCAGCGCGATCGTGTCGGCTGCTCCCCGCTCGCCGACGATCACGACCTGCGGGATACCAGCATCATACGACGAGAGCGCGGCGAGCATCATAGGAACTGTGCGTCCCGCCTGCGCGGTGCGACCTGAAAAGGTGCCGAGCGTCAGTTCGATCTTCGATCGATAGTCGTCGCCAGCCGATCCGCCGAGGCCTAGGTGGGCGAGCACCAGAAGATTCAACACGCTCACCGAGCTCGCCGCAGGCTCAGCGCCGTCGTAGTCCTCCTTGAGTCGCAGCAGTACCGAGTCATCGCGCCCGGTCGTGCTGAACCAGCCGCCCTCGATCGGGTCCCAGAACAACTCGTCCTGACGCGCCTGAAGGTCGACGGCCCAATCGAGCCACTGCGGGTCGCCGTCCACCTGGAGCAGTTCGAGCAGTCCGAAGATCAGGAAGGCGTAGTCTTCGGCATAGGCATCGACGCCGGCGTCTCCCTTCCGATAGCGACGAAGCAACGTGCGCGTCGATGCCTGCCACACGCGCGATTTCACGAACGTTGCGGCCCGCTGCGCATCGGCAAGGTAGGGGGACGTCCCGCCGAGCACGCGCGCGGCCCGCGCGAATGCGGCGATCGCGAGGCCGTTCCATGCCGTCAGGACCTTGTCGTCCAGATGCGGGCGGGGTCTGAGGGACCGGCGCGACAACAGTTCCGCCCGCGCACGCGCCATCCTCATGCCGACGTCTTCGGCGGATTGACCACTGGCGTTGGCGATGTCGTCCAATGAACGCGCCGTATAGAGGAGGTTCTTTCCAGTGAATTCGCCCTGCGGATCTGCAGGCGCATTTCCCGAGGGCCGCACTCCGTAGCGAGCGCGGAAGAGATCCGCGTCGGCGCCGAGAACGGCGCCGATCTCCTCATCGGACCAGATGTAGAACGCCCCTTCCATCTTGGGGGGGTGAGCCTCATGTACGTGTTCGGGGGGCACGCTGTCGGCATCTTCTGCCGAGTAGAACCCGCCGTCCGGATCGGAAAGGTCGCGACGGACGTACTCGAGCGTATCGATTGCGACGCGCGCGAAAACATCATCACCGGTGATCTGAGCCGCCTCGAGATACGCGAGCACCAGCTGCGCCTGGTCGTAAAGCATCTTCTCGAAATGCGGCACCCGCCACTCGCTGTCCACGGAATAGCGATGGAAGCCGCCGCCGAGATGATCGCGCATTCCGCCGAGCGCCATCGCGCGGAGGGTCACGAGCACCATATCCCGAGGTTCGCTGGCGCCGGTTCGGGCATGCTCGCGCAGCAGGAACAGCAGCTCGCTCGGCCGCGGGAACTTCGGCGCGGTACCAAAACCGCCGCGTCGGCTGTCGAAAGCCACGGCGAATTCTTCCGCCGCGCGACCGAGCGCGACGGCGGCGGCAACCGTTTCTCTCCCACCACTCGAACGCACGGCACGGAGCCGCTCGACGATCGTCGCTGCCGACTGCTCGACTCTGCCACGCTCGTCGCGCCAGACGCGCGCGATCTCTTCGAGAATCTCCGCGAAACCGGGCCGACCCCATCGCGACGATGGCGGAAAGTAGGTGCCGCCATAAAACGGCCGCAGCGAGGGCGTGAGCCAGACGCTCATCGGCCAGCCTCCGGATCCCGTCGTCGCCTGCACGAAGGTCATGTAGACGCGATCGACATCGGGGCGTTCCTCGCGGTCCACCTTGATGGACACGAAGTCGCGGTTGAGAATCTCGGCGATCTCGCGGCTCTCGAAGCTCTCGTGCTCCATCACGTGGCACCAGTGACACGTGGAATAGCCGACCGAGAGAAAGATCGGTTTCGACTCGTTGCGGGCTCTGGCAAACGCCTCTTCTCCCCAGGCGTACCAGTCGACCGGATTGTCTTTGTGCTGGAGCAGGTAAGGACTGTGTTCAGCGGCGAGACGATTCACTTGTGAGATTGTACTGACTTGGGCTGCGGAGCCCTGCGCAGCCGGGCCTTGATTTCCTGAAACCGCGCCGTGTCACGACGGCCGCCGCGGTGCCTGGCCACGGCGGTCCGCAACTCCGCGATGCGCTCCTGAGGCGACGGATGACTCGAGAAGAACGCCTCTACACGGCTCGGGTCTCTGCCCTGTTCGCGGCGCAGGATATCGAACAACTCGATCATCCCGCGCGCATCCCATCCCGCCCGCGTCAACAGTACAAGCCCGACTTTGTCGGCATCGCGTTCATCGTCGCGGCTGAACTTCAGGAACGCGCCGCTGGCGAGAAACCCGCCTGCTACCTGCGCGGCGCCTGCTCCGCCGGTGTTGCCGAGCATCGCCCCCAGCAGACTCAGCCCCCAGTTGGTGATCGCCACCTTCGTGAGTTGTGCCGCGGCGTGGCGCTGCGCGATGTGCGCGATCTCATGGGCGAGCACACCGGCGACCTGCGATTCGTTGGTGGCGACCTGCAGAACACCGCGGTGGATCCACACCGGCCCGCCCGGGAGCGAGAACGCGTTGATCTCCCGTGTATTCGCGATGACGAAGCTGTACGGATACTTCGGCCCGGGTGCGACGCGAACCAATCGTCTCGCCACATCGTTCACATAGGCTGTGACCGTCGGATCCCGAAGCACGGGCACATCCTTGTGCATCTGCGCGTTGGCCTGCCTGCCGATCTGGATTTCCTGATCGACGGAGATGAGCTCGAGACCGTCGGTTGCGATCGGGATGCAGCACACAGCTACGATTCCGAGAAGGGCGCCGGGTCTAAAGACCCGGCCTACACTCTCCGTACTCATACGCGGGGCGACTGGGCGGCCGGCACATCGTCGGGCCGACGCCGACGCATGCGGGCGTAGGCCGCGGTGAACTCGACGCCGTACATGAGGATGATCGACGACACATAGATCCACAGAAGGAAGCCGAGAATAGCGGCGACCGATCCGTGAATCATCCGCATGCCTGTGTTTCGTCCGATGTACCACGAGAAGCCGTCGAAGGCCAGCCGCCACAGCGCACCCGTCAGAATGGCGCCGACCCAGACGTCGCGAAAGCGCGTCTTCGCGTTCGGAATGAAATAGAAGACGAGACCGACCGCAATGATGACCAGCACCGTGCCGAGATACTGAAAGCCGAGCGTCTGCACGACATACATCCCCCTGATGCTGGCTACGATCGCGCCAAACCGCGACCGCTCGACGACTTCCACCAGGCTGACGATCATCAGCGCGACCATCATCACGCCGCCGGCGGCGACGAGCATGAGGAACGACACGAGACGGTGCTTGAGGAAGCTGCGCTGCCTGTCGACACCCCAGGCTTCGTTGACCGCGCTCGTGACCGCCCCGAAGACGCCGAGCGAGCCCCAGACGAGCGCCAGCAGGCCACCGATGCCGATCTGGACCCGGGCGGCCCGGAAGGCATCGAGCTGATTGGTCACGAAATCGAGCTGAGTCGGAAAGTAGCGGAACACGAAGTCGAGCACGGCCACGCGGTCGTGCTCGTCGGCGGTGACTGCGCCGAGGAGCGAGAGGATGAGCAGCAGGAATGGAAACAACGACAGGAGCGCGTAGTACGCGATCGACGCCGAGTGCGTGAGATCGTTGCTGTTGATCAGTTCGACGAAACCCCGCCAGGCGGCCGTGCCCGAGAGGCGCAGTTCGGTGCGCACCCGGCGCAGAATGCGATCGGCGGGCACGGGCGGCTCAGCGGGCTCGGCGTCTCAACGCGTCAAGTGTCGACATTCAGCGAGCGGGGCTGGCAGGGCGACGCTGGCCGCGCTGATCCTTGATGTCGTGCTTCTTCATCTTGCTGTACAGCGTGGGCCGATACAGTCCGAGAATCTGCGCCGCTTCCTGCTTGTTCCAGTTCGTACGCTGGAGCGTCTGCACGATCGCCATGCGCTCGATCTCGGCGAGTGTCCGATGCGGCGGGATCGAGAACTCCTGAACGGTGATGTTCTCTTCCCGGATCGACTCGGGCAGATCGGACGGCGTCACTTCGCCGGTCTTGCACACGAGCACGGCGCGTTCGATCGCGTTCTCCAGCTCGCGCACGTTGCCCGCCCATCGATTGCGAATCAAGAGATGGTAGGCGGACGGGGACACCGAGCGGACGCTCTTCTGATACCGCCGATTGAACTTCGAGAGGAAGTGGTTGCAGAGCAGCGGAACGTCCTCGGTGCGCTCCCGGAGAGGCGCCACCCGGAGCGCGATGGTATTGATGCGGAAATACAGATCCTCGCGGAGCTTGCCTTCGCGGAGCGCCACCTCGATGTCGATGTTGGTGGCGCAAATCAACCGGAAGTCCACGGTCACGAGCCGGTCGCTGCCGATCGGCCGGTACTCACGTTCCTGCAGCACGCGCAGCAGTTTGGTCTGCAGGTACGGCGGCATCTCGCCGATCTCGTCCAGCAGCAGCGATCCCCCTTCGGCCATCTCGAGCAGCCCGATCTTGTCGCTGAAGGCGCCGGTGAACGCGCCCTTCTTGTAGCCAAACAGCTCGCTTTCGATCAGGTCTTTGGGAATCGAGGCGCAGTTGATCTTGATGAAGGGCCCGCTGGCGCGATTGGAGTGATGATGGATGGCGTTGGCGATGACTTCCTTGCCCGTGCCGTTCTCCCCCTGGATGAGGATGTTCGCATCACTGGCAGCCACGCTCTCGATCAGGTCGAAGAGCTCCTTCATCACACGGCTCTGCCCCACGACGTTGGCAAAGCTGTACTGCTCGCGCACCTGCTCTTTCAGGTGCTGATGCTCCACACGTTCCTCCGTACGGCGGGCCGCCTGGCGGAGCAGATCCATCAGACCGTCCTCGGTGACCGGCTTCTCGAGGAAGAAGAAGGCACCTGCCCTCCCCGCCTCGACGGCACGGGTGATCGTGCCCTTGCCGCCAATCACAATGGTCTCCGGCTGCGGATCGATGTCCTTGAGGCGCCGCAACAAATCGATACCGTCGATGTCATGCAGCGTCAGGTCCGTCAACACAACGTCCGGACGCCAATAACGAAAGACTTCCTCGCCTTGTGCACCGCTCGGCGCGACGCGCACTTCGTAGCCCTCGACCTCCATGACCGACTTCAACCACGTCGTCATGCCGTGATCGTCGACTACGGCGAGCACTCGCCGTCTGCGCTTATTGGCGACGGAAAGGGGAAGTGCCATAGCTGGCAGAACTGTAGGTCATCCGCGCGTCTGCAATCAATACACAATTCACCTTAACGATGTGGAACCGGACACCCGGTATTTCTTACACCTAGCTCTGCCGCTGTGGGCTCGGACCCCCACCCGTCCGTATAATCCGGTTCAGCTCTGATGGATACGCTCGACACGCACGTTCAGACCGACTCGGTGCTGTTCCGAGAAAACAGCAGCCGAATGATGCAGCTCGTGGCCGAATTACGAGAGCGTCTCGCCCAGGCGCGTCTTGGCGGCGGCGAAAAATATCTGCAGCGCCATCGCGATCAGGGCAAGCTGCCAGTGCGCGATCGCATCGATCGCCTGCTGGATCCCGGATCGCCGTTTCTCGAGCTTTCGCCCTTGGCCGCGTGGGACATGTATGAGGGTGACGCACCCGGGGCGGGCATCGTCACTGGAATCGGGCGCGTGTCGTCGCGCGAGGTCGTCATCGTCGCCAACGATGCGACCGTGAAGGGCGGGACCTACTACCCGATCACAGTCAAGAAGCACGTGCGCGCCCAGGACGTCGCGCTCGCGAACCGACTGCCCTGCGTGTACCTCGTCGACTCGGGTGGCGCGTTCCTGCCGCTGCAGGCCGAGGTGTTTCCTGACCGCGATCACTTCGGGCGAATCTTCTTCAATCAGGCCCGCATGTCGGCGCAACGCATCGCGCAGATTGCCGTCGTGATGGGCTCGTGCACTGCAGGCGGCGCGTATGTGCCGGCGATGTCCGACGAAACCATCATCGTCAAAGGAACGGGCACCATCTTTCTTGGTGGACCACCGCTCGTCAAAGCGGCGACCGGGGAGGAGGTCACAGCCGAGGAGCTTGGCGGCGCTGACGTACACACCCGCCTCTCGGGCGTCGCCGACTACATGGCCGACGACGACGACCATGCGCTGCATCTCGCTCGGACGATCGTCTCGACGATCAACACAACGAAGACGCTGCCGGTCGATCTGATGAGCCCGGAAGATCCCGCCTACGACCCGCAGGAGATCTACGGCATCGTCAACGCCGACGTACGCAAGCCGTACGACGTGCGTGAAGTGATCGCCCGACTCGTCGACGGATCCCGCTTCGACGAATTCAAGCAGCGTTATGCGCCGACGATTGTCACCGGGTTCGGCCGCATTCAGGGATTCCTGGTCGGCATCGTCGCCAACAACGGCGTGCTCTTCTCGGAATCCGCGCTCAAGGCCACGCACTTCATCGAGCTGTGCAACCTGCGCGGCATTCCGCTGATCTTTCTGCAGAACATCACCGGCTTCATGGTCGGACGCCAGTACGAGCGCGGCGGCATCGCCAAGGACGGCGCCAAGATGGTGCACGCTGTCGCCAACTCCGTCGTCCCCAAGTTCACCGTCGTGATCGGAGGCTCGTTCGGCGCCGGCAACTACGGCATGTGCGGCCGCGCGTACGATCCACGCTTCCTGTGGATGTGGCCCAACGCACGCATCTCGGTGATGGGTGGCGAGCAGGCCGCCGGTGTGCTCACGACCATCAAGCGCGATCAACTCGCGCGAGAAGGAAAGGCGTTGAGCGACGAAGAAGAACGCAGCATCCGGGATCCCATTCTCGAGAAGTACGATCGCGAGGGGTCTCCCTACTACTCCACCGCCCGCTTGTGGGACGACGGGATCCTCGATCCCGTGAACACTCGTGCAGCGCTCGCCCTGGCGATCTCCGCTGCTTACAACGCACCGATACCACCCGCGCAGTTCGGTGTGTTCAGAATGTAAGCTTGTTGGAGAAAACGGAGGGGACGAAGGCAACGGAGGGGACGGAGAAGACGGATTAACAGGAGGAACGGAGCAACGGAGATCGGACGGAGAACGCCACGCCGATACCCGCAATCACGACACGAGTGTGACTGCATTCATGATTGTGGGTATCGGCGTGGCGTAACTCCGTTCGTTCTCCGTTCCTCCGTTTCTCCTGTTAAACCCGTTTCCTCCGCCTCCTCCGTTGCCTCGAGAGCAACGAATGTTCAAGCGACTACTGATTGCGAACCGCGGCGAGATAGCCGTTCGCGTGATTCGCGCGTGTCGCGAGATGGGGATCGAGTCGGTGGCGGTCTACTCCGACGCCGATCGCATGTCGCTGCACACCACGCTCGCGGATCGGGCCGTGCGCATTGGGCCGTCGTCGGCGGCTGAGAGCTACCTGTCCATCAGCGCGATCATCGATGCCGCGCGCAGCAGCGGTGCACAGGCGGTGCATCCAGGTTACGGCTTCCTTTCAGAGAACCAGGATCTCGCGTCCGCATGTGTCGACGCCGGCCTCGCGTTCATCGGTCCGCCGGCAGACGTCATCTCGACGATGGGATCGAAGATCGTGGCACGGCGCATCGCGAGGGAAGCCGGCGCGCCGGTGGTGCCGGGAGAAACACCCGTAGATCAGTCCGATCAGGCTATCGCGGCCGCGGCAACCGCCATCGGGTTTCCGGTACTCATCAAACCGTCCGAAGGCGGCGGTGGCATCGGCATGAAAGAGGGGCACGCCGCCGCCACACTTTCTGCGGCGATCGCGCAGGCTCGACGCGAGGCGATAGCGGCATTCGGCGATGGCACACTCTACGTCGAGCGCCTCATCGCCGCACCGCGTCACGTCGAGTTCCAGGTGCTGGCCGATCATCATGGCCAGGTGCTGCACGTGTTCGAGCGCGAGTGCTCGATTCAGCGTCGTCATCAGAAGGTGATCGAAGAGACGCCGTCGACTGTCATGACCCCGCAGTTGAGAGCGCGCATGGGAGCGGCGGCGGTGGCCGTGGCGCGGGCTGCGGGATATCGCAACGCCGGAACGGTCGAGTTCCTCCTCGAAGGGACCGGCGATTCCGCGCGCTACTACTTCCTCGAGATGAACACACGCCTGCAGGTCGAGCATCCGGTCACCGAACAGGTCGCCGGCCTCGATCTCGTGCGCGCGCAGATTCGGATCGCGTCCGGCGAACCGCTGCCGTGGACGCAGGACGCCCTCACCCAGCGCGGACACGCGATCGAGGCGCGTGTGTACGCAGAGGATCCGATCAGCCATCTGCCGCAGGCGGGACCGTTGCTGCTCTATCGGGAACCGTCAATGCCGGGCGTCCGCATCGACTCGGGCGTCGCCGAAGGATCAAAGATCACGGTCCACTACGATCCCCTGCTCGCCAAACTCGTCGCCTGGGGCGAGACGCGCGAAATCGCGCGGCGACGAGCGCTCGCGGCGCTGCGCGCCTTTCCAATCCTCGGCATCAAGACGAACATCCCGATGCTCGTCGAGCTGCTCCAGCATCCCCGGTTCGTCGACGGCGCTCTCGATACGCGCTTCCTCGACGTCGAAGGTGCGTCGCTTGCAGCGCGACTCTCGACCGGGCCCACACCCGACGTGCTGGCGGTGGCGGCGGCGGCAAGGGCGACCACGGCCACGCCTGCAGCAGGCGGCGCGTCACGTGACATCGACCACTCGAGCCTGGATCCATGGACGTCTCTTCGGGGCGTGCGTGTCTGAATCGGCGGGAGATCGCCCTTTCGACGTGGTGCCGCTCGGTCAGGGACGATTTCAGCTGATCGACGGCGGTCGCAGGCGAACAGCGTTCGCCGTGGTAGCTGGCGACGCCTGGGTGTTTCTCGATGGCCGCGTCTTCGTTGTACCGACATCAGGCCAGACGACGCGACGGGTCAGCGCAGATGATGCCACCGCGCTGATGGCACCGATGCCGGCGACGGTGGTCAGCATTCACGTCGCCCCCGGCCAGCGGGTCGATCGCGATGCCTTGCTCATCACGCTCGAAGCGATGAAGATGGGACTGCCCATCAAGGCACCGCGGGCAGGACGGGTCACATCGCTGGCATGCCACGCGGGTGAGCTCGTTCAGCCTGGGGTGCGGCTGCTGGAGATCGACTATGGAACCTGAGATCGCGGCGCTCATGACCGAAGTGGTCGAAAAAATCGGCCTGCTGCGCCGTGACATGCAGCAGAAACACGAACTCGAACGCTACGAGGCGCGCTTCAATCGCATCGACCAGAAGATCTCAGCGCTCGCCGAACGGCTCTCGCTCGACGATCCAGATCTGGCGAAAGCGATCCGAACCGCGTGGCGCCTTCCCGCGCGCAGCCTCGCCTTCCGGAACACCGAACATCAGAAGGGAAACACGTAGGACTGGTCCTTTCGGACCGGCCGGAGACAGGCTTCAGTCCTTGGGCCCCTGCGTCTGATTCGACAAATAACGTTCGTAGCCCATTTCTTTGATCTGATGGAGCTGCGCCTCGAGCCAGTCGACGTGCTCTTCTTCGTCCCTCAGAAGCTTCGCGAACAGATCGCGTGACGCATCGTCATCGTTATCGCGTGCCACTTGTACGGCCTTGTTGTACATGGCGACGGCGTTGATTTCGAGCTTCAGGTCGGCTTCGAGCTGCGCCTTGACGTTCTGGCCGACACTCAGCTCCATCAGCTCCATCGTCGGCGTTGCGTCGAGGAAGAGGAGGCGCTCGATCAGCTCCTCGGCGTGCTTCATCTCATCGATCGACTGCTTCTTGATGTAGTCGCCAAGCAGGTGATACCCCCAGTTGTGACACATCTCGGCGTGCAGGAAGTACTGATTGATCGCCGTCAGCTCCTCTTTGAGGGCGTGATTGAGTTGAGCAATCACTTTCGCGTTCCCACGCATTCCGCCGCCTCCTTCGCGCGCGCCGTCGCGCGCGTCATGTGCGAGTCATCGTATGCCGGAAGGCGCAGAATGCTCAATGTCCGCGCCGAAACGGGCAGCGGGAATGTGTTAAAGTACTCGCGTCTAACGACATAGATGCCGGTCAAACCGCTCGACGTGACCCTCGAGCTAGCCCCCAAGGCGCGTTTCGACGTCGTCAACCTCAGATCTCACTTCGCGGCGGAACACAAGGCGATTGGGGCGTTTCCCCGCTGCCTCTACTGGTCTTGTCATACGACTGCCGGCTTCCTCGATCGAAGCCTCGCAGCGCGATTGCGGGCTCAGCGCATTCCGTCCTACGTCGACGCGTTCCGGACGATCTTCCCCGAGGGTGCCGGCTACCAGCATGACAAGCTGGAACATCGCCACGATCTCGATTCGACGCAGCGCGCGGTCGAACCGCGCAACGCCGACTCGCATCTGGCGTTCATCGCGAGCGGCCTGCGTACCTGCGTCACGCATCCCAATCGCGCGGACGAACCGGTGTGCTTCGTCGATCTCGACGGCATGAATGATGGCCGCCCCCGGCGTCGGTTTGCGCGGCTCATTGCCTTCACGCGCGAGCGTCTCGTCGGCTCGACACGCATCGAGGTGCCGGTCTCCGAGCACCCGATCGATTCGGTGAACCTGAAGGATCCCCGTCTCGGCATCTACGCGCAGCTCACGGAGTTCGTGCATCGGGCGGGCGTGTACAAAGGACGTTTGCGGCTCTCGCTCGATCCGACCGAGCGTCACTCGGCGCTCACGATCAACGAGTACGAAACGCTGTTGATGCGGCACGACCTTCACGAAGTGATGCGCAATCCGCTTCGATTCGTGGCCGAGAAATCCCGGCACGCGCTGGCCAACCCGTTTGCCGTTCCGGCAAAGACACTCGGCTACGCGAAGTACGACTTCGTGCGCGTACTCAACAAGAGTCTCGACACGCTCGGGCTGCGCGGATCGCTCGTGGAAAAGCTGATGGCGCGCACGGTAGCGGTGCCGGCGGCCCGCTTCTTCAGGACCGGCCGATCGGTGAATCTGCTGATTTCAGAGTGTGAGCAGGGCGGTTCGTCGATTGTCGAGGGCACCTACCAGAGCCCGATCCTGGTCCAGTGGCAGCACGCTCCGCGTCAGACGCGGGTCTTGCACGCATCCATTACCGAAATTCGATAACGCCGGGCCTACACGACAGGCCCGGCGTGATCGTCGATTTCAACGCGGCAAACGTTCCGGCATCTCCGCAACCGCGTACGAGACGACGGCGATCGCCGCGGCCGCGCGGGACACTTCTTCAGGCGTGATCCGTTCGACTGTGTCGGCTGCTGAATGATGAATCACGAAATACCGTGAGGCATCGCCGAGATAGGCCATCGTCGGCACGTTCCCGGCCTGTGCGATGGGACCGATGTCTGCCCCGCCACCGCCGGATGTCACATCTGGAAACTCGAGCGGGGCGAGCAGCGAGACGACCTGCGACATGACGGCGCGTGCCGCGGCGCTCCCCGAGAACCCGAGCACCGATGGCGAGAACACTCCCGAATCAGCCTCCAACGCCAGCACGTGATTGGTCGCCTCCGCCGCGTGCTGTTGGGCATAGGCAGCCGCACCGCGAAGCCCGTTCTCCTCGTTGGTCCACAACACGACTCGGACGGTGCGCCGCGGTCTCAGACCGAGCTTCTTCATCAGGCGCAGCGCTTCCCAGGTCGCAATGCATCCGACGCCATCATCGGACGCACCAGTGCCGACGTCCCACGAATCCAGGTGCCCCCCGATCAGGACGATCTCCTCCGGCTTCTCGCGGCCTCGAATCTCGCCCACGACGTTGGCCGACTCGACGTCCGATTCCATACGCGCTTCCATCATGAGGCGCATCCGGATCAGCCGTCCACGCGCGCTCAGTCGCGCGATCCGGTTGGCGTCTTCTGCAGAAACAGCCGCCGCGGGGATCGGCGCCTGACCGGGCGCATACGTCACGCTGCCCGTATGCGTCGTCCGCAGGCCGATCGGCCCCACCGATCGTACCAGCACCGCGACCGCACCGTGCTGCGAGGCTGCCCGGGCACCATCCGTACGATACGTGACCGTCTCCGAGTACCCGGAGAACGGCACATTGAACAGCACGATACGGCCACGCGCATCGACCGACTTGCCTCGAAGATCGTCGAAGCTGGTGACCACGAGCACTTCCGCTTCGAGGCCCGCCGGAGACGTCCCGACGCTGCCGCCGAGCCCGAGGATCGTCACGCTGCTGCGCGGTGGTTCCAGAATCTCCGCGCTCTCGCGGCCCCGGACCCAGCGAGGCACCATCACCCGCTCGGTGTGGACGTTCTCGAGGCCGTCGGCCTTCATCGTCCGGACTGCCCAGTCAATCGCCCTGGTCAGGTTCTCGGATCCGCTGAGACGCGGCCCATGCGTGTCGGTCAATTCAGCCAGACGACGCCAGGCGAAGTCGTCGTCAGTGGCCGCCTTGATGAGCCGGGTGCTGTCGTCCCGAATCGAGTTCAGCCACGAATGCGGCGACACCGTTTGCGCCGACACGCCGACGAGCACGGCGCCCAGTGTGAGCGCAACAAGACTGGAAACGAAGACGCGCATCTGTGTAATGGGGTCGGGAGTCATTTTCCCCCATAAGCCACGAAAATGACTCCCGACCCCCTTTTTCAGGAGGTCACCGGTTGAAAGAAGGCAGGCAGCCCCTGCCTGGTATCACGAAGGATCTCGACGATGGCCTGGCGATCTCCCAGCGTGAGGCTCTTGTAGCGCGGCGACGTCTCCCGGCCCGAGAGCACCTCCCACATGCGCGCGTAGACGGCATCCTTCGCGCGCGAAGGCAGCGCCTCGAATGCCGGCGTGTAGATCATGTAACTGCATGGATAGCGGAACAGGCGTCGACGCAGATCGAGCTCGCGCAACGATCGCCCTTTCGTGTCACGAGGTCCCTGCGCGGTGAACACCTTCTCGAATCCCGCGCCGCCGTGCACCGGGCCCACGAGCGGCGCCTCGTCCACGAATAGCAGATAGTCGACGAGATCCGTCGCGGCTTCCTTCACGCGGGCGTCGGCATCGGCGCTGGGTTTGCTCTCAGCAACCCTCGCCTCCCAGCCCGTTCGCGTGATCAGGTTCGTCATGTTGGTCTGATGGGCGAGCACGAGGAGCGGCACGACGTCGCTGTATGGCGTCGGATAGCCGGTGAGATCGAAGTGCCCCTCGACCGAGGTCAACACGCTGGTCGGGCTCGCGAGCTTCGACTTCCCCTTGTCGGCGGGCATCACGGGAATGTTGCCCATGTGCTTGGCGCCGCCGTGATCGCCCGTCACCCACCAGCCGCCCCATCGCTGCTCGAGCGGGCTGCCGTGAATCGTCGTGAAGCCGTTCGCATAGGACAGTTCGTCCGGCAGCGGATACACGCTCTGAACCAGAAGCCCTGGGACACCGAGCGTCTCCCACGACAGGTGGCATGCGAGACACTCGTTGTTGCGCCTCAACCGCGGCGACGGCGACGCTTTCTGGTCGAGCGAATAGAACAGCACGCCCTGCGCAGGATCCTGGACGGCCACTTCGAGCACGGCGCCGCCACGCACCCATCCGACGGCGGCGGTGTCGGCAAAGTAGACCGCGCGCGGATTGTGCATGTTGATCAGCGGTGCCTGAAAGCTGGTCTGCGAAAAGACGAGCATCTGCGACTCGACCGGCACGTTCAACGCCTTGAGCACCGACCGCAGATAGCCGCTCGTGTTGTCGAACGTCAGCGACGCGCTGCCGTCGTCGAGATGACGATTGAGGGCGGTCACGGCATCCGACGTCTCTGCCGTCGAGTAGCGGATCGCCGCTTCGTCCCTCGAGGCGACGAAGACGTCGCGACGCTGCGCGACGACAGTGATGCCGACGGACAGAAGCAAAGCGCAAACGCCGATTCGCGGGATCACGCGGCGCATACCTAAAGCTACGTGTTGACACCAGACCTCTGCAACCCCCCTCCTTGGGAATTGCAGAAGTGCTGAAGTGCCTTCGACTACCGACTATGATGTTCCCCGTGCCTCAAACCCCTGCTGTCTCTGTTGCCGTTCATGACCAGGTCGCGCTCATCACGATCGACAACCCGCCGGTCAACGCGCTCGGCCCGGAGGTCGTGAATGGTCTGTCGAAGGCGATCGACGAGGTGGGCCGCGACCCGTCCGTCCGCGCGGCGGTGATCGTCGGTGCGGGACGCACGTTCATCGCCGGCGCCGATATCAAGGGCTTGGAGCAGATGGCATGGGGCAGCAGCACCGGACTGCCCGAAATGCACGACATCCTGCAGCGGATGGAGGACCTGCCCAAGCCGCTCGTGATCGCCATGCACGGCACCGCGCTCGGGGGCGGGCTCGAAGTGGCGATGGCCGGCCACTATCGGGTCGCCGTTCTGGACGCGCAGATGGGTCAGCCCGAAGTGAACCTGGGAATTATTCCTGGTGCGGAAGGGACACAGCGCCTGCCCCGTCTCGTCGGGATGGAGAAGGCGATCGAGATGTGCGTCAGCGGCAAGCCGGTCAAGGCGTCTGACGCCCTTGCCGCCGGACTGATCGATCGGATCATCGAAGGCGATCTTGCGACGGGCGCGCTCGCCTTCGCGCGCGAGATGGCAGGTCGCGGTGGGCCTTACCCGAAGACACGCGATCGATCGGACCGACTGCCGTCTCGCGACGGGCTGCCCGCAATTCTTGCGGCTGGCCGCGCCCTGGCCACCAAGACGCGCCGTCACATGGAGGCGCCGCTCGCGGTCGTCGACGCGCTCGAAGCAGCGGCCACGCTTCCCTTCGACGACGGCTGCCTGAAAGAGCGCGACGTCTTCATGCGGTGTGTGAACGGCGATCAGGCGAAGGCGCTCATTCATGCCTTTTTCGCCGAGCGCGGTACCGCACGCGTGCCCGGCATCACGAAGGACACGCCGGTTGCGAAGGTCGCCTCAGTAGGTATCGTCGGCGCGGGCACGATGGGTGGCGGCATCGCCATGGCGTGCGCGAATGCGGGCATGACCGTGCGGCTGACCGACGCCACCACCAAGGCGCTCGACGCAGGCATGGCGACGATCAAGAAGAACTACGACGTCTCGGTCGCGCGCGGCCGCTTCACTCCGGCGATGGTCGAAGAGAGGCTCGGACGGATTCGCCCGCAGGTCGGGTACGAGGGCTTCGGCGACGTCGATCTCGTCGTCGAAGCGGTCTTCGAAAACCTTGCGCTCAAGAAGCAGGTCGCGTCGGCGCTCAACGACGCGGCGAGGCTCGATTGCCTGCTCGCGACCAACACGTCGACATTGAACATCGACGAGATCGCGGCGGCGGCGAAACGGCCGGCCACGATGCTGGGCCTTCACTTCTTCAGCCCCGCCAACGTCATGCGTCTCGTCGAGATCGTCCGCGGGGCTGCGACTTCTTCTGAAAGCGTGGCCACCGCGCTGGCGGTCGCCAAGAAGCTGGGCAAAGTCGGCGTCGTCGTCGGCAACTGTCCGGGGTTCGTCGGAAACCGCATGATGTTTCCGTACATGTACGAGGCACAGTTCCTCGTCGAGGACGGCGCAACGCCCGAACAGGTCGACCGCGCACTCACCGACTTCGGCATGGCGATGGGCATCTTCGCCGTCGATGACATGGCCGGGGTCGACATCGCGTGGCGCGTGCGTCAGGAGCTCAAACAGTTCAGCGAGCCCGGCGCCCGCAAGCCGCTCGTCGCCGATGCCTTGTGCGAGTTGGGCCGCTTCGGACAGAAGACCGGGAAGGGCTGGTACAAGTACGGCGACGATCGCAAGCCAATGCCCGATCCCGAGGTGCAGGCGCTGATCGAGCGGGTGACCTCCTCCGCCGGTATCACGCGACGCACCTTCCAGGCCAACGAGATCATCGAGCGCACGATCTACGCGCTCATCAACGAAGGCGCTCGAGTCCTCGATGAAGGCTTCGCCCTCAGAGCCGCAGATATCGATGTGATCTACATCACTGGATACGGCTTCCCGGCGTGGCGCGGCGGACCAATGTTCTACGCCGACCGCGTCGGCCTGAAGACGGTCTACGAGCGGGTGTCGGCCTTCCATCGAGAATTCGGCGATCGATGGACGCCCGCACCGCTGCTCGAACGGCTGGCGCGCGAGGGCAAGACATTCCAGGCGATGGACCGTGGCGCGTCGGAGCTGGCCGCGCCGCGCGCCTGACATGACGACATCCGCAGCAGGCGCTCCTCGAATTCGTCCGGTTCGAATCGCGACCAACGATGTCATCGTCAGTCACCGAGCCGATGGCGTCGTTTACCTGCGATCGCCGCGGGAGCTCGGGCCCTACCCCGTTCGCTTGACCGATGCGCTCGACGAATGGGCGGACCGTGCTCCCGATCGCACATACCTGGCGCAACGCACGGAATCGGGCGCGTGGCGAACGGTCACCTACGCCGATGCACGCACGCGCGTGCGTCATATCGCCCAGGCGCTGCTCGATCGCGGGCTCTCCCAGGAGCGCCCGATCCTCATCCTGTCGGGCAACGGGATCGATCACGGGCTGCTGGCACTCGCGGCCATGTACGTCGGTGTGATCTATGCGCCGATTGCGCCGGCCTACTCGCTTCAGGCAAGAGACTACGCGGCACTCCGTCTGGTGTTCGAACGGATGCAGCCGGCACTCGTCTTCGCCGCAGACGGCGCGGCCTTCGAGCGCGCACTCGGCGAAGTCCTACCGAGCGGCGTCGAGCTCGTGACGTCAACGCCGCCGAATCAGCTGCGATCGACGCCGTTCTCGGATCTCGAGGCGACACCGATCACCTCTCGTGTCGATGAGGCGAAGGCGCGGGTCGACGGCGACACGATTGCCAAGGTCCTGTTCACGTCGGGATCCACAGGGCGGCCGAAAGGCGTGATCAACACGCAGCGCATGTTGTGTGCGAACCAGATCATGATGCGGACGGCGATGCCGTTCCTCGGCGACGAGCGCCGGTGATCTGCGACTGGTCACCCTGGAACCACACGGCCGGCGGCAACCACAACTTCGGGCTCGTGCTGCTCAACGGCGGCACGTTCTATATCGACGAAGGCAAGCCGACGCCGGCGCTGTTCGCCACGACGCTTCGCAATCTGCGCGAGGTCTCCTGCACCGCGCACTTCGCCGTGCCGCGGTTGTACGAGATGTTGATGCCGCATCTACAGAACGATCCCGTGCTGCGAACGACGTTCTTCAGCCATTTGAAGCTGCTGTTCTATGCCGCGGCGGGGCTGGGACAGAAGTTCTGGGACGAGCTTCGCGAGATCGCCATTCAGGAGTGCGGCGAAGAGATCCTGATCATGACCGGCTTCGGCGCCACCGAGACCGCCCCGTTTGCCGTCAGCACGGATGTGCGAGGCGCGTTCTCGAGCATGGTCGGACTGCCCGCGTCGGGCATGGAAATGAAGCTCGTGCCCGCCGGCTCGAAGCTCGAAGGGCGCGTGCGGGGCCCGAACGTCACGCCGGGCTACTGGCATGACGATGCGCTCACCAAGGCGGCGTTCGATGAAGAAGGCTTCTATCGGACCGGCGATGCCTTCAGATTCGTCGATGGAGTCGATCCGCGCAGCGGACTGATCTTCGATGGGCGTCTCGCCGAAGACTTCAAGCTGTCGACCGGGACGTGGGTCAGCGTCGGTCCTCTGCGGGCGCGCATCATCCAGCAGGCGGCTGGCCTGGTGCAGGATGTCGTCATCGCTGCTCCCGATCGCGATTACGCGTCGGCGCTGATCTTCCCAAACCTGGTGAAATGCCGCGCGGCCGCGTCGCTCGCAGTCGATGCGCCGGCCTCGACGGTGATCGCGCATCCCGCCGTCAGGGCGGCGTTCCAGGCCGCGCTCGACGAGCTGGCCCGTCAAAGCACGGGCAGTTCGACGTTTGTGGCTCGAGCGCTGCTGCTCGAGGATCCGCCGTCGCTCGACGCACGGGAGATCACCGACAAAGGCTCGATCAACCAGAAGGCCGTGTTGCAGCATCGGGCTGCGCTCGTGGCCGATCTCTATGCAGAGTCGCCCCACGCCGGGGTGCTCCTGTGCAAATCACGATGAACAAATCGACGATCGATGTAGCCAGCCTGGTGGCGTTTGACGTCCACGTCCACCTCGAACACACCGGCGAGCAGACCGAAGCCGACAAGAAGGCGGCCGCCTACTTCAAGGGTGGAGGCGCACGCGACGCCATCTCACTTGCCGAGTACTACCGCTCGCGCAAGATGGCTTGCGTGATCTTCACCGTGGACGAAACGCTCACGGGCACCCCTCGCCTGTCGAACGACGAGGTCGTGGCATTTGCCGCGAGCAACCCCGACGTCGCCATTCCTTTTGCCAGCATCAACCCGACGCGAGGCGCCGAAGCCGTACGAGAGGCGCGCCGCCTCGTGACTGCAGGCGCGGTCCGAGGTCTGAAGCTGCATCCCCCGATTCAGGAGTTCTTCCCCAACGATCGCCTCGCGTACCCGCTGTACGAGGTGTTCGCCGAAGCACGGCTGCCCGTCATCTTCCACACCGGGCATTCGGGCATTGGAACGGGGATGCGTGGCGGCGGCGGCATCCGTCTGAAGTACGGCAATCCGATGGCGATCGACGATGTGGCCGTGGATTTTCCCGATATGCCGATCGTCATGGCGCACCCCTCGTTTCCCTGGCAGGACGAGGCGATCTCGGTGTGCCTGCACAAGCCTCAGGTCTACATCGACCTGTCTGGCTGGTCGCCGAAGTATTTCTCGCCAACGCTCGTTCAGTACGCCAACTCGCTGCTCAAGCAGAAAGTGATGTTCGGCTCCGACTATCCGCTGCTCACGCCCGATCGCTGGCTGGCCGACTTCGAGAAGATCCCGATTAAAGACGAAGTACGGCCGCTCATCCTGAAGGAGAACGCGATTCGGTTTCTCGGACTCGCGTAG
>Ga0126377_10000409_pt1 | contig 25820 bp, 24 predicted proteins | sample PanSoiMetPlot_22_FD_92647 | JGI IMG/M metagenome (GOLD analysis project Ga0126377, IMG submission 92647) | Tropical forest soil microbial communities from Panama - MetaG Plot_22 | ecosystem: Environmental > Terrestrial > Soil > Tropical forest > Bulk soil | place: Panama | collected 2016-02-17 | reverse complement strand
GAGCAAGCCGAACGCAAAGCGAACGACCCTTCGACTTGGGGAAAGGTTGGACGCAATGAGCTGTGTCCGTGCGGGTCGGGCAAGAAGTTCAAGCACTGTCACGGCAAATTCGCCTAGGGCGACAGCGGCCGAACTCCTTCATCGCCAGTTGCTTGCGGAATGCGCGGTCGCGCTTCAGGTGCCATTCGCGGCTCATCGCGTGCCGTTTGTTAGCGCAGCGTTCGGAATAGAGCAGCACCCAGTTGCGGCCGCGCGTCGAGCGTGCGCCTTTGCCGGCATTGTGGGTGACCAGCCGTTGTGCGACGTCATTGGTCCACCCGACGTAAGTGAGATGGCGATTTTTTGCGATGCTGCCGAGCACGTAGACGTAGCAGTCCATAGCGCTCGCTGCGACGATCAGCGCGTTCCCGACCAGCGCGTTTCGAAAGAGCCGGTGGGGACCACTGGCTGGGCGCCGGCGAGCAAGCCGTTGTTGCTCGCAGGTGGGGTCGTATAGGCGGTACGAATTTCCGGACGCGGCGTCTCGACTTTAGCCGGTTGTTGAACCGGAGCAGGCTTGGGTGCAGGCGCGGCCTCTGCGGCTGGTTTCGGCGCAGGCCACGGCGCCGGTGCGGGTTCACTTGGCCACGGCGATGATCCGGCCGATGCCGTGCGCACGGCGGGCGCCGCTGCGGTACGTACGGGTGTTGACGCGGTGTTCGCTGGAGCAGCTTGCTTTGGTTTCGCAGCGAGATCGGTGCTACGCGTCGCGACCTGTTCTTTTTGCGGGGGCGGCGAAGAAGAGGACGCAGCTTCTGACTTCGAGCCTCCGAACAGATTGCCGATCAGGCCTGCAATTGATGTCGGTTTTTCCTGTTGGACCGGCGTCTCGCCTTCCTTGGGCTGCGGTGCCGGATGCGGCACTGGAACGCTTGCCACGGTAGCAGGCCCGCTTGGCTGCTGCGGTGATTGCAATTTAGCCAAGGTCACCGCACCGCGATTAGGCGTCCTCGGCAACGCGCCGGGGACTGCCGCTGGGTCGACCGAGGCAACGGTCGTAAGCTCGAACAGGCGCCCGTTATTGTCGCCGCTGGTGGTCGGCAGCTTTGATGCGAACACTGGATTCATGCCCCCGTCGCCGACACGGAACGGGACGGTCGCGACGCCGCTGGCAATGTACTGCGCCATCTTGAGCTGCTCTTGCCGCCGCTCCTCGTGCACCGCGTCAGCAACCGTCTTGTCGATCTGATAAACGGGACAGGCGCCCTTGGCGTTGAATGAGAGCGGTCTTGTTGAATCATCCGGTGGGGCCGCGTCGAAAACGTAGCGCTTCTCGCAGACCGCGACCTTCGGCTCTTGGTGCGATGCGTTGAAGTGATCGTAGCCTTCTTTCAACATTTTCCAGAACGCGAAGTTCGGGTTGTTGCGATGCTTGGCCATGTTCATCGCGGTCATGCGGAATGGATAGGCCTGGAGTTGGAATGCCTTTTGTCCGCCGAAAAACGACTCCCGTGCGAGCGCATAGATTTCCTGAATCTGCTCGTCTGTCATCGCGTAGCAGCCGCGGGAGGAGCAGTCGCCATGCACCATCAGATCGGAGCCGGTGTAGCCCCAGGCGCGATCATAGGTATTCGGAAAGCCGGTATTGAAAGCGAGATAGTAATTAGAATTCGGATTCATCTGCCCGGGCGTGATGGTGTAGAAGCCTTCAGGCGCCTGCCGGTCCCCTACCTTCTTCTTTGGACCGAGATCGCCGGACCATTTACAGATCGGGTAGGTCTTGAGGAGTGCGTACTCGCCGTCACGGTTCTTTTTCCAGACCTCCATCTCCGCTTCTTCCTTGAAGATGCGGGCGAGGATTGGCGAGTCCTTGTCCATATTTTTCGCCGACATTTCGGCGAGTAGCTTTTCAGACAGCGGAGCCTGCGCGCGGCCAGTCGGGGAAATGCTATCGGTGTCACAGCCGGCAAGGGCAACGGCGGCAATAACAGCCGCAGACGCCAGCAGCGCGCGAGCGAAAGGTCGTTTCAAAAGTGCCACTCCCCGAGGAGGCGGGCCCCTCAATTGAGTAATCGTTATCCTTAAGATGTGGCATCTGCAAGGCGATATGCGCCTTCTCGGGCTACCGCTAACCCTATGGTAAAGCAAAAGTAAAAGCCGGCTGTCCTACACCGCGGCGCGGCCCATTGTGAGAAACTTGTCTCGTCGCTGTTTTCGCACCGTCTCGCGGTCGAGTCCCTTCATTTCCGTCAGGGCATTGGCGATCGCCTCGCCGGTGACCGCGATGGCAGCCTGTGGATCGCGGTGGGCACCGCCGGTGGGCTCCGGGACGATGCTGTCGATGATTCCGAACCGCACCATGTCCTGGGCGGTGATCTTCATGTTGGTCGCCGCATCTTGAGCCTTGGTCGTGTCGCGCCAGAGGATCGAAGCCGCCCCCTCGGGCGAGATCACGCTGTAGATCGCATGCTCGAGCATCAGCACCCGATTGGCGGTGGCGATGGCGATGGCACCGCCGGACCCGCCTTCGCCCACGATCACCGAAACATTCGGGACACCCAACGAAAGACACGCGTCGGTCGAGCGTGCGATCGCTTCCGCCTGACCACGTTCTTCCGCGCCAATGCCGGGATAAGCACCAGCGGTGTCGACCAGAGTGACGACCGGGAGTCCGAAGCGATCAGCCATCTCCATAAGGCGCACGGCCTTCCGGTATCCCTCCGGGCGTGCCATTCCGAAATTGTGCTTGATGCGGCTTTCGGTGTCAGCACCCTTCTCATGACCGATAACGCAGATACTTTCGCCGCGGAATCGTCCGAACCCTCCGACAATGGCGGAATCCTCGCCAAACTTCCGGTCGCCAGCGAAAGGGATGAAATTGGTGACGAGCCCGTTGATGTAGTCGAGGCAGTGTGGGCGCTGAGGATGGCGGGCAACTTGTGTTTTCTGCCAAGGCGTAAGCTCGGCGTACAATTCCTTCAAGGCAAGCGCGGCTTTTGTCTCAAGCCGGCCAATCTCCTCGCTGATGGCGACGGCATCGCCGCTCTCGCCCATCGCGCGCAGCTCCTCGACCTTGGCCTCCAGTTCAGCCACCGGCTTTTCGAAGTCGAGATAACTGCGCATTGGATCCCGGGCAAATGTGCGTTTCTTGGCGACCTGACGCGGGGAAAGCCCCTTAGTCAAGCAAGCGGGTTAATTTCGCTTTTATGCATGTCTTTGGCTAGCCGTCCGCCAGTGGATGGAGATCGCGCACCAACGTCTTCAGCCGTTCTTCCAGCACGTGAGTATAAATTTGCGTGGTTGAGATGTCGGCGTGACCGAGCAGTGTTTGCACCACACGCAGGTCCGCGCCGTTATGCAGAAGGTGGCTGGCAAAGGCGTGCCGGAGCACATGAGGACTAAGCTGCGACGGTTGAATTCCACAAGCGCTGCCAAGCGCCTTGAGCTCGCGCGCGAAATGCTGGCGTGTCAGATGCCCTTGCTCGCCGAAAGAGGGAAACAGCCATTTTGACTCGGTGTCCCGCTCGACCTTGCCCCGCAGTTCAAGGTACTCGGTCATCGCACGCTTTGCCTGCTTGTTGAGCGGGACCAGACGCTCCTTGCCACCTTTGCCGCGCACCACCAGCATACGCTGATCGCGGCGTGCGGCGGCAGCCGGAAGAGCTACCAGTTCCGATACACGCAACCCCGTCGCATAGACGACTTCCAGAAGACAAAGAAGGCGCGCAGCGCGCAACCGTTGAAGCGAAGGCTGTTCGACGTTGTCGCTGTTGGCGCGCGCGGTCTTCAGCAGCAGATCGACTTCGGTGATCGACAGTACTTTCGGTAAAGCGCGCGACCGTTTTGGCCCCTCGAGTACCGCAGCAGGATCGTCGTCGCGGTTTCCGTCCGCATAAAGAAAACGATAAAGTTGGCGCACTGCCGAAAGCCTTCGCGCCAGTGAGGACGATTTGAAGCCGCGCTCGGCGAGACTTGCAAGAAACTTGCGCAAACTGTCAGTAGTCGCGGTCGCAATCGTCCTGCGCGATGCACGCAAGTGGGCAGACAGATCCGTGAGATCGTTGCGATAGGCGGCGAGTGTATTTTCGCCCGCACCGCGTTCGGCGGCCAGCATGTCGAGAAAGAGTTCGATCAGTGCTTCGTCGGATGCCCTTGGCCGGCGGCTCATCGCCTTGCCCCGTTTCCGGCGTCAGTGGTTCTTGAGAAACTTGTCGGGGGGAATAGTCACGATAATCTCGCGTGGCTTGAATTTGACGAAAGTGGCGAGCGAGAACACAGCACCGTAAGCCAGGCCGCCGAGCAGGCCGAAAAGCACCAGAAACCTGAAAAGACTCGGCATTACCATTTCCGTTGAGGATAGACCGCGGCGATTTGCGGCAAGTTACGATCACGTTCCCGAACCGCTGGCAAGACCGACCAAGCGGTAGCTGGTATATGGAACAGAGGATTCGTTTCGGAAACCTAGCATGGTTAATGGCGCCATCCAAAAACCCGCGGAAAGCGGCTTGGAATCGGCAGTGGTCCGCGCACTCGGCGGACGCTCGATCGTACTCGTCGGTATGATGGGCGCCGGGAAATCGTCGATCGGCCGCAGGCTTGCTAGCCGGCTCGGAATTCCTTTCATTGACGCGGACTCCGAAATCGAAAGTGCGGCGGGAATGACCATTCCGGAAATCTTTGAAAAACACGGCGAGCCCTACTTTCGCGCCGGCGAGGCGCGCGTGATCGCTCGCCTGCTAGAGAACGGTCCACAGGTGCTCGCAACCGGTGGCGGTTCGGTGATGGATGCCCAGACCCGCGCGCTGATCGGCGAAAAGGGCGTCTCCATATGGCTGAAGGCGGATATTGACGTGCTTCTTAAGCGCACCAAGCGCCGCAATGACCGGCCGTTGGTAGAAAAGATCAGGGACCTGCTGCCGTTGCGCGAGCCGCTCTATGCGCAGGCTGATATTATTGTCCAGTCGCGCGATGAGCCGCACGACACCATCATCGACGAGATCATGGGCGAACTTCCGAAGCGCCTGGGTCTCGGTGCGGAAAGATCCTCATGACGGCCCCGTTGCGTCAAAACGAAACCATTGTAGTTCCGGTCGCGCTCGGTGCGCGGGCCTATGACATTGTCATTGGCCGCGGGCTTCTTGCAAGCCTGGGCGAGCGCATCAAGAGTTTGCGGCCGGGCGCACGTGTTGCGATCGTCACCGACGACACGGTGGCAACCCATCATCTCGCGGCCACGGAAGCCGCGCTCAAGGCAGCCGGAATCGACTGCGCACGCGTTGTGGTTCCGCCCGGTGAGGGCTCCAAAAATTATGCAACGTTCGAAACAGTGTGTGAGGCGATCATCGCGACGCGCATCGAGCGAACCGATCTCATCGTCGCGCTTGGCGGAGGCGTGGTAGGTGATCTTGCCGGGTTTGCGGCCGCGTGTGCGAGGCGCGGGCTCGATTTCGTGCAGGTGCCGACGACGCTGCTAGCGCAGGTCGACTCATCGGTCGGCGGCAAAACCGGAATCAATTCGCGGCAGGGCAAGAATCTCGTCGGCGCGTTTCATCAACCGGTGCTGGTCGTTGCCGATTCGGCTTTGCTCGACACGCTCCCGAAGCGGCAGTTCCGTGCCGGCTACGCCGAAGTTGCAAAATATGGACTGCTCGGCGATGCGGCATTTTTTGCGTGGCTTGAGAAGAACTGGCATGACGTTTTTGCCGGTGGTTCGGCGCGCGAGCATGCCATTGCGGTGTGCTGCCGGGGCAAAGCGGGCATTGTTGCGCGCGACGAGCGCGAAACCGGCGAGCGTGCCTTGCTCAATCTCGGTCACACATTCGGGCATGCGCTCGAAGCCGGCTGTGGGTTTTCCGAGCGGTTGCTGCACGGCGAGGCGGTGGCCCTGGGAATGGCGCTGGCATTTGAATTTTCGGCAAAAAAGGGTCTGATCGCGGCTGCGGACGCTGCGCGCGTCTCTGCGCATCTTGCGGCGGTAGGTCTGCCAACCCACCTTACGGACGTTGCCGGCGGTGTTCCGTCTGTTGACACATTGATGGACCTGATTGGGCAAGACAAGAAAGTGAAGCGCGGCGCCCTAACGTTTATTCTGGTACGTGGCATCGGCCAGGCTTTCATCGAGAAAAATGTCGACGCCTCCGAAGTGCGCGCATTCCTCACGGACAAGCTAAAATAATCGATGACCGCGAACGACTGGCTGTCACTTGTCGTCGTCCTGATTTGCCTGCTGCTCTCCGCATTTTTCTCGGGGAGTGAAACGGCACTGACTGCGTCGTCGCGTGCCAGCATGTCGCGGCTCGAGAAGCACGGAAACCGCCGCGCCGGTATTGTCAACAATCTGCTGTCGCAGCGCGAGCGATTGATCGGGGCGCTGTTGCTTGGCAACAACGCAGCCAATATCGCCGCGTCCGCGTTGGCGACCGGCGTGCTGCTGGCATGGTTCGGCAACGCTGGTGTGGTCTATGCCACCGCGCTGATGACGGTGCTGGTTGTTGTGTTTGCCGAGGTGCTGCCGAAAACCGCGGCGTTCAACGCACCTGATCGCATCGCGCTTGCAGTTGCAAAACCGATGCAATGGGTGGTGCGACTGCTGGGACCGATCCTGATCGGGATCGAAAAACTCGTCTGCTGGATGCTCGCGCGCTTCGGGATGGATGTCGGAGAAGATCAGGCGATCCTCTCCGCGCGAGAAGAATTGCGTGGAGCTGTAGATCTCCTGCACCGCGAGGGTGACGTGGAGCGCCTCGACCGAGATATGTTCGGCGGTGTGCTCGATCTGCGTGAGCTCTCGGTGTCCGACGTGATGATTCATCGCACCAACATGATTACGCTCGACGCAGACGATCCACCCGAGGACGTTGTCAATGCGGTGATTGCGTCGCCGGTGACGCGACTGCCGATGTGGCGTGGCAATCCGGAGAATATCGTCGGTATTTTGCATGTGAAGGATCTGCTGCGCGCATTGCATGCTGTCGACGGCGATGCGGCGAAGGTCGACATCGCATCTCTTATGACGCCGCCCTGGTTCGTACCGGATACTCGGCCGGTGTCGGAGCAACTCAAGGCCTTCCGCCGCCGTAAGACGCCTTTTGCGCTGGTCGTCGACGAATACGGCGAGGTCGAGGGTCTGGTAACGCTCGAGGACATCCTGGAGGAAATTGTCGGCGACATTACCGATGAGCATGATGTGGCGATGCCGGGTGTCCGGCGACAGCCGGACGGATCGGTGAATGTGGACGGTGCGGTGCCGGTTCGCGATCTCAATCGTGTAATGGATTGGAATTTGCCGGACGAGGAAGCGACTACCATCGCAGGCCTGGTCATTCACGAAGCACGCTCAATTCCAGAAGTGGGCCAAAGTTTTACTTTCCACGGATTCCGCTTCCGGGTCTTGCGCCGCGCCCGCAATCGCATTACCGCGCTGCGCATTCAGCCTTTACCGCGAACGCAGCCGGCGAAGGCGGGCTAGTTTTCACCGCCTTCACCGGGTGCGGATGCGTGGATGGCGAGCGCGTGTACGTTACCCGCGAGCTCGGCTGCAAGCGATTGATTAATCATGCGGTGACGTTCGATGCGGGTCTTTCCCTTGAACGCGTCCGACACAATATAAACCCTGTAATGGGTTTGCCCGCCGGGACGATGTCCGGCATGGCCTTCATGCTGGTGCGATTCATCAACCACTTCGAGGCTTTGCGGCGCGAAAGTCTCGGTCAACTTTTTTGTGATGAGATCGGCGGTTCGCATATTGCTCGCTTAGGAAAGCGTGGCCTACCGGTCAATGGCCACAAACAAGTCTTGAAGGCGTCACCCACGAAAGCGCATAATATCCGGTCATGAAATTCGACTCACCCCTTTTTGATCGCATCCGCGTCAAGCCGGAGAAGGATCGCCGTCCGAAAACCGGTGCGCCTGGGTGTGAGTGGCACGGCTGCAAGGAAAAGGCCACACACCGCGCACCGAAGGGCCGCGGCCGCGAAAAGGATTATTGGCGCTTCTGTCTTGATCACGTGCGCGAATACAACCAATCGTATAATTTCTTCGCAGGCATGAGCGATGCCGCAGTGATGGCGTATCAAAAGGACGCGCTCACGGGCCATCGTCCCACCTGGAAAATGGGAACGGGCAAGGGAACAATGCGGCCGGATATGCGCGCCTTCGGCTCGCATTCGGATCCGTTCGGTTTGTTCGGCGAAGGCGTTCGCGCGGAACAGAAGGCGCGCGCTGAAACGCGCCCGATCCGCAACGCAGAACGCAAGGCCCTCGAATCGCTCGGGCTCGATATCGACGCGACCTCGCAGCAGGTGAAGATGCGTTTTAAGGAACTGGTAAAACGTCACCACCCCGACGCCAATGGCGGCGATCGCTCGACCGAAGATCGCCTGGTCGAGATCATCCAGTCGTACAACTATCTGAAGTCGGTGGGATTCGGCTAGCCGGCTGGGACTACGGCAGGCAACCCAGCCACGCCTTTCAGACAGGGCTGACAGTACCTATCTTATTGAAATAATTGATGGTGCCATTCGGAGCGGCCGGGTTTTTTGCCGCCGTGGCCTCTGCTAAGTTGCCGCCGCCATCAGCCGGACCGGACGAATCGGACCGCATCACGGGCTTCGGGGCGCCGGAGCCACGGAGGATCAATGACCGTCGCAATGCAAGAGAGTGCCGGCCTGCCCGACATGAAAGTGTCGGTTCGGCAGGTTTTTGGAATCGATAGTGATTTGGAAGTGCCCGCCTATTCCAAGGCTGATGAGCACGTGCCCGATATCGACAGCGACTACCGCTTCGACCGCCCGACCACACTCGCAATTCTTGCCGGCTTCTCAAAGAATCGCCGCGTCATGGTCACCGGGTACCACGGCACCGGCAAGTCGACGCACATCGAGCAGGTTGCGGCCCGGCTCAATTGGCCGTGCGTCCGCGTCAACCTCGACAGCCACATCAGCCGTATCGATCTGATCGGCAAGGACGCCATCGTGATCAAGGACGGTCAACAGGTCACCGAATTTCGCGAGGGCATCTTGCCTTGGGCGCTGCAGAACAATGTCGCGCTCTGCTTCGACGAGTACGATGCCGGCCGACCGGACGTGATGTTCGTCATCCAGCGTGTGCTGGAGGCATCGGGACGGCTCACGCTGCTTGACCAGAGCAAGGTGATCAAGCCGCATCCGTCGTTCCGTCTGTTTGCAACGGCTAACACGGTCGGCCTTGGCGACACGTCGGGTCTCTACCACGGTACGCAGCAGATCAACCAGGGCCAGATGGACCGGTGGTCGATCGTCACGACGCTTAATTATCTGCCACACGACAATGAAGTGGAGATTGTGCTCGCCAAAGCGAAGCACTATCGCAACGAACAGGGCCGCGATGTCGTCAACAAGATGGTGCGCGTCGCCGATCTCACGCGTAACGCGTTCATGAACGGTGATATTTCAACCGTGATGAGCCCGCGCACGGTGATCACCTGGGCGGAAAACGCCGAGATCTTCAATGATATCGGATTCGCGTTCAGGCTCACTTTCCTGAACAAGTGCGACGAACTCGAGCGCCCGATCGTGGCCGAATTTTATCAACGGTGCTTTGGCGTCGAACTGCCGGAATCGTCGGTAAACGTGGCGCTGAGCTGATCGCGGGTCATCCCGGGGCGGATGAATGGCCTCCAACAGCAAGAGCAAGCCGATCTCCAAGGAGTCGCCGACCGAGCCGTTCAAGCGCGCGGTCACCGGCTGCATTCGCGCGCTCGCTCGCAAGCCGGAACTTGAAGTTGCGTTCGCTGCCGAGCGGCCAGGGCTCCTGGGAGGAAAAGTCCGTTTGCCGGAGCCGCCGCGAAAGCTCGGCAAGGCGGAGGCCGCTATCGTCCGCGGCCACGCTGATTCTATTGCGTTGCGCCTTGCCTGCCACGATCCTGTGATGCATCGCCGTCTGCAACCAGCTGGCCAGCAGGCGCGTGCGGTGTTCGAGGCGGTGGAGCAGGCGCGCGTGGAGGCGATTGGAGCGCGGCGAATGGACGGCGTTGCGCAGAATCTCACCGCGATGCTCGACGAGCGGTTTCACCGCGGAAAATTTGACGAGATCACCGACCGTGCTGACGCGCCGATCGAGGACGCGCTGGCACTCATGGTGCGTGAACGCCTTACCGGCCTGCCGCCACCGCCGGCGGCAAAGCGGCTCGTCGACCTTTGGCGCCCGTTGATCGAGGACCGCGCCGGTAACGATCTCGACCGGCTTGAGAGCCTGGTCGAGGACCAACGCCAGTTCAGTGACGCCGTGCACGATCTGCTCGACGCGCTTGAGATGGGTGAGGATCGCAGCCACGATTCCGAGGACGAGGAAGACGAGGGCGAGGAGGATCGCCGCAAGCAGGAATCCGGCGAGGACGGTGAGGCCGCCGATTCCGACGAGATGCAGCGCATGAGCATGGAAGACACACAGGTATCTTCCGAGGACATGCCCGACGCCGCCGCCGAAGCGGCGGAGGCGCCGACCGCTGACATGGCCGACGACGCCGATATGGGCGATGCGGAGACGCCCGGCGAGCCGCAACGGCCGCGGCATTTCGGCGCCAACGAGCCGCGCGGCCCCGACTATCGCGCCTTCACCGCCAAATTCGACGAAACAGTCGCGGCCGAGGATCTCTGCGAGGCGGAAGAGCTCGATCGCCTGCGTGGTTATCTCGACAAGCAACTGTCACATCTGCAGGGTGTGGTGGCGCGGCTCGCCAACCGTCTGCAGCGGCGATTGATGGCGCAGCAGAACCGGTCGTGGGAGTTTGATCTTGAGGAAGGCCTGCTGGATCCGGCACGCCTCTCGCGTGTGATCATTGACCCGTTGCATGCGCTCTCGTTCAAGGCGGAAAAGGACATGCAGTTCCGCGATACCGTCGTGACGCTGCTACTGGACAATTCCGGCTCGATGCGCGGCCGCCCGATCACGGTCGCCGCGACCTGTGCGGACATCCTCGCGCGCACCCTTGAGCGCTGCGGCGTCAAGGTTGAGATTCTTGGCTTTACAACGCGGGCCTGGAAGGGCGGACAATCGCGCGAGCACTGGCTCACTGCCGGAAAGCCTGCCAACCCCGGCCGCCTCAACGATCTCCGTCACATTATTTACAAATCGGCCGACGCGCCGTGGCGACGTGCACGCAAGAATCTCGGCCTGATGATGCGCGAGGGCTTGCTCAAAGAAAACATCGACGGCGAGGCACTCGACTGGGCACACAAGCGTCTGCTGGCACGTACCGAGCAGCGCAAGATCCTGATGATGATTTCGGACGGCGCACCGGTCGACGATTCCACGCTGTCGGTCAATCCTGGCAACTATCTCGAGCGCCATTTGCGCTGGATTATCGAGGAAATTGAAACGCGTTCGCCGGTCGAGCTGATCGCCATAGGCATCGGCCATGACGTCACGCGCTACTATCGCCGTGCCGTAACCATCGTTGACGCCGAGGAGCTTGGCGGGGCGATGACCGAAAAGCTTGCTGAGCTGTTCGAAGAACATGCCGCCTCCGAGCGGCCGAGCCCCCGCGCGCGCAGACGCGTCGCTTAATGCCGTCCCGCCGCCGCTGGTTCAACGTCGGAGCACTATGCGTCGCGCTCGCGCTTCTTGCCGGCACGCTCGCGCTGGCGAACGTGCTCCGCTATCCGGCGGCGCCGACGCGCATTGAAATCACCGCGACCCCGATCACGTCGTTCGACAATCGCGATCCGACGCGGACGCGGTTCGGCAATCTCGAATTTCGCGGCGGCCTTGAGCTTTCATCGAAACATCCCGCCTTCGGCGGCATTTCCTCGCTCCATGTCGAGCCGGACGGAAACCATTTCATTGCTGCTACCGATCGTGGCTCGTGGCTGCGTGGCCGCATCGTCTATCGGGAGGACAAACTGGCCGGGATCTCTGATACCGAAATGGCGCCAATCCTCGGCGCGGACGGGCGGCCGCTGGCAGCACGCGGCTGGTACGACGTTGAGGCACTCGCGGAACGTGATGGAATTCTTTACGCCGGCATGGAGCGTGTCGAGCAGATTGTACGCTTCGATTACCGCCGCGATGGTCTCCGCGCGCGCGGCCAACCGATCGACGTGCCGTCAGACTTCCAAACGTTCACCTACAACAAAAGCCTCGAATGCCTGGCGGCACCACGGCAAGGCGCCCTCGCAGGAAGGTTGATCGTGGTGACCGAACATAGCCTCGACAGTGCCGGCAATTTGCGTTCGTTCGCACTGGGTACGAGTCAAGTGACACGTTTTTCCGTCAAGCGAAGCGACGATTTCGATGTCAGCGACTGCACGCTTCTGTCGCAGGACGAACTGTTGCTGCTCGAACGGCGCGCATCGCCGGCGCGAGGCATTGCTATCCGCATCCGTCGGATTCCGATCGCCGACATCAAGGAGGGCGCCGTGGTCGATGGCCGGCCGATGATCGAAGCCGATCTCGCGTATCAGATCGACAACATGGAGGGCATCGCTGTCCACCGAAACCCGGCAGGCGAAACGATCGTCACGCTTGTATCGGACGACAATTTCTCAATCATCCAGCGCAGTCTGCTCCTGCAGTTTTCATTGGTCGGGGAATAGATCGGTCAGTCAAAAAAGCGATGGCCGGGACAAGCCCGGCCATGACAATTCACCACGCCCAGCGCAACGGTCAACTCGACTTGGCTTCCCGTTTTTTTACGATCTGACGCTTGAGCTCCAGCACGCGTGGCGCCAGCTCGTCGTCCTTGGCCTTGAGCAGGAACGCATCAAGGCCGCCGCGGTGATCGACCGTCTTGAGCGCATTGGCCGATACGCGCAACTTAATGCTGCGGCCAAGCGTGTCCGAGATCAGCGTGACATTGCGCAGGTTCGGCAGGAACCTCCGCTTCGTCTTGATGTTTGAGTGGCTCACCTTATGGCCGACCAGCGGTCTCTTACCGGTCAGGTCGCAACGCCAGGACATGGCACATTCCTCGAAAAATAACGCGCGCGGACGCGCGGTTCCGGTCAATCGTCTGGGTAAGACCGCGGACGTATAGAGAGCGAGGTTGCAGGCGTCAAGCCAAGCTAAACGCTAAAAACGGAGGTTTTTCAGGCACGACGCAGGGGAACACAGAATCGACCAAATCCGGACCGACGAGATGGCAGCGTAGTCGTTAACTCTGCGATCGAGTGCCGGATTGCAGGGCCGGTGATATAGTCGGCGGCCTAAACGCGGACCATCCGCGGCCGCCAGCGCGCGGAAGGATCGAGACTTGCATCAGAGCAAATATTGCCCGCTGCTCGCGTTGTGCGTGCTGGCCGCCGCTGCATTCGGCTCGGTTGGCGCCGCTTTCGCAGAGGGTCGTCTCGAAGCGCGTTATTCGGCGACGCTTGCTGGAATCCCGATCGGCGGCGGCGGCTGGACTATCGAGGCGGCTGAAACGCAATACACTGCAACCATCAATGGCTCCACATCGGGACTTTTGCGCGCCTTCACAGGCGGGCAGGGCAATGCTACTGCCCGGACCACGCTAAATAGCGGAAAGATCTTATCATCGGTCTACGTTGCCACGATTACGACGCGCAAACATACTGATTCCATTCGCATTATCATCAACAACGGCAACGTGAAGGATTTCCGGATCGATCCGCCGCAAGATCAGGATCCTGAGCGGGTGCCGATCACCGAGGCCCATCAGCATAATGTGCTCGATCCCATGACCGCGTCACTCGTGCGCGTGTCCGGTAACGGCGACCTCCTTTCGCCGGAGGCGTGTGACCGCACGATTGCCGTCTTTGATGGGCGACTGCGCTACGACGTGCAATTCGCTTTCAAGCGGATGGAGCACGTGAAGGCAAAAAAGGGCTATGCCGGTCCGGTGGTCGTATGTGCCGCCTACTTCACGCCGGTCGCGGGGTTCATCCCGTCCCGAACTGCGATCAAGTACCTCTCCAATCAGCGCGAGATGGAAGTTTGGTTGGCACCAATCGCGGGTACACGCGTTCTGGTGCCGTACCGTGCCCAGAGTCCGACCCCAATTGGCCAGGCGGTCCTCGAGGCCTCCGAATTCATCTCGGTGCCACTTCCCGCGCGGGCCTCGGCCAACGGTGTGAAGACGCAATAACGGATGGCGCTTGACTCCGAAGGCGACTATCGAATCCGGGCCTCGTTAACGTTTGAAGGGTCCAATTTGCGCTTGAATCGCGGCTGCACTACTCCATCTTGTGGCTATGTGCCCGGTGTTTGCCAGATGTCGCCGTGAACGAATCCATACTGGGCTCGAGTCAGCGATTCGGGCGCGATTCGTTCCAGACTCGTTCTAAAGTTTAATCACACAGATGCTCGGCGTCGCATTGTGATACAGAAAAAGGGCGTGCGGGCGGCGAGCGCCGCCGCCGGCACCAGTTCGGACGCGTAATGGCTATCAGTTTTTCTCCGCAGCCTGCCAGAGCATCGCAAAGCCGCGGTGCCGGCGTGACGGCAGTGCTGGGCCCCACCAATACAGGCAAGACGCATCTCGCCATCGAGCGCATGCTTGCGCATTCCTCGGGCATGATCGGGCTGCCGCTGCGTCTGCTGGCGCGCGAGGTGTACAACAAGGTCACCGAACGGGTGGGCAAGGATGCGGTGGCGCTGATCACCGGCGAAGAGAAAATCAAGCCGCCAAATCCGCGATACTGGGTCTCGACCGTAGAGGCGATGCCGCGTGATATCGACGTCGCTTTCATGGCAATCGACGAGGTGCAGCTCGGCGCGGACTTCGAACGTGGTCACGTTTTCACCGATCGGATGCTCAACGCACGAGCACGTGAAGAAACGTTGGTGCTCGGCGCTGCCACCGTGAGGTCCATGGTGGAGAAATTACTGCCCGGTGCGCACGTCATCAGCCGACCGCGGCTTTCGACGCTCACCTATGCTGGCGAAAAGAAGCTGACGCGCCTTCCGTCGCGATCGGCGATCGTCGCCTTCTCGGCGGAAGAAGTCTACGCCATCGCCGAACTGATCCGTCGGCAGCGCGGAGGGGCGGCGGTGGTGCTCGGCGCGCTTTCGCCTCGCACGCGCAACGCACAAGTCGCCCTCTACCAATCGGGCGATGTCGACTATCTGGTGGCGACCGACGCTATCGGGATGGGCCTTAACCTTGATGTCGACCACGTTGCCTTTGCCTCCGACCGCAAGTTCGACGGCTACCAGTTCCGCAAGCTAAATCCGGCCGAACTTGCGCAGATCGCCGGCCGCGCCGGCCGCGCGACGCGCGACGGAACGTTCGGAACCACCGGCCGCTGTGATCCATTCGAGCCCGAGCTGGTTCAGGCTCTGGAAAGCCATATCTTCGAGCCGATCCGGCTGCTGCAATGGCGCAACACGGACCTTGATTTCGCCTCGGTTGGCGCCTTGCAGGCCTCGCTCGCGGCTGCGCCTAATGAACAGGGTCTAACGCGCGCGCCGATCGGAGAGGACATTTTGGTCCTGGAACATGCCGCGCGCGACGAGGACGTGCGAGCGTTGGCAGTAAACCGATCGGCAATCGCCCGTTTATGGGATGCCTGTCAGGTTCCTGACTATCGGAAAATTGCCCCCGCCACGCATGCCGAACTGGCCGTGACCCTCTATGGATTCCTGATGCGAAAGGGTAACATCCCCACGGATTGGTTCGCTCGCCAAGTTGCCCTTGCCGATCGAACTGACGGCGACATCGACACTCTCTCCAACCGGATCGCGCATGTCAGGACCTGGACTTTCGTTGCCAACCGGCCGGATTGGCTTGGCGATCCGGACCATTGGCAAGGGGTCACGCGCGCCGTCGAGGACAAGTTGTCCGATGCGTTGCACGAACGTTTGGCCGAACGATTCGTGGACCGCCGCACCAGTGTGTTGATGCGGCGACTGCGTGAGAACACGATGTTGGAAACTGAAATCGGAAAATCCGGGGAAGTCAAAGTCGAAGGGCACGTGATCGGCCGCCTCGACGGATTTATGTTCGCGCCCGATGCTTCCGCTGCAGGATCCGAAGCCAAGGCCCTCAATGCCGCTGCGCAGAAAGCACTCGCTGGCGAGATAGAATTGCGCGCGACCAAGCTCTCGCAGGCTTCGAACGATCAGATTGTGCTTGCTGCCGACGGCGCCCTGCGCTGGACCGGCGATCTTGTCGGCAAATTGACCGCGGGTGACGACACCTTGCGTCCGCGTGTGCGCGTGATTGCGGACGAGCATCTTACCGGTCCGGCGCGCGAGCTTGTGCAGAACCGGCTGGATCTCTGGCTAAAGACCTACATCGAGAAGCTGCTGGCGCCGCTGTTCTCGCTCACTGCGGCCGAGGACGTCACCGGAATGGCGCGCGGTGTTGCCTTCCAGCTCGTCGAAGCGCTGGGTGTGCTCGAGCGACAGAAGGTGGCGGAAGAAGTCAAAGGCCTCGACCAACCCGCGCGCGCAACCTTGCGTAAATACGGGGTACGTTTCGGCGCCTATCACATCTATCTGCCCGGCTTGCTCAAACCGGCGCCACGCGCGCTCGCGACCCAGTTGTGGGCAATCAAGCACGAAAGTCCGGATGCGAAGGGCTTAGGCGAGTTGTTGCATCTCGCCGCCAGTGGCCGCACGTCGATCCCGGTCGACAAGGAAACCCCGAAAGCACTTTACCGTACGGCCGGCTATCGCATCTGCGGCGAACGCGCGGTGCGCGTCGACATTCTCGAGCGTCTCGCCGATCTCATCAGACCCGCGCTGTCATGGCGCGAAGGAGCGCCGGGCCCGAAGCCGGACGGTTTCTTCGACGGCCGTAGCTTCGTCGTCAGTGGTGCGATGACGTCCCTCACCGGCGCGTCAGGCGAAGACTTTGCCTCGATTTTGCGCTCGCTTGGATATCGAATGGATCGCAAGCCGAAGCCGGCGACGGAAGCGGCCATAGCACCGACTGAGGCGCTGGCCGCTGCGCCGGACACGATTGCGGATGCCGCTCCTGCGGTCGATATGCCTTTCGAACCTGCGGCTGGCGAAAGTGCCGAGCCTCAGCCCGACGTTTCGTCGCGCTTGTTATTGCCGGAGGCTGAATTTGTGCCGGCTGGAGTGGCGCCTTCGCTGCAAGAGTCGACGCAAGAACCGGCGAGAGAGGCCACGCCAGCCGAAACGACGGCGGCACCAATCGAAAGCGCGGCAACAGAAGCGAAGCCTGCCGAGGAGCCCGCGTTCATCGAGGTGTGGCGCCCTGCCGGCCGCTCCGAGCGACGCCCGCATCGTCCACGTCGTCCGCATCGTCAGCAGCAGACACAGGTTGCCGCAACCGACGGCGCAACCGCAACGTCTGCGGAAGGTGAGGCTGCCGCAGCACCTTCGGGCGATAGGGCTGAGCCGACGCGTGGTCCGCGACGCCCGCATCGCGATCGCGGCGAGGGAGCCGACCGCGAAAAGCGCCAGGAACGTCACGAGCGTCAGCAACGCATGGAAAAACAGGGCGAGCGGGCCGAACGTCTCGATCGCGGCCCGCGGCGCGACCGCCCGCGTCGCGAGCGCGGGGAAACCGTCGATCGTGCCGAACGCGAGCGTTATTATGCCAGGCCGTTCGGCAATTCCGCCCGCGACAAGCAGCCGGATCCAAACTCGCCCTTTGCCAAGCTCGCGGCGCTAAAACAGCAACTTGAGCAGAGCGGCAAAGACCCATCTTGAGCGTTCCGCCTAAAGATCTCGACCGTCAGCGCATCGACAAATGGCTCTGGCACGCCCGCATGGTGCGTACACGGACTGATGCCGCTGCGCTCACCACGGCCGGTTTCGTGCGGCTCAACGGCAAGCGCATGACTGCCGCCGCCCATCCGGTGCGGGTCGGCGACGTGGTCACGCTCGCCCTCGATCGTTCTGTTCGAGTGCTGCAGGTCGAGGGATTCTGCGGCCGGCGGGGTGGCGCGCCTGTTGCCCGCGCGCTTTACCGGGATTTGACAACAAGTTCCGGGCATGGGGCCTGCGCCCGGACAGCGGAGCCCTCTAAGATTCCGCGGCCCGACCGGCCCTGACGGGTGCGCATGTGGCGCCCGGAGCGGTTGCGGCCTATCTGCCGTTACGTTAGGCAGCGTCCGCCAGTAGTTGTCCGGAGTGGGGAATGACCTACGTCGTCGTCGAAAGCTGCATCAAGTGCAAATACATGGACTGCGTGGAAGTGTGTCCGGTGGACTGCTTCTACGAAGGCGAGAATATGCTCGTTATCCACCCCGACGAGTGCATTGATTGCGGTGTTTGCGAACCCGAGTGTCCGGCAGAGGCAATTAAGCCGGACGCTGAGCCGGGTCTCGAGAAGTGGCTGGAACTCAACGCCGAATACTCAAAAACCTGGGCCAATATCACGGTCAAGAAAGAGCCCCCGCCCGACGCCAAGGATTGGGAGGGGGTGCCCGAAAAGTTCAAGAAGTTCTTCTCTCCGAACTCGGGGACCGGCGATTAAGGATTCGGGCCGGTATTCGGCTAGGGCTCTCGCCTGACAAACGGTCTGCCGATGGAAGAACGTTAACCGATTCGCGAAAATCGCCGGATTGTGTCCCCGGAATGGCGGGTTTGCGTCCCATAAGGCTTTGATTCTGCCGAAAAATGTGCTATATATGTAAAAAATGGACAGGAACGACGTCGCCACCGGTACGCTCCCCATTCGGGAGCCTTATTTTTCGGTAGCCGGGTTCCCGAGTTCCCAAATCAGAGGGCGTGCGATCCACGCGTGAGCAGTGGCAGGAAAAACGCGTCATAAATCGAAGAAAGGGTCAGCCGGCATGAGCCGGGGGCCGAAAAAGTCTGCCGTCACGCGGCGGACCCCCCATGCCTCGCGCGGCCTTGCCCGTGCCGGGGCTCCCGCAGCCAAGATGACCGGTGCCCGAAAAGGGGCCGGTGAAGGAGTCATGCCCGGAATGACCAGCAATAAGAAGACTACTCAACGACAAGGCTTCAAGACCAACGAGTTCATCGTTTACCCGGCCCATGGTGTGGGTCAGATCGTGGCGATCGAGGAACAGGAGGTCGCGGGTGCGAAACTCGAGCTGTTCGTCATCAACTTCATCAAGGACAAGATGACCCTGCGGGTTCCGACCGCCAAGATTGTGTCGGTGGGTATGCGCAAGCTGGCTGAAGGGCCGCTGGTCAAGCGTGCGCTGGAGACATTGAAGGGTCGTGCCCGCATCAAGCGTACCATGTGGTCGCGCCGGGCTCAGGAGTACGAGGCCAAGATCAATTCCGGCGATATCGTCGCCATCGCCGAGGTGGTTCGCGACCTATACCGGTCCGAGACTCAGCCCGAGCAGTCCTATTCGGAGCGGCAGCTTTATGAAGCCGCGCTCGACCGGCTGTCGCGCGAGATCGCTGCTGTGCAGCGCGTGACCGAGACCGAGGCGATCAAGGAGGTCGAGGCGGCGCTCGCGAAAGGTCCGCGTCGCGGTCCCAAGCCGGCCGAGGAGGGCACTCCGGAAGAGGGTGTCGAGGAAGAAGCGGCCTGACCCTCGCCAGCCGAAAAGTTCAGAATGTGAAAGCCCGGCGCCCAACGCGCCGGGCTTTTTCGTTGAGACGAATAGGAGATGCGGGACTTGTGCGGGTTAGTTGGCAGTTGCCCGCAACGTGGCGGTAGCTAATATGCCGGTCAATCACCCGAATGCCCTATGGAGTAAATGATGACCGCTATCCGCGGCTATGTTGCGCCGACCACCGAGACCGATGCGCTCGGCGTGCATTCGCTCGACCAGTTCGTTCTCGCTGTCCCGGATGCGTCGGTCGCACAGGGTTTCTACGGCAATTTCGGGCTCGATGTGCGCCGCGACGGTAACCTCCTCGCCATCAAGACGTTTGGTCACGATCACCGCTGGGGCTCCGTCGTCGAAGGGGTAAAGGCCAAAGCACTGCATCACCTGTCGTTCGGGTGCTATGCCGATGACCTGCCGCGCCTGAAGGCGCGTATAGAGAACCAAGGTGTCGAGCTGATCGACCCACCGCCCGGGTTCGAGAGCAACGGATTCTGGTTCCGCAACCACGAGGGCGTGCTGATTGAAGTCAAGGTCGGACCGAAAGTGTCGCCCGGCAGTAAATCCGAGAGTCAATGGGTGTCCGTTCCCGCCGGCAAGCCCGGCGCCAGCACACGCGCTGAGGCGCCGCCGGTGCGCCCACGCCGTCTGTCGCATGTTCTTATCTTCACGCGCGACGTACTGGATTCGATCAAGTTCTACGAGCGCACGCTTGGCTTACGCCTTTCGGATCGCGCCTCCGATCTCGTTGCCTTTATGCACGGCATCCACGGCAGCGACCATCATCTGCTCGCGCTTGTGAAGTCGAGCGCGCCCGGCTTCCACCACTGCAGCTGGGACGTTGCCAGCCTCAATGACATCGGCCTCGGCGCTATGCGCATGCATGACAAGGGCTGGACCAAGGGCTGGGGCCTCGGCCGCCATGTGCTGGGTTCGAACTATTTCCACTACGTGCGTGATCCGTGGGGCAGCTTCTCGGAATATTCCTGCGACATCGACTATATCCCGAAGGATGAGCGCTGGCCGGCCGCCGATCACAAGCCGGAGGATTCGTTCTATCTCTGGGGTCCCGATGTACCGCGCGAATTTACGATCAATTACGAAGGCGGCGAGAGCTGAGTCTCGGCTGCTGGGATCACTCGACCGCCAGCTTCGCCTTTTCGCCCGGCTTCAGGCGGTCATGCGCGGCCAATCCATTGAGCACGCGGAAACGCTCCAGCGAATGGTCTGACGTGCCCATGCGGCGCGCCAGCTTCTCGACGGTGTCGTCCGGCCCAACGGTCACGATCTTCAAATGCAGCGGCTTCACCTGTTCGCTTTCCTTCAGCGTCATACGGCGGAAGGTCATCACCGAGTCTCGGAACCCGCGGTCAGCCTGTTCTGTCAGGGTTTTCGCCGCGAAGATGAAGCGATAGACGTCGCTACCGAAGCGCACGGCGAACAGACGAAATGCCCAGCCAGTGCCGCTCGCGGCCGCGGTTGCCGCCGGGAAGCCGTTGACCGTGAACTCCTCGACGCTGCCTGGATCGACATTTTCCATCCAGCCGGACTTGAGATAGTCGGGCAGCGATTGCTCTGGCGGCACGCTCACGACATCCAGGCGCAAAGCTTCATCACCCCGGTCCTTGAGGCCGAGCACTGCCTGTGCGGTGTTGTCGAGCGTGAAACCAGGCGGCGCCATGAAACTGAAGCCGAGCTTGGGATGCAGGAAATGCCGCCCGCGCGCAAATCCCTCACTGGGGTCCTCGCCATAGACCATGCCATCGAGGGCGGCGAGATACTCGACGTGGTCGCGCTCGCCACGGCCGGGGCCGCTGAACTGGCGCGCATTGGCGAGCGCGTTCTTCACGCGCTCCGGCGTTGCCGGATGGCTCGAGAGGAAATCGATGCCGCGCGGTCCAACGCCATCGCTTGCCTTGAGATCCGCGTTGCGCTGCATGTCGGACAGGAAGCGCGATGCGCCGTAGGGATCGAAACCGGCGCGTGCCGAGATTCCCACGCCAATGCCGTCGGCCTCGAACTCCTGCGCACGCGAGAAGGCGGCGAGCGTCAGTTTTGATTTGGCGAGTGCTAGCGCACCCGTCTGCGGATCGCTAAGTACGTCGCTCACCACGTGGCCGATGATTGCGACCTGCCTTGCCTGTTCCTCGCGGATGGCTGCATGGCGCGCTATCACATGTCCCATTTCGTGCGCGAGCACGGAAGCAAGTTCTGCCTTGTCGTTGGCGAGCGCGACCAGGCCGCGCGTGATGTAGAGGCGCCCATTCGGCAGCGCGAAAGCGTTGATCGCCGGTGAATTAAGGATCGTGACTTTGTACTTGAGGTCCGGCCGCTCGGATGCCGCCACGAGCCGGTCGACTGTTTTTTCGATCAACGCCTGCAAACGCGCGTTTTCGTAGGTGCCGCCGTAGGACGCGAGAATGCGTATGTGCTCGCGCTGCGTTGCTGGCTCGCTCGGAGCGTTCGGTTGCGTGCCTTTCGGGATCGGTAGCGAAACGAAACGATCGCCTGACATGCTGGTGCAGCCGGCGAGCAGCACGGCGAGCGTCGCCACGATGCCGAGCGTGCGCTTAATCTTGATTGCCGACTGTCCCCCCATGACCCACCGACGCTACGTTACCTGACGACCTCGATCTGCTCAGGAACCGACGCTTCAATCATCGGGCCGTGGCGCTGGTCCACCCAGCCTCGAACCCTGATCCTGCGGCCCTCTAGCTCCTTCGGCTCAATGCCCGCCGCCACGAAATCCCGCCGATGACGCTTGAGGATGGTGACCGCAAAATCCTGCGTCCACCGCCGTCCGAAATTCACATATATTGTGGCGCCGCTCTCCCGCACCGACAAGACCTTGCCCTCAACGAGGGCGAACTGACCCCGAACAGCCGTAATGCGGGTAACATCGTGTGACGGCAAAGGGGCAAAATTGGGGTCGGCCCAGAGACCGCGCATGGTCGCGCGCGCTGCGCGTTCCGCCTTCATCAGCAGTTCTGCGCAGGGCCGGTCGCCGACCCGGGCCGAAACCCGTGCCTGGCCTTGCGCGAGCATGACTTGCTGCAGTGACTCATGCGCGTCATCCAGATAGGCGAATGCGACGACGCGACCATAACGATCCTGCTCAGGTCCAAGTTTTTGCAGCCGCAGCGTCTTGCCGCCGGCGAGCGCATTCAGCGCGGCGCGACTCGTATCGTCCGCCTCGATCGCTGCTAATCGCAGTTCGCGCCCGTCGGTGAGGAGCAACGTACGCCCGTCGCGTACGCTAGCGACGACCGCGGTGCCGAGATCGGTGAGCTTGCAGGAATCCTGTGCCGTCGCGCCGGACGCAAGCGTCGTTGCAGCGGTTGCGAACAAAAGATGGGACACCACGGACATCAACACCACGGAAACCGCCGAATTGGCGCCTCGACAGGACGGGCGGCGCTATGAGAGGCTCAAGGGAGCCTAATGAAAGGCTAGAATGTTTAAGGTGGCCATAACATCCTGCCGCCGGGGGAGGACCGTTGATGACAACGCGCCGCGCTCTGCCGAACCGCCGCTCCGTGCTCGCCTCCATTGCCGCGACCGGCGCCTTTGCCGTCACTGGCGCCCATGCGCAATCCAATTGGCCCGATCACCCCGTGCGCATCATCGTGCCTTATCCGGCCGGCGGCTCGACCGACGTGCTGTCGCGCATTTTGGCCGAGCGCATGAAGGAGATTTTCGGCCAGCCATTCGTGATTGAGAACCGGCCCGGCGCTGGCGGCAATATCGGTATCGCAGCGGTTACCGGCAGTTCGCCCGATGGTTACACCATCGGGGCGGCCACCATCGGCCACTTTGCTATCAATCAGTATCTGTACAGCAAGATGCCTTTTGACGCCGAGCGCGACATGATTCCGGCGTCGCTGACTTGGGAATTGCCCAACGTCTTCGTGGTGGCGACGGACCACTGCCCCGCCAAATCGGTGTCCGAGTTTATCGCTTGGGCCAAGCAGAAGGGCCGCGTCACTTACGGCAGTCCCGGCGTCGGTACCTCGCCGCATCTGTCGGGCGTGATGTTCGTGAAGCGGGCCGGGCTCGACGCGACGCACGTGCCGTTCCGCGGCGCCGCGCAGACGATCCCGGCAATGCTTGCCGGCGACGTCAATTTTGCGATCGATAATCTCGCTTCTTATGTGCCAGCGATAAGCTCGGGCAAGATGCGCGCGCTCGCCGTAACCTCGGCGCAACGGTGGTCGACGATGGCGGATGTGCCGACTATGGACGAGGCTGGCGTGAAGAATTTCATCGTCACGTCATGGGCTGCTTTCGTCGTTCCCGCTGGCACGCCGAGGCCGATCATCGACAAGATAGCTGGTGCCATGAAGACGATCGCGGCCGAAGAGGATGTCCAGAAGCGCTTCATGGTGGGGGGCGCGCGTGTGCTCTCGAGCACGCCCGAAGGCGCGTTGGCTTACGCCGCCAAAGAACGGGCGCTGTGGAAGGACGTCGTCGCCGAGTCGGGGGCGAAAATCGATTGACCTGCCGTCAGCGACGCAGCTTCGGGCCTTCGCCGTCGCCTGTCAGCGTATTCATGAACACGACTAGATCATGTCGTTCAGTATCGCTCAGCTGAATCGGAACAAGCAGCGGCGATCGGCTAGGGCGGTCGATGCCGCCTTTCTCGTAATGGCGCACGGCCTCGTCGAGCGTCGCCAGCGACGCGTTGTGCATATACGGTGCGCGCAGCGCCACCGCCCGCAACGTTGGGGTCTTGAAAGCGAAGTTCAGCGACTCGTCTTTGGCCACCTTGCCGCGGCCTTGGTCGGTCGTGGTCGTGCCGATATCGTGAAACTGGTCGTCGGTGAACCGCCATCCGTTGTGGCAGGCGGCGCAGGCAGCCTTGCCGTTGAACAACGCAAAGCCGCGCTTGGCGGCGGCACTGATCGCCCCCTCGTCTCCTGAAACCCAACGGTCGAACGGCGTAGTCGCCGGTTCCAGCGTACGCTCGAAAGCCGCCAGCGCGAGCGCAATCGTATCGATATCGATGGGCAGACCGTGCAGAGCGGCGTTGAATTTAGCCACGTAACCTAAGTCCAACTTCACACGCTCCTCGATGATCTTGACGTCTACCGGCGTGGCGGTTTCACGCATCGACATTGACCCGGTGGCGATCGAGGATTTCGCCTGCGCCTCGAGCGTCGCGCTGCGCCCGTCCCAGCCGACAAGCGCGCTGCCGGCATGGCCCAGCCCGATCAGCGGTTGCGACTTGCGCGACGTCGGTTTGCCGGAATCATTGATCGGATGCGCGTCGATCACCACGTAGCCGATTTCAGGGAAATGGCAGCTGGCGCAAGCCGTCTTGCCCGACGCCGAAATGCGCGTGTCGAAGAACAGTTTACGCCCGAGCGTGACCAAGCCCCAGTTCTCGACAGGACGCGGAGCCGGGCGCCGGTAATTGGCCTTGAAGGCATTGAAATCCTGCGCTGGCGCCGGTTGGGTGAGGACAAATGCGGCCGCAACCGCAAGCGGGGCTGCCGAGATCACTATGAATGCGATACTTTTGCAGTCGCGTAGTTTGATCATCGCCCCGTCGAACTCTGACCGCCGGGCGTCTAGTTCGCTTGGCTGATCAAATCTTGGACGTAAGCGTCATTCGAACGGACTCTGGCGACAAAACGCTGGTAGGCTTGCCGCAATCCAAAATTGCTTATAGTTCAAATGGATGGTCCCGTAGCTCAGCAGGATAGAGCAGCGGTTTCCTAAACCGAAGGTCGGAGGTTCGACTCCTCTCGGGACCGCCAAAAATTCTTTGAGTTTCCGGAGTTTTTTGTCCGAATTGTCAACCGGGACTGCAATGTCCGCTTTCGAGGCAAAGCAGCGGCCTCTCGCGAGTCAGATATCCGCTTTTGCGATCGTTATTGAGAGTAGCGGACCGGACATCAACTCAGCCTGGCTGATGGATGAGGCGCCAGAGGCGGGGAGGAGACAGTGGCAGCTCGTTGGGCTCGGCCTTGAAGGCGGTCAGCGCTGCCGCCACCGCATTCGCGGCGGTGGCCGCGACCGCAACCATGCCACCTTCACCGGCACCTTTTGCCCCGAGAGGGTTACTTGGCGAGCGGTGCAATTCCATCGTCACGCCGCGGACATTTGGAAAATCGCTCGCCGTGGGAAGCAGATAGTCAGCGAGAGATGCGTTCAAAAGCTGGGCGTCGGCGTCGTAAATAATGTGATCAAGAAAAACACCGCCGAGGCCCTGAACCACGGCCCCGAAAGTCTGTCCGTGCACGAGCGCCGGATTGATCGCTCGGCCAACGTCTTCGACCGCGATATAGTCCAGGATTTCGACGTGGCCGACACGGGAGTCGACGGCGACATGGGCGGCATGGGCGCCATAACTGTAGGTGCGCTGGGTGTTTGCAAACGTACCCTTCACCGACAGCG
>Ga0126377_10000408_pt1 | contig 25825 bp, 22 predicted proteins | sample PanSoiMetPlot_22_FD_92647 | JGI IMG/M metagenome (GOLD analysis project Ga0126377, IMG submission 92647) | Tropical forest soil microbial communities from Panama - MetaG Plot_22 | ecosystem: Environmental > Terrestrial > Soil > Tropical forest > Bulk soil | place: Panama | collected 2016-02-17 | reverse complement strand
TGTTGCCGGTCGTCAGGATCTGCTGCAGCTCCTCGTCGAGCTGGTTGATCTCGCCCTGCAGCGCACTGGCCGCCTGCAGGGTCTGATCCGATGCCGAAACCTTGCCGTCGCCACTCATCGGTGGCCTCCTTCCGTCACGCCGGCCCTCGGCCGGATCGCCATCACCATTTGGTCGCGCCCGCCCGCCGATCGGTTGCAGGTCGTCGTCACCCCCGACCGACGACCGCCTCCACGACGCTGTACATGGGGTTGCTCGGGCCGATGCCGACGAGCTCCAGCCCGGCCCGCCGGAACAGAGCGCGGTAGTCGACCTCGCTGCGCTGCCGTCCGGTCCCCATGACCAGCATCTCGAGGTCGACGAGCTTGGCTAGCGAGGGCCCCGGCCCGTCGGGCAGCAGGGCTTCCCCGAGCAGGACCCGGCCCCCCGGGTTCAGCGCGGCCCGGCAGTTGGCCAGGATCCGCACCGCCCGGTCGTCGTCCCAGTCGTGGATGATGTTGGCCAGCACGTGGACGTCGGCGCCCGTCGGCACGGACCGGAAGAAGTCGCCGCCGACCGCCGACGCCCGGGCGCCGACCCCGGCCCCGTCCAGCCGCGGTGCCGCGCCGGCCACCACCTCCGGCAGGTCGTACACCACACCGTGGAGGTGCGGGTGCGCCTGCAGCAGCGCCGCCAGGAGCACACCGTGCCCGCCACCGACGTCGATGACCGTGCCGGCCGCGGAGAAGTCGTACGCGGTCAGCACCTCGGCGACCGCCGGGCTCGACGCGCCGGTCATGGCGTCGTTCAACAGCGCCCACTCGGCCGGGTGGTCGCGCAGCCAGTCGAAGGCCTGCCGGCCGTGGACCCGCTCGAACGCGGGCTCACCGGTCCGCACGGCGCCGACCAGGTCGGTGAGAGCCTGCATGTGGAACGGGGCGCCCGCCATCTCGGCCCACGCCCGCAGCGACACGGGCGCGTCGCGGCGCAGCGGTTCGCCCAGCTCGGCCAGCGCGAACCGCCGACCGTCCAGCTCGGCGACGACCTCGACGTCGGCGAGGACCCGCAGCACTCGGTAGAGGCTCGGCCCGTCGGCACCGACCGCGGCGGCCAGTTCGTCCACCGTCCGGGGCCCGTCGGCGAGGTGGTCGGCGACCCCGAGTGCCGCCACGACATTGAGCGCCTGGGCGACCCAGGCCGCGGTCGTCAACCCGATCAACCGCGCCTCCGGAGGTGGCTGCGGCTGTGGGCCGCCGGGCTCGACGCGCTGCATCGTCATGGTTCGCCTCCCGTCGTCTGCTGTCGGGAGGGTCGGCGTGACACGCCCGTTCCGTCCGATGTCCCGGACCGGTCGGGTCAGCGCTGTCGTCGGGCCCACACGGCGAAGAGCGGGTCGCCCCGGTGGCCCGGCGGCGTACGCCGCTCGACCACCGGCTCGTCCCACCCTCCCGACGCCCGGAAGTAGGCGGCGACGATCTCGGCCCGACCCTGGTCCGAGGCGGCCAGCCAGCCCCGGATCGCCTTGGTCGGGAACACGCGGTTCGAGAACGTGCACACGAACGGTCCCCCCGGGCGCAGGACCCGCCGCACGTCGCGGAAGACCTCGACCGGGTGCAGGAGGTAGTCGACCGACACGCAGCACACGACCGCATCGAAGGCGCCGTCGTCGAAGGGGAGCACCGGTTCGGCGTTGAGGTCGTGCACGATCGTGGCGGTGGCGGCGGGGTTGGCGGCGAGCTCCGCGCCGTTCATGCCGAGCACGGTGAGGCGCGCCGGCGCCACCCGGAAGTGCGACACCCAGGACCCCATGAGATCCAGCACGTCGCCGCGGATGGCGAGCGTGTCGTGGAGCTCGGCGACCTCGGCGATGGCGGCGTCGTCGATGTGGGTGACGAACCGGGGCACCGAGTAGAAGCCGGCGTCCGGCCCGGTGTCGGCGCGGTCGAAGAAGCCCTCGGGGAACGGACCCGTGCCCATCGCCGGCGAGGCTAGGGGGCGGCACCTAAGAAAGTAAGTCTTGTCAAGAAAGCCATGACTGTCTTAGAGTCACCCGCATGCCCGATCGACTCGCCGTGCTCGACACCAGCGAGGAGCTGGCGGCGATCACCCATCCGACCCGGCTGCGGATCCTCGACGCGCTGCGTTCGGCCGACTCGGCCGCCAGCGTGGCGCGGCGGCTGGGGGAGCCCCGGCAGCGGATCAACCACCATGTGCGCGAGCTGGCCAAGGCGGGGCTGCTGGTCGATGCCGGCGAGCGGCGCAAGGGCAACTTCGTCGAGCAGCTCTACGAGGCGCGGGCGGGTACGTTCGTCCTGTCGCCCCGGCTCACCTGGGGCGATGGCGCCCGGTTGCGGGCGATCACCGACCAGGTCTCGCTCCAGCGGCTGGTCGAGGTGGGTGAGCGGGTGCAGCGCGACGCCGCCGTCCTGCTCGACCGGGCGGCCTTCGCCGGCGAGGAGGTCCCGAGCGCCGCCGTGTCCGCCACCGTCCGCTTCGCCGACGCCGAGGGCCGGGCGGCCTTCCTCGACGAGTACCTGGCCCTCACGGCGGCGCTGATCGAGCGCTACGCCGGCAGCCAGGGCGAGGCGTTCACGGTGGCCCTCGCCACCTATCCCGCCCAAGAGGAGGACGACCGATGAAGGACCTCGGCACCGAGGCGACGTTCGAGGTCGGCGTCACGCCGGCCGAGGCATGGAAGGCGCTGGAGCAGCTGCGGGCCCGCACGACCGAGCCCGGGGAGTGGTGGCTCCCGGGCTTCGAGTGCCGCGGCGGCGAGGTCGACGTCGTCGACCAGCAGCAGCTCACGGTGCGAAAGCTCGACCCGCCGTGCGAGGACACGCTGATCGCCATCACCTTCGAGCACGCGGGCACCGGCTCCCGCATCCACGTCGTGCAGTCGGGGTTCGACGCCGCGTTCGTCGACCAGGCCGGCGAGGGCTTCTTCGTCCACGCCGGGCACATCTACGCCGACCTGCACCTGTTCTTCGCGACCGGGGTCATCGCCCGGCGGGCCTGGCGGCCGTGGGCGCCGCTCGGCGTCGGCGTGGTGGCCGAGCCCTACGGCCTTCGGGTCGTCGCCGTGCGGCCGGGCACCTGGGCGGAGCGCGTGGGCCTGGCGGTCCACGACGTGCTGCTCACGGTGGCGGGCGCTCCGCTGTACGCCGGGCCCGAGCTGGGCGTGGTCGAGCGGATCGTGCGGGCGGGCGACGACGTCCCCGCCACCTGGGCCCGGGCGGGCGAGCGCGCGGAGGCGAGCGCGACGCTCTGATCGCGCATGCCGGGGCCTCGGACCGGACCACCGACGGCGTCGCCAATCCGTGCCCGCACGGATGTGTGGTTCGACCGGGCCGGCGCACGATCGAGGGCGTGTACCTCACCCAAGGGCTGCATCGCGCGCTGCGGCACACGCCGGAACGGCCGGCGACGATCTTCGGCGACCGGATCCGCAGCGTCGCCGAGCACGCCGACCGGGTCGCCCGGCTCGCCGGCGGGCTGCACACGCTCGGTGTGTCCGACGGCGAGCGGGTGGCGATCCTGTCACTGAACTCCGACCGCTACTGCGAGCTGTTGCTGGCTGTCCCGTGGGCGGATGGGGTCCTGAACCCGGTCAACGTCCGGTGGAGCCCGGCCGAGATCGTCTACTCGCTGGTCGATTCGGACACGTCGCTGCTCGTCGTCGACGACACCTTCGCCCCGCTGGTCCCCGAGCTGAGGGAGGGCCATCCCGGGCTCCGCACCGTGATCCATGCCGGGGACGGGGACGCGCCCGACGAGCTCGTGGCCTACGAGGAGCTGGCGACGGGGCCGGCCGCGGTCCCCGATGCCCGGCGGGGCGGCGACGCGGCCGCCGGCGTCTTCTACACCGGCGGCACGACGGGGTTCCCGAAGGGCGTCGTGCTCACCCACGCCAACCTGCTCACCTCGGCCCTCGGCAGCCAGGCCACGTGCCCGTGGGTGGTGCCCGGCGGGCGCGGGCTGCTGGCCGCGCCGCTGTTCCACGCCGCCGGCCTCGCGCCCTGGCTGGTGCAGTCGGTCGTCGGCGGGACGCACGTCCTGCTGCCGGCGTTCGATCCGGTGGCCGTGATGCGCGCCATCGCCGCCCACCGCGTCACGAGCACGGTGCTCGTGCCGACGATGCTCCAGCGGGTCGTGGACCATCCCGACCTCGGCCGCCACGACCTCACCAGCCTCCGCATCCTCCTCTACGCCGGCTCCGCCATCGGCGAGGCCCTCTTGCTCCGGGCGATCGAGGCGCTCCCCGCGACCGACTTCGTCCAGGCCTACGGCATGACCGAGCTGGGCCCGATCGCCACCATGCTCACGGCGGAGGACCACCGCCGCGGCGACCGGCTGCGCTCGGCCGGGCGGGCCGCCGTCCACGCCGAGGTCCGCGTCGTCGACGAGGTCGGCAACGAGGCGCCCCGCGGGACTGTCGGCGAGGTCGCCGTGCGCGGCGGTCACGTCATGGCCGGCTACTGGGCCAAGCCGAAGGAGACCGCGGCGGCCGTGCGCGGCGACTGGATGCACACCGGCGACGCCGGCTACATGGACGACGCCGGCTACGTCTTCATCGTCGACCGGCTGAAGGACATGATCGTCTCCGGCGGCGAGAACGTGTACTCGGTCGAGGTCGAGAACGCGCTGAGCCGCCACCCCGCCGTGGCGGCCTGTGCCGTGATCGGCGTCCCCGACCTCGACTGGGGCGAGCGCGTCCACGCGGTCGTCGTCCTCGAGCCCGGCGCCCGGGCGACCCTCGACGACCTCCGTGCCCACGTCACGGCCGCGATCGCCGGCTACAAGGCGCCCCGCAGCGTCGAGTTCGTCGACGAGCTCCCCGTCTCGGGCGCCGGCAAGGTGCAGAAGGCCCAGCTCAGGGCCCGGCCGTCCCGCGCGTTCGCCACGGCCGGCCATGGAGGTCGGCGATGAGCACGGGTCCGGAGCTCGCCGCCGTCGTGACCGGCGGGGGACGTGGCCTCGGCCGGCTCGTCGCGCTCGCCCTCGCGATCAGGGGCAGGGCCGTCGGTCTCATCGCCCGTTCCGGCGACGAGCTGGACGAGTCGGTGCGGCTGATCGAGGCATCCGGTGGCGTGGCGGCATCGGTCGCGGCGGACGTCAGCGACGAGCGTGCGGCCCGGGACGCGCTGGCGGAGCTCCGCCGGCAGCTGGGGCCGGTCGAGGTGTTGATCAACAACGCCGCGGTCACCGGGCCCGCGGGCCCGGTCTGGGAGGTCGACAACGACGCGTGGTGGAAGGCCGTCGAGATCAACCTGCGCGGCACGTTCACCTGCTCCCAGCTGGTCCTGCCCGAGATGGTGGCCCGTGGCCGCGGGCGGATCGTGAACGTCACCAGCCAGGCCGGGGTGTTCCGCTGGCCGCTGGCGTCCGCGTACGCCGTGTCCAAGGCCGCGGTCATCAAGCTCACCGAGAACCTCGCGTCGGAGGCCCGCCGCCACGGGATCGGTGTCTTCAGCGTCCACCCGGGCATCCTGCCGATCGGGTTCTCCGAGGCCGCCCTGGCCGACCCCGACTCCGACCCCGACCCCGAGGACCCGCACCGGGCCCGGCTCCACACGTTCATCCGCCACGAGCTCGACGAGGGGCGGGGGACCGAGCCGGCCCGCGCCGTCGAGGTCATCCTGCAGATCGCGTCCGGACGGTACGACGCGCTGTCGGGGCGCCAGCTCTCCGTCCACGACGACCTCGACGCCGTCCTCGACGGCATCGACACCGTCCGCCGGCAGGGCCTCTACCTGCTCGGACTGCACACGCTCCCGGCGGGCGACGGCGGCCGCGCCTGACCCCCGCGCAGCGGACTGGAGGTTTCATCCCGTGCATCTCACCCAGAGCCTGCACCGGTCGGTCCAGCGGACGCCGGACGAGCCGGCGACCATCTTCGGCGATCGGGTCCGGAGCTTCGCGGAGCACGCCGACCGGGTCGCCCGCCTCTCCGGCGCGCTGCGGTCGCTCGGCGTGTCCGACGGCGAGCGGGTGGCGATCCTGTCGCTGAACTCCGACCGGTACGCGGAGCTGCTCCTGGCCGTCCCGTGGGCCGACGGGGTCCTGAACCCGGTCAACATCCGGTGGAGCCCGAGCGAGATCGTCTACTCGCTGGCCGAGTCGGAGACCTCGATCCTGGTGGTCGACGACGCGTTCGCGTCCATGGTCCCCGCACTGGTCGAGGGTCACCCCGGGCTCCGCACGGTCATCCACGCCGGCGACGACGTCCCCCCTGCCGGCCTGCTGGCCTACGAGGACCTGGTCGCCGGCGCCGCCCCCATGCCCGACGCCCGCCGGGGCGGCGATGCCGTCGCCGGCATCTTCTACACCGGCGGCACGACCGGGTCGCCCAAGGGGGTGATGCTCACGCACACCAACCTCGTCACGTCGGCCCTCGGGGGCCTGGCGACCGCGTCGATGGCCCGTCCCGGCGGGCGCTTCCTCCACGCCGCGCCGATGTTCCACATGGCCGACTTCACCGGCTGGCTCATGCAGTCGATGGTCGGCGGCGCCCACGTCGTCGTACCGAGGTTCGACCCGGCGGAGGCGATGTCCGCCATCGAGCGGCACCGCGTCACCACGACGCTGCTGGTCCCCACCATGGTCCAGCTCCTCGTCGACCACCCCGAGCGCGGCGCCCACGACCTCACCAGCCTGCGGACCGTCATCTACGCCGGGGCGCCGGTCACCGAGGCGGTCCAGCGGCGGGCGATGGCGGCGCTCCCGCACGCCGAGCTCGTCCAGGTCTACGGCATGACCGAGGTGGGAGGCGTCACCGCGCTGACCGGAGACGACCATCGTCGCGGCGAACGCCTGGGCTCGGCCGGCCGCGCCATGGCCCACGCCGAGGTCCGGATCGTCGACGACGGGGGCGACGAGGTCCCGAGGGGGACGGTGGGGGAGATCGCCGTGCGGGGCAGCCAGGTCATGGCCGGCTACTGGGCGAAGCCCGACGAGACGGCGGCGACGATCCGGGACGGCTGGCTCCGCACGGGCGACGGCGCCCGCATGGACGACGAGGGCTACGTCTTCGTCGTCGACCGCCTCAAGGACATGATCATCTCGGGCGGCGAGAACGTGTACTCCGCCGAGGTCGAGAACGCCCTGGGCCGGCATCCGGCGGTCGCCACCTGTGCCGTCATCGGCGTGCCCGACGAGCGCTGGGGCGAGCGGGTGCACGCAGTCGTCGTGCTCAATCCCGGCGCCCGGGCGACCGCCGGCGAGCTGCGCGACCACACCAGGGGGCTCATCGCCGGCTACAAGGCGCCCCGCACCATCGAGTTCGCCGAGAGCCTCCCCGTCTCGGGCGCCGGCAAGGTCCTCAAGCGCGAGCTCCGCTCCCGCCGGCCGTCCGGCGCCGTCCAGGCACGATGAGCGCGCACCGGCCGAACGGCCCGATCGCCGCGCTCCCGGGCGGCTACGCACTCAACACCTCGCAGGAGGCCGAGCGGCAACGGCTCGACGAGCAGGCCGCGCTGTGGGACCCCCTGACGTTCCGGCAGCTCGACCAATGGGCGACGGTGGCCGCGGCGATCTTCGGCGCGCTGGAGTCGGCGGGAGCAGACCGCGGCTACGGCCGCAGGCTCCCGGCGGCCGTCCGAGCCGCGGGCCTCGCGGACGTCAGCGCCGAGGGGCTGGTGCCCATCGGGCCGGCGGCGGCCCTGGCCCCCGTCATCCTCCCGGTGCTGGATCGGCTGCGGCCGCGGATCCTGGCCAGATGCCGATCCTCGTCTCGGTCCGGGCGAGGGCTTAGCCCGCTCGTCGTGCGCGGAAACACGGGAACCGATCGCCGTGCCGTCGCGACGAGACGGGTGCGGGGCCGATGCGGCCGCCGCGATCGAACGACTACGGAGGCGATGACATGACCTACAGGCGACTCGCACCGCTCGCCCTGGCAGCCGCGCTGCTGCTGGGCGGGGCGTGCTCCCACGACTCCGACGGCCAGGCCGCGCTGACGAGCCGGACCGCGAGCCGGTCCGACGGCTCGTCCACCACCACGGCCGGCGAGCCCGGCACGTCGACGACCGAGCCGGCGGGCACCGGCGACGGCGGCTCGACCGAGCGGGGGGCGGCCCCCGAGAACCAGAACCTCGACGTCGAGCAGCGCAACCCCTACGGGGTGACGCTGAAGGTGAGCGGACTGCGGTTCGAGAAGGGCGACATCTTCGTCGACGCCGAGCTCATCAACGGCTCGACCTACGACGCCACCATCACCACCTGGGACAGCGGCGAGCAGCTGCGGCTCGTGGACGATGCCGGCCAGACGTACAACTACGTCGAGGCCAAGGGCGACCAGGAGACCATCGCCATGGACGCCGGCGAGAGCGTCAAGGGCACCTTCGCCTTCCGGGGGCCGCTGACGGGCGAGCCCGACCACCTCTCGCTGGTCATGGGCGTCTACGACGACGACATCGACGGGTTCGACCTCGCCGACAAGTCGAAGGCCAACCCCTGGTCGCCGGGGTTCGTCGTCCCGTTCGAGCTGACGTGGGCCTGACCACGATGGCCGGCCGACGCCGGCGGCGAGGTGCCGCCGCGTTCGCTGCCGTCGTCGGCGCGGTGGCACTGGCGGTGCCGGGCTGTGGCCCCGGCGGCGGGGACGACGCCGGGGCGCAGGACCGCGGCGCCCGGGTCGAGGGGACGACCGGCACCGGCGCCACCGACGCCCCGGCCGGCACGGTCCGCAGCGGCAGCGGGGCGGGCTCGCACTTCGACCGGGACCGGAGCGATGCCAGCTCCGACCTGGAGCACCGGGTGTCCGAGACGCTGTCCGACCTCGACGCCGTGGCGCGGGGCGGCGACACCGTGATCGTCCTGCCCGAGGAAGTGCTGTTCGAGTTCGACCGCGCCGACCTCCGGCCGGACGCCCCGGCCACCCTGGACCGCATCGCCGAGGCGATCACCTACTTCGAGGGCGCCCCGGTGCGGGTGAGCGGGCACACGGACTCGCGGGGCTCCGAGCGGTACAACCAGGACCTGTCCCGGCGACGGGCCCAGTCGGTGGTCGACTACCTCGTGGGTGCCGGCGTCGAGTCGGGCCGCCTCACCGCGCAGGGCTTCGGCGAGACCCGGCCTGTGGCATCCAACGAGAACGCCGACGGCTCGGACAACCCGGGCGGCCGCGCCCGGAACCGGCGGGTCGAGGTCGTGATCCAGGGCGTCGACCCCGCCGACGTCGGCGGGTGAGGCGGCGCGGTGCGCCCACCGACGCCCAGCCGCCGGCGCACGCGGCGGTGCGGCGGGCGGCGGGAGACCCCGAGCGGCTCTCGGCGGTGCTCGACCCGGTGGCGGCCGCGGCCGCCGCCGGGTCGCTGGCGCACGTCGAGCTGCTGGTCTGGGCGGTCGACGAGCTGCGGCTGGCCGACGTCGCCGTCCGCCGCCTGGTGCTCGACGAGTCCGACGCCGAGGACGTCTCCCAGGATGTGCTGATCGCCGTGGCCGAGACCATCGGCGGCTTCCGGGGCGAGGCCCGCTTCACCACCTGGCTCAGCCAGGTCGCCCGGTTCAAGGCCATCGCCCACCTGCGCCGCAAGCGCGACGAGGCCCCGCTCGACGACGACGTCGAACCGGCCGACGCCGCCCGCATCTCGTCGCTGCTGGCCGACCGGGTCGTCCTGCGGCAGCTGCTGGAGGACCTGCCGCCGCACTACCGCGACGCGGTCGTGCTGCGCGACGTGGAGCAGCTCCCCTACGAGGAGATCACCCGGCGGCTGGACATCAAGGAGAACACCGCCAAGAGCCGCGTCGCCCGGGGCCGCGCCCTGGTGGCGGCCCGACTGGTGGAACGGGGGCGGCGGTGACGGCACCCCACCGGGTCGGGCGGTACCGCGTGGGGGAGGTCATCGGCGTCGGCGGCTTCTCCACGGTCTACCGGGCCAGCGACGAGCGGCTGGGCGTCGACGTCGCCGTCAAGGTGCTGGCCGAGAACCACAGCCTCGACGCCGACGTGCGTGAGCGCTTCGTGGAGGAGGGTCGACGCCTGCGGCGGGTCGGCGGGCCGCACCTGCTCGCCGTCCACGACATCGGCGACACCGACCGGGCCCAGCCCTACCTGGTGCTCGACCTGGCCGACCGGGGCGACCTGGCCGGCCGGGTGGCGACCCTGCGCAAGCAGGGGCGGAGGCCGGGGCCGGCCGACATCCTGCTCGTCGGCCGGGCGGTCGCTCGCGCCCTCGCGGCGCTCCACCACAACCGCCTCGTCCACCGCGACCTCGCCCCCAAGAACCTGCTGCTGTGCTCGACCACCTCTTGGTCGCCGGCGGCCGAGGGCCCGGCCCGCCTGATCGCGGTCGACGAGCGGCTCGTCCTGGCCGACCTCGGCCTGTCCAAGGACCTGGCGGTGGCGTCCGGGCTGACCGTGGCCGGCGGCACGTCCGGCTTCGCCCCGCCCGAGCAGCGCGAGCACGGGCGCGCCGTCGACCATCGCGCCGACATCTGGGCCGCCAGCGCCCTCGTCCTGTGGCTGGCGCTCGACCGCACACCCGACGACGCCGGCGGGTGGCGGGATGACCTGGGCCACCAGAGCTGGCCGCCCGGGCTGGTGCGCCTGCTGGCGCGCGGCCTGGCGCCGCGACCCGAGGAGCGCCACCAGACCATCACGACGTGGCACGCCGACCTGGAGGCGGCGCTGGGACCCCCGCCGGCGCCGGCGCCGGTGCCGACGCCCGTGCGACCGGTCGCCGCCGACGGGCCTGCGGGCCGGCCCGGGGCCATGCGGTCGTCACGCCGCCCGGCCCACATCCTGACGCGCCTGGCGGTGGCGGCGGCGGTGCTGGTGGCCGTGCTGTCCGGGGTCGGCGCCGGGGTCCTGGCCTCCCACCGCCACGGCGGGCCGTCGGTCACCACCGAGCCCACCGGTGAGGGCGGGGCGCGCACGGTGGTCAGGCAGCACGGCATCACCGTCGCCGTGGCGGGCCCGACCGCGGTCGCCGTCGGCGACTCCGTGCGCCTCAGCGCCAGGGTCGAGGGCGCCGAGACCTGGACGTGGGTCGGGCCCGACGGCGTCCTCGCCGTCGAGGCGGGCCAGTTCGAGATGGACGCCGCGGGCGCCGGTCGGGCCACCGTGCGGCTCCTCGCCGTCGACGACCACGGCCGCATCGTCGAGGCCACCCGGACGCTCAGGGTGACATGACCCGCGACCGGCGGGGAGTCACCCCGGCCCCAGAGCCTTGGCGAACCAGTGGTGGGCGTAGGACTCGTCGTTGAACGGCGCCACCTCGTCGTAGCCGGTCGACCGGTACAGCGAGATCGCCTCGGTCAGGGCGCGGTTGGTCTCCAGGCGGATGGTGTGGGCGCCGGCGGCCGCGGCGCGGGCCTCCAGGTCGGCGAGCAGCCTGCGCCCGACCCCCAGGCCCCGCACCCCCGGCGCCACCCACATCCGCTTGACGAGCGCGGTGCCGCCGGCCTCGAACAGGAGCATGGCGCTGCCCACCGGCTCGTCGCGCAGGCCGGCCAGCAGGACGGCGCCGCGGGGCGGGCGCAGGTCCTCGGCCGGCGTCGCCAGGCTGCGTCCGGGCTCGAACCCGCCGTCGAAGCGCCGGCCCAGCTCGGCGAAGTACTCGTCCAGGCACCGGCGGGCCCGCGGGTCGGTGGGGTCGACGACCTCGGTGCGCACCAGCGCCGCCGTCAGCAGCCGCTCGACCTCGCCCATGGCGGCCGCCAGCCGGTCGCGGTGGCGCTCGTCGAGCGGGGCCACCAGCGACCAGGCCTGCTCGTCGGCCCGGCGATCGAGCTCGCCGCGCTCGCGCACGCCGGCCGGGGTGAGCCGGGCGGTGCGCACCCGCTTGTCCGCCGGGCTGGGATCCACCGTGACCAGGCCGTCGGCCTCCAGCGAGCGCAGCAGCCGGCTGACGTAGCCGGAGTCGAGGTCGAGCTCGGTGCGCAGGCGCCGCACGTCGCAGCCGTCCTCGCCGATCTCCCACAGCAGGCGGGACTCGCCGAGCGGCCGGTCCCGGGCGAGGAAGTGGTCGTCCAGCGCCCCGACCCGCTGGGTGACCGTCCGGTTGAAGGAACGCACCCGGTCGACCAGCACGCGGTCCATTGCCTGACTCTAGTCAGACAACCCGGTCCCGGGCTGCCGGATTTCCGTGCGAACCCGGATGCGGCGGCGAGGCGCGCGGGCGCAAGCTGGTTCGCTGTTCCCGGGCGGGCGGTGCGGCGGCGGGTTAGGGCCGGCGCTCCATCGGGAAAGGAGAATCGGTACGCGGCGGAGAGGAGTCAGCACGGCGTGTCGGCGACCGAGGTGTTCGTCGGGCGGACACGGGAGTTGGAGCGGATCGAGGCGGCCTGCGCGGCGGCCCGGTCGGGCGGCGCCGGGACGCTCGTGGTGGTGTCCGGCGAGGCCGGCATCGGCAAGTCCCGGCTGGTCGAGGAGGTGGCGGGACGGGCCCGGGCCGCAGGCCTGGCGGTGGCCTCGGCCCGTTGCTGGGTCGACGGCGGCGCCCCGCCGCTGTGGCCCTGGGAGCCGCTGCTCGACCAGCTGACCGGCGATGGCACGCGCCTGCGCGCCTGTGACGAGGCGGGCGTGGGCGACCGGGACCGGTTCGCCCTGTTCGTGGCGATCACCGACCAGCTGGCGGAGGCCTGCGCCCGCTCGCCGGCGTGCCTGATCGTCGACGACGCCCAGGCCGCCGACGCCGGGACGCTCCTGCTCGTGCGGTTCGTGGCCCGGTCGCTGGGCCGCCTGCCCCTGGTGCTCGTGCTCACGCGGCGCACCGGCGATCCGCCGGCCGCCCGGGGTGTGGGCCCGCTGCTCGACGAGCTCGACGCCGAGGCCACGCCGCTCGTGCTGTCGCCGTTCTCCGAGGACGAGGTCGCCGCCTTCCTGGCCGTGCACGGGTTCGGTGAGTCGGACCCCGACCTGGTGCCGGCGATCCACCGGATCACCGGCGGCAACCCGCTGTTCCTCCGGCGGGTGGTGGCGGCGGGCCCACCCCAGCCGGGCGAGGCGCCGCCCAGCGGGCTGCCGATGGCCATCGACCGTGCGCTGGCCGGCCTCGACCCCGGCACCCGCACGGTGCTCCAGGCGAGCGCGGTGCTCGGGCTCGACCCGACCGTGGCCGAGGCGGCCGCGGTGGCGGGCGTCGAGCCGGTGGCCGTGCTCGACGCGGTCGCGGGTGCCGAGGGCCTGGCCGCGCCGGCCGGGCTCGACCGCTTCGCGTTCGCCCACGAGCTGGTGCGGTCGGCGCTGGAGGCGTCGCTGCGGCCGGCCGACCGCCTGGTCGTGCACGCCCGGGCGGTGGCGGCCGTCGCCCACGTCGGGCCCGCGGCCCGCCCCGAGGCGCTCGCCCGCCGGGCCCACCACGCACTGGCCGCCGCGCCCCGGTCCACCGACGACGCCCGGCTGGCGGTGGCCGCCTGCCGCCGGGCGGCCCGGGCGATGGCGGACGCCTTCGCCTACGAGTCCGCCGACGACCTGCTGGCGGCGGCGGTGGCGCTGTACGGGCCGTCCGGCCTGGGCCACCCGCCCGGGGCGCTGCTGGTCGAGTGGGCGCAGGCGGCGCTGGCCTGCGGGCGCATGACCGACGCCCGGGGCCGGTTCGAGCGGGCGGTCCGGGTGGTCGAGGGCGAAGACGACCCGGCGCTGCTGGCGGAGGCGGCCCTCGGCCTGGGCGGGCACTGGGTCAACGAGTACCGCACGCCGGTCGACCGGGCCCGGGTGTTGGGCCTCCAGCGCCGGGCGCTGGCGGGCCTGCCGGCCGGGGAGCGCGGCGGGGCCGTGTCGCATGCCGCGACCTCGGCGCTGCGGTGCCGGCTCCGGGCCCGGCTGGCGGCGGAGGAGGCGTTCGACGGCGCGCCCGTCGAGGCGGTCCTGGACGCGCTGGCCGCCGCCCGCGGGACGGGCGACCCGCGGGCGCACGCCGAGGCGCTGTCGGTGACCCACCACGTCCTGCTGACCCCGGCCCTGGCGGCCGGCCGCCTGGCGCTCGCCGATGAGCTGGTGCGGGTCGCGTCGGAGGCGGGGCTGGGCGTGCTCGCGCTGATGGGCCTGTGCTGGCGGGCCGTCGACCTGTTCCTGGCGGGGGACGACCGGGCGGTGGCGGCGCTGGAGGACCTGCGGGAGCGGGCGAACGCCCTCGGCTGCCAGAACATCCTCTACGTGGTGGGCGCGATCGACGCCATGCTGCTGATCCGCGCCGGCCGCTTCGCCGAGGCGGAGGCGGCCTCCGTGCGTTGCCGGGCGCTCGGCGAGGCGATCGGCGAGGTCGACACGCTCGGCTACCACGCCGCGCACCTGATGGGGATCCGCTGGATCCAGGGCCGGGAGGCGGAGCTGCTCGACCTGGCCGGCGAAGTGGCGGCGTCGCCGACCCTGGTGGCGGACGACTTCGCGTTCCGGACGACGGCCGCCGCGTTCATGGCCCGCGCCGGACTGCGGGATGAGGCCCGGGCCGCGCTCGACGGCCTGGCGGCCGACGGTCTGGCCCGGCTGCCCCAGTCCACGACGTGGCTGGTGGGGATGACCGGGGTCGTCGAGCTGGCCGTCGAGCTCGGCGACCCGGCGATCGCCCGCGAGGCGTACGACCTGCTGGCGCCGTACGCCGGGGTGCCGACGCTCGGCGGCATGGCGGTGATCTGCCTCGGCTCCACCGAGCGGGCGCTCGGCCTGGCCGCCGGCGTCGAGGGCGACTGGGCCCGGGCGGCGGACCACCTGGAGCGGGCCGTCGCCGCCAACGCCCGGCTGGGCAACCTGCCCCTGGTGGCCGTCGCCCGGGCCGACCTGGCCGGTGCCGTCGGCCGAGCCGGCGACCGGGACCGGGCAACGGAGCTGCTGCGGGTGGCGGTGGGCGAGGCCGAAGGGCTGGGCATGGCCGAGCGGGCGTCGGCCTGGCGGGAGCGGCTCGGCGAGCTGGAAGCCGCGCCGGCGGCCGCGACGGGAGCGCCGGACGAGGTCCGGGGCACGCTGCGGCCGGAGGGCGCCGGCTGGCTGGTGGCGCTGGGCGACCGGCGGGCGCACGTGGCGGACCGCGTCGGCATGCGGTACCTGGCCCAGCTGGTGAGCCGGCCGGGGCAGCTCGTCCCGGCGCTGACGCTGGCCAGCGCCGGCGAGGTCCCCGACGACACCAGCCCGCACGAGCTGCTCGACGATCGGGCCCGGGCCGACTACGCCGCCCGGGCGGCGGAGCTGTCCCGCGACCTGGCCGAGGCCGAGGCCCACCACGACCTGGCCCGGGCGGAGGGCCTGCGGGCCGAGATGGACGCCCTCGTCGACCAGCTGGAGTCCGCCGTCGGCCTGGGCGGCCGGACCCGCACCTTCGCCGACCCGGCCGAGCGGGCCCGCTCGGCGGTGAGCAAGGCGATCAAGCGGGCCATCGATGCGATCGACGCCGCCGACCCCGCCCTGGCGGCCCCGCTGCGCGCGACGGTCACGACGGGCGTGGCGTGCTCGTACACCCCGGACCCCCGGCGGCCGATCACCTGGTCCACCGGCGGGCCCGACGGGAGGGCCTGACCGGCGACCGGGAGGGACGCGACGGCGGGTCACGCGTGTCCCGGGCGTGTCCCGCCCTGCTCCGCGATGGGCATCCTCGCGGTCGAGTCGATCGACACCGTGCGGGCGCGCTTCCTGGCCCTGTCCGGGTCGCGGGCCCCCGGGCTGACGGCCGCCTGCGCCATGGAGCCGGACGAGCTGGCGCTGCACCAGCAGCAGGAATGGGAGGCGGCGCTGGCCGACGCCCGGGCGGTGTCGCCCTGGCACGCGGCGCGGCTGGCCGGCCTGCCGTCCGACGCCCCGCCCGCGTCGGTGCCGACGATGACCCGGCGCGACCTGGCCGCGCGTTTCGACCACATCGTCGGCACCCCGGGCGCCGGGGCCCGCTGGGCCGAGGCGCTCGTCCGGGCCGGCGATGGCCCGGTCGTGACCGACGGCGGGCGGCTGGTCGTCGCGGCGGACCGGCGGACGCCGGGCGGCGACCTCACGGCCTGGTCACTGCCCGATGTCGTCGGGCTCCACCTGGCCGTGCTGCGCTGGCTGCTGCGTGGGCCGACCGGCGGGGTGGCGCCCCGACGGACCGCCGCCGTCGGGGCCGCGTCGCGGGGCCTGTCCGCCGCCCTGGTGCGCCTGGCCGGCGGGACGGTGGTGCCCGCCGACCGCGACCCCGCAGCGATCGCCGACCGTCTGAACGGGATCCAGCCCGACCTCCTCGCCGCCTCCGCCGCCCTGGTGGCGCCGCTGGCCCGGCAGGCCGACGCGGGGCGGCTCACGCTGCGGCCCCGGGCGCTCGTCGCCGCCGGCCCGCTGGCGCCCGGCGCCCGGCGGGCCGCCCTCGCCGCCTGGGGCATCGAGCCGGTCGAGGTCTACGCGGAGGCCGCCTGCGGGGTGGTGGCGACGGGGTGTGGGTGGGCCGGCGGGCTGCACGTCAACGAGGACCTCGTGCTGGTCGAGGCGCTCGATCCCGCCGGCCGGCCGGTCGCCGGCGGCGAGCGGGCCGCCCGGGTCCTCGTCACCCCGCTCGGCGGCGGCCACGCGCTGCCGCTCCTGCGCTACGAGCTGGGAGCCACCGCCGTGTTGTGGCCGGGCCCCTGCCCGTGCGGCTCCGGGTTCCGGCGCCTCGGTGAGATCCGGTCCCGGTGAGCGACAGGGACGGCCGGTGGCCGGCCGGCTCGCCGGCTCACCTCGGGTGGGGGAATCCGGGCGATGCGCGCCGCTACCGGCGGGCCACGGTCCGGCCCCGTGACCTGCCCGTGCACCGCCGGGGGATCGCCGATCGCAGCGGGTCCGACGGCGTCCGGGCCCGGCGGCTCGTCGAGCAGGGTCTGGGCCTCGGACCCGGCGGCGACCGGCGGGCGACGGCGCGCCGGCTGTGCGGCCTGGCCCTCGTCGTGCTGGGCGACGGCGACGCCCGCGCCGCGACCGCGCTCGGGGAGGAGGCCGCCGCGCTGTTCCGCGCCGAGGGGGACGACCACGGGCTGGTGTGGGCGTTGGTGGCGCTCGGGTTGGCGCAGTACGCGGCCGGCGACCTGGCCGGCGGCGACGCCCGGACCCGGGAGTCGCTGGCGGTCAACCAGCGGGTCGGCAGCCGGCCGGCCACCGCCCACGCCTCGCTGCACCTGGTCTACGGGACCGCCCGGGCGGGCGACCTCGCCGCAGCCCGGAGGCACCTGGTCCGCGGGGTCGAGGCGTTGGAGGCGCCCGGTTCGGTGGCCGACGAGCCCGACTGGCTGTGGGCCGCCGCGCTGGTCGCCGCGGGCGAGGGCCGCACCCGGCTGGCGCTGCGCCTGGTCGGGGTGGCCGAGGCCCAGGGACGGCGGCGGGTCAGCCACCTGGGCGCCCCGGCGCTGGCCGCACTGGGCCCCTGGCTCGACGGGGCCGGCCGGGACGTCGGTCGAGCCACGGCCGGGCGGCTCGTGGCCGAGGGGGCGGCGGCGGCTCCCGGCCGCCTCGTGGCCGAGCTGGTCGCCGGCCCGGACGGCGCCCGCCACGACCCGCTCAGCGCCCGCGAGCAAGAGGTCGTCGACCTGGTCGCCGACGGCATGAGCAACGGCCGGATCGCCGAGGTCCTCTACATCTCCAAGCGGACGGTGGAGTCCCACCTGGAGCACGTGAAGCAGAAGCTCGGCCACGGCACGCGGGCCGAGATAATGGCCTGGGCGCTACGGCGGTCGCTCTTCCGGGCGTGACGCACCGACACGGAGGGCGCGACCCCGGGAGGGCCCGAGGATGACAACGACGACGTGGCCCTGGCGGCCTGCGGCGACGACGCGTCCGGTTGCGTCGACGGTGGGCGCCGCCGGGCTGATCCGGGATGGCCGCGGGACGTTCCGGTGTCCCGGCGATGGCACGCCACGGGGGCATGACCTCTCGGAGACCTGCGATACGGCGTCACGGCGGCCAGCCGCCCTACTACCTGGGGCGGCCGGCGGACCGGTGGATCGAGGCGCTGGCGGCGGGCCGGCGCCCGCCGAGCTCCCGGCCGGCGGTGGCCGTGGTGACCGGCGACGGGGGTCTGGGGCGGCTCGTCGCCGAGGGCCTCGCGGCCGGCGGCTTCGCGGTCGGGCTGATGGCCCGCTCGGGCGGGGAGCTGGAGGAGTCGGCGACGCGGATCGAGGCGGCCGGCGGGACCGCGCTGGCCGCGGTGGCGGACGTCGGCGATGGCCGGGCCGTGGCGCCGGCGCTCGGGAAGATCCGCCGGCGACTCGGGCCGGTCGAGGTCCTGGTGAACGACGCCGGCGCCCCCGGGCTGCGGGGCCCGCTCATCGGCCAGGTGCTGCCCGAGATGGCGGCGCGTGGCCGGGGCCGGATCGTGAACGTCACCAGCCGGGCGGGGGCGTTCCGCTGGCCGGGGCTCTCGGCTTACTCGGCGTCGACGGCCGCCGTCGTCAGGCTGACGGACGAGCTCGGCCGAGCGACACGGTGCCGGGGGGTCAGCGTGTTCAGCGTCCACCTCGGGCCGCTGCCGACCGACTCCGCCCGGGCCGTCGACCTGGTCGTGAGACTGGCGTCGGGTCGCTACGACGACCTGCCGGGGCGCCACCTGTCCGTGGACGCGGACCCCGCCCTCGATCCGGCGGGGGGACCCTAGGGTGGAGCAGGTGTCCGAACGACGCGCGTCGGCCGGCGGGGCGATCCGCCGGTCGGGCCCGCGGCCGGGCACGATCCGCCCCGACGGCACGCGCTGGGAGCTGGCCCTCGACGGCCGGCGGGTGCGGGTACCCGACCTCGTCGGGATGCGCTACCTGGCCGAGCTGCTCACACGGCCGGGCCGGCCCGTGCCGGCGCTGGCGCTGGCCAGCCGGGGGCTGGCGCCGCGGTCCCCGAGCCGCCAGGACGTCCTCGACGCCGACGCCCGGGAGGCTTACGCGGCCCGGGCCCGGGAGCTGGCGGCCGACGTGGCCGAGGCGGAGGCCGACAACGACATCGCCCGGGCCGAGCGGCTCCGGCTCGAGCTGGACGCGCTGGTCGACGAGCTCGAGTCCGCGACCGGCCTGCGCGGGCGGCCCCGGTCGTTCGCCGACCCGGCCGAGCGGGCCCGGTCGTCGGTCAGCAAGGCGATCAAGCGGGCGATCGACGCGGTGGACGACGCCGACCCGGCGATCGCCGACGTCCTGCGGGCGACCGTCACCTTCGGCGTGGCCTGCTGCTACGAGCCCGATCCCCGGGCGCCGGTCGTCTGGTCGGGCCGGCCGGCCGAGGTCGGCGGGGCCCCGGGGTCGACGGGCACGCTCGGCGGCCGCTCGCGGCGGGCGGCCGACCGCTGGTTCGTGGGGCGCGACGCCGAGGTGGCGCTGGTCCGGTCGGCGCTCGCCGGCCCCGAGCGGGAGTTCTCGGTCCTGCACGTGCACGGCCCGGGCGGCGTGGGCAAGACGATCCTGCTCGGCGGCATCGCGGCCGAGGCGGCGACGGCCGGCGTCCGGGTGGTCCGGCTGGACATGCACACGATCGAGCCGACCTCGTCCGCCCTCCTCGACCGGTTCTCGACCGAGGTGGGGGAGCACGCGGCGGGGCCGCTCGCCGTGCTGGTCGACACGTTCGAGCGGGCCGAGGCGCTGGCCCCGTGGTTCTGGGGCCGGTTCGTGGCCGACCTGCCGGCGGACGCGTTCGTGGTGGTCGCCAGCCGCAACCCGCCGCCGGCGTCGTGGCGGTCGGAGCCGGGGTGGCAGGCCGTGGCGCGGGTGGTGCCGCTCGGCAACTTCTCCGGCGACGACGCCCGCCACTACCTCGAGCTGCGCGACGTCGACGCATCCCGCCACGACCGGCTCGTCGCCCTGACCCATGGCCACCCGCTGGCGCTGTCGCTGGTGGTCGACGTCCTGGCCCAGCGGCCGGCGGGAGACGGCGGCCCGATCACGCTGGTCGACGCCCCGGACGTGCTGCGGATGCTGGTGGACCGGTTCGCCGGCGACGTCCCCGACCGCCGCCACCGCGACGCCCTCGCGGTGTGCGCCCACGCCCGGTTCACGACCGAGGACCTCCTCGGGGCCGCGCTCGGCGACGGCGACCCGGCCGGGCTGCTCGGCTGGCTGCGCTCGCTGTCGTTCGTCGAGGAGGGTCGCTACGGCCTGTTCCCGCACGACCTCGCCCGGGACGTGCTCGACACCGAGGGGCGCTGGCGCGACCCGGTGCGCTACGAGGGCCTGCACCGGCGGGTCCGGGCCCACATCGTCGGCCGGATCCGCGCCTCGGAGGGCCGGGCCCGGCGCAAGGCCGCCACCGACCTCGTGTTCCTCCACCGCCTGAACCCGGTGATGGCCCCGCGGTTCGACTGGAGCGGCCTCGGCGCGGTCGGGATCGGCCCCGTGGCCGCGGCGGACCACGACCTGGTCGTCGCCCTGGCCGGGCGCCACGAGGCGGCCGACGAGGTCCGGATGGTGCGCCACTGGCTCGACCGCCAGCCCGAGGCGTTCCTGGCGTTCCGGGTCGAGGGCGAGGTCGTCGGGTTCACGGCCTTCCTCCGCCTCGATCGGGCCTCGCCCGAGGACATCGCGGGCGACCCCGGCACCCGGGCGGCCGCCCGGTTCTGGGCCGACCACGGGCAACCCCGGCCCGGCGAGGCCGTGACGATGGCGCGCTTCGTGGTCGACGGCCGGGGCGCGGGGGAGGGCCCGTCGCCGGCCTGGGAGGGGTTCAGCGTCGCCCACGTGCTGCACACGATGGAGACGGCCGGGCTGGCGTGGGACTTCGTCGCCGGATTCCGGTCGCCCGAGCTCGAGCCCCTGTTCCGCTACATCGACTACCCGCGGCGGCCGGAGGCCGAGTTCACCAGCGGCGGCGCCCACCACGTCGTGTTCGCCCACGACTGGCGGCGGCTCGGCTGGGAGGACTTCGTGGCCATGATGGGCGACCGCGAGCTGGACGACGGCTCGGGCCTGGTCGTTCCCGCCGGGGTGTCCGGGCCGGCCCCGGCGACCGTCCTGTCCGCCGGCGAGTTCCGGGCTGCCGTGCGCCGGGCGCTGCGCGACCGGCACCGGCCCGACCGGCTGGCGGCGAACCCGCTCGCCCGGTCGCGGTCGGCCCGCGCGCGCTTCGGGCCGGGCGCCGGCGCCGCGGCGGTGGCGGAGATGATCGACACGGCGGCCGCGGCCCTGGCCGCCGACCCCCGCGACGCCAAGGCGCACCGGGCGATCGACCGCACCTACCTGCGGCCCGCGCCCAGCCAGGAGGCGGCGGCCGAGCTGCTCGGCCTGCCCTTCAGCACCTACCGCGACCACCTGAGCCGGGGCGTCGCCCGGATCGTGGAGCAGCTCTGGGACCAGGAGCTCCACCCGGGATGGCCGGGGGCCCGGCAGTGATCCAGCAGGTGTCCACCTGGCGGGTCGCCACCCGCCCGTCGCACGGTGGCGGCATGGCCACCACGACCCACGTCACCACCGACCCGACGACGCTCGACGGCGCGGCGATCCTGCTCAACGCCCGGGCCGTCGCGCCCGCGCTGCGGGAGGAGGCGGCGGCCGGCGAGCGCGCCCGGCGCCTGACGCCCGGGGCGGTCGAGGCACTCCGCTCGACCGGTGTGTTCCGCATGCCGATGCCGCGCTCCTGGGGCGGCCCCGAGGTCGACGTCCCGACCCAGATCGACATCATCGAGACGCTGTCGCGGGCCGACGGGTCGGCCGGGTGGTGCGCCATGATCGGGTCCGACGGCGGCTTCTTCAGCGCCGCCCTCGACGACGAGGTCGGTCGCGACCTGTACCGGGAGCTCGACACCGCCACGGCAGGCTTCATCCAGCAGCCCATCGGCCGGCTCGACGCCGCGCCCGGCGGCTACCGGCTGGCGGGCCGCTGGCCCTTCGCCAGCGGCTGCACCCACGCCGGCGTGGTCGTGGCCGGGGCCCTCGTCTTCGACGACGGCAGCCTGCGCACCGGCACGGATGGCTTCCCCGAGCACCGGATCGCGATCCTGCCCGCCGACGCCGTCCGGGTCGTCGACACCTGGCGGACCACGGGGCTGGCCGGCAGCGGCAGCCACGACATCGAGATCGCCGACGCCTTCGTCCCCGCCGAGCGCACCTTCCGGCCGGCCGACCTGGCCGGCCGGCGCGCCGGCTCGCTCTACTCCTGGCCGGGGGCGTTCTTCCACAACATCGTCGGCGTGCCCCTCGGCATCGCCCGGGGCGCCCTCGACGCGGCGGAGGACCTGCTGGCCGGGAAGATCCTGCGGCCCGAGCAGGTGCCGGCCCGCGACGACGGGAGGACCCGGACCGGCCTGGCCCGGGCCGAGGCGCTGGCCGGCTCGGCCCGCAGCTACGCGGTCGACGCGATCGGCGACTTCTGGGCGACGGTCCAGGCCGGCGACCCGCCGTCGCCCCGCCAGCGGGCCGCCGTGGCCGGCGCGTGCGTCCACGGCTTCCGCAGCTGCCACGAGGCGGTCCAGCTCCTGGCCGACACGCTCGGCAGCTCGTCCGTCTACCACGACAGCCCGCTGGAGCGGCGGCTGCGCGACCTGACGACCCTGCGCCAGCACGTGGTCGCCCAGCTCAAGCTGCTCGAGGTGGTCGGGGGCCTGTGGCTCGCCGGCGCCGACACCAACCACCCGCTGCTCAACCAGCGGATCATCTGATCTCGACCCGACAAGGAGGGCAGGAATGCCGGTCCACGTCTTCAAGCAGACGATCGCGATGCTCGCGTCGGCGGGCGACACCGGCGGGACCGTCGGCGCCATCGAGGTGTCCGGCCCGGGAGGCGCCGTGCCCCCGCTCCACGTGCACGAGCGCGAGGACGAGGCGTTCTTCGTGTTGGAGGGCGACTACCGCGTCTTCGTCGGCGACGACGTGATCGCCGCGTCACCGGGAAGCTGGGTCTGGGGGCCGCGGGGCGTGCCGCACGGCTACCAGATCGACTCGGCGCGCGGCCGGCACCTGAGCCTCAGCATGCCCGGGGGTTTCGAGGCGTTCTTCGAGGAGGTCGCGGCCTTCGCCACGCCGGACGCCGATCCCCGCCAGGAGATGGGCAGGCTCACGGCGGTCGCCGCCCGCTACGGCGTCGAGTTCCTCGGGCCGCCGGCGGCGTCCAGCTGACGCCCGACGAAGTCGACGAACGCCCGTGCCGCCGGCGACTGGGGCCGGGTGCGGCGCCAGACGAGGGCCACGGGCAGCCGGGCGGCCGGGCGCAGGGGGCGGGCGTCGAGGGCCGGCCCCTCCAGCGCGGTGAGCGAGCGGGGCAGGACGGCCGCGGCGAAGCCGCGGGCGGCGAGGGCCCGGAGGAGGAAGGGGTCGCCGCTCTCGAGCGCGAGGTGCAGGGGCTCCCCGGCGGCGGCGAAGCGCGCCTCCAGGACCGAGGTGATGGCCGAGCCGCGGCGGGGGGCGACGAGGGTGCGGCCGGCGAGGTCGGCCACCCCGACGGCCGGGCCGGGCGGGGCGCGGTCAGGCGCGAAGGCGACGACCACGTCCTCGTGGCCGAGGGCCTCGGTGGCGAACTCGGCGGGCGGCCGGTCGGCCAGCAGGCTGAAGGCGACGTCCAGCTCGTCGGAGCCGAGCCGGCGGAGCATGTCGGCGGCCACCCCCTCGCGCAGGCCGACCTCGATGCCGGGGTAGGCCTGGCTGAACCGCGCGAGCAGGCCGGGCACGTCGACGTCGCCGGCCGGCACCAGTGGGCCGATCCACAGGTGCCCGCGCAGGCTGCCCTGGAGCTCGTCGATCTCCTGGCGGGCGCCGTCGATCTCGGCCGCGACCCGCCGGGCCCGCTCGGCGATCGCCAGCCCCGCCTCGGTGGGGACGACCCGCCGGCTCGTGCGCTCGAACAGCGCGATGTTCAGCTCGCGCTCGAGCTTGCGGACCTGGTGCGACAGCGCCGACTGGGCCAGGTGGAGCTCCTCGGCGGCCCGCGTGAAGTGCCGGTGGCGGACCACCGCCTCCACCGCCGCCAGCTGCCGCAGCTCCATGGCGATTGATCGTAGATCACGATCGCTGCCGTGAGAATGATGTGTTGCACCGCTCGATCGATCGCGCGCCCACTGGGTCCCATGAGCTACATCCTCGACACGGCGGACGCGGGGGAGCGGCGGCGGCTCGACGCCCAGAGCGCGCTGTGGGACCCCGGCACGATCCGGGCGTTGACCGCGACGGGCGTCACGGCCGGCTGGCGGTGCCTGGAGGTCGGCGCCGGCACCGGCACGATCGCCGCCTGGCTGAGCGAGCGGGTCGGGCCCGCGGGCCGGGTGGTGGCGACGGACATCGAGACCCGCTGGCTCGACGCGCTGCCCTGCCCGAACCTGGTCGTGCGGCGCCACGACGTGGTCAGCGACCCGCTCGAGGAGGAGGGCTACGACCTCGTCCACGCCCGGCTCGTCCTCCAGCACCTCCCCCAGCGCACCGCCGTGGTGGCCCGGCTCGTCCGGGCGCTGCGGCCCGGCGGGTGGCTGGTGGTCGAGGACCCCGACCTGGCCGTCCTCGCTCTCAGCGAGCCGGGCCACGCGGCGTGGCGCCGGCTGGCCGACGCCATGGTCGCCGCCCTGTGGGAGGCCGGCGTCGACCCGTTCTATGGCCGCCGCCTCGAGCGCGAGCTGCGCGGCGCAGGCCTGGTCGACGTCGTCGCCGAGGGCGCGCTCCACGCCCGCCCGGCCCCGGACCTGGCGCCGACCATGCTCCCCGTGGTCGAGCGGGTCCGGGACCGCATGGTCACCGGCGGGATCGTCTCGGTCGCCGACGTCGACGCCGTGATCTTCGAGTTCGGCAACGGCGGCGACCCGATCACCGCCTACTCGCCCCTGCTCGTCTCGGCCCGGGGCCGGCGACCGCGGCCGGACGCCGATCGCGGGCATCCTCGACCCGTGGCGCGCAACGAGACCGTGTCCGTCGGGCTGCTCGACGCGGCCGCCGGCCGCGACGCCGGGCTGGTCGCCCGGCTGACCCGCCTGGTCAACGACGTCTACGCGGTGGCGGAGAGCGGCCTCTGGCTGCCGGGCGCGGCGCGCACCACGGCCGCGGAGATGGCGGGCCTCGTCGCCGCCGGCGAGATCGTCGTGGCCACCGTCCCCGACGGGGAGATCGTGGGCAGCGCCCACGTCCACCGGGTGTCCGACGACACCGGCGAGGTCGGGACGCTGGTGGCGGCCCCCGACCACCGGGGTGCCGGCATCGGCCGGGACCTCCTGGACTTCGCCGAGCGGCACGGCCGCGACCAGGGGATGCGGGCCATCCAGCTCGAGCTGCTGGTCCCGCGGGACGGGACCCACCCGAGCAAGGAGTTCCTCCGGGCCTGGTACGACCGGCGGGGCTACCGCCTGATCGACACCCGCCCCATGGAGGACACGCATCCCCACCTGGCGCCCCTGCTCGCCACGCCGTGCCTGCTCGAGGTCCGCGAGAAGCCCCTTCCGCCGGGCCCGCCGGCACGGGATGAGGCGTGATGTGCCCACCGACCTCCGACCACCTTCGCCCGCCGGCGGATGCGGGCGGCCGCCGCGGCGGCCGGCACCCCGGCCCGGCCCCCGGCGGCCGGCGCCGCGTGGTCGACCTGACGCACCGCCTGCGGCGGAGCTTCCCGACGCTCGACGGGTTCCAGCCGACCGACGCCGTCACCTACGACCGCGAGACGCTGGGGTTCTACTCCAAGCGGTGGTCGATCGGCGAGCACACCGGCACGCACGTCGACGCCCCCGGCCACTTCCACGAGGGGATGCGGCTGGTCGACGACCTCACCGCCGACGAGCTGATCGCCCCCGTCGTGGTGATCGACATCCGGGCCAAGGCGCGGCGGGACCCCAACGCCACGGTCGATCCCGACGATCTCCTCCGCTTCGAACGGCGCCACGGGCCGATGCCGCCGCACGCGCTGGTCTGCATGCACTCCGGGTGGGCGGCGAGGGCGGGCGACCCGCGGGCCTACCTCGGCGGGCCGGGGTTCCCCGAGCTCAACTTCCCCGGCTTCGGCGTCGAGGCCACGGACTGGCTCCTGGCCCGCCGGGACCCGGCCGGGGT
>Ga0126377_10000407_pt1 | contig 25853 bp, 21 predicted proteins | sample PanSoiMetPlot_22_FD_92647 | JGI IMG/M metagenome (GOLD analysis project Ga0126377, IMG submission 92647) | Tropical forest soil microbial communities from Panama - MetaG Plot_22 | ecosystem: Environmental > Terrestrial > Soil > Tropical forest > Bulk soil | place: Panama | collected 2016-02-17 | reverse complement strand
GGATGTAAACGCATGCGGGCAGCAGATCGCAGCCTAGACGTCATTGCCTTCATCTCGGAGCACTTTCGCGAGATCATCCGGCGCCGGTTAAGCGAGCTGACCGGGCTTGCATTGATCACGCTGGCATTGCTCGGTGCTCTGGCCCTTGCGACCTGGTCGGTGCAGGACCCTTCGCTCAGTCACGCGACACAGAAGCCGATCCACAATCTGCTCGGGTATCCGGGTGCAATTTTTTCCGACCTGGCAATGCAATTGCTTGGCCTGGCTGCGATACTACTTTTGGTGCCCGAAGCACTGCTCGGGTGGCGGCTGCTGTCGCACAAAACGTTCGGCGAAAAATGGCGTAGCCTGTTTTGGATTCTCGCTACGTTTCTCGGGGCGGCCTTTGCCTCCACGCTGCCGCACATCGGGTCCTGGCCGCTTCCGACCGGGCTCGGCGGCGTTGCCGGCGATGCGGTCCTGCGGTTGCCAGCCATGGTATTCGGCACGCCGCTCGGCGGATTCACCCGATTCCTTCTCTGCATTGTGTTTGGCCTTGCGACGGCAGTGACGTTGCTAGTCGCATGCGGCGGCCGCGCGGAGGCCAAAAAATCCGTCACCCGCGGCTTGGATGCCGATGAAGACGAGGAAGATCTCGACGAAGATGAAGCCGGTGAAGACCGCGGCTCGGCGTGGCTTGGCATGCTGGTGCATGCCCTGCTGAGTTGGAAAGCCCGCATTGGTCGTATGATCCGCGGCGAGGCGCGCGCGCGGGCGCCGCTGCCAGTCGTGCGCGGGCCTCGGCTCGAACCGCGATTTGACGGCGATGCAGGCTATGAGGACGACAGTTACGAGGATGAAGATCCTGAACCGGCACCGCGGAGGCGTGCTGTGCCTCGCGCGCCTGCACGCCGATCGGGCAGCGGTTACATGCTGCCGTCGCTCAATCTCCTGGCTGCGCCGCGTGCCAACGAGCGCACGACCTTGTCGCGTGAGATCATCGATGGAAACGCCGTGGCGCTTGAAAGCGTGCTGCAGGATTTCGGGGTGCGCGGTGAAATCATCAATGCCCGTCCCGGGCCAGTCGTTACGCTCTACGAACTTGAGCCGGCGCCAGGCATCAAGTCCTCGCGCGTGATCGGCCTTGCCGACGACATTGCACGCTCGATGAGCGCGGTATCGGCGCGTGTCGCGGTGGTGTCAGGGCGCAACGCAATCGGCATTGAGCTGCCAAACCCCACACGCGAGAAGGTCTATCTGCGCGAACTGCTCACTGGCGAAGATTACAACGAAACAGCGGCAAAATTGCCGCTCTGCTTGGGCAAAACAATTGGGGGCGAATCCGTCATCGTTGACCTTTCTCGGATGCCGCACTTGCTGATCGCCGGCACGACGGGTTCGGGCAAGTCCGTCGCCATCAACACCATGATCCTATCGCTTGTGTACCGGCTACGGCCCGACCAGTGCCGTCTGATCATGGTCGATCCCAAAATGCTCGAACTCTCGGTCTATGACGGCATCCCGCATCTACTCACCCCTGTTGTGACGGATCCCAAAAAGGCAGTCGTCGCGCTCAAGTGGGCAGTGCGCGAGATGGAAGGCCGCTATAAGAAAATGTCGAAGCTCGGCGTACGTAACATCGATGGATACAACGCACGTGTGGCCGAGGCGAAGGCGAAAGGCGAGACGCTTACGCGCACGGTGCATACGGGCTACGACAAAGAGAGCGGCGAAGCGATCTACGAGAAAGAACAGCTCGAACTCGAGCCGCTGCCTTTCCTTGTGGTCATCGTCGACGAAATGGCTGACTTGATGATGGTCGCCGGCAAAGACATAGAGGGCGCCATCCAACGACTTGCACAGATGGCGCGCGCGGCTGGGATCCACGTGATCCTTGCTACGCAACGTCCGTCAGTCGACGTCATCACCGGTACGATAAAAGCGAATTTTCCGACCCGCATCTCGTTTCAGGTGACGTCGAAGATCGACAGCCGCACAATCCTCGGCGAGCAAGGTGCGGAACAACTGCTCGGCCAGGGCGACATGCTTTATATGGCCGGCGGCGGCCGCATTAACCGCGTGCATGGGCCTTTCGTCTCGGACGAGGAAGTCGAGAAAGTCGTGCGGCACCTGAAATCGCAAGGCACGCCCGAATACCTTGAAGAAGTAACCGCCGGCGGCGAAGAGGACGAAGACGGAAATCCGATCTTCGATTCGACTGGTATGGGGCTCGCAGAGGGCGGCGATATCTATCAACAGGCAGTCGCCATCGTGAAACGCGACCGCAAGGCGTCGACGTCTTACATCCAGCGGCGCCTCCAGATCGGGTACAACCGCGCCGCCACGATCATGGAACGCATGGAAGAAGAAGGCATCGTCGGTCAGCCTAACCATGCCGGCAAACGCGAGATTTTGATCCCGGAAAACCCGGCTGACGACCGCTATTGAGAATCGCCCGGTTCGCCTTTAAGCCGGTTTACCGTTACGCCCACAGGGTCGTGAAATCGCCACAGCCGACCCCTATACGCTTATCGAGATACCGTGGGGGCACGAGCGGAGAACGTAATGGCGGCACACGACAGGGCGCGAACCGGTGCAAAACTGGGCTATGCCGCGCTTTTGGTCTGCCTAACCGTTCCGGCGCTCGGTCAGACCGTCCCGCTCCCCACCCCACGTCCAACCCTCTCGCAGCCCCAGATCGGCGCGGCTCAGTCCTCCGTTCCCGCCACCAGGCCGGCGGTCCCAAACCAGGGGCTCGGCGCTCGGGCACAGGCCCCCCAACCCGCGCCATCGCACAACCCGATCTCCAACCCCTTTGCCATTCTGCTCGGCAAGGCAAACAGCGCTGGGAAGCTTACCCCCGAACAGCGGGCGATCGTTGAGCGGGTCAACAGCTACCTGTCCGGGGTGCAGACGCTGACGGGAAATTTTGTACAGGTCGGCCCAGACGGCAATCGTACGCAGGGTGACTTCTACATTTATAAGCCGGGCCGGGTCCGCTTCGAGTATGACGATCCGAGCCCGATCGAATTGATCGCCGACGGTTCATCGGTGGTTGTGCGCGACCGTCGCCTGGCAACGCAGGATGTCTATCCGCTATCGCAAACGCCGTTGCGCTTTCTTCTCGCCGAACGTGTCGATCTGACCAAGGACACCAACCTGGTGTCTGTCTATGCCGACGACGTCTTTGTTACCGTCGTCCTCGAAGAAAAGAATGGGGTCGTCGGCACGAGCCGCCTGATGATCATGTTCAGTGCGAAGGACATGCAGCTCAAGCAATGGACCGTGACGGATCCTCAAGGCTACGACACCACAGTCGCTGTCTATAACCTAGACACCAGCAAGCGGCCCGACCCGGCGTTGTTCAAAATCGATTACACGCGGTACCACAATTGACGTCGACCGCTGGCTTGTACAAAAGCCGCCTTTGGCACACGAAATTAAGGCGTGGATGGCCGGCACAAGTCCGGCCATTGACGTTGGAAAGTGTGCGCCTGGCGTCATAGATTGCGGGCCATGTCTCTCAAAATTACCACCTGGAATATAAATTCGATACGACTCCGAGTTGACCTGGTCGCCGGCTTTTTGAGAAGCACACAGCCCGACATTCTATGCTTGCAAGAAACGAAATGTCCCGATGACGCCTTTCCGCTCAAGCGCTTTAGGCGGCTCGGCTACGAGCACGCGGCTCTCAGCGGGCAGAAGGGCTATCACGGTGTGGCAGTCCTTTCGCGCCTCCCTTTTGAACAGGTCGACGTGCAAAATTTCTGCGGTAAGGCTGACTGCCGGCACATTTCGGTCGTTCTGGGCGAGCGCGCCAAGCTGAGCGACCCAATCACCTTGCACAATTTTTACGTTCCGGCAGGCGGCGACGAGCCTGATCCTGCGGTCAATCCCAAATTCCGGCACAAGCTGGATTTCCTCGACGAAATGCACGGGCATGCCGGGTTGCGGCCAGCAAGCTCGCAACGCGCCATTCTCGTGGGCGACCTCAATGTCGCTCCGCTTGAGCACGACGTCTGGAGTCACAAGCAGATGATCAGGGTCGTCTCGCACACGCCCGTCGAGTGCGAAAAGCTTGTCTCCGCACAAAAGTCAGGCGGCTGGATTGACAGCATGCGCGTCCTTACACCCGAGCCCGAAAAGCTTTACACATGGTGGAGCTATCGAGCGATGGACAACTGGCGAGCGTCCGATCGCGGGCGAAGACTGGACCACGTCTGGACTTCTGATGCGCTCGCCGACCGCGTTTCAACCATCAAGATTGGCAAGAACTACCGTGGCGCGAGGAGACCGTCAGATCACGTGCCGGTAACGGCAACGATCGAACTCTGAATTTGGCTTTTTGATATAGATCAGGTCTTGTCACGCGCCTCGAGCGCACGTTTCACCCCAGCGAGTTCTCTCGACCAGGATTGCAGCCGCTCAATCATGCTTTCGCGCATTTTCTCTGCTGCGCCCGGATAGCCTTCCAGCATTTTGCGGAAAAGGTTGCGTGAGATACGAACGACGACAGTGGGCTCTTTTGCGATCGCCGTAGCCTGACAAACCGTGTTGGTGAGAAGCGCCATTTCGCCAATCAGCGTGCCGGGCCCCACGGTAATCTCTTTGCCTTCAGTAAGCGTTCCGGGTTCCAGCAGAAGCGAACCTTCCTGAATGACATAGCCGCCGTCTGCGAGCTCCCCCGCATAGAACAGCACAGCACCGCTTTGCAAATGTCGTGTCTCCGCGCCGATTGCAAGAATGCGCAAAGCCTGCTTACCCAGCGCAGCCAAGGGCGGCACCTGCTCGAAGAAAGTAATGTCGTCTTCGAGGCCCATACAACTCTCTATCGTGGCATTAGATTACGGCACCAGCTTATATCCGCCGGCCTCCGTCACAAGGATCGCCGGCGCCGCGGCATCTTTTTCGACCTTTTGCCTTAGACGATATATATGCGTCTCAAGCGTGTGGGTCGTAACGCCGGAATTATAGCCCCATACTTCCTGCAGCAGGGTTTCGCGCGAAACCGGTTTCTGCCCGGCGCGATAGAGATATCGTAAAATCGCCGTTTCCTTTTCAGTGAGGCGTACCTTACTGCCCTTCGGGCTGAGCAGCAGTTTCGAGCTTGGCCGGAATGTGTATGGACCAATCGCGAAGACAGCATCCTCGCTTGCCTCATGCTGTCGAAGCTGCGCGCGTATACGTGCAAGCAATACCGCAAAACGGAACGGTTTCGTTATGTAGTCGTTGGCGCCGGATTCAAGGCCAAGGATAGTATCGGAATCTGTGTCGTGGCCTGTCAGCATAATAATGGGAGCCTTGAAGCCATTCTTACGAAGGATGCGCACGGCTTCGCGGCCATCAACGTCGGGAAGGCCCACGTCCATGATCACCAGATCGATCTGGCCGTTTTTGGCTACCTGTACGCCCTTGGTCCCGCTGTCGGCCGAAATTGCATCAAATTCCTCGTGCAGCGCCAACTGCTCGACCAGCGCATCGCGCAGCTCGGCGTCGTCATCGACAATCAGAATCGTTCGCTTATTGGCCATCGCCCCACGGGGCCCCATTGAAAGACGTGCGGGCATACATCGATATTGTCGCGAAGTAGAGCATTCGGAGATAAAAGAGCAAGCGTGAACTGGTATTTAGGACGACTTCAGCAAAAGCCAAGATGGCGTCGAATTTACGGAAACGATCTTTGTCCCGGATTACAGTACGTCGCAAGCCGGGTGACTCACGGCGCGGCTGGCTGACCGCGGGAACACTTGCGTTGCCAGTGGCACTGGGCCGAGGCGGCATCAAGGCAAATAAACGTGAAGGAGATGGGGGAACACCGCGTGGTGCATTTCGCCTCTCGCGATTGTGGTGGCGCGCAGACAGGCATCCGCGTCCTGTCACTTCCCTACCCGTACAACGGATAAGCTCCGCCGACGGCTGGTGTGAAGACCCGCATGATCGCCGATATAACCGCCCGATCAAGGTGGCGTCACACGCTCAAGGCGACCGTTTGGCGCGTAAAGACAGACTGTACGATTTCATAGTCGAGATTGATCACAACACGCGCCCGCGTATCTCCGGACGTGGTAGCGCCGTGTTCATTCATGCGGCTCGCGATGGCTTCGCACCGACCGCGGGCTGCGTCGCGCTCGAACTCAACATGCTGCGCCGTCTATTGGCGCGCCTTGGCCCGAGAACGAGAATCGTAGTCGAGTAGGAATTCAGGCCGCGAATTTCGGGCGTGCCCCAAAAATTGCTGTACCCACCCGCACATGCGTGGCGCCGAGCGCAATGGCGGTTGCAAAATCAGCACTCATACCCATCGAGAGCAGATCAAGGCCATTGCGGCGCGCAATTTTTGCGGTCAGTGCAAAATGCGGCGCCGGCGCTTCGCCGAGCGGGGGAATGCACATCAAGCCCGATATCGTTAACCCATATTGGTCTCGACACGCCGCGAGAAATGCATCCGCATCCTGTGGCAATACACCGGATTTTTGCGCTTCGGCTCCCGTGTTGATTTCAGCGAACAAGGTCGGCTGACGCTTCTGCTTGCCGATTTCCTTCGCGAGCGCTTCGCACAAACTCATGCGATCGACGGAATGAATCGCGTCGAACAGGCTGACAGCCTCCCTCGCCTTGTTCGATTGCAGGGATCCGATCAAGTGCAGTTCAAGGCCTGGGTACTTTTCCAACAGTTGCGGCCATTTCGCTTTGGCCTCCTGCACGCGGTTTTCACCGAACACGCGCTGGCCTTCCGCGATCACCGGCTCGATAGAGCCCGCCGCGAATGTCTTGGAGACCGCAATCAAGGTTATTTTTGCAGGATCACGATTGGCATCGCGACAGGCGCGAGCGATTTCCATTCTGACGTGCTTCAGGCCGGTTGCAGCGGCAGCGGTCATGAGCTGCCTATATCGCACCGAGGCTTAGACCGCCACCTTAAATGAATGGGCGCGGCACGTGATGGTTGACACTACTGCCCGCGATCTTCACGAGCGCCGCACGATCGAGAACCTCGAAGACGCGATCTTTCCAGCGGACTGCATTCGTCAAAAACAGGCGTTTGAGCGTCTTGTTCGTATGAACAAGCGACATTCCGAGTGTGTCGGCTACGTGCTGTTGGGTGAAGGGAAACTGGATGCTCGCATCCTTGACCAGGCCTGCTTCCTCGGCGCGCGCGAAGAGGTGCAGGAGCAGGAACGCTGTGCGTTCGAGCGCGGTACGCCGCCCGAGACTGACCAGATGTTCATCGATGAGCTGTTCTTCACGTGCCGCGAGCCAAGTGATATCGAACGCCAAAGACGGCAGGCGGCTATAAAGCTCCCAAAGCTTCGCTCGCGGAAAAACGCACAAAATGATCGGCGTGAGCGCTTCAACAGAATGCTGCATTTCACGCATCAGCGTGCCCTGCAGGCCGACCATGTCAGCCGGGAGCGCGTAATTCAAAATCTGGCGGCGACCGTCGTCGAGAACCTTGTAGCGAAAAGCCCAGCCTCTAAGGACGGTGTACAGATATTCGCTGCGGGCACCTTCCCTGAGGAAACTTGCGCCGGGCTCGACGCGCAGCTCGTCGACTTTGAACGTCTTCACAAACTCCAGTTCTTCTCTCGAAAATTCGCGTAACCCAGGACGTTTGCGCAGGGGGCACAGTTCGCAGGGCGTGGGTTGACCGTTTGGCCTTCCGTTTCCAAGAATCATGAACGCTCGCAAACAGGCCTATTAGAAAGCTCGCGCGCAGAACAACAACGCGGCATTCGATCCCATGAATTTTTGCGCTCTATGTCATTTTTAAATGCTGCCCAATTAAATTCGTAGGACAAGGGAAAGTTCCATCTGGAGGCGGCGGCCATTGCCTAAGTCGGATAGCTTGCTGAGCGGCAAGCGTTGCTTTGTGCTGGACGACGAATTTCTGATTGCCCTCGACATTCAGCAAATTCTTGAACGCGCCGGCGCAGCACACGTAGCCAGTGTGGCTTCTGCAGCAGAAGCCATTGAACTACTCGGTCGCGAGCCGAAATTTGACCTTGCTGTGCTCGACGTGAAGCTTGGCAGCGTGGAGCGCAACAGCCTCAACGTTGCAGCGTTGCTTCAGACACAAGACGTGCCATTTGTATTTCTGACCGGTATGCGTGCCGACGACGTGCATGCAAAAAAATTCCCAAACGCGCCGGTGATCGAGAAGCCTTACGATGCAGCTGCGCTGCTCCGCGCCGTGCAGCACGCACTTTCCCAGGACCAGGTCTGAACCGGACGCACCGGCCGCACGCGGCTAACCCGCATGGCAATGGCCGCAGCGGATAAAGGGGTGGCGGTTGACCCATCGGCCTCTTTCGTGTCTGTTCCGCGCGCCATAAAAGACGTCCAAATGACCGCCGATTCGAGCAAAAACGAGCGTTATAACGCCCGCGAGTCCGAAGCCCGCTGGCAAAAAGTCTGGGCCGACCGCGGGATCTTCGCGACCAAGAACGACGACCCCAGGCCGAAATACTACGTGCTGGAGATGTTCCCCTATCCGTCTGGGCGCATCCACATGGGGCACGTCCGCAACTACACGATGGGCGACGTCGTGGCGCGTTACAAGCGTGCGATGGGCAACGCGGTGCTGCATCCGATGGGATGGGATGCCTTCGGTATGCCTGCCGAGAACGCCGCGATCGACCGGAAGGTGCATCCCAAGTCCTGGACCTACGACAACATCGCGGCGATGAAGAAACAGCTTCAGTCCATGGGGCTGTCTCTGGATTGGGCACGCGAGATCGCAACCTGCGACCCTGCCTACTACAAGCACCAGCAGAAGATGTTCCTCGACTTCCTGAAGGCGGGTCTGGTCGAGCGCAAGCAATCGAAAGTTAACTGGGATCCGGTCGATCAGACCGTATTGGCCAACGAGCAAGTCATCGACGGCCGCGGCTGGCGCTCGGGTGCATTGGTTGAGCAACGCGAACTCACGCAATGGTTCTTCAAGATCAGCAACTATTCGGAGGATCTGCTCGCGGCGCTCGATACGCTCGACCGTTGGCCGGAGAAAGTGCGGCTGATGCAGAAGAACTGGATCGGCCGGTCGGAAGGACTCTTGCTGCGCTTCATGCTCGATCAGGCGACGACTCCAAACAAAGAAACTGAGCTGGAAATATTCACGACCCGGCCGGACACGCTGTTCGGTGCAAAATTCATGGCGTTGTCACCTGATCATCCGCTTAGCCAAGCGGCGGCGAAGAAAAATCCCAAGCTCATGGAATTCAATGAGCAGTGCCGTCGCATGGGCACGGCACAGGCCGAAATCGAGACGGCGGAAAAGCTGGGCTTCGATACCGGCATGCGAGCGATCCATCCCTTTGATCCGAGCTGGACCCTGCCTGTCTATGTCGCGAATTTCATTTTAATGGACTATGGCACGGGTGCGATCTTCGGCTGCCCGGCGCACGATCAACGCGATCTCGATTTTGTTAACAAGTATGGACTCGGCAATACGCCGGTGGTTTGCCCACCTGGCCAGGACGCGAAGACGTTCGTTATTACCGACGTTGCCTACGATGGCGATGGCACGATGATAAATTCGCGCTTCCTCGACGGAATGACAATTGAGCAAGCGAAAGAAGAAGTAGCAAAACGACTTGAAAAGGAAACGCGTGGCAACCGACCGGTCGCGCAACGCCAGGTGAATTACCGGTTGCGCGATTGGGGAATTTCGCGCCAGCGTTATTGGGGCTGTCCAATCCCCATCATTCATTGCGAGAAATGTGGCGTGCTTCCGGTCCCGGATAGGGACCTCCCGGTAACGTTGCCGGAGGACGTGACTTTCGACAAACCAGGCAATCCGCTCGATCGTCACCCGACCTGGAAGAACGTCAAGTGTCCGAAGTGCGCCGGGCCAGCCCGTCGCGAGACCGATACGATGGACACGTTTGTCGATTCATCCTGGTACTTCGCGCGCTTTACCGATCCGTGGATCAAGACAGCACCAACGGATCGCAAGACAGTCGATGAGTGGCTCCCGGTCGACCAGTACATTGGCGGCATTGAACACGCCATTTTGCACCTACTCTACTCACGTTTCTTCACGCGCGCGATGCGTAAATGCGGGCTGGTCGGCATGGACGAGCCGTTCGCCGGATTGTTCACCCAAGGCATGGTCGTCCACGAGACTTATCGCACCAAGAATGGCGAGTGGATCGAGCCTGCGAACGTCAAGATTGAAGGCGTCGGAGATGCGCGGCGGGCGACCGTCGTCACAACCGGCGAGCCCGTTGAAATCGGCTCCATCGAAAAGATGTCGAAGTCGAGGAAAAACACGGTCGATCCTGACGATATTATCGCCGCATACGGTGCGGATACCGCGCGTTGGTTCATGCTGTCGGATTCTCCACCGGATCGTGACGTGATCTGGACCGAGGAAGGGGTTCAGGGCGCCTGGCGCTTCATGCAGCGTTTATGGCGATTGGTCGCTGAGCTTGCCAAGCTTCGGGCGCCGCCGGCGCGGCCGCAGCAATTTGATGAAACGGCGACGAAAGTCCGCAAGGCCGCGCACCGCGCGCTCGCGCATGTTTCCGAGGACATCGAAAAATTGCGCTTCAACCGCTGCGTCGCCCATATCTACGAATTTGCCAATACCCTCGGCGACTCGATCGGCAGGATCGAGAAGCCCCCGGACGACGCACTTAACTGGGCGCTGCGCGAAGCCGGTGACATTTTGGTCCAGCTATTTCACCCGATGATGCCCCATCTCGCCGAGGAATGCTGGGCGGTGCTCGGCCACAAGACGTTGGTTGCGGCCGAAGAATGGCCGAAGGTCGAGCCCCAACTGCTTATTGAGGATACCATTACGCTCCCGGTCCAGATAAACGGCAAAAAACGGGCCGAAGTGACCGTCAATCGCAAGGCGACGAACGGGGAGATAGAGGCTGCCGTTCTCGATCTCGATGCGGTAAAAAAGGCGCTGGGGGGCCAAAGCCCGAAAAAGGTCATTGTCGTCCCGCAAAGGATCGTCAATGTCGTGGTCTGACTTTAGACAATTCACCAGGATTTTTGCTGCTCTGGCCCTCGCCGGCCTGACAGCCGGATGTTTTCAGCCGCTTTACGCCGAGCGACCCACTGCTGCCGGCGTCACCGGCGTTGCCGATCAGCTAAGCAGTGTCGACGTCGCTGCAATCGACGCACCGAGCGGCAGCCGTCTCGCCCGTGTCAGTGTAGGCGTGCGCGATGAACTGATTTACGACCTCACCGGCGGCGCAGGCCGTGCTTCGCCACTTTATCGTTTGAACATACGCATGAGCGCAACACAGCTCCAAGTCATCGTCGACATCAACACAGCGCGGCCCGACATCAACAATTACGGGATCGATGCGGCCTATACCCTGACCGACATTGCAACCGGAAAGCCGGTTGTCAAAGGCGTGACTTTCGCCCGTGTGTCCTACAACATTCCCGGCCAGCAACAACGGTTTGCCGGCGAGCGCGGACTGCGCGATGCAGAAGATCGCGCAGCCAAGGAAATCGCTGAAAATATCCGGAACCGGCTGGCCTCGCATTTCGCAGCCGGCACGTGATCATGAGCTTTTGGCGTCGGTCGGGGCGAGCGATGAAAAGCAGATGACTGCCATCAAAGCCGCCGACGTCGATCGCTTCATTGTAAAGCCAGATAGCAGTCAGCCGATCGTGCTTGTGTTCGGACCAGACGCAGGCCTGGTACGAGAGCGGGTAGACGCCCTGGTGCGGGCGTCCGTCGATGATCCCAGCGATCCCTTCACATTCGTACGCATCGACGGTGATGAGCTTGCCGGAAATCCATCACGCCTTGTGGAAGAGGCGCACACCGTCCCGCTGTTTGGAGGCCGCCGCGCCGTTTTGGTGAAGGCCGGTTCGCGCAATATTGCGTCTGCCGTTGAGCCAGTTATTGCAACTCCGTCGAATGAATGCCGCATCATTATCGAGGCGGGCAATCTCGGCAAGAGCGCGCCGTTGCGGGCGCTTTGTGAAAAAGCGAAAACGGCCGCTGCGCTTCCCTGCTATGCGGACAATGCGCGCACGTTGACTCAACTCATCGATGAGGAAGTGCGTGCCGCAGGACTGACGATCAACGGTGATGCACGAGCGGCCCTGCTCGAGTTGTTGGGCAGCGACCGCCTTTCATCCCGCAACGAAGTCCGCAAACTGACGCTCTATGCGCGTGGAAAGAAAAGCATCGAACTCGCGGACGTTTCTGCGGCAGTCGCCGATGCCTCCGAGATTGCACTCGATGCCGTTGTCGACGCTGCTTTTGCCGGTCGCACAGGAGAGGTCGACAGTGAATTCTCCAAAGCACGGGCCAGCGGATCTTCACCAGCCGCGATCATTTCGGCTGCAATTCGACAAGTTGCGAACCTGCACAAGATGATGTTGGCAGTCGACAACGGCGATTCTGTCGAGTTTGCAATGAAGCGCGCCGCGCCACCCGTACATTTCACGCGTGAGCCTAAAGTGAGTGAAGCGTTGCGCGCGTGGACCCTCTCACGACTGCTGCGCGCCATGGACCAGCTTGCCGAGGCTTCTCTGGACATGCGGCGTAATGCATCTTTGGCCGATACGATTGCGCAGCGAACGCTGCTCTCCCTCGCGATGAATGCCCGCAGAAGGGCCTAGCTACAATTTTCCCCTGTGCTTCCTGCTTAAATCGCATTACTCGCGGAGTGCCAATGCGAACGGTCATCTTTAGAACTGATCAAGGCTTTTTCATTAAAATTTCCAATCCGAGCGCCCTCAGTTCAAAAGCAGCCTTCGGAAATGCAGACTTTCGAGGCCCGACGAGCCCTCAGTCGTTCTCACGAGACGCGTGCACAATTCTGGCATGTGACAATCGTTACGGCATTCTTCGTCGTCGTGTTTGGCGCGAGCCTTTTTCTCGGCACTGTAATGGTGATCGGCACAATCGGCGGCGATTCCTCAAATGAGTTGACTGCCAAAGGGCGCGCGGGTCGCGTTGCGCGGACGCTGCGCGATGGCACGCTGTGCCACTACATGATTTTCGACAACAAGACCGCGCAGACGGTCGAAGATCGCATCGGCCGCTGCGATGAAAGCAAACCAAAGCCGAAGCAGGAACGGCCCGCGACGTTCACCTGGGGCAAATAGTCCCCGCCGACTGATCGGCTGCCCTAAAGATTGAGTTGATAGCTGTGCGGCACCCAGCGATAGCCGCCCTGCCCTTTCTCGATATAGCCAACGCCTGGAAATGGCATATGAAAGCTTGCGACGAACAACCTATCAGTCGCCAGCATATCGAGCATCCGCTCGCGAGTCGCGACGGCCTTATCTTTGTCGTCGTCCATTTCGAAATGCCATTCTGGCCGCTGCACCGCCATCACGTACTGCGTGCATGTGTCGGCGGTGACCATAATTCGCTTGCCGCTGCTTTCGATGTGAAAGGCAAGCAATCCTGGAGAATGGCCAGCTGCATCGACAGCCGTAATGCCGGGGACAACCTCGTCTCCCGGCTTAATGAACGTCGATCGGTCGGCAAGTGGCACACATATCTTTACGAACAGCTCTCGGTTGAATTTTCGAGCTTCTCGAACGTTTTCTCCGCGCTTCCAAAAGTCGAATTCCCCGGCGCCAAAAACATACCGTGCTTTCGGAAAGACTGGCTTCCCACTCTCCGTCAGCCCGCCGATGTGATCGGGGTGGCCATGCGTAATGACAATGACGTCGATGTCTTCGGGCTTGTAGCCCGCGGCGGCCAACCGCGCTGCGGTCTGTCCCGGCGGTAGCCGCTTGCTGAGTTGCTCGTATTCGCGCGGGAGTGCGCCATTGCCCGTATCAAACAGAACCAACTGTTTCCCGGTATTCACGACCGTCGGAATATTCGGATGCTCAAATCGCTGGGTATCAATATTGTTCGCGCGTGCAAGAGCCTGTACCTCGTCGGCCGAGGCGTTGGCGCCGTAATGCGGATGCAGGCCGTCGCGAATGGCCTTGGCATCCAAGACAGTGGCGACCTCAAAGCCGCCAAGCTTGAAACGATAGAATGTCGGCTGCAATTCGCCCTGTAGAGATGCTGCCACCTAGGAGTCCTCCCTGAGATTGCTCTGCTCAATCAGTTGCCACTCAATCGTTGAGAATTTTCGTTCAATTTGTCCCGTTACGTTCAGGCTCGATGCATTATTCGAAGCGAAAGCGCAAGTTCCTTATCGCCTAAACGTGTTCTCACGAAAATGCCGATTGTGGAACTTCGTGCATGCGAACCTTCGAAATTGCGACTTTCCAGGACTGCAAGCTCCCCCATGAATGACATCGGCCGCCAGAGCGGAGATCAACATCGTTCATTTGCTTAAAACTCTAAGAGTAATTTCGCGAAGCATTTTACGCGCGTTTTATAAGCCATCGGTACAGCATTACGTCGAAAGTTACTCAACTGCCGACGGTGTTGATGGCTCCGCCAGCGTTGTCTCACCCGCTCAATGCAGTCCGAAAACTGCTCTCCGCCAGACACGGAGAAGCGCTAATCGCACCTTTGCTCGCTATCGCATTCTTGTTTGCAATGGTGTTGGACGATCTTGAAGCGAGTTTCTCAGCAGCAATGGCTTCGGTGCGGACGGATACCGACGCCGGATCCATCATATTGTCTTTCACCGATGCCGGATCTTCCGCGGCCGGCGATTCCGTACTGGTTTTTCTGGTCAATTTCGATTCCGATAGCCGCACGTGCGAACTGGTCAGCGCGGAGGTGTTGTCTCGGCCCGACCTTGCCGTTGTCGACGACGACGCCAGAGCCGATTTCGTTGCATCACTCACAAATTCCGGTGAGCCCGACCCGCCGGGCTTTATGAATCTCGAGAGCGCCGGCGCGGGCCCAATCCCAATTTCCCTGGCGCGTAAGGATGTGCGGTCAAGATTTGTGGCCACCTATCGCGCCATATTGAAACTTGCGTCCATCGTGGGACTGCCGCGTATCCAGGAAGAGGCTGTCCTTTCCCGCACAATAATTATTGGGACAATTTCAACCTACAATCCTTATCGCGTCGGTAAAGACGAAGGTGGGCCCCGGACCGCTTCAGGTGAGTTGTACGACCCCTCCGCATGGACCGCCGCAATCCAAACCAAACTGCGCAATCAGTTTGGTGGGGTGCGCTATGGCAGGCTCTATCAGCCGGTTTACGCCCTCATTGCAAGCGGCGAAAAGCGGTTGATTGTCAAAATCAATGACGTTGGACCGCTTAAAACCGGGCGCGTGCTTGATCTCAATGAGCGCAGCATGCGCTACTTCGATCCGTTTCTCGCGCAGGGCCTCATTCAGGACGTCAAGATCACAATCTTGCCGGGCGAAGATTGGACACCTGGACCGGTCGGCGAGGCTTATGCAATCAACTTCGCAAGCCCGCAGGAATTTGTTGCAGCCTCCACCGAGCAAGCCGAATTGGCCAATATGCGCGCCAGGTTCGGTCGCGAGACCGACGCTGATATGAAAGCGAGTGCGCGTGTCGAGGTACGATTGACCGGCGAGTAACGCTAGCCGCCAAGTTTTCGCAGCACTGCGTCGAGCTGCTCCAAATTGCGATACTTGATGCGCAACGTCCCACTTTCGCCGCGATGATCAACGCTGACATCGAGACCCAGCGCATCGGAAAGGCGTCGCTCAAGCGCTCGCGTATCTGGGTCTTTTGGAACGCTGGCGACAAAACTTTTGGCCTCGCGTTTCATGTCACGAAGTTGGTTTGCAACGTCATGCCGCATGTCGGCTTCGAGATCGCGGACGCTCCAGCCTTTGTCGATGATCTCATGTGCGATCAGTTCGGCATTTGGTTGTCCGACCAAAAGCCGGGCATGCCCCGCAGAGATTTTGCCGGTACGTACCAGTTGCTTTACAGGCTCAGACAGCTTCAGGAGCCGGATTGTGTTTGCGATGTGCGGCCGACTTTTGCCGACGATCTGCGCGACTTCCTCCTGCGTGCGATTGAAATCGTCCATCAGCGCAAGATAACCAGTCGCTTCCTCGATCGGATTGAGGTCGGCGCGCTGTACGTTTTCGATGATGGCGTATTCAAGAGACTGGGCGTCGTTTGCTTCGACGACTGCAATCGGCACGTCGTGGAGCTCCGCGCGTTGGGCCGCACGCCATCGTCGTTCCCCGGCGATTATTTCGAAGTTGTCACCTTTGAGCGCGCGCACGACGATTGGCTGGATAATGCCACGCTCGCGGATCGATGTGGCGAGCTCCTCGAGTTCGTCATCGGTGAACAGTCGTCTTGGGTTGCGTGGATTTGGTTGCAGCTTTTCGATGGGCGCGCGACGAGGTTTGCGCGCGACATCGCCAACGGGAGTTTCGTCCCCGACGTCGCCGATGAGCGCAGCAAGACCGCGTCCCAATCGCGAGTGATCCGCCATCGCCGCTCCTGAATTCCGTGCCACGCTATCCCTTTCCGCGTTTGTTGACCATTACGACGCGCGCGCACGCTACCCTGCTTTCAGCGCCTTCTCTCGCTGAATGATTTCGGTCGCAAGACGCAGATAGGCTTCGCTGCCGACGCATTTGAGGTCATAAACGAGTACGGGCTTCCCGTAAGACGGCGCTTCCGAGATGCGCACGTTACGTGGGATTATAGTCTCATAGACCTTGTTTCCCATGAACTGGCGCACATCGGCGACAACCTGGTTGGAGAGATTGTTGCGCGAGTCATACATCGTCAGCACGATACCGTGAATCGAAAGAGTCGGATTGAGAGTCGTCTTGACCTGCTCGACGGTCTTCAAAAGCTGCGACAAGCCTTCGAGCGCGAAGAACTCGCACTGCAGCGGCACAAGAATCGAGTCCGCGGCGGCCATTGCATTGACGGTCAGCAGGTTAAGTGACGGAGGACAATCGACCAGCACATAAGTGAAATCGTGCGTGCGCGTGCCAGTGTTAAGCTGACGAAGCGCGCTGCGCAGACGGAACGCGCGGTCGCGTTGCTGACCGATTTCGAGCTCGAGCCCGGAGAGATCAAGCGTCGAGGGTGCGATGCAGAGTTGCGGCACCGAGGTCGGCAATACCGCATCACGCATCGGTGCCGCGCCGGTAAGCACATCGTAGGTTGATGTCCGGCGCGATTTGCGCTCGATGCCGAGACCGGTCGAGGCGTTGCCTTGCGGATCGAGGTCCACGATCAGCACTTGTTCGCCGATCGCAGCAAGGGCAGTGCCAAGGTTGATTGCAGTTGTCGTCTTGCCGACACCGCCCTTCTGATTGGCAATGCCCAAGACCCGCGGCCTGGCGGCATCAGCTTTTGCGGCCGGCTTGCCGAAAGGCACGACCGGGGGGTCGGCTGGGTGATTCGAAGCAGGAATCTCGGTCATGACAGCGTCCGTTGATGAGTCGATGCCTTGTAGGCTTCCGAATCGGTCCCCAGCTTGGTCCGACGCTCTATCGAGCCTCAAGACCCCGAATTAGGACGATCGAACCTTCGGGACTGGTCTTGCTGGGCACTTTTAAGGCTTCGATTCTCCAATATTTAGCGGCTTCGGTCAATTCAGCATCTACATCTTGACCCTTGGGGAAGATTCCGACCGCACCCCGTGAAATTAACGGAAACGCCTGATGGCACAATGTTTTCAATGGAGCGAGCGCACGGGCAGTAACGACTTCAACAGGTTCTGCACAGCTTTTCCCAAATCTCTCGGCACGAATCGCGTGCACTACGGCGGGTGCTCCGGTCACTCTTACTGCCTCGCGCAGGAACGCGGCCTTTTTGCCATTGCTTTCAATGAGATGGACCACTGGCTCGGTCCCACCAACCAGCGCACAGGCAAGCACGACGCCGGGAAACCCGCCGCCCGAGCCGAGGTCGACCCAGGTTCGCGCCTCGGGCGCTAGCGGCAGGAGCTGTAACGAATCGGCGACGTGCCGCGTCCAGACTTCGCGGAGCGTCGACGGAGCGATCAGATTGAGTCGACGCTGCCAGATCAGCAGCACGTCGACGAATCGGTCGAGGCGTTCCTCTGTTTCACGTGAAACAGGAAACAGGCTAAGCGCGCGCGCCTTGTCGGCAGAGAGATCTAAAGCCCCCTGCCCGTTCTTAGTCACGCCGATTTCGCAGAAGCTTTTTTGCCGCGCCGGATGTGCGCAGCAAGCAGCGTGAGTGCAGCCGGCGTAACACCGTCGATTTGGCTCGCGTGCGCGATGGTGCGTGGACGATGCGCTTGCAGCTTTTGCTTCATTTCATTTGAGAGACCGGGCAGCGCTGAATAGTCGAAGTCATCCGGTAGCTCAAAACTTTCATCCCGCCGATACGCAGCGATGTCTGCCGCCTGGCGCGAGAGATACACATCGTACTTGGCATCGATCTCAATTTGCTCGGCGATCTTCGGCGTGAGCTCATCGAAGCGCGGCCAAATTTTTGCGAGGTCCGCAATCGTAATGGTCGGGTACGACAACAGTTCAAACGCGGTGCGTCGCTGTCCATCCTTGTTCAATGATAAGCCGTGGCGCTCAGCTTCCTTGGGCGTGATCGAAACTGATTTCGCAAATTCACGCGCGTCTTTCAGCGCGGAATTCTTTTCATGATATATGCGCGCTCGTTCGGCGCCGATACAGCCAATCGCAATTCCTTTATCCGTTAGACGCTGGTCGGCGTTATCGGCGCGCAGCTGCAAGCGATACTCCGCACGCGAGGTGAACATGCGATATGGTTCGGTCACGCCGCGCGTCACAAGATCGTCAATCATCACGCCAAGATATGCTTGCGCGCGATCGATGATGATTTCATCACCCTCACCCGTCAAAGCTGCCGCATTTAGACCTGCAAGAAGTCCCTGTGCCGCAGCCTCTTCATAACCGGTCGTGCCGTTGATCTGGCCGGCGAGAAATAGTCCGCGCAGTTTTTTGGTCTGAAGTGTCGGCGCAAGCTCGCGCGGGTCGACGTAATCGTATTCGATCGCATAACCAGGACGAAGGATGCGCGCGTTCGTTAATCCGGGAATTGTTGCAACGAGCGCGTGCTGGACCTCCTCGGGAAGCGATGTTGAAATTCCGTTCGGATAAATGGTGTGATCATCGAGACCTTCCGGCTCAAGAAAAATCTGGTGGCCGTTGCGCTCTCCGAACTTCACGATCTTGTCTTCGATCGACGGGCAATAACGTGGACCGCGACTCGCGATCTGTCCGGAATACATCGGCGAACGATGCACGTTGTCGCGGATGATCTTGTGCGTAGATTCCGACGTACGTGTAATTGCGCATTCGATCTGCGGATTTTCAATTTGCCTGGTAAGAACTGAAAACGGCTCAGGCGGATCATCGCCAGGTTGCATTTCAAGCGCCGACCAGTCGATCGTTCGGCCATCAAGGCGTGGCGGCGTTCCAGTCTTCAAGCGGCCAAGCGCGAATCCCAAATCCTCGAGTGTGCGCGAAAGGCCGAGCGCGGGCGCTTCGCCGACTCGGCCCGCAGCAATTTGCCTTTCGCCGATGTGAATGAGACCGCGCAGAAAAGTACCGGTTGTAAGAACCACTGCGCCGGCCGCAATTTCGCGGCCATCTGTAAGCCGAACACCGCATGCACGCGCTGAAGCGACCAGCAGGTCGTCGGCTTCTGCTTCGATTATTTCGAGGTTTGGAATTGCGCGGATCGCGGCCTGCATTGCTTGGGCATAGAGCTTCCGGTCGGCTTGGACCCGAGGGCCGCGTACCGCGGGACCTTTTCGGCGGTTGAGGACCCGAAACTGGATGCCGCCAAGATCGGCGATTCGGGCCATTAGGCCGTCCAGAGCATCGATTTCGCGAACCAGATGGCCTTTTCCAAGCCCGCCGATGGCAGGATTACACGACATGGCCCCGATGGTGCCAATGCGATGGGTTACTAAGGCCGTTTTTGCACCCATACGCGCTGCTGCGGCCGCGGCTTCACAGCCAGCATGACCGCCGCCAATCACTGCAACATCGAATCGGTACACCATCAGAGCCTCGGGGGTGCGTTTTAGCGAAGGCCTAGGGAGGGGTCAAAAACATTGGATTTATTGAAAATGTTTCACGTGAAACATTTGCGGGCCCCGCTCCCACTGGCAAACGAAACCACCTGCGACGGCCCTCCACAGGCTTGCGGACAACGCGTGTGGTCCATTGATTTGCCTGGAAGCACGCTGCGATCTGGCGGACTCCCAGAACCGATCACAGGGTCATTTCCCGATACAGAAGTCACGGAAAATCACGTCGAGAATGTCCTCAACATCGACGCGGCCGGTAAGGCGACCCAGAGCACGCGTTGCCAATCGCAATTCCTCAGCAAGCAGATCGTCGCGGTTCAACAGTTCTGGCGTAAGGGCACGACGCAAGGCCGCCCGCGTATCCTGCAAAGCCAGACGATGTCGTTCTCGCGTTACCAAATTGCTTTCAGTCCCGGCCAGAAAACTTTTGACCTGCTGCGCTAGGGCGTCCAACAGCGTGTCGAACCCTTCGCCCGTCTTGGCTGAAATATTGAATTCCAATTCACTAAAGATGAATTCAGTTTCACTCTTTTCCGTTAACGTGTTCTTAACCACGTTCCTTAGAGGTTCGTTAACCCGAACGCGCCGTTCACTTTTTCCTTTGCCTTGTATTCTCTGTTCATTTCTTTGACTAACCCCCTGCTGCAAATCGTTTTTATTGCGAACGAGCCAAACTGGTGTCGGCCCGTTCCCGTCGGACGACAGGGTTGTGAACCGGCCAGGCTCGCCGGCATCAACGCGTGTGGCGTCACCCACCTCGACAACCCATAGAATCAGATCCGCAGCCGCCGCACGCGCGCGCGCGCGCTGTACGCCTTCACGTTCGACCGGATCGTCCGTTTCTCGAATGCCCGCGGTGTCGAGAAGCGTGACCGGCAGACCGTCGAGGTCGAGATGTACTTCGATCACGTCACGGGTTGTCCCGGCGTAAGGCGACACGATCGCCACTTCACGTTTTGCAATCCGGTTGAGAAGCGTCGACTTGCCTGCATTCGGCGGACCGGCAATCGCCACGACGAGTCCCTCACGCAAGCGCTCCCCGCGATTGCCCTCCGCCAACACCGAAGCAATGTCGCGTTCGAGAGATCGCGCAATTTGCAGCGCCGGTGTCACAAGATCCTGCGGCACGTCGGCCTCATCGGAAAAATCGATTTGCGCTTCGACGAGAGCAAGAACCTGGATTAGTTCTGTACGCCAACGCTCGGACCGGTCTCTCAACGCCCCCGCCATCTGCCGGAAGGCTTGCCGGCGCTGACCTTCCGTTTCCGCCAATACAAGGTCGGCAAGGCCCTCCACCGCAGTCAGATCAAGCTTGCCATTTTCAAAAGCCCGACGTGTGAACTCGCCCGCTTCAGCCGGACGCAAGCCGTCGACTTCCGAGAGCGCCGCAAAGACGGCCGCGATGACGGCATGGCCGCCGTGTAGCTGAAGCTCCGCAACATCTTCGCCGGTTTCGCTTTGCGGTCCCGGAAACCACAGCGCTAACGCCTGATCGATAACCTCGCCATCGCGTCCACGGACACGTGCAAGTGCGGCCTTGCGAGGGTCCGGGATCCTGCCGATAAGCGCCTTGAGCGCGGCACCAGCCCTTGGCCCCGATACGCGTACAACGCCAATAGCCGCCGGCGGCCGCCCCGAAGAGAGAGCGTAGATGGTTTGGCGTGCTGCGTTCGACATTTGCGCCGCACGGAAGCGCCGAGACAGGGCAGGGGTCAAGCCCGGTCACGTTGGCGCCAAGCCGCGAAACCTCGCGCGGACTGCGCGCTGGACTATGAAATTCCGGAGTGCGGCCTCACTGCTCGCAGTATGATCGCGCAAATTCACGGTCATGGGGAACGACATGACACCCACTTTCCGCCTACTCGTGCCGATGGTTTTGGCCGCGTGTCTGAGTCAATCTCCAGCCGCGGCGGATACCGACCTTGCCCGCGCCTATCGCACAATTGCATCCAAGTCTTTCGTCGACCTCACGCACAGCTTCGACGCTCGCTCGCCTGTGTGGTCCGGTTTCGGCCAAGCGAAAATGACGCCTGCGGCCGATCCCAACACGAAGCGTCCCTACACCATCAAAGAAGATGGCTTTCGGACAACGTTCTACGAGCTCGTCGGCCAGTACGGCACCCACGTCGATCCGCCGGCACATTTCGACGAAAAGGGGATCACGATGGATGCGATCCCGCTCAAGCAGATGATTCTGCCGCTGGTCGTGCTGGATGCGACGCCTTATCTCCAGGAGGATCCAAACCACGCCTTTTCTCTGGCGGACTTGCGTGCATGGGAGAAACGGCACGGCCGAATCCCGCGTGGATCATTCGTGGCGCTACGAACCGACATGTACAAAGACTGGGAGACCGATCCCGAGCGCTTCAAACGCGCTCCATTTCCTGCATGGTCATTCGAGACGATCAAGTTTCTTTGTGAACAGCGTGGCGTCGTAGCGACAGGACACGAGTCGCTCGACACTGACACGACCGATAAAATGGAATCCGAGACTTACATCCTTCAGCACGGTCACTACCAGATCGAAGTCATGGCCAATCTCGACAAGGTGCCCCCGAAAGGCGCGTTGGTCGTCGTGACCTGGCCGAAGGTCCGCAATGGGCTCGGGTTTCCTGCACGGGCTTTTGCGATATTGCCATGAGGTCGCGATTGCGCGCGGTCGGAACGATTCCGACGAGCGCGCTGTTCTACTGACATCCTCGGTCCATGGCGGAGGCTGTTTCCTGCCCGCGTCAAACCACGCTAGGCTCGCGCAATGTCACTTCCTCACAGCGTCGCTCATGTGAACCGCCTTGCGCAGGCGACGTCACCTTACCTTCTTCAGCACAAACACAACCCAGTCGACTGGTGGACCTGGGGACCCGAAGCACTGGAGGAGGCGAAGCGTACGAATAAACCAATTCTGCTATCGGTCGGTTACGCCGCGTGCCACTGGTGCCACGTCATGGCGCACGAATCCTTTGAGGATCAGGCAACCGCGCGTGTGATGAATGAGCTATTCGTGAACATTAAGGTCGACCGCGAAGAGCGTCCCGACATTGACCAGATCTACATGAGCGCCCTGCATCTCCTGGGAGAGCAGGGGGGTTGGCCCCTGACGATGTTCCTGACCTCAAAGGCCGAGCCGGTCTGGGGCGGTACATATTTCCCGAAAGAATCGCGGTTCGGCCGACCCGCTTTCATTGATGTTCTGCAAGAGGTGGCCCGGCTGTTTCGGGAGGAGCCAACCCGAATTGAGCAGAATCGCGCCGCGCTGTTGTCTCGACTTGCCGAGAGGGCGAGGCCGGCCAGCAAGATTACGATCGGTCTGAAGGAGCTCGACGCGGCCGCCATGCAGATCGGCAACATGTTCGACCAGGTCAATGGCGGTTTGCGCGGCGCTCCGAAGTTTCCGCAGCCGGCGATCCTTGAAATGCTTTGGCGCGCAGGCCTGCGTTCAAACGACGCGCGATTCTTCGAAATAGTCGAGCACACCCTGGCCCGCATGAGCGAGGGAGGAATCTACGATCACTTGGGCGGCGGGTTCTCGCGCTATTCCGTCGATGAGCGTTGGCTCGTCCCGCATTTCGAAAAAATGCTCTACGACAATGCACAACTCCTCGAACTGCTGGCGCTTGCCTGGCAGCATAGCAAAAATCCCTTGTTCGCAGAGCGCGCGCGCGAAACCGTCGCATGGCTGAGCCGCGAGATGACGGGCAACCACGGCGCTTTTTTCGCCTCGCTTGACGCCGACTCGGAAGGCGAGGAGGGCAAATTCTACGTCTGGTCTTACGACGAATTGATCAAAGTTCTGGGCCAAGCCGACGGTGAATATTTCGCTCAGCGCTACGATGTAAAGCCGGCTGGTAATTTCGAAGGCCACACGATCCTTAACCGCCTTGGTGACCTCGATCGCACTGCCGAGGATGAAAACCGCTTGGCGCATTTGCGTGCGAAGTTGCTTGCGGTCCGCGATACACGGATCCGCCCCGGGCTTGATGACAAAGTATTGGCCGACTGGAACGGGTTGATGATCGCGGCGCTCGTCAATTCAGCGCTCATTCTCGACGAACCGGACTGGCTTGCAATGGCGCGGCGTGCGTTCGACGTCATCGCGCGAACGATGACAAAAGGCGACCGCCTTGGTCATTCCTGGCGCGAGGGAAAGTTGCTCTTTCCGGGCCTCGCATCCGATTTTGCAACGATGATCCGCGCCGCGTTGTCGCTTTATGAAGCGACCGGCGAGCGCAGCTATTTCGAGCAGGCCGTCGTGTGGCAAAATTCTTTCGACAAGCATTACGCCGACGTGGAGACCGGCGCATATTTTCTTTCATCTGACGATGCGAATGACCTTGTGCTGCGGCCGCATTCAACCCAGGACGACGCCACACCAAATCCAAACTCGGTAGCCGCGCATAATCTCGTCAGGCTCGCGGCACTTTCCGGTGACGACAAATGGCGTGCCCGGGCGGACCGCCTGATCGAAACGGTTCTTTCAGGCGCGGAGCGCAACTTGTTCGGTCATGTCGCACTGCTCAACGCCCTCGACCTGCGGCTGCGTGCCGCCGAGATCGTGGTGGCCGGTCCCGACGCCGGGCGTTTCGCCAAGGCAGCGCTGAACCTGGGTTACCTTGATCGTGTCGTTCTTCGCGTGTCGAGTGCCGGCGATCTGCCATCGGCACATCCAGCGCAGGAAAAACTAAAGGCCGCACCGGGAAGCGCGGCCTTTGTGTGTGTTGGTGAGCGCTGCTCGCTTCCGGTAACCGATGCCGCTCAGATTGCACCCACCATTTCGGCCATGCGGCAATAGGCGCGGCTTACGTATTCATCGATTCGAAGAACTCCGCGTTGCTCTTCGTATTACGCAGCTTGTCGAGCAGGAAGTCGATGGCGTCCATCGTCCCCATCGGGTTCAGAATCCTGCGCAAAACGTACATTTTCTTGAGAATCGCCGGATCGGTGAGGAGTTCTTCCTTGCGCGTACCCGACCTCGTGATGTCGATCGCGGGGAATGTGCGCTTGTCGGCGACCTTGCGGTCGAGAATAAGCTCCGAGTTACCGGTGCCCTTGAACTCTTCGAAAATCACTTCGTCCATGCGGCTGCCGGTATCGATCAAGGCCGTCGCGATGATGGTGAGCGACCCGCCTTCCTCGATGTTGCGGGCCGCGCCGAAAAAGCGCTTAGGACGCTGAAGTGCATTCGCGTCCACGCCACCGGTCAGCACCTTACCAGAGGACGGCACGACGGTGTTGTAGGCGCGGCCTAGGCGGGTGATCGAGTCGAGCAGGATGACGACGTCGCGCTGATGTTCGACCAGCCGCTTCGCCTTTTCGATCACCATTTCCGCGACCTGCACGTGGCGGGACGCCGGCTCGTCGAAGGTCGATGAAATCACTTCGCCCTTCACAGAGCGTTGCATGTCAGTAACTTCTTCCGGCCGTTCGTCGATGAGCAACACGATCAAGTAAGTCTCGGGGTGATTGGCGGTAATTGAATGGGCAATATTTTGAAGCAGCACGGTCTTGCCGGTGCGCGGTGGCGAAACGATCAGCGCGCGCTGGCCCTTGCCGATCGGAGCCACGATATCGATGACCCGGGCTGAAAGATCTTTTTTGGTCGGGTCCTCGTACTCCATCCTGAGGCGTTCGTCCGGATAGAGTGGGGTCAGGTTGTCGAAATTGACCTTGTGGCGCGCCTTCTCGGGATCCTCGAAATTGATCGTGTTGACCTTGAGGAGCGCGAAGTAACGTTCGCCTTCTTTCGGCGAGCGGATGTGACCTTCAACCGTGTCACCGGTGCGCAGGCCAAAGCGGCGAATCTGGCTTGGTGAAACGTAGATATCGTCTGGCCCGGACAGGTAGTTTGATTCGGGAGAGCGTAGGAAACCGAAGCCGTCGGACAGCACCTCGACTACGCCTTCGCCGATGATGTCGACTTCCTGCGTTGCGAGCTGTTTCAGGATTGCAAACATCAGCTCCTGCTTGCGCAT
>Ga0126377_10000406_pt1 | contig 25855 bp, 23 predicted proteins | sample PanSoiMetPlot_22_FD_92647 | JGI IMG/M metagenome (GOLD analysis project Ga0126377, IMG submission 92647) | Tropical forest soil microbial communities from Panama - MetaG Plot_22 | ecosystem: Environmental > Terrestrial > Soil > Tropical forest > Bulk soil | place: Panama | collected 2016-02-17 | reverse complement strand
GCGCTCGCGCGGGAGCTGGACGACCTCGCCGCGGTCCTCGGCCGGCGGCTCCAGCGCCGCCGGATCCGCTACGTGGGCGCCGCGCGCCGGGCCGGCTGACCGCCCGCACGCGGCGACGGCGCCGCCCGCCGCCCGCGGTCCACCGCTCATCTATGCGGGCGTACCCCGGGGGACGCCGCCACCGACAGCCACAGCACCACCACTTGACGACCGGCCGCCCTCTTCATAGAGAGAGGGTGGTGGCTCCCGCGGCGCTCACAGGCGACGGCCAGGGGTGGACTCGGCCTGGCGGTGACGACGCATGACTTCCACCCAGCCTGTGCCGAGCGCTGCCTGCCCTTGGCTTGCCTGGTGGGCCTCGCCGATCACGGGCGCGTGACGATCCGCGCACGAATCCACCCCCGCGCTCTGTGGGCAACGGTGGCGGGCTATGGTGTCGGCGGAGGTCACGCCTCCCGGTCGGGCAGGCATCCACGCTGGCAACCCGCCCCCGGAGGCCCCATGGCTGCAGCGCGGCAGGCTCCCCCACGCGCCCATGCGGCGACCCCGACGACCACGTGCATACGCCCCGGGCATCCCTGGTGCCCGTGGCGGTGGGGCCGGCTGTTGGTCGTGATCCTCATGCTGACCCTGGTCGCCCCCCTCGGGACCCGGGCACGGGCCGACACCGACACCGACGACGGTGTCGCGGTCGCTGAGGGCCTGGTCTCCGAGCCGGTGGATCGGGCTCGCGGCGCCTCGCCGGTCGGGGCTGCGCAGACGCCCACCGACCTCGCGGCCGACCCCGAGGGCGCCAGCAGCCACGCGCGCGCGAGCACCCCCGCCGGCGACGCCGACGCGGCCGTGGAGCAGCAGCAGGCCCTGGCGTCCGATCTGATCGCCCAGGCCGAGCTGAGGAACCAGCCGCTGGGCGAGCACGACGCCGCGGCGGCCGGCGGCGTGGTGCGCCCCGACACGCAGCCCACCGCGACCAAGGAGCAGCGCGGCCAGGGCACACAGGACGAGTCGCGCAGGACCGCGGCCGCGGTCACCGCCGGCTCCGAGAACCCAGCAACGCAGGCCGCCGCCACCGAGGACGAGCGCGACCACGCCGGGCAGGACGACACGCCCGGCAAGGCAGCCACGTGCGCGGACGACTGCTCACAGCAGCCCCCGACCCCCCCGACCCCCCCGGTCCCACGAAACCTCGCCGCAGCACCGCCACCCAACGAGCCCGAAGGCAACCCAGACGAGAATGATGCCTTCAACTATTTCGTTGAAGAGCTTGCCGGGCGTCCTCTGGATCAGCAACTGATCGAAATCAATTATTACCTGGGCCTTGATGAACGCACACTCCAGCAGATACGAGACCAGCCGTATGACATCGACATCAGGGCGGAAAGGCTCCTCCAACAGGTCGTCGGCGCGCTCACTTTCATCGAGACCGTGCTGCAACCTCAACTCGAGGGAACGCTGCAGCCCGAGGCGGTGGCTGCACAGGTGGCCGCTGCGAGGGCAAGGGCTGAGGAGTTGCTCCGGCAAATCGACGAGGACCTCCCCGTGATCAGCGCCATGACCGATCCGAACGCGGCACAAGAGGCCGTTGAACGATGGTTGATGGATTCCGAGATCGCCCTCATGGAGAGGGAGGTCAGCCGCTCGGTGGCAGCAAGAGACCGGGCCAGCCTGGGAGAACACCTCGAAGGCGTTCAGGCTCTTCAGTCCCAAGCCCAGGAAAACGAGTGGGCTGAACAACATGCCCAACTGCTGGCGCTGCAGGCCAGAGTTCAGGAAGCGCTGCGGACCCTGGGGAATCCGATGAGCGCCGCCACGGTTGCTCCGCCACTGACCTCCGAGCATGCGCAGGGTCAGCGCCCGGTCGCCATCCCGCCACCCCCGGGCAGCGGCGGGTCCAAGTGGGATGCCGGCATCCCACCGGCCGTGGCCGTGACCGAGCGAGTGCTCGACGTGCTCGACCCCTACGGGGACCAGCCGCAGGTGGTCAAGCCCATCCCACCATCACTGCCCACCCCCGACAAGGACGTGAACCCCGGGCTGTGGGCGCGGCTCAACGAGAAATTCGAGCACGCCCCCAAGCCCGATCCGACCACCATCGGGGTCGGTGTTCTGGGGCTCAGCGCCGCTGCCCTCTACGTCTTGTCGCGGACCCAGATCGGACAGCTGATCCTGCTGTTCTCCAGCGTGCCGGAGAATTCGCTCAAGGGCATCCCGCCCACGGTCTCTGGCGCTGCAAGACCAGGCTGATCCGCATCACCGTGCCGCGTGGTGTTCGTCAACAGACACAGCTTCCTGGGCATGCGGTACGCCCGACCGGCGGGCTGGCCGCCATGGCGGGGAGGATCACCGTGGTGGTCCTCCCCGCTCCGCTTCGCGCTGGCGGCGGTGCGGGCCGCCGGGATCGGGCGGGCGGTTGGCGGTGGGCGGCGAGGCTACGGGATACTGGCCTCTGGCGCGGTCGCGCCAGCCTCCAGCGAAGGACCGAAGTTCGATGACGCCTGCCACCGATCAGCCCGGCTCCGGGAGCCCCACGCGGGTGGAGCTGTACGACACCACGCTGCGCGACGGCGCCCAGCAGGTCGGCCTGGACTTCACCGTGGCCGACAAGCTGCAGGTCGCCCAGCGCATGGACGAGCTGGGCGTCGACGTCGTCGAGGGCGGCTGGCCCGGCTCCAACCCCAAGGACGTCGAGTTCTTCGCCCGCGCGCGGGACCTGCCGTGGCGGCACGCGCGGCTGAGCGCGTTCGGGGCCACCCGGCGCCCCGGCGGCGGCACCGACGACGACCCCAACCTGCGCGCCCTGGTCGACTCGGGCGCGCCGGTGGTCGCGCTGGTCGGCAAGGCGTGGACCGTGCACGTGACCGAGGCGCTGCGCACCACCCGGGACGAGAACCTCGCGATGGTCGCCGACTCCGTCCGGTTCATGGCCGGGCACGGCCGCCGGGTCGTGTTCGACGCCGAGCACTTCTTCGACGGCTGGCGCGACGACGACGCGTACGCGCTCGCGGTCCTCGAGGCGGCCGCGGACGCGGGCGCCGACACGCTGGTGCTGTGCGACACCAACGGCGGCACCCTTCCGGCCAGGGTCGCCGAGGTCGTGCGCGCGGTGGCCGCCCGCCTCGCCGGGCGGGCGCGGATCGGCGGCCACTTCCACCAGGACGCCGGCTGCGCGGTCGCCAACTCCCTGGTCGCCCTCGCCGGCGGCGCCGTGCACGTCCAGGGCGCGGCCAACGGGTACGGGGAGCGCTGCGGCAACGCCGACCTGTTCGCGATCATCGGCGCGCTGGAGCTGAAGGAGGGGCGCCCGGCGCTGCCGCCCGGCCGGCTCGCCGCGCTCACCGCGACCGCCCACGGGATCGCGGAGCTGGCCAACCTGCCGCCCGACAGCCGCCAGCCGTACGTGGGCACCTCGGCGTTCGCCACCAAGGCCGGCCTGCACGCCTCGGCGATCCGGCGCCGGCCCGACGCCTACTCCCACGTCGACCCGGCCGCCGTCGGCAACCGCATGCAGGTGCTGGTCAGCGAGCTGGCCGGCCGCTCCAACGTGCTCGCCAAGGCGGGGGAGCTGGGCCTGGACCTCGACGCCGATCCCGGCCTCGGCGAGCGGGTGCTCAAGCGCGTCAAGGAGCTGGAGCACCAGGGCCACGCCTTCGAGGCGGCGGACGCCTCCTTCGAGCTGCTCGTGCGGCGCGAGGCCGGCGACGAGGTCGCGGTGTTCACGCTCGAGGGCTACCGGGTGCTGGTCGAGCGCCGCGACGGCAGCGACCACAGCGAGGCGACCGTGCGCCTGCGCGCCGGCGGCCGGCGGGTGGTGGCGGTCGGCGAGGGGGTCGGGCCGGTGCACGCCCTGGACCAGGCCCTGCGGCGCGCGCTCAGCGACGACTTCCCGCAGCTCGCCGGGATCCACCTGGTCGACTACAAGGTGCGGATCCTGGACGGCCGGGCGGGCAGCCAGGCGGTCACGCGGGTGCTGATCACCACCGCCGACGAGCACGGGGAGTGGACCACCGTCGGGGTCTCCGACGACGTGGTGACCGCCTCCTGGGAGGCGCTCGCCGACGGCCTGCGCTACGGCCTGCTGCGCGGCGCGGCCGGGCGGAGCGCCGGCTGACCGCGACCGCCGCACCCCGCCGGCCTGGGCAGGTGCGCATCGCGGCCCGCTTGGGTGGATACTTCCCAGCCGGGAAGCCGACGCCCTGGGGAGGACCCGTCCATGCGGACCCTGCTGATCCTGCTGGTGATCGTGGTGGTCGTGGTGGTCGTGCTGCAGCTCATGCGGCGCGGCGGCCGCCGCCTGTAGATCCGACCGGTCCGGCCGGGCACCGCCCGGCCGGCGCGCGGCCCTGACCGGGGCGGTCGGCGGTAGAGTTGCGGTCCGGATCGTCCGCCCAGCACGAAGGACGGGAGATGAAAGGGCCCAGACCGATCGGCGGCTTCCCCGAATGGCTGCCTGACCAGCGGCTGGTCGAGCAGACCCTCCTCGACCGGCTGCGGGCCACCTTCGAGCTGCACGGGTTCCTGCCGATCGAGACCCGCGCCGTCGAGCGTCTGGAATCGCTGCTCAAGCAGGGCGAGACCGACAAGGAGATCTACGTCCTGCGGCGGCTGCAGGCCGCGCCGGACGAGGACGACACCGACCTCGGGCTGCACTACGACCTCACCGTCCCGTTCGCCCGCTACGTCCTCGAGCGCCGCGGCGAGCTGGTGTTCCCGCTGCGCCGCTACCAGATCCAGAAGTCCTGGCGCGGGGAGCGGCCGCAGGAGGGGCGCTTCCGCGAGTTCTGCCAGGCCGACGTCGACGTCGTCGGCCTGGGCTCGCTGGCCCTGCACTTCGACGCCGAGGTGCCCCTGGTCATGCTCGAGGCGCTCGCGCCACTCCCCTTGCCATCGATACGGCTGCTGGTCAACAACCGCAAGATCCTCGAGGGCCTGTACCGGGCGGTGGGGATCCAGGACGTGCCGCGCGCGCTGCGGGCGGTCGACAAGCTCGACAAGCTCGGCGAGCGCGGGGTCCACGAGCAGCTCACGGGGCCGCTCGGGCTCGCCGAGGCGCAGGCGCGCGCGTGCCTGGAGCTGGCGCGCATCCACACCGAGGACGCCTCCTTCGCCGACAAGGTCCAGCAGCTGGGCTACCGCAGCGACCTGCTCGACCAGGGCCTGGAGGAGCTGACCGTCGTGATGGAGGCGCTCGGCGACCTGCCGCGCGGATCGGTCGCGGCGGCGCTGCACGTCGCCAGGGGCTTCGACTACTACACCGGGACCGTGTACGAGAGCGTGCTGGAGGGCCACGAGGCGCTCGGCGCGGTCTGCTCCGGCGGCCGCTACGACGACCTCGCCTCGGCGGGCGGCTCGGTGCGCCACCCGGGGGTCGGGATCTCGCTCGGCGTCTCCCGGCTGCTGGCGCGGCTGTTCGGCCGCGGCGCGCTGCGGGCCACCCGCACCAGCCCCGCGTGCGTGCTGGTCGCGCTGCCCAGCGAGGCGGCGCGGCCGCGCTGCGCCCGCGTCGCCGCGGCGCTGCGCCGGCGCGGGATCGCCAGCTACGTCGCGGCCGAGCCGGTCAAGTACGGGCGCCAGATCCGCTACGCCGAGCGGCTCGGGATCCCGTTCGTGTGGTTCCCTGAGGGCGAGCAGTCCGGCGGCGACGAGGTGCGCGACATCCGCTCGGGCGAGCAGGTCGCCGCCGACCCGGAGCGCTGGTCGCCGCCGGCGGAGGACCTGCGCCCCCGCGTCACCCTCGACCAGGCGGGCGCCTGAGGCCCTCCAGGCCGCGTCAGGCGGCCGGGCCGGGACCGGTGAACCAGCCCCACCAGCGCCGGACGTCCAGCTCGATCGGGTCGGGCCGCGAGCCGGCGCGGCGCTCCATCGGCACCACGAACCGCTCCGCCTCCCGGATCCGCGAGCGCAGGTCGTCGGCGAGGGGGAGCTGCAGCGGCGCGGGCGGGTCGGGCGCGCGCCGCAGCCGCGCCCGCCGGGGCTCGCCGTCCTGGCGCCTGCCCATCAGGCGGTCACCAGCCCGACGCCGGCGGCGACGGCCAGCAGCAGCGCCGCCAGGGCCAGCGCCGCGACCGCCGCGCGGGCCCAGCGCGCCTTGCGGGCGAGCTGGTCCGCGGACCGCTCGACCAGCCGCAGCCGGGCCAGCAGCAGCTGGTACCTGGCCTGGTCGCGCCCGGCCTCGATCAGCTCCTGGGCGGCCCGGGAGACGTCGAGGGTGAGCAGCAGGGGGCGCAGCGAGGCCCACAGGGCCAGCAGCGCGGCGGCGACCGCCGCGGCCGCCGCGGCCACCAGCAGCCACGCCACGCTGCCGGGCTCGGCGATGCCGGCGACGGCGGCGAGCACGCCGGCGAGCCCCAGCACGAGCGTCAGGCGGGTGTCGAGCGCGGCGAAATGCGCCCGCTGGCGCTCGGATTCCGATCGGAGCTGGTCCAGCAGCGCGTCCATGGTGCCCTCGTCCACCGACGCGCCGACCATCGCGGACGGGAGTGGCTGCTCGCGCATGAGGAGATGCTACCCAACCCGGACCCGGAGGAGGACCGCGGGATGCCGCGTCCGGGGCCGTCGTCACAGCCCGCCGCGGCGGGCCCTGACGGCGAGCGCGCCCAGGGCGAGCGTGAGGAGCCCGGCGGCCACCCCCATGATCGCCTCGCCGATCAGCTCGACGTGCCGGCCGACGATCAGGGCGCCCAGCCCCAGCGCGACGAGCCTGCCGCCGGTGAGGAGCAGGGTCAGGATCGCGCGCCGCGTCGCCGGACGGGTCGCCAGGACGATCCGGTCGGCCAGGCGGCCGGGGAGCCACAGCGCGGGGACCAGCAGCAGTCCGACCACGACCCCCCGGCCGTACGTCCGCCACCCCGGCGGCGCCAGGGACGGGTCGTGGTGGCGCAGGTCGAGGACGACGGCCAGCACCGTCATCGGGATCAGCAGGGCCATGCCCACCAGCGCGGACAGCAGGAGCGGGTCGGGTCCCGAGCGCTTGAAGCGGTGCATCCGGTCCTCCTCCCGGCGCCGGCGGGCGTCCGGCGGCCGGGCTGGCAGCTCGACCGGCGCGGACAGTCTGACGGGGCTGCCCGCCCGGCCCGCGGGGGCCTGTGGACGGCGGGCCGGCGCCGCCCGCGGCCGGTGGCCGGCCGCCGCCGCTGGTGGTCCGTCCCCGACTGCGGGAGACTGCTCCGACCACCGTCGACACCGCGCGTCCGGTCGGTGCGGTCATGAAGGAGGCGACTCGTGCTCCAGCGCGACTGGCTCATGCGGCAGATCGAGATCGCCGCCCGGATGCTCGCCGCGATCATCGCCAAGGTGACCTCCGGGAAGCGGCTCGAGGCGCTCAACATGTTCGATCAGGCGTACCAGCCACTGCTCGGCGTCGGCGCGCGGCTGGTGCCGGTCCTGTCCGACGAGCAGCTCCTGGCGATGCTGACCCCCGGCGGGGTGCCGGACAGCGACCGCTGGCCGCTGCTGGTGCGCCTGCTGGTGACCGAGGCCGACCTGTACGCGGCCCAGGGCGACGACGTCGCGGCCGGCATCCGCTACCACAAGGCGCTGATGGTGGTGCGGGAGCTCGGCGGGGGGGAGCCGGGCTTCGACCCGGGGCTGTGCTCCCACCTCTGCGACCAGCTGCGCACCTTCGCGCCGCCGCCGGGCGAGCGTGTCGAGATCGCCCGGCTGTACGAGCGTGCAGGCCGGTTCGGCGACGCCGAGGACGCCCTCTTCGAGGGCCTCGACACGGAAGGGGAGGGCGCGCAGGGGAGCGGGGACACCGAGGAGCTGACCCAGGCGGCGATCGCGTTCTACCGGCGGCTGCTCGCCAAGGACGACGCCGAGCTGGCCGCGGGGAACCTCCCGCGCGAGGAGGCGCAGGCGGGGCTCACCGAGATCCTCGAGCGGTCCCCGAGTCCCTGAGGGCGGCGCGCCGCCGCGCCGGTCGCGGCATGATCCGAGGAGGGCGCATGGGGCGGTTCCGGGCGTTCGTCGCCGATCGCCGCGAGGCCACGGGGGAGGGCGCCGCCGCGTCCGTGGAGCGCGGCGTCCGTGACCTCGGCGACGACGAGCTGCCGGACGGCGAGGTCACCGTCCGGGTCGCGTGGTCGAGCGTGAACTACAAGGACGCCCTGGCGACGGTCCCCGACGGCAGGGTGGCGCGCGTCTCGCCGCTGGTCCCGGGGATCGACCTGGCCGGCGAGGTGACCGCCAGCGACGCGCCCGGGTTCCAGGTGGGGGACCGCGTCCTCGCCCACGGCTACGATCTGGGCGTCTCGCACCACGGCGGGTTCGCCGAGCTGGCCCGGGTGCCGGCCGGCTGGGTCGTGCCGCTGCCCGCCGGCCTCGACCTGCGCCAGGCGATGGCGCTCGGCACCGCCGGGTACACCGCGGCGCTCGCGGTCGCCCAGCTCGAGGAGCACGGGCTGGCGCCCGGGCGGGGACCGGTGCTGGTGACCGGGGCGAGCGGCGGGCTCGGCTCGCTGGCCGTGGCGATCCTCGCCGGCCGCGGCCACCAGGTGGTCGCCTCCACCGGGCGCCCGCAGGAGCGGGGCTGGCTGGAGCGCCTGGGCGCCGCGGAGGTGATCGGCCGGGAGGAGACGTCGGCCGAGGGCGGCAGGCCGCTGGAGCACGCCCGCTGGGCGGGCGCGGTCGACGCCGTCGGCGGCGCGACCCTCGCCTACGTGCTGCGCACGCTGCGGCGCGCCGCCGCGGTCGCGGCCTGCGGCAACACCGGCGGCGGCCGGGTGGAGACCACGGTGTTCCCGTTCATCCTGCGCGGCGTCGCCGTCCTCGGGGTCGACTCGGGCTTCACCCCCATCCAGCGGCGCCGCGAGCTGTGGCGCCGGCTCGCCGGCGACCTGCGGCCGCCCGCCCTGGAGGAGCTGGTCACCCGTGAGGTCACCCTCGACCGGCTCGAGCCCGTCCTGGACGCGATCCTCGCCGGGCAGGTGCGCGGGCGCTGCGTGGTGCGCGTGGGGGGCGGCCGCTGACGGCGGACGGGGTACCCCACGCAGCAGGCGTCGGGCGGCCCCTACTGCTGCTGCTGTTGCTGCTGCTGGGTGAGCAGCTTGGTCGCGTCGGTGACCTGGCTGGACGGGGGCGGGTCGGCCTTGACCTGGGTGCCGAAGTCGAACAGCTCGAGGCTGGTGGCGACCTTCGTCGACCCCGCCGGCGCCAGGTTCGACGTCGCCTTGCTGGTGTCGATCAGGTACCGCAGCCGGCGCACCCGGCCCTCCTCGTCGATCCACACGTCGGCGGGGATCTCCTGGGAGCCGAGCTGGATCGCGAAGTCCTCGATGGTGTCCCGGTCGACGCCGCCGCGCGCCGCGGCGGTGCGCAGGTCCAGCGTGACGACGTAGTGGGTGGTCGCGGCCTCGCGCAGCTTCTCCGTGCCCACCTTCTTGACGTCCTTGTCGTCGTCGACGCCGCGCAGGTAGGCGAGCGACGCGGTGGGGTTGCTGGACTGGCCCTGCGCCAGCGCGCTGGCGCTGGTGCCCTGGCGGAGCTTGCCGACGTCGATCTTGACCCAGGGCTTGCCGCCGGGAAGCTGCTTGGCGACCTCCTCGGGGTACTGCTGGTAGACCACGCCCGCGTTGATCACGGTCGGGATCTTGACCGGCTTGCCGTTGTCGGCGGCGGGCATCTGGATGTTCACCGTGCCCTTGCCGGCCTTGAACTCGAAGGCCCCGTCGCCGGTCAGCGTGACCTCCTGCTTGATGGCGCTGCCGTTGAGGTGGATCTCGAACTGGAAGTTGGAGCTGCCGGCCCCGGCGGTCTTGTCGGGCGACTTCTGGACGACCTCGAGGTCGGAGGCGCCCCGGCAGCCGGTGAGCAACGATCCTGCCAGGATCGGCAGGAGCGCCAGGGGCAGGAGGGACAGGCGGTTGCGCATCTCCGGGTCTCCGTGCGGGGGGTGCCAAGTCATGACCATACTGGACCGGAATCGCCTCGGGGTCATATCGGACGACCGGCGTCAGCGCGGGGTGCGCTCGCCCGCCTCGACCGCGCCGGACAGCCGGTTCTCGGGCGGTGCCAGCGGACATGCCCAGCGCGGGTCGTACGCGCACGACGGGTTGTACGCGTAGTTGAAATCGAGCGTGACCTGATCGTTAGGATTCGTGACCAGTCCGCGGCCGAACGTTCCCTTGATCGTGTCGGTCAGGTAGCGCCCGCCGCCGTAGGTCTGGTGGCCGCTGGTGGCGTCGCGGAGCGGCAGGAACAGCCCGCCGCCGTACCCGAGCGTCCAGAACAGCGTCAGCGTCCCCCAGGGCGTCCGCAGCCGCCCGACCCGCCGGTAGCGGACCACGCCGTCCTCGCCGCCGGTGTCGATCTCCAGGGCGTCCCCGCCGGGAGCCGGCTCGAGGGCGGCGGTCACGCGCGCGCCCGGGTCGTACGGGAACCAGTCGAGCCCCTCGAAGCCGTCCCGCTCCGCGGCGGGCACGGGGGACTGGGGGTGGCGGCCGAACAGGGCGTCGCGGCCGCGGCGGAACGCGGCCGCGCCGTCGGCGCCCGAGGTCGGCCCGGTCAGGTAGAGCTGCGCGATCTCGCGCCGCCAGTCAGCCAGCTCGAGTCCCGGGTCCATCGTCGCTCCCGCCGTCCGCGCCGACCGTCGTGTCGTCTGCGACACTGTGGCGGCCAGCCGGTCGTGTCCCTCGGTACATCGCAGTATTTAATAAGCCTCGTCCGAACCTGCTTTGGTCTGGACGCCCGCCGACCCCCGAGGAGAGCCGCATGCAGGATCCGTCGCAGGCCGCGCCCCGGCCCGACCTGGTGGAGCTGGCCGCGTCCCTCGCCCCCCGGCTCGCCGAGCGGGCGTCCGGCTACGACGACGCCGACCGGTTCGCCGCTGAGGACCTCGACGACCTCCTGACCAGCGGCTACACCTCCATCACCGTCCCGCGCGACCTCGGCGGCGGCGGCGCGAGCGCGCTCGACCTCGTGGCCGCGCAGGCGCGCCTGGCGCAGGGATCGCCCGCGACCGCGTTCACGATCAACATGCACCTGCACGGGGTCGGGCTGCTCGCCGAGATGCTGCGGGACCAGGTGGAGCCGTTCCTCAAGCAGGTCGTGGGCGACCGGGCGGTGCTCGGGGGCGGCTTCTCCGAGCCGCAGTCCGGCGGCAACTGGTGGTACCAGGCGACCACCGCCGAGCGGGTCGCCGGCGGCTGGCGGCTGCGCGGCGTCAAGACGTTCTTCACCGGCTACCCGGGGCTGAGCCACCTGTTCCTGACCGCCGCGGTCGAGACCGCCGCCGGCCGCGAGCCGATCGCCTTCCTCTTCCCGCGGCCCGACCGCGCCGTCGGCGAACAGCCGGGCGGGGTGCGCGTCCTCGGCGACTGGAAGGCGATGGGGATGCGCGCCACCGGCAGCAACGCGGTCGCGCTCGACGACCTGGTGCTCGGCGACGAGCACGTGGTCGACCGCGGCTTCGGGCTCGCGGCCGGGTTCCTGGCCGGGTCGCACTGGACGTGGCTGTCGTTCGCGAGCGTCTTCCTGGGCGCCGCCGAGGCCGCCTACGAGCACCTGGTCTCGACGCTCCCCGGCCGCCGCAACGAGGCGCTCGGGCAGGGGCTGGCCCAGCTGCCCGGCGTGCAGCAGGCGGTCGGGCGGATGCGCATGCTCCTGGACGCCACGCGGGCGGCGCTGCTGGCCGCCGCGCGCCGGCCGGTGCGCGATCCCGCCGACCACTACGGCCGCATGGCCGCCACCAAGCTGTTCGTGTGCGAGACCGCGCTGGAGGTCTGCACGCTCGCGCTGCGGACCGCGGGCGGCAGCGGGTACCTGCGCCGCAGCCCGATCGAGCGGCTGCTGCGCGACGCCCACGCCGGGCTGCTGCTGCCGCCTTCGCACGACGCGACGCTGCAGTGGGTGGGCCGCGTCGAGCTCGGCGCGGAGACCTCCGCGTGACCGCCCCCCAGCGGCTGGTGAGCCTGCCGCGGGACGTCCGCACGGCCGGCGGGCACGGGCTGCTCGGACGCAGGATCGACCGGACCCACCCGGTCCCTCCGGCCCGCTTCACGCTGCGGCTGGACTGGTACGACACCGCCGACCGCCTGTGGTGGGACCCCGACGGGCCTGCCCGGCTGCTGCACGCGATGAACCCGACCAGGCTCGCGTTCTACCTGCGCGAGCTGGGCGCGCCCGCCGGGCTGCGGGTGCTGGACGCGGGCTGCGGCGGCGGCCTGGTCGCCCGGGGCCTGGTCGGCGCCGGGGCGGTCGTCTACGGGCTCGACCTGTCGCGGCCGAGCCTCCAGGTCGCCCGCCGCGCGGCCGGCGGGGCGTTCCATCCGGTCGAGGGCACCCTCGAGCGCCTGCCGTTCGCCGACGGGTCGCTCGACGCCGTGGTCGCCGCCGACGTGCTCGAGCACATGGGCGACCTGCCCGCGGTCGTCGCCGAGCTGGCGCGCGTGCTCGCGCCCGGCGGCCGGCTGCTGTTCGACACGATCAACCGGACCCTGTGGGCCTGGTTCGTCGGCATCTTCGGCAGCGAGCGGGTCGTCGGGCTGGTGCCCCGGGGCACCCACGACTGGCGTCTGTTCATCCGGCCGGACGAGCTGGACCGGCTGCTGCGCGCGCAGGGGCTCAGTGCGGTCGCCACCACCGGGCTGGTGCCGCGCATCGGGCCGCGGGACATCGCCCGCGCGCTGGTCACCCGGCGGATCGACCCGCCGCGGTTCGCGCTCGCCGCCGACCGGCGCGCGCTGTACCTCGGCCACTACCGCAAGCAGGTGGCGTGATGGCCCGGGTGGTCGGGGTCGGCAGCGCGGTCCCCGAGCACGTCCACAAGACCACCGAGGCGATCGAGCGCGTCTACAGCCGCCTGCCCGGGTGGGACCCGGCCTGGGCGGAGCTGGTGCTGGCCTCGCGGGTGGAGCGCAAGGCCACGGTGATCGAGGACCCCGAGCGCTACTACCGGCAGGTGCCCAGCACCGCCGAGCGGATGCAGGCGTTCGAGCCCGCGGCCCGGCGGCTCGGGCTGCAGGCCGCCGAGCGCGCACTGGCCCGCGCCGGCGCCGGGGCGGCGCAGGCGATCGGCGACCTGATCGCGGTGAGCTGCACCGGCTACGCCGGGCCCGGCCTGGACCTGCACCTGGTCGAGGACCTCGGGCTCGCCCCGGAGGTCCGGCGCCTGTTCGTCGGCCACATGGGGTGCTACGCGGCCCTACCGGGGCTGCGCGTCGCCGCGGCGCTGAGCGCGGCGTCCGGCCGCGGCGTCCTGGTCGACTGCGTGGAGCTGTGCACGCTGCACCTGCAGCCGCCGACGCGCCGCGAGGAGATCGTGCAGATCGCCCTGTTCGCCGACGGCGCCGGGGCCGCGGTGGTCGCCCCCGAGGGGGACGGGCCGCGGATCGTCGGTGCCCGGACCGTGGCGGTGCCGCGCAGCCAGGACCGCATGACCTGGGCCGTCGCCGACGACGGCTTCCGCATGTGGCTGTCGCCGCGGGTGCCCGCGATCATCGAGCGCGGCATCGGCCCGTTCGTCGATGCGCTGCTCGACCAGCACGGGCTGGCCGTCGCGGACGTCGACCACTGGGTGATCCACCCCGGGGGCCCGGAGATCCTGGAGCGCATCCACCGGCGGCTCGGCCTCGGTGCGGGCGCGCTGGACCGCTCCTGGGAGGCGCTGGCCGACGGGGGCAACCGCTCCTCGGCGACCGTGCTCGCCATCCTCGACGGGCTGCTGGCCGAGTCCGGCGTCGGTCCCGGCGAATGGGTGGTCATGCTCGCGTTCGGCACCGGCCTGACGATGGAGGCGCTGCTGCTGCGCGGCTGAGCCGGACCGGGCCGCCCCGGCCGGCGGGGACCGCTCGCCCGCGCCCTGCTACGATCGCGTCCATGGCAGACCGCGACGTCCCGGCCGGGACCGTCCGAACCCGGTTCGCCCCGTCGCCCACCGGCTTCCTGCACGTCGGCACCGCGCGGACCGCGCTGTTCAACTACCTGTTCGCCCGCGCGCACGGCGGGCGCTTGGTGCTGCGCATCGAGGACACCGACGTCGAGCGCAACGTCCCCGGCGGCGCCGAGGGGATCGTCGACGCGCTGCGCTGGCTGGGGCTGACGTGGGACGAGGGCTACGCGGTCGGCGGCGAGGGTGGCCCGTACGTGCAGAGCGAGCGGCTGGACCGCTACCGGACGGCCGTGAACACGCTCATCGCGACCGGCCACGCCTACCCCTGCTACTGCAGCCCCGAGGAGCTGGAGCGCCGCGCCGCCGCCCGGCGCGCCCGCGGGCTCCCGCCCGGCTACGACGGGCACTGCCGCGAGCTGGCCGCCCGCCAGGTTCGCGCCTACGAGGCCGAGGGCCGGCAGGCGGCGGTCCGCTTCCGCCTGCCCGATGAGGGCCGCACCGTCGTGCACGACCTCGTCCACGGCACGGTCGCGTTCGAGAACGCCACCCTGTCGGACTTCGTGATCCTGCGTGCCAGCGGCATGCCCACCTACCTGCTCGCGGCCGTGTACGACGACGTGGACATGCGCATCAGCCACGTCATCCGCGGCGACGACCTGCTGCCGTCCACGCCCAGGCAGCTGCATGTGTTCGCCGCGCTCGGCCGGCCCGACCCGCCCGCGTTCGCGCACCTGCCGCTGCTGGTCGGCGCCGACGGCAAGAAGCTTTCCAAGCGTCACGGAGCGGTCGCGGTGGAGACCTTCCGCGCCGAGGGCTACCTGCCCGAGGCGCTGGTCAACTACCTCGCGCTGCTCGGCTGGTCCTACGACGACCGGACCGAGCTGTTCGGACTCGACGAGCTAGAGCGGGTGTTCTCGATCGAGCGCGTGACCCAGAACCCCGCCGCCTTCGACACCAGGAAGCTCGACGCGCTCGACGGCCACCACCTCCGCGCGCTCGACCCGGGCGAGTTCGCCCGCCGGGCGCTGCCGTTCGTGCGCGCCGCCGGCCTCCCCGAGGCCGACGCCGACACGCTCGCCGCCGCGGCGCCGCTGGTGCAGGAGCGGGTGCGGACCCTGGGCGAGGTGCCCGGGATGGTCGGGTTCCTGTACGCCGACCGGGTGGAGATCGACGAGGCCGACGCGGCCAGGGTGCTCGACCCGCAGGGCCGGGAGTTCCTCGCGGCCGCCGCCGCGGCGCTCGCCCCGGTCGAGCCCTGGACCGCCGAGGCCATCGAGGCGACCCTGCGCGGCCTGCAGCAGGAGCGCGGGCTCGGCGCCAAGAAGGCCTTCCAGCCGGTGCGCCTGGCCGTCACCGGCAGGCTCGTCAGCCCGCCCCTGTTCGAGTCCATGGCGCTGCTCGGCAAGGCCCGCTCGCTCGGGCGGATCGAGGCGCTCACGCCGCAGGGGGTTTGAGCGCGCGGCGCGCCAGCCGCTATCATGCGCCATCGCGGCCCGCTCGCGGTCGGGCTGAAGATGGGGTGTGGGGTAATTGGCAGCCCGACGGGTTCTGGCCCCGTTAGTCTAGGTTCGAGTCCTGGCACCCCAGCGGAAGCGGCCCGCGCCGCGACCCGGCCCCGTCGTCTAGTGGCCTAGGACGCCGCCCTCTCAAGGCGGTAACGGCAGTTCGAATCTGCTCGGGGCTACCACCCAACACTCGTGTGGAACGGCCGCTGACCTGTGTGGATGATGGTCAGCGGCCGTGTCGTGTGTCCGGCGGCGTCCGGTCGGGCCCGGCTGTGGGCGAGCATCTGTGCCCTATTCGTGCCCGCGATGGGTCCCGGTACGGCATGTCCGATCGCCCTGCAGGCGCTCGACACCTGAGCACCTCGCCGTCAGCGGCCTTCTTCGCTTGGGCTGGCCGGCGTCGCTGCGGACCGGCACAGGGATGGCGAGGAAGAGCCTCAAATCCTTCCACGGCAAGGCCACGACCAGGCCCGCCAGCCACCGCCTGGCCGGCCAAGGCTCGCAAGGTGGACCCTCTCTGTCTGGCTTCGGGTATCTTGCGCGTCATGTCGAACGGGCTGGAGACCCTTGGCACCTCCATCAGGCTGTATCTCGCCGATGGACGGGCCGACGGGTTCCGCCTGGTGGAGAAGTCCAACTGGACGGGTCTTGGCTTGGTCTCCTCCCGCAGCGACTATCTGAAGGCGCGCAAGCGCGCTGAGTATGGCCGGCCTGGTGTGTACCTCCTGACTGGGCCGCCATCGGGCAAAGTACCCAAGGACCAGCTCTACGTCGGCGAGGCCGACGACGTCAGGGACCGAGTCGACCAGCACGTCAAGGGCAAGGAGTTCTGGACGACGGTCATTGCCTTCACGAGCAAGGACGAGAACCTCAACAAGGCCCATGTTCGCTACCTGGAGGCACGTCTGGTCCAGCTGCGACCGAGGCCGGCCGAGTGGGCGTCCTCAACGGCACCATTCCGGCGCTGCCGAAGCTGTCGGAGCCAGACCGGGCGGACATGGAGGCGTACCTGCGGGAGATGCTGGTCATCTTGCCGCTGCTTGGGGTGGTCGCCTTCGAAGCGATCGGGCCACAGGCACCGGCAGCCGCGCGGCTCTACCTCAAGGGAAGGGGCGCGCAGGCGACCGGCGCCGACACCTCAGAAGGCTTCGTCGTCGACGCGGGCTCGCTTGCCCGGATGGACTCGGTCCCGTCGATCCAATCCTGGATGGAGGCGCATCGTCAGCGGCTCCTGGCCGAGGGGGTGCTTGTCCCAGACGGCAGCTACCTGCGGTTCACTCGTGCCCAGCTCTTCGACTCGCCGTCTACTGCGGCTGGCGTCGTGCTTGGTCGTTCTGCCAATGGCCGCGTCGAGTGGAAGAACAAGGCTGGGCGAACGCTCAAGGAGATGCAGGAAGCAGCTCTGGAGGAGACGACCTCCGCGAGCAGTACCGCGTGAAAGTGGCCGGCAGACTGGCCGGTAGTAGCACGACTCATGCTATTCACACCAACCGTCACCGGCGTTCTACAGCCGGGTAACGAGCCGGCCGAGAAGGAGAGCAGCCCGACAGCAGCATCACCGCTGAAGTCCGCCTCGTGACGACTCTGGTTCGTATGGCCGTCTGCTATGCCCGTGGTTGGGACCGCTCAGCTGCGGCTGGACCTAGTGCTGCGTCGCTGAGTTGGTTTGACGGTGGAGAGTGGTGGCACCGTCTGATCGGACCAGCGCGCCGTGGCGCTTGGACCGCCGTCGGCCTGGCATGGCTCCTGGGTTGCGGTTGTCAGGCGCGGCGCTCACAGCGGCGCCGTGGCAGGCCACGAGTTGCCCCGCCACGGCGTGTCCTGTCGGTTGGTTCGGCTATCCCAGGCGCAGGTGGTGCTGTTGGGCCAGGGTGGGGATGGTGGTGAAGTCGATGTCGAGCTGGTAGCGGGCGACCACCTCACCGATGGCGGCCTCGTCCCGCTCGGTTGCGGCCAGCAGGGGCGCCATTTCACGGAAGTAGTTCTCGAAGCCGGCTGGGGAGATCAGCTCCAGCAGCCGGGCCGGCTCCTCGCCAGCGTTCCAGAACGCATGCGCGACCCCGCGGGGCTTGAACAGCAGGCCCCCGGGTCCGGCCTCGAGCACCTCGTTGCCGAGCTGGACGCCGAAGCGTCCCTCCAGCACGTAGGAGTACTCGTCCTCGTTGTGGTGGGTGTGGAGTGGGGCGCCTAGGGCCCGCGGCGGGAGCGGGTGCTCGACCAGGCTGAACGCGCCGCCGGTCCTCTCCCCGTCGATCATGAAGCGGACCCCGAGAGCGAGCAGGTGCACGACCTGGCCCTGGTCCGGACCGAGCAGGTGGGTGACCGCTGTGGGCATCGTCGGATCCCTTTCGATTGACGCTGCGTCCATCGAAGGATGCGACCTACCTCCTTCGGCGTCAAGTTCGACTATCATCGTGTCTAACGAAATGAGTGAGAAGCGGAAGTACGAGCTGAAGAAGCGGGCCGAGCGGCTGGCCGACACCCGCCGCCGGATCACCGAGGCCACCGTCGAGCTGCACCGCACCGTCGGTCCGGCAGCCACCCACATCAACGAGGTCGCCCGCCGCGCCGGCGTGCAGCGCATGACCGTCTACAACCACTTCCCCAACGACACCGCCCTGCTGACCGCCTGCTCGGCCCACTGGCGGGCGCTGCACCCGACCCCCGACCTGGCCGCCTGGCGCGCCGTCCCAGACCCCGGGGCGCGGCTGCGCTTGGGCCTGCGCCAGCTCTATGGCTGGTACCGCGAGACCGACCCCATGACGGCCAACGTCCTGCGCGACGCCCAGGTCCTGCCCGCCCTCCGCGCCATCCTCGAAGGCGGCCTGCTGCGCTACCTGGACCAAGCTTGCCAGGTCCTCACCGAGCCCCTCGGCGCCCGCGGACGTCACCGCCAACGGGTTGACGCCGCCGCCCGCGCCGCTGTCGACCTCCACACCTGGCGCGCCCTCGCCCCCCTCAGCGATGCCGAGGCCGCCGAGCTGGCCGCCGGGCTCATCGAACTAGCCGCCAACCCCTAAGACGGGCGCTCGCATGAGCCCATCGGAATGGAGGCGGGTGGGGAATCGTCGGCTGGTGTCGTCGGTGTGGGACGATGACCGATGCCTTTCGCCGCTCCGCTGCGCATTGCCCCCTGACGATCGGGCGAAGCTGCGCCGGTGGGCACGGTCTGCCCAGCTACCAGCCGTGCTCGTCCAGCGGGCCCGAATCCTGCTCCTGGCCGCCGACGGCGTCTCCAACACCGAGATCGCTGAGCGGGTCGGCGTCTCCCGCCCCACGGTCATTGCCTGCCGCCGCCGCTCTGTCCGCCGCGGGCTGGACGGACTAGACGATTGATTCCAAGGGGTGGGTGCGGGAACGAGCGAAGGTGCCCATGATCGGCGTTGCTACCCAACGTCGAGCCCGGAGGCCCGGTGGACGCCGACCTGGACACCCTCGCGACCGCACTGTACGTCAAGGTCGACGATCTGCTGCTCGCCTCGCCACACCTCGCGCCATGGCGGCCAGCGGTGGGGATCCCACCCCGGCTCAGCGACGCTGAGCTGGTCACCCTGGCGGTCATGCAAGCGCTGCTGGGGTTCACCTCCGAGGCGCGCTGGCTGCGCTATGCCACCCGCCACTTGCGCGGCCTGTTCCCCAACCTGCCAGGGCAGAGCGGGTACAACCAGCGCCTGCGCGCGGCGGCCGGGCTGCTGCGCTCGGCGATCCGGGCCCTGGCCAGCGACACCACCCTGTGGACCGACGATGGGTGGGTCGTGGACTCCACCCCGGTCGCGTGCGGCTGCTCCCGCGAGACCGTCAAGCGCTCGGACCTGGCCGGCTGGGCCGAGTACGGCTACTGCCCAGCCACACCCGCTCCTTCTGGGGCCTGCGGCTGCACCTGCTGTGCACCCTGCACGGGCTGCCGGTCACCTTCGCGCTCACTGGCGCCAAGACCCCCGACCGGGAGGTCCTGCTGGACCTGCTGGCCGTGGACTCCGAGCTGGTCGCCGCCCGACCCGGCCAGACCGTGATCGCCGACAAGAACTACTACGGCCGCGCGTTCGAGGACGCCCTCGCCCAGACCGGAGTGCGGCTGCTGCGCCCCGCCCGCCGTGGCGAGCCCGACCGGCCTACCGCCCGGCTGTTCAAACCGCTGCGGCAGCTCATCGAATCGGTCAACCAGACCCTCAAGGGCCAGCTCGACCTCGAACGGCACGGCGGCCGCACCCCCGCTGGCATCGCGGTCCGGGTCCTGCAGCGCATCCTCGCCCTCACCAGCGCGATCTGGCACAACGACAAGACCGGGCAAGCGACCCTCCGATCCCTGACCGCCTACGACCACTAACACCCCCTGGAATCACTCATCTAGCCTGCTGTGCTGCTACCGGGAGCGAGCAGCATAGACGCAGCGAGCAGGAGCCTTCCCTACGGTTTCAAGCCGCCCTGCGGGCGGAGTCACAGGGTGACTGTTAGCGCGCTCGTGATCGTGCCTGCCTGGATATGGCGGTGCCCACGGCCGAGATCTCGGCCGTGGGCACCGGATCGGATGATGGCGATCCAGGCGCTGGACTCGTCGATGGTGGCTTCGCGGTCGACGAAGGCGCGATCATCCCCCGCCCTCGTCGGCGTCTTCGCCGCCACTATTGTTACCGCCTGCATTCTCTGCTGCGGCCTCGTTCGCCAGCTCCTGGACGGCCGTCAAGGCCTGGCTGGCACCGTCACGCGCGGTCAGACCGTTCGGATCACCGTCCCGCACCGCGATCTCGGCGATCCCGGCCAACTCGCGGGCAGCACCCTCGAGCTCGGCGAGGGCCGCGGCCAGCTCCGCATAGCTGCCTTGAACATCACCTGACCTGGCGGCTTGCGAGGCCTTGTCAGCGTGGTCCTTGGCGGCGGCGGCGCGGCCGGCGATGCTCGCCTTGCCCATCGAGAACCCGAACAGCTGCGAGGTCCACCCCGACAGCAGGGCAGCCTCGGCGGCGGCGGTCTGCGCCTTGGCGGCGTTGTTGGCTGCGGTGACCGCGCTCTGGGAGGGGTTCCCCCTGGAGTTGGGGCCAGATGACGAGTCGTCCGGGGAGTCCCGGTCCGCCGTGACCGTCACCCCGTCCATCTCGTACGTGTCCTCCTCAGCGGTGGCGCGGCCGATGAGCCCGGAGGCCGTTGTGGCCAGCACGAGCAGGAGGACGGTGGCTAGCGGCAGCACATACCGGGGGCGCAGTATCGCCAGCCGTCGGCGACTTGCACTCGCCGCAGCGGCTCCCGGAGCAATTGATGACATGTTAAAGGGAATCCTTTCTGCTGTTTCAACGCCGCCAAGACCAGCGTCTCATGGCACGCTTTGGCTGCAGAACCAATACAAAGGACAGGCAGAGCCGAGTGTGTGCGCGAAGGCGCATCCTTGATGCTGTGATGTACCTGGGGGATTGCTGTGAATCGCCTGGGGTTTGCTGTGGTTCACCTCCTGGGGGATTGGTAACCACTAATGGGATAACGGGGACCGTATGGCGGCTTGTCTTGTCTGTCAAATCGTCCCGATGACGCGATGCCGAAACGATCACCATTGATGAGATTCTGAGATCAATTCAGGTTGCTTTTCTCTCTTCTCAATCAACCTACGGGCTGACGGCTCTTGCCACGAGGCAGGTGGTCACCGCGCTCAGATCCTCGAGCTCGACCACTCCATCTGGGCGGGTTGTGCCCGATACGTGCCTGCAGCCTGACAGGAGGTTACGGGCCGGCAGGGAAGCTGCACGTCAGCAGGCCAACGTTTGAGGTAGCGTCGGGTCCTCTCAAGGCGGTAACGGCAGTTCGAATCTGCTCGGGGCTACCACCCAACACTCGTGTGGAACGGCCGCTGACCTGTGTGGATGATGGTCAGCGGCCGTGTTGCGTGTCCGGCGGCGTCCGGGCGCCGGCGGATCAGCGCGTCGCCGCCGTCGAGGCACTTGGCGTAGGTCCTTGGCGCCGCGCTGTCCTCGGCTTGAAGCCAGGTGAGGAATCGTCAAGACCTGTGGATGGCGTGTCACGCGGCTTGCTGTTCACCTCCTGAGCCGGGCTCGCGCAGACGAGCAGGGTCAGGTCCCCTGCCGGGCCGGCGCGAAAAACTCGGTGAGTGCCTCGGCGAGCGCCTTGGGATGGGTCAGGGGGGCGGCGTGCCCGGCGCCGGGGATCTCGTGCACCCGTGCGTTGGGGACGTGGTCGGCCACGTGCCGCGCGCTGGCGGTGAAGAAGGGCTTGGTGTCCGATCCGAGCAGCACCGCCACCGGAGCGGAGATCGCGCCGAGCACGGCCGGGTCAGCGGCGGGGTCTCCGTGCTCCATCACTTGCTGGAGGAGGTTGAGCAGGTTCGGGACGTAGCGCCCTGCGGCCTCGACGTAGCCGGCGTCTTCGGCCACGGCGATCTCCTCGTCGTTGAAGGGCCAACCAAGGAACGCGCGAACCGCAGCCGTCAACCTGCCCTCGGCGGCCAGCGCGCCCGTGCGGGCGAGGGCGTCGCCGAGGGCCGCCTGCACCTGCTCGTCCATCACGCTCAGGATCACCGGCTCGAAGGGGGCCACCGCGTGCACCGCGTCGGACTGCGCCGCCACGGCGAGTGCCAAGTTGGCGCCGCCGGTCCAGCCCACCAGCCCGGTCGGTTCCCCGATGCTGTCGATGTAGGTGAGGATGTCGTCGGCCTGCCGAGCGGGGCTGAGGTCGGGGTGATCGCCGCTGAGACCACGGCCCCGCTGGCTCGGCAGGTAGCAGGTGAACCAGCCGGTCAGGTGTTCCACCACCACCCGGTTCCAGTCGATGTCCCCATCGCCTACGGCCCCCTGCAGGAACACCAGCGGCGGCCCCTGGCCGTGCACGGCCCCGCCAATGACGACGCCGTCGGTGGTGGTGACGTAGTGGGTGCGTTGGTTGCTCATTGCCGTCTCCCTGCGTCTCGTGTGGTCATGCCCGCAACGATGACGCCGAAGACGTCGGAGAATGTCACCCGACCGGCTACGTTTCGGCGGTCAGGGGGTACTACAGGTCGCGGCGGGCGACCTGTGCGGCGAGATCCGCGCGTCCGTCGACGTCAACCTTGGCGTAGACGCGGGACAGGTACTTCTTCACCGTGTTGACGGAGATGAACAGGCGGTGACCGATCTCGGCGTTGGTGTGGCCTTCGGCGACCAGCCGCACGACGTCGCGTTCGACGGGAGTCAGTGACGCCCAGCCGATCCGCGGGCGTTGACGCTCGCCCCGCCCGCGGCGGGTGTAGGCGACCGCGTCGGCCAGCGACAGCTCGCCGCCCGCGTCCCAACATGCGGCCGCGTCGGTGGGTTCCAGCGCGGCTTGCGCCGCGGTGCGGGCACGATCGAAGCGGTCGGCCTGGACCGGGAAGCGGGCGATGCCCGTGTCGGTGTGGAACCGTTGCGACGCGGCCAGCAGGCGAAGCGCCCGCTCGGGCTCGCCGAGGGCTAGGGCCAGGTCGGCGATCGTTTCCAGCGCCGCGGCGGCCCCAACCTGGTCGCCGTAGTGGTCCAGGACCTCCAGGCCGTCATGGGCCAGCTCCCACGCCTCGTCGAGGTCCTCGTCCTCCTCGGCTAACTCCGCGAGGCCGAGCAACGACCGACCCAGCGGCCACGGGAGCCGCGGGTCGGTCGACAGTGCGCGGCTGGCCTGAAGATGTGCTCGCGCGTCGTCGTAGCGCTGCTGGCCGTGTGCGAGCACGCCCAGCAGCCACTCACCGACGGACTCGTCCCAGCGGCTGCCGCCACCACGGCCGGTCCGCACGATCTCCGCAGCCGTGGCCCGAGCAGTTTCCAGGTCGCCGGATGCGTACGCCGACAATGCGAGCCAGTGGCGGAAGGCCAGGTCGTACTGAGACCCCTCCAGGGCCCGTGACCGCAACACAGCTTGCGCCCTGGACAGCCATTCCTGCGCTCGGCGGTGATCACCCTGCAGGACGGCAGCTGCACCAAGCCCGGTGAGCCCAGCCGCTTCCCACCCGGGACGTCCGACCTGCCGGCTGAGCTCGACGGCTCGTCGAGCGTGTCGGCGTGACCGGTCGAGCCGCCCGGACCACTCCGGCCCCGGCCCAAGGCCCGCGCCAATGGCCGCGTGGGCGGCCGGTAACTGGAAGGTGAGGTCGTTGGCCTCGCACACCTCTACGGCCTGTTCGAACAGGCTGCACCCGGCGTCGATCGAGCGGTTGTGGGCCTGCGCTGCTCCGGCGAACGCCAGGACGTAGGCGTGGGTCGACGCATCCTCGCACCGCTGGGCGTGTTGGAGCGCCTGCTCGACGTCAGCGTCCACCTGCTCGCTGGTCGACAGCCCCGACAGCACCCCCGAGAGAGCTCGTTGGCCCAACGCGAGCGCGAGTGCACCGGCCACATCAGCGGCGTGTGCCGCGGCGACCGCCTGGCTCGCCGACCGATAGGCGCGGGCGGGCTCGCTGCCGGCAAGGGCCAGGGCCGCCGCGCCCATCAACCCCCGCAGGCGCTCGTCAGCGGGGGCGCCCGGGGCCTCTGCGGCGTCGTGCAGGCGTCGGTGGACCTCCCGGGAGAGGCCGCGGTCGAACCAGAAGCGGACGATCGGCTCGGTGAGGTCCACCAGCCCCCGCAGGTCCCCTGTCTGCACTGCCCAGTCCATCGCGGCGCGCAGGTCATCCAGATCGGCCGCAAGCCGTGCCACCCAGGGCCCAGGCTGTCCGCCAGTGAGACCCGTGTGTGCCCGCCCGGCCAGCTCGACGTGAAACTGCAGATGGCGGCCACGCACCCGATCGGGATCGTCCAGCTCGGACAGCCGCTGCCGGGCATACACCCGGATCGTCTCCAACAGCCGGTAGCGGGCGCTGCCGTGACGCCTGGTCACCTGCACCAGCGAGTGCTCGACCAGCCCCGTGATCAGGTCGAGCACGCCGTCACCGTCGATGTCCTCCCCGCCCACCACCGCCTCGGCAGCATCCAGTTCGAACGACCCGGCGAATACCGACAGCCTCGCCAACGCCGAGCGCTGCACGTCGTCGAGCAGGTCGTAGCTCCAGTCCAGCGACGCCTCCAGCGTTCGCTGACGTGCCGGCGCCCCCCGCACCCCGCCGGTCAGCAACCCGAACGGGTCCGACAACCCGGCCGCGATCTGGGCCGGCGCCAGCACCCGCACCCGCGCCGCCGCCAGCTCGATCGCCAACGGGATCCCATCCAGACGCCGGCAGATCTCGGCCACGTCCGAAGCGTTGTCGGCACTGATCCGGAAGTCGGCAGCCACCTGCCGGGCCCGCACCTCGAACAGCCGCGCCGCGTCCGCTGCTGCGACCGTGCTGGCGGAGGAAGCATCAGGGCGCGGCACCGGCAGCCCGGTGACATCGAAGGTCGCCTCACCCTCGACGACCAGCGGCACGCGGCTGGTGGCCAGCACGTGCAGCTGCGGACACGCCGACGACAACGCGCCGACCAGCTCGGCGCACGCCTCCACCAGATGCTCGCAATTGTCGAGCACGACCAGCAGATGCCGTCCATGAAGCTGCTCGGCGAGCGTGTCGGTCAGCGCCTGTCCGGGTCGCTCGTGGACGTCCACCGCCCCGCCAAGGGCCGGTGCGACCAGCCCAGGGTCGCTCACCCCTTGCAGGTCCACCCAACAGGCCCCGTCGGAGAATCCCGACGCCACGTCCCCGACGACCTCAACCGCCAACCGCGTCTTGCCGCAGCCACCCGAACCGGTCAACGTCACCACCCGGGCGTCCGCGACCAGGTCGGCCACCTTCGCACGTTCATGCTCGCGGCCGACGAACGCCGCGACCCCAACGGGCAGCCCGCTCTGCATCTCCCTGGACTCTACCCCACCCCGATCGACGAACCCACCGCCGACGCCTGGCCGGTCGCGTTGGCCTCGGACTCGTCCGTGGACTACCTTCCCGAACCGGCGCCCTAACGCCGGTCCTGATCAGATGCACGTGGTATCCCCCAGAGATTTATTCCCTCCGGTGGAGGACTATTGAAGATCAACAGCACAGCGTGGGAGATGCCCGGGAACCGGTACAAAATTTGAATGTACTGCTTGGAGTACTCGTCATTCCTAGACGTCGCGTCGAGGGCTGCGACGTCCTCTTTGAATTGGGCAGCCTCGCGCGCTATACGGTCATTGCGCGCCTGCCACCACTGCTGAACGGGCTTCGTGACGGTACGGCCGATGCTTGCACCGGGCCTGGTGTCACCGGCTACGGTGTCGTCGGCCTTGAGCTGAGCAGGCGAGCCCGGCTGCGTCGAGAGTTGCGCCTGAAAGGCCTGCTCGCTCAACTGCGGGACGGACGGCTGCTCCGCACCTGTGGCCGGCTGGCCCCCCGAACCCGCCAGAGTCTGGTCGTCATCGGGTCCGGCAAGCGCCTGTCCTCGGACGGCACCGTCCCCTCCGGGCTGAAGCTGGTCGACAGCAAGGTCTCGAGCACCGGCGTCGTGATGGGCACGTACGAGCCGGCAGGCGAGATCGTCACAGGATCGTTCGCGCTGGACTGATCGCGCGGGTCAGCCCTTCACGCAGAGGACCTGCTTCAGGCGCGCGCGGACGGTGACGAGGTCGGTCT
>Ga0126377_10000405_pt1 | contig 25901 bp, 19 predicted proteins | sample PanSoiMetPlot_22_FD_92647 | JGI IMG/M metagenome (GOLD analysis project Ga0126377, IMG submission 92647) | Tropical forest soil microbial communities from Panama - MetaG Plot_22 | ecosystem: Environmental > Terrestrial > Soil > Tropical forest > Bulk soil | place: Panama | collected 2016-02-17 | reverse complement strand
GCCGGCTGCGCTTCTTCGTGGGCGACATCCGCGACCGCGACCGCCTGCGCCAGGCGTTCCGCGAGGTCGAGGTCATCGTGCACGCCGCCGCCATGAAGCACGTGCCGCTGTGCGAGTACAACCCGATCGAGGCGGTGCAGACCAACATCGTCGGCGCCCGCAACCTGATCGAGGCCGCCATCGAGGCCCGGGTCGAGCGCGTGCTGGCGCTCAGCACCGACAAGGCGGTGGCGCCGGTCAACCTGTACGGGGCGACCAAGCTGTGCATGGAGAAGCTGCTGGTGGCGGCCAACGCCTACAGCGGCGATCAGCCGACCCGCTTCTCCGCCGCGCGCTACGGCAACGTCATGGGCAGCGCCGGCAGCGTGATCCCGCTGTTCCGCGAGCAGTCCCGCAACGGCCACCTGACCATCACCGACGAGCGCATGACCCGCTTCTGGATCGACATGGACGGCGCCATCCGGCTGGTCCTGCGCGGGCTCGAGATCATGGAGGGCGGCGAGATCTTCATCCCCAAGCTGCCCACCACCGACATCCTGACCCTGGCCGAGGCCCTGGCGCCGGGCGTCCCGCGCCGCACCGTCGGCATCCGGCCGGGCGAGAAGCTGCACGAGACGCTGATCAGCCCCGAGGAGGCGCGCCGCACCCGCGATCTGGGCGACCTGCTCGTCATCTGGCCCGAGTTCCACTTCCACTCCCCGTCGGCGACGCCGCCCGGCACCGAGCTGCCGGCCGGGTTCAGCTACTCGAGCGATCTGCCCGACCTGCGCCTCGACCTGGAGGAGACCCGCACGCTGCTCGAGCGAGTGGCCTGAGGCGACCACGCACCGAGACGATAGACCCAGGGCGCCGACAAGACCGAGGACACCACCATGACGACGACCATCCCCAGGGAGCTCGACGAGCGCCTGATCGCCCTCATCCAGGCCGGTCGGGTCAAGATCCCCGCCTATCCGGCCATCGCCATGCGCGTGGGCCAGCTGCTCAAGCGCCCCGACTACACCATGGGCGAGCTGTCGGGCCTCATCGCCAGCGACCAGGCGATGAGCGCGGCGGTCATGCGCACCGCCAACTCGGCCCGCATGCGCACGAGCACCCTGCAGTCGCTGTCGGACGCCCTGCAGCGCATCGGCAGCAACGAGCTGGTCCGCCTCGCCTTCGCCATCGGGCTGGGCCAGACCGCGTGCCAGGACGGCGTCCTGCTCGACCTGCGCCGCGCGGTGTGGCGCCAGTCGGTGTGGAGCGCGTTCCTGTGCCGCGAGCTGGCCACCCGCTGGAGCCTCGACCCCGAGCCCGCGTTCCTGTGCGGCCTCCTGCACGACTTCGGCCGCGTGGTCGCGCTGTCCTGCCTCGAGGAGATCATCTCGGGTTCGGGCGCGGGCATCAAGCTGTCGCCGGCGCGCGTGTGCCAGGTGGTCGAGGCCTATCACGTCGAGATCGGCATGGTGATGGCCGAGAAGTGGTCGCTTCCGGCCACGGTGGCCGACGTCATCCGCGAGCACCACTACGTCCCGGCCCGGCCCGGGCGCGACCACGTCGATCTCGTGCGGGCCACCGACCAGGTGGTCGCGCTGATGGAGTCGTCGCTGGTCGTCGAGCGCGGCGACCTCGACGCGATGGGCTCGTTCACCGGCGACGAGCGCGACTACCTGGCGGAGCTCCTGCCCGCCCTGCCCGGCCTGGTCGAGGGGCTCGATCCGCAGGCCGGCGCCGCGCTGCCGCGCATCTCGCAGTACATGCGCATCCAGATCGAGGCCACCGATCCCGAGTCGGCCGCCGACGTGCTGCACCACGCCGACGTCGAGGCCACCTGCCGCGTGTTCGGCGACGACAACCGCTGCAACGTGATCGGCATCGGCCCGCGCCGCCTGCAGCTGCTCTCGATCCGCCCCTACGCGCCGCAGACGGTGCTGCAGGTGACGCTCGACGGCGAGGAGGGCCCTTTCCGCATGTGGTGCACCCTCACCTCGATCCGCCAGCAGATGCGCCGCCACGGCCAGCGCTACGTGCTCGAGGTCAAGCCGTTCGCGCTCACCGCCACCGCCAAGCTGGGCTGGGCCCAGCTGCTCGCCTCCCGCGCGGACGCCCCGCTGGCCCCGAGCTCCGGCTAGCAGCCCGACTCCGTATTCGCGCGGCGACCTCGTCGCCTGGCCCAGAACGTACCGTCGGTTGGGCCTTCGGCCCGCCCTCCGCTAGCAGCCCGCGGGCGGCTACTCGACGTCGCGGCCGTTGATCCAGTCGGCGAAGCGGCGAAACACGTTGCGGCGCGCATGCATGCTGACGTACCCGCCTTCGCGCGTCATGACCGGCGCCTCGCCTCCCTCGGCCGCGTCGGGATCGGGCGGAGCGGCGGGCCGCGCGGAGGGGGCGGCCTGGGTCGGCTCGCTGGTGTGAAGGGGGCCGAACTCGAGGCTCTCGGGCGACTCGTCGCGGCCCGCGGCGTCATCGGCCGAGGCCGCGGCATCGGCGGGCGCGGGCGGTCGGTCGAGCACCTCGTTGACCGAGAACTCGCGCGCCGACTCGGTGCGCAGCTTCTGCCAGCGGCTCGCGTGGCCGCCGACCAGGCCCATCGGCTTCATCTCGAAGCGGTACTCGTCGCCGTTGCGGGCGACGCCCGCGACGAACGCGACCAGCTCGAGATCCTCCTCGACGCCGAGCATGCGGCACTTGACGACCTGGTTGAGCGGCAAGGGCTGGGTGCCGTGGGCGACGAAGCCGTCGGCGGCCAGACCGACGCACACGATCTGCTCGTCACCGCCCTTGCGCTCGACGGTGACCGGGATGCTGGCCGGCACCACCTGGCCGCGCAGGCTGGTGGCCGGCGCCTCGACGAGCGCGATCGGGGTCGACCGGGTCTTGCGGTCCTCGGTGGCGGCGCCGAGCGCGTGCACCGACGCGGCCACCTGGGGCAGGAAGGCGGCGATGTCCGCCGCCTCCGCCGGCGTGCACTCGATGGCGCCGACGATGTCGGCCTCGCTGGGGGCCGCCTCGCGATAGAAGAGCTCGGTCAGTCGCTCGGCGCGGTCGAGCAGGACCACGTAAGGCGACAGCTTGGGGTCGACCTCACCCGAGCGGCGCGCCGAGAGGACGTCGGTGACCAGCTTCGGCATGCCCCACTTGGCGGCGACGCTGGTGGCGCTCTCCTCGTCGCAGCGGCGCGCGATCGCCATCCACGACCCGGCCGGGCGGCCCTGCTTGACCCGGCTCGCGTCCAGCACCTGCTCGACGGCGCCCAGCGCGACGGTCACGCCGAAGCTGCCCAGCAGGCCGCACAGGAACGCGCCGTCCGGATCGGCGCCGTGGCCGGCCGCCAGCCGGCGGCAGAACTCCGCGGTGGCGGCCGCCTTGCAGAACACATCGCGGCGCAGGCTCTGCAGCGGGCTCGCGTGCGACGCGCCGCGGGCCAGGCAGAACGACACCACCAGCGAGAACAGGCCGTTGGTGCCCACCCGCATGATCGCCTCGCCGAGCGAGGTCACCTCGCCGCGCGACGCCAGCAGCGTGTGGCTGGCGCAGCGCAGGATGTGGGCCGACAGCGCCTGGTCGGTGCCCACCATCTTGGTCACCCCGCGGAGGTCGATCTCCGCGTTGCGCAGCTGCTCGCTCAGCCGGCCGACCACCGCCGGGATGGGCGGGACCTTGACCTCGTCGCGACTCACCAGCCCGAGGATGGCGTCGAGCACCGGATCGGGCGCGGCGGACGAAGCATCGGGAGGAGCAGGAGAAGATGAGGCCATGGGTTCCTCGATCCGGGAGCTCGGCGAACAAGTGCGAGATCGGACGCTCGAGGGCGATCTTGAGAGAGGAGCGCACCGACGCTCCCGCCGATCGGGTCGTGCACCCGCGCGGGGCGCAGCTCGCGCCGGACCTCACGAATGTCGTTGAAACGGCTGCACCGGCCCCACACAATCACCCAGTGCGACCGGGGGGCCGTCGGGTGGGTCGTTGCGCGTGAGCACCTCGTCGCGAGCAAGCGAGCCGCGCGCCGCTGCGCTGTTGATCGGCGCCGGCACCGAGCAGGTGCCGGTCATCGACGTCGCGCACGAGCTCGACGTCGAGGTCATCGCGGTCGACGGCGATCCCAGGGCGCCCGGGTTCGCCGCCGCCGACGCCTGCTACCCGCTCGACCTGGGCGACGTCGCCGCCATCGTCGACCGCGCCCGGGCCCACCGCTGCCGGTTCATCCTGCCCGCGCCGCTGGGCGCGTTCCTGGTCACGGTCGGCGCGGTCAACGACGCGCTCGGCTTTCGCGGGCTGAGCGAGCGCGCGGCGCGCAACTGCACCGACAAGGAGCGCGCCCACCGCTGCCTGCGCGAGGCGTGCCTCCCGGTGGCCGACAGCGCCTCGGTGTCCGAGACCACCACGTCGGCGGTGGCCGCGGCGGCCGAGCGGCTGGGCTACCCGGTCGTGGTGAAGCCGAGCCGCGGCAGCGGCAGCCGCGGGGTGTTCGTGGCGCGCGACCGCCGCGAGCTCGACGCGTGGCTGCCGCATCACCTGGAGGAGCGCGCGCGCCTGCCCGCGCCCCAGCACACGCTGGTCGAGCGCCACATCGCGGGGCGCGAGCTCGGCGTCGACGGCGCCATGATCGGCGCGGAGCTCCACCTCGTCCTGGTGCGCGACAAGGAGCTGACCCCGCTCCCCCACCGGCTCGGCCACGGCTACCTGGCCCCGGCCGACATCGACGGCCCCACCGCGGCCGCGCTCGAGGACGCGCTCGCACGCGCCGCCAGGGCGGTCGGACTCCGCGACTGCCTGCTCCACGCCGACGTCATCGTCGACGGCAGCGGCGGCCCGCACGTCATCGAGCTGGCCGGGCGGCCGTCGGGCTTCCACATCGCCTCGCGCATGATCCCGGCCGCGATCGACGTGAGCCCGATGCGCGAGATGATCGCGCACCTGCTCGGCGACCGCCCTGCCCTGGCCCCGCGCTGCCGGCGCGGCAGCGTCCTGCGCATGCTGCACGCCGAGGCGGGCACGCTGCGCGCGGTCTCCGGCATCGAGGAGGCGGCCGCGATGCCGGGCGTGGTCGCCTGCGAGACCTACCTCGGCCGCGGCGACGTGATCCACCCTCCGGTCGACGGGCGGACCGGGTTTCGCTGCGGCTATCTCCTGACCGCCGGCGCCGATCGGGCCGAGGCGGAGGACAGGTGGCAGGCGGCGGCCAGCCGCATCCGCTGGGAGATGGAGACGTGATGGACGAGCGGGACCGGACCGAGCGCAGCGAGCAGTTCTGGGGCCGCCAGCTCGCGAAGCACGTGCTCCTCTACCCGAGCGAGGACGTGGTTCGCTTCCTGGCCCGCACCGGACCCGCCCCCGCCGGCGCCGAGTGGCGCGGGCTCGACGTCGGTTTCGGCTCCGGGCGCCACCTCAAGCTGCTCATGGACCACGGCTACCGCGCCCACGGCATCGACCTGGCCGCCAACGCCATCGAGCTGGCGCGCTCCACCTTCGGCGGCCACCCGCGGCTGGGCGATCTGGTGCAGGGAGACGTCGACACCGAGGCGTGGCCGCCGGAGACCTTCCGGGTGGCGGTCGCCTGGGGCGTGCTGTTCCTGCGCGACCGGCGGGCCATGGTGCGCGACCTGGCCCGGCTGGGCCGCCTCCTCGAACCGGGCGGGCGGGTGTGCCTGAACCTGCGCACGCGCGAGAGCTGGTTCTACGGCCTCGGTCGAGAGCTGGACCAGGACTACTTCCAGCTCGACGAGCGGGCCGGCCCCTACAGCGGGGCGCTCTACTGCTTCGTGGACGAGCCGGCCGCGCGCGAGCTGGTGACCTCCGCCGGCCTCGACATCGAGAACTTCGAGCAGAGCGACATCTGGCGGGGCGCGGAGGGGCAGCGCCAGCGGCAGAGCTGGTGGATCGTCTGGGCCCGCAAGGCCTGAGGTACAGTGCCTCTGAAGTACAGTGCCGTGTGTACAGTGCCGTGTGTACAGTGCCGTGTGTACAGTGCCGTATGAAGAGTGCGGCATCGGGGGGCGGAGGGAGTCGATGGTGGAGATTCGCATCGGAGAGCGCGCGATCGGACCGGCTCATCCCCCGCTCCTGGTGGCCGAGGTGGGCGCCAACCACGACGGCAGCGAGGCCAAGGCCGAGGCGATGCTGCGGCGGCTGGTCGCGGCGGGCGCCGAGGCGGTGAAGTTCCAGTACTACACCGCCGACGCGCTGGTGTCCGATCCGGACCGCGTCATCGCCTGGGGGCCGCCGGGGCGCGAGCGGCGCGAGGCGATCGGGCCGATGTTCGACCGGCTGTCCCTGCCGCGCGACGCGCTGGCCAGGCTGTTCGCCCTGGGCCGCAGCCTCGGCGTCATCGTCTTCGCGACCCCGTTCGACGAGCAGGGCGCCGACCAGCTGGCCGAGCTGGGCGCGCCCTGCTTCAAGCTCGCGGCGTCGGACGTCAACCACCTGCCCCTCCTGCGCCACGTGGCGCGCCTGGGCCGGCCTATCATCCTGTCGTTCGGCAAGTGCACGATGGCCGACGCCGACGAGGCGGCCCGCACCCTGCGCGAGAGCGGGGCGCGCCAGCTCTGCTTCCTCCCCTGCGTCGCGCAGTACCCGGCCCCGATGGAGCAGATGAACCTGCGCACCATCCCGGTCCTGGCCCAGCTGTTCCCCGACGCGGTCATCGGCCTGTCGGATCACAGCATCGGGTTCGCCGCCCCGATCGCCGCCGTCGCGCTGGGCGCCTCGCTGGTGGAGAAGCACGTGACGTGCAGCCGCGACGACGATGGGCCCGACCACTGGTTCAGCTTCGAGATCGACGCGGTGGGCGAGCTGGCGGCCCAGCTGCGCGGCGCCCACAGCGCGCTCGGCGGCGCGCGCCGGGGCGTGATCGAGTGCGAGGAGGAGGAGCGCAGGACCTCGACCCGCTCGCTGGTCACCCGGCGGCCGGTGCGGGCCGGCCAGCCGCTCCGGCGCGACGACATCAAGATCGTCCGCCCCGGCACCGGGCTGGCGCCGCGCCACCTCGAGGCCGTCGTCGGGATGCGGCTCACGCGCGATCTGCCGGCCAACACGCCGCTGCGCTGGGAATGGTTCCGATGAGCCGGGTGGTGGCCGGCATCCAGGCCCGCATGGGCTCGAGCCGGCTGCCCGGCAAGAGCCTGGCGCTGCTCGGCGGCCTGCCGGTCATCGGCTGGGTGGTCACGCGGGTGGCGCGCGCGCACCGCATCGACGAGGTCTGGGTGCTGACCACCGAGAGCCCGGAGGACGATGCGCTGGCCGACATCGTCGCCCGCGACCTTCCGGTCGCCCGCCTCCTGCGCGGCAGCGCTGCCGACGTCCGAGATCGCTACGCGCGCATGGTCGAGCGCTCCGGCGCGACCGACGTCGTGCGGATCACGGCCGACTGTCCTCTGGTCGACAGCGCGCTGCTCGACGCGCTCGTCGAGCTCCACCGCGCGCGCGGCACCGACTACGCCCACATCGCGTCGCAGAGCCACTACCCGTTCTCGTATCCGCACGGGCTCAACGCCGAGATCCTGACCCGCGCGGCCTTCGCGCGCCTCCTGGAGCTGGGCAGCGAGCCGCGTCACCGCGAGCACGTCACCATCGCGGTCGACGAGCACCCGGAGGCGTTCCGCACCGCCCGGCTGGCGCCGCCGCCGGCGCTCAGCCGGCCCCGCTTCAAGGTCTGCGTGGACACGCCCGCGGACCTCGAGCGGGTGCGCCGCGTGGTGGGCGACATGGGCGCGGGCGCGCTCGACGCCGGCGTGGCCGAGATCGTGGCCGCCTGCGATCGCGTGCTCGGGCGCGAGGGGCCGTGACCACCGCGCTGGCCGACGCCGACTCGCGGCGCGAACCGCTCGCGCGCGTCGTCCTCCACGCGGCCGGCGGACCCGACATCGGCGTGGGGCACCTGCGCCGGACCGGCACCCTGGCCGACGCGCTGGCCGGCCTAGATCCATCGCTCGAGCTCGTCCTCCTGTGGGAGGCGAGCGGGGCGCTGGCCGGCACCATGCGCGGCGGGCGCCGGACCGCCTCGCTCGAGCTGGCGGGCTCGCGCTCCGAAGGGCTCTGCATGCGCGACCAGCTGGTGGCCGAGGACGGCCGCACGGCGCTCATGTCCGACATCCTCCGCCCCGAGAGCGGCTACTTCGCCGGCGCGCGCGAGGCCGGCTACGCCATCGTCGCGCACCTCAACGACAGCGGCGCGACCCGCGCGTCGGCCGACCTCCTGGTCGACGAAGATCCGGCGTCGTCGCCGCCCGAGGGCTTCCGCGGCCGCTTCCTGTCCAGCACGCGCTTCCGCATGATCGCGGCCGAGCTGGTGGCGCTGCGCGGGCCGACGCCGTGGCGGGCCGACGCGGCCGCCCGCGTCACCGTCGCGCTCGGCGGCGCCGATCCGCGCGGGCTGTCGGAGCGCCTCTTGACCGCGCTCGTCGCGCTTCCCCGCCGGTTCGAGACCGCGGTGCAGATCGGGCCCGCCTTCGCGGCGCCGCACGTCGCCGGGCTCGAGCGGATCGCGCGCGGGGCCGAGCGCGTGAGCCTGTCGCCGCCGACCGCGTTCACCGGGCCGCTCCTGGCCGCGTCCGATCTGGTCGTGACCCTGGGCGGCATCACCGCCTACGAGGCGATGTGCCTGGGGCGCCCCGGGGCGGCCGTGCGCGACGGCGGGATGGCGCCCTACGTGGGCAAGCTGGCCATGGAGGGCCTGCTGGTCGACCTCGGCGAGCCGGAGTCGGCGGCCGCCGCGCTGGTCGAGCTGGCCGAGGACGGGCCCCGGCTGGCCGAGCTCGCCGACCGCGGCCACCGCGTGATCGACGGCAACGGCGCCCGCCGCGTGGCCCGGTCGGTGCTTGAGCTCTAGCTCGACCGTCGAGCGCCGACGGCCGACGGTCGAGGCTCTCGGTCCGGCTCGACCTTCAGCAGGGCCTGCCGGGCCTCGAGCACGCGCGCCACCAGCCAGCCGGCCGACACGTCGATGAGCTCGAACAGGCGGCGCGAGCGCTGAACCGCCTCGGCGACGGTCATCACCTCTCGAGCGCACAGCAGCGCGTCGCCGATCTCCTGCTGGGCCATCATCGAGAGCAGCGAGAGCGAGCGCAGCTGGGCCAGGAGGTCGCGCTCGGCGCGGGCCAGGTCGACCTCGCTCCGCGTCGAGGAGTGGCTCTCGGCCAGGCGGGCGCAGCGGCGCGCCGCCCGGCGGCAGCGGCGCAGCGACGCGGCCAGCTCGTCCAGGTGTCGGGCCGCGCCGCGCCTGCGCGCGGCCGGATCCAGCCGCGCGAGCGCGCCCGACACGACCGCCGCGGCGTCGACCTGCGATCCGGCGACGCGCTCGGCGAAGGCAGCCAGCGGCACGTGCTTCATGCCCTCGATGTAGGCGCCCCCCTCGGTGCAGTTGAAGACCTCGCCGACGGCCGGCCGCCTCCGGCGCAGCTGCTCCACGAACCAGCTGTGGAACAGGGTGAACATGAACGAGCTGGGCACCGGCTCGCCGTGCCAGCCGGGCAGCTCGACGGCACGCTCCGACCTGGGCTTCGAGGTGCTGGTGGCCTTCATGCGGTGGAAATCGGAGCTCCAGCCCTGCACCGAGACGGTGCGCCCGTCGGCCGACACGACCGCGTGGGCATCGCCGTCGCAGCCGCTCTCGACGTAGTACCTGCCGCCGGGGAACGAGAGGTCGAGCCCGACCACGGCGATGGGATCGCAGCCCCAGCCCACCGCGAGGCTGAAGGCGGTCGTGGCGACGGAGCCGCCGCCTCCGATGACCGCCTGCTCGCCGACCAGGTCGCCCAGCCAGCCGTCGATGGCGCCGTTGGCCGAAAGCCACAGGGTGCGCGGCGCGCCCAGCGCGAACAGCCCCGGGTGCACGGTGACGCCGTTGATGACCGCGGCGACCTCGTCGAGCCGGCTGCCGGCGTAGTGATAGCGCACGTCCTGCGGATCGACCGCGAGGACGAAGTCGGGCGTCACGCCGGCGCGGCCGAGCGCGGTCAGCGCGTGACTGACCGCCATCAGCACCGCCTTGCCCTTGAGCTGGGCCAGGAGGTGGATGTTCCTGGCCAGCGACGGACCGGGCGCGATGATGACGAGCGGCGCGCCGGCCAGCCGGCCCGCCAGCGCCGACACCGACGGCGACGCGCACAGAGACGGCAGGTTGGCCAGGCCCTGCTCGAGCCAGGTGCGGTTGAACGTGACGATCGTGTTGCGATGGACGAGCACGTCCTGCCGCGCCGTGCGAAACAGCTCCTCCACCTCGGCGCACGACGGCCGCATGTCCGGCTCGAGCGCGCGCACCACCACCCGCTCCGGCATCTCGACGCCGAACTCGCGCACGGCCAGGACCAGCTCGTCCGGCTCATCGACGCGCAGCGCGGCGGTCGCGTCGCCGTCGCCCTGGTCACCGTCGCCGTGGTCGCCGTCGGCGACCGCCTCGCCGTCGTCGGCGCGGTACCACAGGATGCGCTGCTGGCCCAGCTGCCTGAGCGAGCCGGCCAGCCTTGCCAGGCCGGGCCCGACCAGAACGACGAGATCGCGCTCGAAGTCCCACACCGCCGGCAGCATCGCGTCGGCCAGGTACAGCCGGCCGTCCCGCGTGGCCATCAGCTCGCGGTCGGGTGGCAGCGACCGGGCCAGCCAGCGGTCGGCGATCTTCTCGACCACCTGGGCCGACGTCAGGAGCTCGCGCACGCGCTCGACGTCGGCCAGCGAGCCGGCCCGGGCGTGGGCCACCGCGCCGCTGGCGCCGAGCCGGGCGCGCAGGCTCCTGGCCGTCTGCAGGCCGGCCAGGAGGCGCGCGTCGTCGCCGTCCTCGATCGCCCGGAGCATGATGGGGGCGAGCGCGGCCAGATCGGTGAGCAGCTGCTCGAGCTTGGCGAGCGACAGCGCCCCTCTGGGGTCCAGCGTCGTGGTCACTACATGGTGTCTATCGGCGACCTTGCCCCCCTCTTGAGCCCCCCCGGCGCACGGCGTGCACTACAGCCCCGTGGCGGGCGGCCGAAATACACCGGTGGTGCAGCGCCAGGACAGGGACCGCGGCGAGCGCAAGCCGGCGGCACGCATCGTCGCGGTCGCCGGAGGCAAGGGCGGCGTCGGCAAGAGCGTCCTGGCCGCCAACCTGTCCATCGCCATGGCCGCGGCCGGCCGCCGCGTCGCCCTGGTCGACGCCGACATCGGCATGGGCAACCAGCACACACTGCTCGGGATCGCCCGGCCCGGCCCCGGCCTCATCGGCTTCCTCAAGAAGGATGTCGCCGATCTGGACCAGGTCGCGGTCGCGACCCCGTACGAGAGGCTGGTCCTGTTTCCCTCCGACGGCGCCCAGAGCGCGCCGCAGGTGAGCCACAGCCGCAAGGAGCGGCTGATGCGCCACATCAGCCGCATCGACGCCGACGTGGTGGTGCTGGACATCGGCGCCGGCGCCGCCCTGACCGCGCTCGATCTGTTCTGTCTGGCCGACATCCACGTCCTGGTCATCACCGGCCAGGTCACGTCGATCCAGAACGCCTACGCCTTCCTCAAGGCCGCCCTCCACCGGCTGCTCCTCCGCCTGGCCGACAGCAGCGAGAGGCGCGCGATGATCGAGGAGGGCTGGCGCGACGCCAGGCCGCCTGCCCTGCCCACTCTGGCCGCGTGGCTGCGCGAGCGCGACGCGGGCCTGTCCAGCTTCGTCGCCGCCCTGACCTCCAACCTCATGGTGCGCCTGGTCGGCAACCTCCTGTTCGACACCAGCGAGCACCGCGTGCCGCAGTCGATCGGGCGCATGATCCACGACTACCTCGGGGTCGACGCAGAGGTCGCGGGGCTGGTCCCCGCCAGCCGCAAGGTCCACGACTCCATCACCAAGCGCAGGCCGATCCTGAGCCTCGACCCCTACGGGCCGGCGAGCTGGGAGATCCGCCGGGTGGCCGAGCGCCTGCTGGCGCAGCCGCTGCCGGCCAAGCGCCTGGTGACCCAGGCGGTGGCGGCCGGCGCGGACGCCGCGGTGCAGGAGATGACGAATGAGTGACGCCCCAGAGGGCGACAAGCCGGCCGCGCCGGCCGGCCCCAAGCCCAAGACCTCGCTCCTGGTCCTCATCCTCCTCCTCGCCAACCTGGGGAGCAGCGGGTTCGCCGCCTACGAGGGCATGCAGGCGGTGACCGCGCAGCACGCCGCGTCGGCGGCCGGGGGCGAGCACGGGAAGAAGGGGGAGGAGGAGGGCAAGAAGAAGGAGGAGGTCGGCCCGGTCACGCCGCTCGAGCCCTTCATCGTCAACCTCAACGAGCCGGAGGCCACCCGCTACCTCAAGGCCACCTTCGAGCTGGAGGTCGCCGACAAGGAGGCGATCGCCGAGCTCGACAAGCTCAAGCGCCCGGTACGCGACGACGTCCTGCGCTACCTGTCGAGCCTGTCGGTGGCGGACACACAGGGCGAGGCCGGCAAGGCGAAGATCCAGAAGGAGGTCGTGAGCCGCATCGACCGCCAGCTGGGCGGAAAGAATCGGGCCCGCCGCCTCTTCTTCGTCGAGTTCATGGTCCAGTGACGCCACCCCCGCCGGGGCCCCTCAACATCGGAAGCGCTCAACCGACTCACCCATTGCATGGCACTCATCGGCATCCTCCTCGTGCTCGGCTGCGTGAGCGGTGGCTTCGCCCTCGCGGGGGGACACTTCAACGTGCTGCTGCAGCCGTCGGAGTTCGTGGTCATCATCGGGGCCGCGATCGGCGCCCTGGTCGCGACCGCGCCGGGCCGCATGCGGTCGCGCGTGTTCAAGGCGATCAAGGCGGCCTTCAAGGACGCGGTGCCGAAGAAGTCGGACTACATGGACGCGCTCAAGCTCCAGTACGAGATCTTCGTGCTGATGCGGCGCGAGGGCGTCCTCGCGCTCGAGCAGCACGTGAGCGACCCGGGCAAGAGCCCGCTGTTCAAGAAATACCCCTCGCTGTTCAAGATGCACCACGCGAAGGACTTCCTGGTCGACGCGCTGATGCAGGTGGTCAACGGGACCTCGCCCGACGACCTCGACCAGCTGCTCGACAGCGAGCTGGAGACGCTCAAGGAAGAGGGTCACATGCCGGTCGGCCTCATCAAGACGATCGGCGACTCTCTGCCCGGCATCGGCATCGTGGCCGCGGTGCTCGGCATCATCGTCACCATGGGGCACATGGACGCCCCGCCGGCGGAGATCGGCCACCACGTGGCCGCCGCCCTGGTCGGCACCTTCCTCGGCATCCTGCTCTGCTACGGCATCGCCCAGCCTCTGGCCAACAACGCCGAGTACCAGGAGATGCACCAGCTGCGCTACCTGGGGTGCATCCGCGCCGGCCTGGTCGCGTCGGTGCGCGGCGCGTCGCCGCCGACCGCGGTCGAGTTCGCGCGCAAGGTCATCTTCTCGGATGAGCGGCCGGGCGCGGCCGAGGTGGAGAAGGTGCTCAAGGCGCTCAAGGGAGGCGGGTGACCGTGGCCGAGGGCCGGCGCATCATCGTCAAGAAGAAGGGCGGCGGCCACGGTCATCACGGCGGCGCGTGGAAGGTGGCCTACGCCGACTTCGTCACCGCGATGATGGCGCTGTTCATGGTCATGTGGCTGCTGGCGTCGACCGACCAGCAGTCGCGCCAGGAGATCTCGCGCTACTTCCGGACCGGCATCCTGCCCGACGGCGACATGGCGATGGCCCGCGCGGCCCAGAAGCGGCCTTCGGTCATCGAGGAGGTCTCCACCGCCTCGCCGGCGAAGGGCCCCAGCGGCAAGGACGAGGCGCGCAGCCTCGGCAAGGCGATCGAGAACCTGGTCAAGACCGACCCGGAGCTGGCCAAGCTGGCGGCCCAGGTCTCGGTCAGCGTGACCGAGGAGGGCGTGCTCATCGAGGCGGTGGATCGAGACGGCCAGAGCATGCTGTTCGATCTGGCCTCGTCATCGCTCAAGCCGGGGCTGACCGCGTTCCTCGGCAAGCTGGCCCCGATCCTGGCCAGCCGCGGGAACAAGATCCGCGTCATGGGCCACACCGACGCGCGCCCGTTCGTGTCGAGGGCCGGCAAGACCAACTGGGACCTGTCGTACGAGCGGGCCAGCAACGCCCGCCGCGTGCTCGAGAGCGCCGGCCTGCAGGCCGGACAGATCACCGCGGTGCAGGCGCACGGCGCCACCCAGCTGCGCAACGCGGCGGACCCCTACGCGGCGGAGAACCGGCGGCTCTCGGTCCTGGTCATGAATACGCCGGCGCCGGAGCAGGCGCCGGGCGCAGCCGCGCCGGCAACCGCGCCGGCCGCGGCGCCGGCCGCCGCGCCGGCCGCCGCGCCGGAGCAGGCGGAGCAGGCGGCCCAGGCGGCCCCGCAACCGGCCGCGTCACCGCCGCAACCGGCACAGGCGGCCGCGCCACCGACCGCGTCGCCGCCGCAGCCTGCCGCGCCGCCGCCGCCGGCCGCCCAGCCATCCCCGTCGACCGCGCCGTCGCCGGCACCGCCGGCGGCCGCGCATGATGAGCATGCGATGAACTGAAACCGCGAGAGCGCGGAGGACACGAGGCTCGTCCCACTCGCGTCCTTCGCGTCCTCGCGGTTCCGGTCGTCACAGGGCGCGGCGCGTCGCCGGCGCTACTTCGGGTCCGACGACGTGTGATCGTGGATGATGCGCCAGCCCTCGGGCCGGCGCTCCAGCACCACGCTGAAGACGCCGCTGCCCAGGTTGGGCGTGCCGCGCAGGCGCCAGCGCCCGAGCACGACCGCGCCGTCCGCCCCGACCGGCTGGACGTCGAGGATCTCGAACTCGAGCTGCCCCATGCCGGCCTTGCCCTTGCCGTAGCGCTTGCGATAGCGATCCCTGGCCTCGACGAACCCGCGCCGGATCGCGCCGCCCGAGGTGAAGACGAGCTCGGGCGTGGCCAGGTAGCCCGCCATGAAGCCGTCCAGATCGCCGCGGTTCCAGGCCGCGCGCTGCCGCTCCAGCACCGCCACCACGCTGTCCCGGTCCTCCATGCTGAAGCGGCGCGGCCCCGCGCAGCCGGGCGCGGCGCCCGCGATCGCGCCGGCCACCAGCGCCGCCAGCGCGAGCCGGCCGGGCGCGCGAACAAAGGCGGCGCCTCTATGTCGATCGTCGGTGCCCACGCTGACCCTGCCGGCCGTGCTGGCCACGCTGCGCGGCGGCGAGCGCGAGCCAGGCCACCAGCGCCGATTCCTTCTGGTCCTGCGCCCACGGCTTGCCGATCGGGCGCCCCATCTCGCCGAGCGCGCCGCGCAGCTCCGCGGCGTCCACGCCGAGCACGAGGGCGCCCTGCTCGAACAGCATCCGGGCCGGCACGCCGGTGACCGACAGGCCGCGCGCCTCTCCCGCCTCCATGAGCGCCGCGCGATAGAGCTCGCCCTCGGCCGCGTGGATGAGCGGGTGCGACCTCAGGACGGCCTCGAGCTCGTCCGGCAAGCCGACACCGCCGAGCACGACCCCGAGCGCCACCACCCGATGGCCGGCGGCGTCGATCTCGGCGCAGGCCGCGTCGATGCCGGCGCGGGCCAGGCGCAGCGCATCGGAGCGAGCCCGATCGATCAGCGCGCGCCCGGCGGGCAGCCGCATCTCGGCCGCGCGGTGGAAGACCTGCGCGTCCTCGACGTCGCGCGCCCCGGCCAGATCGACCCGGCGGCGCTCGATCACGCGCGGCGGCCCGGCCGCGCCGGCCAGGCCCACCGCGACCGCGGCGGCCCAGCCGGTGTGAGCGCGGAATCCCAGGGCGGCGTCCATCGGACGCCCATCATCATATATGTGCTCACGCGTCCGGCGATCAGTTGCACTGACCGGCCGGCTGCTGCGCCGCCGCCCCGGCCGGCATGGCCGGCTCGGCGATGGTGTCCTTGCAGGCGGCCAGGCTCGGGTTGTCCTTGCAGTACTCCTGCTGGATCTGGCTCGCCGTGATGGCGTTGAAGTCGCGCTTGTTGTTGACCACGAAGGTCGGGCTGGCGCCGATGTTGAGCGACTCGGCGAAGGCGAACGACTCGGTGACCAGCTTCTTGCCGTCGCCGTCGAAGCACTTCTGGATGACGTCGGCGTCGATGCCGGCCTCCTGGGCGCACGGCTTCCACTCCGGGTTCTTGTAGTCGCGGCTGCGGCAGGAGAGGTAGCGCAGGAACTGGTTGTCCTTGCTGTAGTGCTCGATGGCGCAGCGCTCGCGCACGTCCTCGTCCACCTCGGCCGGCCCGTGCAGCGAGGACAGCTGGTCGCCCTGCACGTTGCCGATGAAGTGGACGTCGAGCGCGACGTTGCCCTTGAAGTGATCGGAGAACTCCTTGGCCGCGATCATCGCCTTGGCGCCGTACGGGCACTGCGACATCACGAACAGGTCCAGCTTCTTGGCCTTGGTGGGGCGGCAGCCGAGGAAGTTCTTGCAGCCGTCGTCCTGGCAGTCGGCCTTGCCGTTGCCGTCGTCATCGGTGTCGTTGCCGCAGATCTCGGCGGTCGGGTCCCACTGTCCGCCCAGGCGCAGCTCCATGTAGTTGCCGACCGGGTGGAGGTAGTGCTCGAGGGTCTGATAGCCGTCCTTGTCCTGCGCCACCTCGGGTCCGAGCAGGACCGCGGGCAGGAACTTGAAGCTCGAATCGGCCGCGGCCAGCTCCTTGTAGAGCGCCTTGCCCTCGTCAGTGCCGTAGTCGACGTGCTCGACCACCAGGCCGCCCAGCTCCGAGCGCAGCCGCGGCTCGAGCCGCGTGATGTCGCACTGGTCGCAGCGCTTGTCGGACAGGAAGACCGCGCTGACCTTGGGCGGCACCGGGATCTTCGCGCACGCCTCCGGCTTGCTCCCCTTGCTCGCGCCGCACGCCGCGCGCACGAAGTCGCGCGGCTTGCGCCCGCCCTCGTAGGGCTGGCCGGCCATGAACATCGTGGGCGAGCCGCTGGCCCCGCGCTTCTTGGCCTCGGCGAACGAGGCGGCCAGGAGCTTCTGCCCCTCGTCCCCATTGGCGCACTTGTCGAGCTCGGCGACGTCCATGCCGGCCTGCTTGGCGCAGTCTCGCCAGTTCTCGGCGACCTGCTTCGGGTCCTTGTTCTGGCAGGTGATCATCCCGAGCGCGCGGGTCGGCGCGTGCTTGAAGGCGCACACCTGGACCAGGTCGCCCTTGACCTCGTTGGGTCCGTGCAGCGAGTTGAAGTTGCCGGGCGCGCCGTCGCCGATGAACTGGATCTGTAGATCCAGGGCGGAGCCCAGCGTCTTCTTGGCCTCGGCCGCCGCGTTGACCACCTGCACCCCGTACGGGCACTGCGACATGACGAAGAGCTCGAGCTTGGCGGCGCCGGGCGCGGCGACCGCGCTCTCGTTCGAGTCCTTGCCGGTGGTGGAGGTGGCCTGCTTGCCGCCCTCCTCTCGCTGGCAGGACGACGCCGAAACACACAGGAGCACGACGAGGACGGAGGATGCGCGGAGACCCATGGCCCCCAAAGCTAGCACGAGTCGCGGCCGAGGCGACCCGCTCCGGCCGCCCCCTGAGCCGCGCCCTCACCGCCGGCGGCCCACCCGATGCGACGCCAGCCAGCGTCGCATCTGACCGGCTTCCTTTGCCCGACCCGCCCCCACCAGCTGGGCCTGCGCCGCCTTCATCTGGTCGCGGGCGCGCGCGCGCTGGCCCTCCCGGTTGGCGTGCCACAGCGCCTCGGCCAGCGAGACCCGGACCGACACCACGTCGTCGCCCGGCTCCCCGTGCGCGGCGGCCTGATAGCCGGTCAGCGCGCGCTCGAGCAGCGGCACCGCGGCGGCGGCCGCGCCGGCGTAGAGCTCGCTGCGCCCGAGGTAGTAGAGCACCATCAGCGTGTGTGGGTGTGACGGGCCCAGTGTCTTCTCCCAGATCGGCAGCGCGCGCCGGTAGAGGACGCGGGCCTGTGCGTAGCGGGCGCCCTCGAACTCGATGAGCGCCAGGTTGTTGACCGTGCTGGCCACCTCCGGATGGTCGGGGCCGAGCGACTTCTCGCGGATGGTCAGCGCCCGCCGCAAGAGCCGGCGCGCGCGCTCGGGGTCCTCGCCCCGCACCGTGAGCGCCAGGTTGTTGAGGGTGGACGCGACCTCCGGATGGTCGGGGCCCAGCCGCTTCTCGCGCACCGCCAGCGCGCGCTCGTGGTACGGGATGGCCTCGGCGTCGCGCCCCATGTCGTGCAGCAGGCTGCCCAGCTTGGCCGCGCTGCTCGCCAGGCCGAGCTCGTCCGCGGGCTGCTTCTCGCGCATGGCCAGCGCGAGCCGGTGCTGGGCGAGCGCCTCGTCGTTGCGGTGGAGGTCGGAGAGGACCAGGCCGAGGCTGTCGTGCATCTCGGCCACCATCGGGTGCTCGGGCCCGAGCGCCTTCTCGAGGATCGCCAGCGCGCGCTGGAACGACGCCAGCGACCCCTCGTTGTCGGCCATCTCGTTCAGCACACCGCCGACCGCGGCCAGCGACATCGCGACCATCGGGTGGTCGGGGCCGAGCGCCTTCTCGCGGATGGCCAGCGCGCGCCGGTGGGCGGCCAGCGCCTCGGGGTAGCGCCCGAGGCTGGAGCTGGCGTGGCCGAAGTTGTTGAGCGCGGCGGACACCTTGAGGTCGTCCGGACCGCGCGCCGACTCGATGGCCTCGAGCGCGCGGCCGAACGCGTCGGCCGCGTCCTTGTAGCGCCCCTCCGACTGGGCCACGCCGCCGATCGCGCCGTCGAGGAGCGCGCGCAGATCGGCGCCCCCGCCCGCCCGCGTCACCGCCGCCCGCGCGATCGGGAGGAGCACCGCGGCCGCGGCGGACTGGTGCTGGCCGTAGCCGATGACGTGATAGAGCGTGGCGACCGCCCGCGCGAACGTGTTGTCGTCGCGCGCTGCGCCGGCGGCGGCGACTGCCTCCTCGAAGCTCGCGCGCGCCGCTTCCATGTCGCCCATGCGCAGCTGCAGATCGGCCAGCCGGTGGACCGCCTCTGCGTGGAGCGGCGCGTAGCCCAGCGCCGCGGTCTCGCCGGCGGCCGCGCGCGCCGCGGCCAGCGCGGGGTTGTACTTCCCGGCCATCACCAGGGCGTCGAGGTCGGCCAGCCGGTGGCGGGCCGCCTCGACCTTCGCCCGCACCGCCGGGTCCGACGGCGGCGGCACCGCGGCCAGGAGCGCCGCGGAGTCGGCGCAGGCGTCGACCGGGCCGAGCCCGAGCACCGCCTCGACCGCGTGATCGACCAGCTCGTCGTCGGGGCGGGCGAGCAGCCGGGTCATGGCCCGCACCTCCGAGACGCGCTGGTCCAGGCACTGGATGCGGCGATCGAGCAGCTCGGGCGACTGCTCGCCGCGCACGTGGGTCGCCTCGCACGCGTCCCGCCGCATCCAGGTGATGGCGGCGGCGCGCTGGTCGAGCGCGCTCTCGACCCTGGCCAGCGCCGCCGGCGCCGCCGGCCGCCGGCTGGCGCGGAACGCCGCCTCGACCTGGCCGCGGATCGATCGATCCCACCCGGCCACGGTGGCCGCGCGGGCCGGGCACGGCGAGGCCGCTGCCGCGCGCCTCCAGCCGATCAGGCCGTAGACGGCGAGCCCGGCCAGGGCCGCGATGCCGAGCGCGGCGGCGATGCGGCGCCGGCGGGCCGACGGGTCGTGGGCCAGCTCGGCCAGGAGCGCGTCCATCGACGGATGGCGCGCGGCCGGATCGGTCGACATGCCGCGCAGGAGCACCGCGCGCAGCCAGGCCGGCACGTCGGCCCCGCGCGGCGGCGGGCGCACCCGGCCGGCCAGCACCTCGTCGGCGTAGACGGCGTAGGTCTCGCCGGCGAACGGCGACTGCCCGTACAGCGCCTCGACCAGGGCGACGCAGAACGAGAACTGATCCGACCGGACGTCGGCCGGCGCGCCCTGGTGCTGCTCGGGCGACATGTAGAGCGGCGTCCCGATGAGCGAGCCGTCCTGGGTGAGCGACGCGGAGCCGTCCATCGCCGGCGGCGCCACCGCGGCGGTGCTGGCGCTGAAGCGCTGCCCCGGCGGCGCGCTGGCCAGGCCGAAGTCGCCGACCCGCACGCGCCCGTCGGCGCCGACCAGGACGTTCTCCGGCTTGAAGTCGCGATGGACGATGCCGGCGGCGTGCGCCGCGGCCAGTCCGCGGCCGGCGGCGGCGAAGGCGGCCAGCACCGCGCGCCAGGAGCGGCGCGAGGCGGCCAGCCACTGCTTGAGCGTGCTGCCGTCGACGTGCTCCATGGCCAGGAACACGGCCTGGTCGACGGTGCCGACCTCGAAGACGGTGACCACGTTCGGGTGGGCCAGGCGGGCCATGGCCTGGGCCTCGCGCAGGAGGCGCTGGCGGCCGGCGGTGTCGCTGGCCCCCTCCTGCTGGAGGAGCTTGAGCGCGACCTTGCGGTCGAGGACCGGGTCGTAGGCGGAGAGCACCAGGCCCATCGCGCCGGCGCCGAGCTCCTTGACCACCAGGAAGCGGCCGATCGGCTGGCCGGGAGGCGGGGCCGGAAACCTGACCCGGAACTCGCCGCTCGGCAGCGTCGCCTCGAGCGCCTCGAGCGCGCCGGTCCTCCCGGACTTCTCCGACGGCCGCACCGGGCCCGATGCTACTACGAGTCGGTCAGGGACGGATCATCGGGCCCGAGGGCGGGGGCCGGCGGCCGGGGCCGCGGGCACAACCGGCGGGATCTCGTCGGCCAGGGTGAGGCTGGCGGCCCGGCGCGCGCCGGCGCGGAGGTAGACCACGCGGACCCGGGTGCCCGCCGGCCGCTCGCACAGGGCCGCGCGCGCGCCGGCGAGCCGGTCGAAGCGGGCGGGCTCGCCGTCGAGCTCGAGGATGCGGTCGCCGCGGCGCAGGCCCGCCCGATCGGCCGGCCCGCCGCGCACCACGTCCATGACCTGATAGCCGGTCCCGCCGGGGCTCGCGTTCATCCACATGCCCGAGCGATCGGCGGGGTCGGCGCGCGCGGCGTCGCGGTTGGGCTCGAGCGTCATGCGGCTGCGCGCGTAGTCGAAGGTGACGGTGAAGCGGCGCAGGACGCCGCCCCCGATGTTGCCGGCGATGGTGCGGTCGGCGAGCGCGCCGCGGGTTCCGGTGTAGATGCTGCCGGTCGGGTTGCGGACGTGGAGCGAGCCGAGCACCAGGTCGCCCAGCCGCGCCGGCTGGCTGCGCACCGGCCCGCCCACGCCCCACCCGGTCACGCGCGGCGGCGCGGCCCGGTAGCGCGCGACCAGGCCGTGGCGGGCCGCGAACCCGGCATAGACGATGAGCGACGAGCGCGAGCCGCTGTCGATGTCGAACTGGCCTGCCACCCCGTCGAGCACGGCCTCGACCACCGGCACCTGGCCCTTCCAGGTGAAGGGGATGCGCTCGCCGGCGACCGAGTCGGGATCGAAGCGGCGGGGATCGATGAGCGTCAAGCGGTGCCCGGCGTAGTCGATGCGCACCGCGAAGCGGTGGAAGATCTCGTAGCCGACCAGCCCGGCCAGCTCGACGCCCTCGACCGGGATCATGGGCGAGAGGTCGATGGTGAAGAAGACCGGGTGGGCGATGGTCACGTCGCCCAGGCGCAGCGAGCCGGCGCGGGCGAAGCCCTGCTCCTGGCTCTTCTCGCCCGAGCCCTCGGTCTCGAGCGCGCCCTGGCTGGCGAGCCCGATGGCCGCGGCGGCGGCGGGGGTGAGCACGTTGGCGCCGCCGGTGTCGACCAGGAGGCGCACCGGGTGGCCGTCGATCTCGGCGCGCGCGTAGATGTGGTTGTTGACCAGCTCGAACGGGATGGTGGTCTCGTGTCGCCCGCCGGCCCACGCGACGTCGGCCAGGGTCGGGCGCGGCGGGTCGAACGCCCCGGCCGCGACCGGCGGGTCGACCCGGTAGCGCGAGACGCGCACCACGGTGTCGAACCGGGCCTCGCCCTGCCGCACGCGGATCGAGAACGGCAGGACCAGCCCGCCGACGGGCCGGTAGTCGCCGAACGTTGTGGTCTCGGTGTGGCGGCCGTCGCTGTCGACCACGCGGTCGAGCAGCCCGCTGGCGGCGTCGAACCACAGCGCCATGGCGCGGCCGCCTGCCGGCGCCGCGGCGACCACGTGAAAGCGGCGGCCGCCCTCCGCGCGCTCGCCGCGGTAGCTCACCCGGCCGGGCCGGCGGGTGGGGAACCAGTAGGCGCGGGCGGTGAGCCAGGCGTCGTTGGCGGCGGCGACCTGCGCGTCGCCGGCGCTGCCGATCGACACCTCGCCGCCGGGCTCCTGGCTCCACGAGCGCCGCCCGTCGTGGCCCTCGGCGCCGCTGACCGGGCCGAGCGTGAAGCGCGAGACCGATCGGCCGGCGCGCAGGTCCTCGAGGCCGGTGGCGCTGCCGCGCAGCCCGCCCGACTCGATCGCGGCGCTGTAGCCGAGCGCGGCGGCCGCGTCCCAGCGCGCGCCGCCGCTGGCCGCCTTGGCGCGGGCCAGGACCCGGGCGGTGCCGCCCGCCGGGTGCGACCCCGGGTGCGGCGCGGCGCAGCCGGCGGCGGCCAGGACGATGACGGCGACGGCGGAGACGGCGGCGGCGATGAGCCGGGGCCGGGGCGGCGCGTGCAGGGCGGGGACGGCGTCGGCTCGCCGGATCGTGGGCGGCAGGCTCATTGTTGAAGGATGGTAGCTCGATTTCAACTTGCTTGCCCCTCGTCGAACGTCCGTAGTAGACAGTCGAGGCGAGCGAGCATGGCCCCACGCGCCAAACCACCGGCCTGGATCGACTCCCTGCGCCAGCTGCGCGCGCTGGTGTCCCCGGTGCGCCAGGAGCTGATCGATCTCCTGCAGACGCTGGGCAAGGCGTCGATCGCGGAGCTGGCCCATCGCCTGGGCCGGCCGGCCGACGGCCTCTACTACCATGTGCGCGCGCTGGTCGGGGCCGGCCTGGTGGTTCCGGTCGGGCAGCGCAGCGCGGGCCGGCGCGAGGAGGTGGTCTACTCCACCGCGGCGCCCGAGCGGAAGCTGTCCCTGCGCTACCGGCCGGAGCACGCGCCGAGCGCGACCGCCCTCGGCCAGCTGGTCGGCAGCATGCTGCGCACGGCCGAGCGCGACTTTCGCGCCGGGCTCGCGCGCGCCGGCGTGATCGTGGAGGGCCGCCGCCGCGAGCTGTGGGCGGCGCGCGGCAAGGGCTGGCTGTCGCCCGCCGAGCTCGAGCGGGTCAACGCGCTGCTCGTCGAGCTGGGCACCATGCTCGAGCGCGGCCCGTCCGCAGCGCGCACGCAGCTCTTCACCCTGACCTACGTCCTGGCGCCGGCCGAGGCGCGCCCCGCGCGCCGCGGCGGGTAGCGCGACCCGGTCCTCGCCCGGCCCGCGCGTCGCCAGAGACCGCAGCGCTCGAATTGATGGACGAGGCGGCGGCCGGTGGCGGCCACGTCGACGTTACACTCGCCAGGTGGACGGCAGGAGCTCGATCGAGGGCGAGGAACCCGGCGAGGCGCACGCGCCGGCGCGCACCCGCTTGCGGCTGCGCGCCCCGCTCCTGGCCCGACTCCTGGCCAGCTACCTGGTCGTGCTGGGCCTGGTGCTCCTGCCCGCCTTCTTCATCCTGCGCGGCCGCACCCAGGACGAGGTGCGCGGCGCGCTCCAGCACGAGCTCGCCACCCAGGTCGCCTTTCTGGGCCGCCAGCTGGGCGAGGCGCCGCCCAGCCAGCTCGCCGCCCGCACAGGCGAGCTCCTGCGCAGCGTGCCGGTCCGGGTCACCGTGGTCGACCCGCGCGGCCAGGTCCTGGGCGACACGTTGGCCCCGGGCGGAGCGGACGAGATGGAGAACCACCTGCACCGGCCCGAGATCCAGCAGGCGCTGCAGGTCGGCAGCGGCGAGGCCACCCGCCTGAGCGCGACCACGCGGCAGACCATGATCTACGCGGCCCGCCGCTTCCCGGAGCGCGGCCCGGTCCGCGGCGTCGTCCGCCTCGCGGTGCCGACCTCGCGCGCCGATCGGGCCGCGGCCGACGTCCTGTCGTTTCTCGACAAGGCCGGCGCCGCCGCGCTGTCCCTGGCCCTCGTGCTCAGCCTGGTCGCGGCCATCGCCATGTCGCGGCCGCTGCGCCGCATCGCCGTCGGCGCGCGCGCGCTGGCCGCCGGCGACCTCGGCCACGTGGTCGACGTCCGCTCGCGCGACGAGCTCGGCGAGGTGGCGGCCGCGCTCGAGGAGCTGGCCGCCCAGCTGCGCGTCCGCCTGCTCGAGGCGGGCGCCGATCGCATGACCCTGCGCGCGCTGCTCGACGATCTGCCGGTCGGCGCGATCCTCTACGACGTCGATCGGCGGCCGCTGGTCATCAACGGCGCCGCCCGCGCCCTGCTCGACCTGGCGCCGGCAGCAGAGATGGAGGACGCGCGCCGCATCATCGAGCAGCCCGGTCAGGCCGAGGCGGTCGGCCGCGCGCTGGACAGCGGCCGCAGCCAGGAGCAGGCGCTGGTCCTGCCCTGGGACGAGAAGGCGCGCCTCGCTGCCCGCTGGATCCCGGTGGGGCGGGTCGACGGCCGGTCCCAGCCCGCCCTGCTCCTCTGGCCGGACGAGCGAGAGGCCGCGCGCGCGCTGGCCGCGTCGGCGGTGCGCTGGGCCGACGTCCTGCGCCAGGTCGTCCCCGAGGTCGGCGACCCGGCGGCGGCCGCCAGGCTGGCCCACGCCCTGAGCGAGATGGATCGATCGCGCGCCGCCGAGGTGCCCGGCCAGGGCGGCATCGAGTGCGTGGCGCTGGGCCGGCTGTGCGAGCTGCCGGTGCGAGCGGCGCGCTCGCAGACGGAGAGCGTCTCGCTCGCGCTCGACCTGCCGGAGCCGGAGGCGGTGGTGGTGGAGAGCGGCGGGCGAGTGGAGGCGGCGCTGCGCCGGCTCCTGACCGACGCGGTGGCGGCCAGCGAGCCGGGCGCGATCCTGCGGCTGCGCGGCGAGCAGGACCAGACCCGCGTGCGCCTCAGCCTCCGCCTGCGCGCGCCCGGGCGCAGCTCGTTCAAGACCAGGTGGATGGCCAGCCAGGTCGCCGCGCTGGGCGGCGAGGCGGGCGCGGACCGGGACGGCGACGAGCTCGAGGTGTGGCTGTCGTTGCCGCGCGGCTGACCGGAAGGCGGACGAGGACGACGTGGCAAAGCTGGAGGCCAGGAGCGCGGGGGTCGTGACCCAGGTCGAGCTTCACGACCGCGAGCAGCTCGAGATCCGCTTCAACTACGCCATGGGCGGCGACCCCGGCCACCACCGCTACCACATGGACGCGTACCTGTTCGTGCCGCGCAACGTGGGGCTCAATCGCACCAACTACACCCGCGACGAGTTCTACGCCGACGTGACGCCCTACATGCGGCTCGACGCCGAGGCCCTGCCGCTCGAGCAGCTGGCCGACGGCGACGCGCCGCCCTCGCCGCTCCACCGGCTGTGGCAGGCGGCCGCCGCGCTGCGCAGCGGCGCGCGCCCCCAGCCCTCGCAGCCGCTGGTGGTGCCGGTCAAGCTGTACGCCTACCTCTTCACCGAGGCCATCAAGGAGGAGGTGCGGGCGCTGCGCGCGCGCTGCCGCCGCCACGTCGCGGGCAGCGCCGGGTCGGCGGCCGAGATCCTGGCCGCGACGTCGGCCATGCTCGGGCGCGCGCGCGCCGCGCTGTGGGCCTATCGCCGCCTGCGCGCCGCGTTCTGGCCGTTCGAGCCGGTCTGCCACGTGGACCTGGTGCGCGCCATGCGCAACGCCGACGAGTACATGAGCCTGTTCCTGGAGGAGAAGCTCGCCCTCCTGGTGCGCTCGAGCGATCGCCTGGCCGCCATGCACGACGGCGGCGGCGTGGCGGCGCGCCTTCGCCTCCTGGTCGCCGCCGTGGCCGACGAGGAGGCCCAGCACCGCCTGAAGTACGGCTTCCTGCGCCTCACCTCGGTCGAGCCGCGCGACGGCGAGTTCTTCACCTACTCGCTCTCGCACCTCAAGAAGTCGGTGCAGAACGCGCTCTACCTGGAGACCCGGGCCATCGAGGCCGACGACCTCTACCTGCGCAACGCGGTCGCCGCGTTCGGCGCCGCCCTGGCCGCCATCTGGGCGTTCGCCACCCGCCTGCCCGCCACCCTGGCCGGGCTCAGCGCCTCGG
>Ga0126377_10000404_pt1 | contig 25917 bp, 19 predicted proteins | sample PanSoiMetPlot_22_FD_92647 | JGI IMG/M metagenome (GOLD analysis project Ga0126377, IMG submission 92647) | Tropical forest soil microbial communities from Panama - MetaG Plot_22 | ecosystem: Environmental > Terrestrial > Soil > Tropical forest > Bulk soil | place: Panama | collected 2016-02-17 | reverse complement strand
TGCAGTTGAGGACAGCTGAGTCACAAGAAAAACTTGAGACTGAGGACACTATAAATGGTGCAGCCACTGAAGGACTTGACCAGCCGCTAACAACGCTCGATCACTCGGCCCCTCAAGATGCACTGCTAATCCTGCCTGACGAAGAAGAGCTTTCTGCCCTCTCAACTTTCGAACGCTTCGCCTTCCACTTCGCCCGTCGCATGAATCGAGGTACCTGGAAGCGATTCTGGACGTGGTGCCAGAGTGTTTTGGGAGCCGGCTGGATTCATCTTTCCACCTACAACATCATGAATGTCTATGGGCTGGAGCATGTAGAGGCTGCGTCTCGCGAGCGCCCGATTCTGCTGGTTGCCAATCACCGATCATTTTTCGACATGTACACGGTGTCGACGGTGTTGTTCCGGAACACCAGATGGCGCAAGCAGCTGTTCTTTCCTGTACGAGGTCGATTCTTTTATCAGTCGCCACTGGGGATGTTTGTGAATTTGATCATGGGTTGGTGGTCGATGTATCCCCCATTCTTTGCCACCGGCGATAGACCCATTCCGGAGAAGCGAGTCTTTGACAAGTACTCATTTCGGGTGCTCACGGAATTGTGCCGCACAGGTCCGGGCAACATCATTGGCTTTCACCCGGAAGGGACCAGGAACAAGAGTGATGACCCGTATAGCTTCTTGCGGGCCCAACCAGGCGTCGGCAAACTCATTCTGGAGGCCAGGCCACAAGTCGTCCCCGTCTTTATCGCCGGCCTTAATAATGACCTGCCCAGGCAAATTGCCAGGAATTGGAATCGTGAAGATGTAATCAGGATTCATTTTGGGGCGCCGCTGGATCTGTCTGACTTTTTCAACAAGCCCAATCGACTGCGGACCCATAAAGAGATCGCTGATTTTGTCATGCAGAAAATTGGCGCGCTGGGCGAACAAGATCGAGCGTTGCGCAGTAAACAATAAGATGCCATTACCGCTCGTCATTATTAATCCTGAGTCTGCGAGTGGAAGCACTCGCAAAGCATGGCCGCAGCTTGCCAGTGACCTGCGCAGTCACTTTGGCTCTTTCAGCACCAGGTTCACTAGCGCGCCACGCGAGGCAGCGTCGTTGGCCAGCGAGGCTGCACGCAAAGGTGTGAACTTCATCATCGCTTGCGGTGGCGATGGCACCATCTCCGAGGTCGCCAACGGCATACTTGAATCCGGTAAGGATGTGGAACTGGGAATTTTGCCAAGCGGTACTGGTGGCGACTTTCGCCGAAGCCTGGAGATACCGCCGCAGTCGCGCAATGCGGCGCGAATTCTGAGCGCCGGTCGCACACGGCGCATCGATGTCGGTCGCGTCACTTACCTGAACAAGGATGGTACCGTGGCCGAGCGGTTCTTCCTGGGTGTTGCCTCCTGCGGGATGAGCACTCGGGTTATTGAACGGGTAAAAGCAGGTGGTCCCGATTGGCTCCCTAGTAATACGCCCAAATGGTTGAGTGGGCGAATCTCATTCGGCGCGTCGATGCTACAAACGGCAGCAAAGACAAATGCCACCCGGATCGTGGTCCAACTTGATGATGCTCATGAACGTCACCTGGCTGTTGTCAGTTTCTGTGTGGCTAACGCGCGCTTCTTTGGCGGGGGAATGAAGATCGCGCCGGATGCAAGATTGACTGATGGCAAGTTTGATGTCGTGAGCGTTGGCGATCTGAGTGCCCTGAAGATCATGACCAGTGCGCCACGCGTCTATGCCGGTTCCCATCTCTCGATGCCGGAGGTTAGTCATACTCTGGCGAGGAAAATCCAGTTACGCGCCGCGGAAACGAGTGAGGAGATCAATCTCGAGATCGACGGAGAGCTACCAGGTCGACTGCCGGCGACATTCCAGATGATACCGGCTGCGTTGCGAGTGCGTTGCGGCGCCTGACAGCAGGGAGCAGGCATATGTTCAACTTCGAGCACCGGCGTCAGCCACTCGCTCCGTTCCGCGTTTTTGTTTGGCGAGTTATTAAATCAATCATGTTCGGGTGTGGGCTGATAGCGGTCGCGCTCTCGATCGGGATCTCAGGCTACCACTGGATTGCCGGCTTCAACTGGGTCGACTCTCTGCTCGAAGCTTCGATGATCCTGGGTGGCATGGGGCCAGTGAACCCGCTGGCTGGCGATGGCGCCAAAATTTTTGCGTCCGGCTATGCACTTTTTAGCGGTCTAGTCTTTATCGGGGTCATGGGGATCGTTCTCTCGCCGGCTATCCATCGGATGATTCATAAGTTCCACCTCGAGCAGCACCAGTCAGACGAATAGCAGCCCGCCGCTTGCTCCAGGGCCACCTGGCCAGCCCCTTTTGCGCGGTTTTTCGCAGTCTTTTCGCACCTACCGTGTGATTTTTCTTTCCGAGTTACCGCAAAACTTTTATGATGAACGAAGAAGACATGGACGACCGAAGGGCCAAACCGCGACTAAGCGTCAATCTGGATGCAGTTTGGGACGGCACTGAGGGAAAACATGCCGCCAGAATCACCGATCTTTCCGAGGGCGGGTGTTACATGGACACGGTCGGAGAGGTCATGTCTGGTGAAATAGTTTGCTTTCGCGTCCTGCTGGCTGATGGAGATTGGCTATACTTGGAAGGCGAAGTAAAGCACCACCGTCACAAACTTGGCTTTGGTGTTCAATTTGTCGACCTGAATGACGAGCAACTGGACAAGCTCCGCTGGCTCTTAAGGCTTGCAGAGGAGGCGGGGCCACAAGCGCCAGCCATCCAGGCGCACCTGGTTGAAGAGTGATGTGTACCTACTGGACCGTGCGGACCGTGGGACAAAACCCAATCGTTGTTAAGGAACCTCAGGCAAAATCTGAGGGTCTCGCCCACCTTCATAACAAACCTCTTGAACGCAGAGGGGAATCAAATGTACTCTCGTTGAGATCGATCTTCTTTGGTCCACAGGCGGATCTCCTCCACCAACGACACCTCACGCAGGAACCAGACTAAGAATTCTAGACCGTCAATAACAAGCGTTTGGCGATGTCCATTCACGGCACCTTGCAAACAATGAGTCTGACTGACCTGCTCCAGTTTCTGGCGGCGGGGCGGAAGACTGGTACCCTCAAATTCGACCGTGGGAAGATTAGCAAGCAGGTCTATTTTCAAAACGGACAAATCGTAGGTTCCAAATCAAACGATCCGAAGGAGTATCTGGGTCAAACACTCCTTTACTACGGCAAGCTCAGTGAAGACCAACTGCAACTGGCGCGCGAGGTGCAACGCACTTCTGGCACCAAACTAGGCGAGGTCCTGATCAAGCTTGGATTTCTCAGCGATGACGAAGTCCTGGAGATCCTGAAGATTCGCACGCTTGATGCTATCTACGATCTCTTCCTGTGGAACGAAGGCGAGTTTGAGTTCTATGACAGTGAGACTTTGCCGGATGATTTAATTCGCATCGAAGTGGAACCAACGAACGTAATCATGGAAGGCATTTATCGCATCGATGAGTTGGCCCGCTATCGCACCCTGGTCCCTTCGGATCGCGCCATCCTTGAACTCGGTTCGGGTTGGACCTCGTCACTAAAGATCGGTCGGGAGTTGCGGCAGATTCTCTACTTCGTTGAAAAGCGCATGTCAGTGGCTGAGATTTGTTATCACATGCATGCGTCAGCCTTTCAAGTTTACGGACAGCTCTACGATCTCATTACAAAAGGTTTCGCGCGGGTGGCCGGTGAAGCGAAAGATGCTCCGGCAGTCATCCCCGAGGTGGATGATCTGCCTGAGAGTGTTGCGGAGCTGATTTGGTCGGCAGAAAAACAGCTCGAGCAAGATCCGGAAGCGGCCCTGGTGACGATCCAAAGGGCTTTGCAGGAAGAGCCCAATAACACTGAGGCCCAGACTCTCCTGCAAAAGGTGGAAGAGAAATTCATCAAGCACGTTTACGAGAATGAGTTTCCTCCAAATGCAGTGCCCAAGCTATTAGCTGCTCCAGCGGCGTTATCAGGAACTAAGATTGGTCCCCAGGAAGGCTTTGTGCTGTCGCGCATCAATGGCGATTGGGATGTCCAGTCGATCCTCTCCATTTGTCCGTTTCGCGAGGCAGATTGTCTGCGAATGATCAAGAACTTGTTGAAAGCAGGCGTTATTAGTCTCTCATGACCAGCGCCGTATGCATGGTGCCGCTTGAACTATCCTCTGACTTACCGTATCGTCACCCCAATCTCGTTGCTACCAATCATTCAACCGGAAATCGAGTCCGTACCACTCGATTATCTCGACACGGAGTTGACTCATGTCTACGGAAAACAAAGCGCTGATGACTAGTTGGTTCGAAGAGGTTTGGAACAAAGGCCGCGCTGACGCGATCGAGGAACGGCTGGCGGCGGATGCGGTTATTCACGGCCTGGTTGATGCCCAGGGCAAAACGGTGCACGGCTTGGAGGCATTTCGGGAATTCCACAATCAGTTTCGCGGCGCCTTTCCCGACATGGAGATCCAAGTCGACGATGTCGTCGCCGAGGGAGATCGAGTTGCTGCTCGGTGCACAGTGCGCGGTAAACATTCTGGCGATCATCTGGGATTTGCCGCGACGAATGCGCCAGTCAATTTCACCGGGATGGCCATTATCAGGGTGAAGAACGGCAAGATAGTCGAGGCCTGGAACAACTTCGATTTCATGAAAATGAATCAACAACTGGGAATTTTGTGAGTGGAAATTCGGTTGCGATTTAATTCGGCACTATGACCCACACGCGATTCTCGCTTGGCTTGCTGACTTTTCTGTTACTCTCGATTGGCGCTCTCGGAGTGAGCCGGCCAGATCTTCAAAAGGTCACGGCAACGTTGTGTGACTCCGGGGAACAAGTAATTTTCAGTTGCCCGCTCAAGCGATCGACCAAGATAGTTTCGTTGTGCGCGTCCAAAGATCTCTCCAAGCAAGCCGGGTATTTGCAATATCGTTTTGGTGCTCCCGGTAGAATTGAGTTGGAGTTTCCCCAGTCACGCTCGGGCTCACAGCAACAATTTCAGTACAGCCATTACTTCCGCGCTCAGTTTGATCTTACCGCAATAACCTTCGCAAATGATGGATACGAGTACTCCATCTTCCATGACTACAATGGAGAAGAGAAGCCGGCCGTCGCTGAGAGTGGCGTAAGAGTGACGGCGAAGGGCAAAGAGAACTCGCTGCTCTGCGCCGGCAAGCCCAGGGCAAACCTGGCAAACCTCGAAGAGATTCTACCGCCCGCACCCGAAAAATAAGCTTCAAACACTTACCGGCACGTTAGTCTGAATGTTTACTGTCGTTTCAGGATAAGAACGTCTGGGCAACTCCTCGACATCGTTCAGGCGCACGATGTAGAACCTTCGCGACACCGGGTGGGCCAGGTTACGCCAGCGCGAGAGATCCCGCTCCTGCAAAATCTCGAATCCTGCATTGATGAAAATTCGGCGCCAATTGTTTTCCGACTGAAACGAGCAGGGACCTGTCTTGTTGCGCCACTGCAGGTTGTGAACCCAGCAAACGACCCGGTCCCACCAGACACTGGGAATGTCTTCGTAGATGATAGCCAGCCCTCCATTGCGCAGCACCCTGGCTACTTCATTGAGTACCAGCATCGGATTTTGAGCGTGATGCAGGACATAACAAAGTAAGACAGCGTCAAAGCTCTGCTCCTGAAGTGGGAAGTGACAACCGTCGTAGGGAAGGTAGTTGATCCTGGCAGACGTTTCAGTTCCTACGTCGATACCGGTAACTGCCGAGCCCAGCAAACCAGTCAGGTGATGAGCGATGAAGCCATTACCACAACCAACATCTAGCACAGCGGCGTGTTCTGGCAGCACGCGAGAAATCTCGAGAGCCATGTCGTAAGCGCGCGCAACTTTTCGCCGTCGTCGCATGCGCTTGAATCTTCGGAGGAAGGTAGCAGGCAGAGTGGCAGTCATCGTTGCCACTGGTTTCGCAATTTCGGTGCCTGGTCCACAAGTGGGTTAAAAACAGCGGAAACATCAGGAAAAATGCTGCAGTAAAGATGCGACGCAAAGAAGGGCGGACAGTTGCTTGCAGTAAGCCGAAGACAAGTGATGGGGAAACTATCTAATACCACCAACTGCCGTTGGTGGTATTCGGCCATGGCGATCAGATTCAACTGACAGCCGCTAACCGCCACTCACTTCCCAAAAGCGTTGCCGCCGAGGAAGTTTTCCCTTAGATAGCTAACTGTATCGTGTAAGGTCTCGCCCGGATCGCGTGGTTTAAAGTTCAGTTCGCGCGCTGCCTTCGAGCAATTCAAATACCAGTAGTACTGGGCCATCTCTATCTGACCTGGTTCTACCGGCGAGGCCAAGTCCCACTGCTTGAAGAAAGAATCTAGCAACTTGGCACCCTGTACAGCGACGCCAGTCGGAAGCGCGAAGCGTGGGGCAGAAACTTTAGTGAGACGCTCCAATCGTCCAAAGAACTTGGAGAAGGTCCAATTGGCTGCCCCGAGCAGATACCGCTCGCCATGACGTCCCTTCTTCATGGCGACGCGAAAAGCTTTCGCTGCATCCCGGGCGTCAACAAAACTAACGCCGCCGTTTGGCACGGCAGAGATTTTTCGGGCCATAAAATCCAAGACAACTTTGGTTGAGCTGAGTCGATCGTCACCGGGGCCAAGCAGCAGACTGGGATTCATGATCACGAGTCGCAAACCCTTGCCGTTGAAACGCTCGAGCGCGGCCATTTCCTGATAGGCTTTGCTGGTGTAGTAAGGCCAACGTGAAATGATTTCGAGCGGCAACGGATACGACTCATCGGGGACTACGTCGCCGTCTTTGCTGACGGCAATGGTGCCACTGGTCGAAGCCATTACGATCGTCTTTACTCCAGCCGATCTGGCTGCATCACAAAGTAAGCGAGTCCCTTCAACATGGATGTCGTACATTGCGCGTGCGTCTTTCTGCTCGCGCGATACTTTTCCTGCCAGGTGATAAATTTCGCGGATACCGTCTACGGCCCGTCTCGCATCCTCCGTTTTAGTGACTGATCCTTCCAGTGTTTCCACGCCGAGGTCGACCAGCCAATCGGGAATGGAGGTCGCCATTACGCGAATGTCCTTGTTGCCCTCTTCCACTAGTTGGCGGACGAGGTGCGACCCGAGAAAACCGGTCGCGCCCGTGACCAGCGTTGCCGCGCGTGGCCGTTTTTCTATCGCTGCGCGCCGCTTCGTGCCGGCGACAGCCGGGGTCATGCGGGCGGTGCGTTTAGCAGGCGTTTTAGCAGGCATATCAGGCGAATGTCGGTATCAGTCCAGGGTAGGTGGGGACGAGATCGGCTTCAAATCATCGAGGCAATCGACTGTTCGCTGTCATCCATTTCCAGCAGCGGAGATTTGCGTTCGGCTTTCCACTGTTTGCGTAAGCGCTTCGCGTCAAACGTTTGCCGGGTCCGGTCGCGCAGGTTCTCAACTTCGTGACGCACCAGCGCTGCGATCAAGCGATAAGCTTCTGATCGCGCCATACCCTTGGTCATCTCCTCCAGTTGTTCGAACGAGAGGAACCGTCCGATGCGCACGCCGACATCACGACTCTTGATAATACTCGTCCCTTTTGGCAACGCTTCGTAAGTTCCATAGAGAAACATCGGGAGAATGCCGACGCGTGCATGCAAGGCCAGGTAACCAATGACAGGCTTGAACTCAGCCATCTCCCCGCTCATCGACCGCGTACCTTCAGGAAAGATCAGGGCGTTATAGCCTCGATCAAGGAACGTCTTGGCATGTCGTAGTGACTGGCGTAGCGAGCCGGTACGTTCCATGGGCACCAGGTTGGTGAAGTTCTCCATCACCGCGCGCTTGTACTTGGTATCGAAGAAGTAATCGGCGGCTGCCAGGGCAACCAGGTCCTTGCCAGCTTCACCGAGGGCCATCTTGGTCAGACCCATGTCGAGGTGTGAACAGTGATTAGCAGCGACCAGGAAATTGGTGTGCGGCGGAATGTTTGACTGACCCTCGTAGTGAGTGCTCAGAAACTGGTTATATAACGCCTGTTGCAGTGTATCTGCGGCCTTAATACCAAGGCTCCGGACAAACGACGGGATGTAAATCTCGTCGTCCTCCTTGCGACGATCCTCTTGTTTGACTGTCTGTCTTTGTGCCGAAGGACCACGACGGCTGACCACTCCTATTAGCTCGCGCACATCCTGTACCTCGTTGAAACGTTCGGGCGCGGAAATCGAGCCGCCGGTATTCTCGATTGAGGTTGCCAACTCGACAAACATCAAGCTATCAAACCCAAGATCTGATAGCCGCGTATTGACTGAAACTTCGGCCAGCGGGCGATTGGCAACGCTTGCCACTACGTTCAATAGCCAGAGCGAATCTGCATCAGCTGCTTCGTTCGCAGTCATTAATCGTCCTGATTTTTCGGTTTGCTCCAGGGCCTCGATTATCTGCACAACCTCTCTGCGCTTAACTTTCCTGGTGGCCGTACGCGGCAGTTCGTCTTCGGTAAAGTGCAGTACCTTGACTCTCTTGTAGTAGGGCAGGGTAGCGGAGACTTCGCGGAAATGTTCCTCCACTTGACGATGGAGTTCAGTTCGCGAAAGCGCGATGTCGTACTCATCATCGGGTACAACTATGCAAGCTACTTTCTCGCCGAGTCCGTCAGCGAGTCCGACGATGCTAAGTTCCTTGATGTACGGCGAGTGGGCATAAACTTCTTCCAACTCATCCGGGTAAACATTCTTTCCATTCGTATCGACAATGATCTCTTTCGAGCGACCGACGAGATACAGGTTTCCGTCGTCGTCCACTCGGCCCAGGTCGCCGGTATAGAGCCAGCGTTCCACCAGTGTCTTGCGGGTCGCGGCCTCGTCCTCGTAGTAGCCCAGCATCACGTTGGGACCGCGCGCCAGCACTTCTCCCACTCCGCTCGCATCGGGCTCGGCAATGCGCACCTCAACGCCCGGCAGAGGTTTGCCTACGGTTCCGGTGAGCAGTCGGTTTTCGGGCCTGGTAACGGTCAAGACCGGAGAGGCTTCCGTCAGACCATAGCCTTCAAGAATTGTGAAACCGAGACCATGAAAGTCGCGCTGTATCCTTTCGCTCAACGCTGAGCCACCACTAACGAAGTAGCGAATGCGTCCACCCAGGCCTTCGTGAATGGGATAGAAAATGACCTGGCCAAAATTCAGCGGCGTCTTGTCGCGCAGCCAGGCGTTAGCGCGAATGAGGTTATCGGCAGTCTTACCAATCCAATCGCTCCGTTCATAGAGCCGGTTCTTGATGCGACGGTGCAGTAGCTCCCATAGGGCAGGCACGCCAACCATGCCGGTCACGTGACCGTTCTTAATGGCCTTGGCCAGCGCGTCACTCGTGAGTTCCGGTAAGTAAGTGATCTGGGCGCCGCGGCTGAGCGGAGTCAGAAAGCCGGTGGAGAACTCAAACGTGTGGTGCAATGGCAGGACAGACAACACTCCATCGCTGGTCGACATGTCGAAGACCGATGAGAGCATTGAAACCATGCTGGTCAGGTTTCGATGAGAGAGCATGACGCCCTTCGGCTGTCCGGTGGTCCCCGAAGTAAAGATCAGCGAAGCGACCGTTTGCGCGGGCACTCGTTGTGGCAAAAGCGCCAGGCGCTGGTCTTCGGTTTCTTCGTCCGGTAAGGCGAAGACCTCGTCGTAAGTCCAAATCTCAGTACTGCCGAGTTGGGCCACCAGGTCATGCAAATCAGGATGATCGTTAGCAACCGACTCGCTGATGACAAGGGCTGCAGCATTGCCAGCCCGTGCGAAGTTAACGATCTCGCTGGTAGAACTTTCCGGATCCACCGGGATGCAGGTAGCTCCTGTCTTCAAGGTGCCGAAGTAGGTCATGCCCCACTCGGGCGCGTTGTGACTCACCAGCATGACGCGATCGCCATGCTTGATCCCTTTGCTGGCCAGGAATCCTGCGGCTCTCAAGGCAAGCTCACGTACATCGGCGTAGGTGTACTGCTCCTTGCGTCCGTCGCGCTCGATACGCATCGCCACTCGCGTCGCGTGTCGCTTGGTCGAAGTTTCGAACAGCTCCAGCAGGTCGCGATAGGTGTAAACGCGCTTTGGTTGGGCGCGCATCTCGTCTTCGAGAGTGGGGAATACCCACTTCGTCAAGCCTGGCAAATGAACATTGAGCCAGTAGTGATACCAATCAAACTTTTCCGGTGACCAGGTTAATAGAGATCTTTCGTCTTCGGAGATGCGGTTAAAGAGTGACCTGACGTTGTCAGAGCGAAAGACGTAGGCGTTCTCGACTGTAAACGGGTGAAACATTTCAAACGCTTCACGCGTCTCGCGGGTAAGTTCCTCTACTCGTTCGACATTCGTTTTCAGTTTGTCGATGACCTCGGCGGCCCGGCCCCCTCCCCAGCGTGGCCGCGCGCTTTCGAGGAACGACGCGGCTTTTTTCGCCGCCGCATTAAACATAGGAACGGATGTCTTTTCGTAAGTGTCGGTCGAGACAGGCCGAGGCTCCATCAATGAAGCGAGTCGATTGAGAGCTTTAACTCCCGTCGTCTTTTCCTGAAAGTGCCGGCGCTTATCGAGTCCCACTAAACCGATAATGCGCTCCATGTTATTGGGATTCGAGTCACCGGTGGCGGCCTGGTAGACCAACCTCGGCTCCTCTACGCAAGCCACAGCGGCGACGCCGAGCATTACTGACGCCACCTGGTCGACGGGTGTGATGTCGAGAATCAATTTTTCATTGGCGGGAATCTTTACCTGACCCTTGCGGATAAGAAAGATAATCGGCGCAGTGGTCGTGAAACCTTCGTTCCAGCCAGGAAAGGGATAGGACAATGCTGACTCCACGATGCTGGGACGAACAATCGTCCGCACCATGTCAGTCTCAGCCGCCACCAGCTGTTCGGCCAGTGCCTTGCAATAGGTGTAGATATTGGGCCAACCCCACCAGGCGGCCCGTTCGACGCCCAGGTCAGTGAGTCGGGTCCTGGTCCAGACCTTTCGCTCGCGGGCAACTGCCAGTCCTAACGCATCCGGATCGTCATCATCACGACCTTCTTCATTCAACCGCTTTCGCGCCAGCTCACGAAACCGCGAAACCATCATCGCGTCGCGCGCTTCGTCTCGCACTCGTTCGGCGAGTTTCTCGCAGTCAGCAATTTCCTGTTCAACTGAGAACTCAATGTCGCCCAGCTCATGTTTGCGCGGGAAGTAGCCGACGACTGGATCGCTTTCGAAAATAGCCCCCGAACGATTGCCCGCCACGAAACAAGTGGAGACGTGGACCAACGCGGGGCGTTTCATCCGTCGCGCAAAGGCAATGACGTTCTTGGTACCGACGACATTGGTGCGCAGGCTACTTTCGAGCGTGGGGTTGAAAGTAACTTTCCCGGCCGAGTTGATTAGCACATCAATATCGTCGGCAATTGCCTGGGCTTCTTCTTCGCTGTAGCCGAGATTGGTTTCGGCAATGTCCCCACCTTTGACGACGACTTTGTCGCGGATGAAACCTTCAAAGGCGCGTGCATAGCGATCCCGTAGGGGATCGAAGGGGGGCTCGGTAATGATGTTGTTCCAAAAACGGGTTTCTGACTCTTCCTGGGATCGGGCCCGCACAGTTACGTAGACCTTGCCTATGTTGGGAAAGCGATACAGCAACATGCTGAGCGTCACTTTTCCCAAAAAACCCGTGCTACCGATCAGGAATACTTTGCGATCGCGATAGATTTCGGTTGGTGATAAGTTCATTACTACTTTCCCCGCCTCACGTCCCTATTCCATGTCTGCAATGCCGATCATTGGCTGGTGCAGCATAGTGATCTCGGCGGAGTTACCCATGTAACTGCGCGCCATCGCAATCGCTTCGGTTAAGTTGTCAGCTCGTTCCCAACCAAGCATCGCCGGTACGTGCGAGTTCTCCGCGCCGGCGGCGATGACTCGGCCCACATGTTGCCGGCCATTCTCGCCCCAGTACCACATAAAGAAGGGATGGGCGCCGTGATAGGCGTTACCCCGTCGATACATCTCCACGTAGCTGGGATTGTTCGCGAACTCCTGTTCGTACTTCTCTCGCAGCACGAAGGCATCACGAGTTTCAGGCAACAGGCGATTGAAGAACTCGATGTAACTCGGATGAAACTGGTGGTCGAAGTCGTCGTAACAAGGGTGATGCACGATCATCACGCCACCCGTCTTGAGCAACGGCTTGTGCCGGTAAAAATTGAAGTGATAGCCCAAAGCCATCACCTGGACCAGCAGGGGATTAAGAATTGAGTAGACGTTGTAAGGGGAAATATCAGGAATACCGGTGATCAGGATGTCACACTGGCCGCGTACCGGAATGGCATATTGTTCAAAGCCCTTCGCCACGATCTTTTCATGCACCGGTTCAGTTTTGCCTGCATGACAGGCGATCAGTTCGTACTGTGACGGTCGCGAATGGAGCAGTTTGCGCCGGGCCGGACGCGGTAACTTACTCATCGTGTACCGCATTGCTTCAAACTTCATCCGATCAAAGGCCGTGAAGTCGTCCTCATTCTTGGTGAGGAAATCCATATCGGCCTTGTACATGCGATTGTTGATAGCCGTCTCAATATGAAAGACGTTGAGATGTTCGTCGACAATCTTTCCCAGGCGCACGCACTTGCGATTCAACTCAGAGCGGGCCGGATCCATGTAGCTATCAGAGTCGCGAATGGTTTGCGGATCGTGATGGGCGCGCAGTGACTGGTAATCACAAAGACCCACGGCGACGGACTTGTGCCCGCCATCCATGGGCACCAGATTTATGTTTACGTAGATCAGTAAATCGCTCTCCGCCGCCCGACGATTCAGCACCAGAGGTTCCTTGTGCTTCGTCTCCCCAATCTTGATCAGACCATCAGCCCACTCGGCGTCGTGGTTGTAATAACGATCGGGATAATACTCGTCGAAGATCCGTGACCCGACCATCCGCTTCATTTCCCACTCGGTCATCTTTCGATGCAGCGAGTTGGCAATGATGATGTGAACGTCGTCAACCCCATGCCCGGCGAGCATGTCGAGCACGATCTCCAGGATTGTCTGGCGAATATCAGGAGTGGCCATTGGTGGCAACGGCAGACTGATGTCGTCGACAGCGACCGTGACGCGCATTCCTGGTTCGAGTTGGGCAAACAGTGGATCGCAACCGTGCGGGTGATTCAGAGCGTAACGAATCGCTGCTTCCCGGTTTGGCAATCCCTTGATTGGTGGATTTGGATACAACACCCGTGTACCAATCGGCAGGTCTTCGAGGATGAAGTCTTCGCCCGAAGGAATAATCCGGGGAGCGCTGTCGCGATCGATATAGGTAACCGACTCGTGTGTTTTCCGTCTAAGCTGAAGAGCCATAACTGAATATTTAGTAAATGAGACCGAGAATTATGAATTCCTGAGGGTTACTTCAAATCTAAAATTGGCCAATCATGATGAAGTGCGGTTTGTCGCAACCGCATATCCGGATTAACCACGGCCGGATGGCCCACGACCGACAACATTGGCAGATCGCTCATGCTGTCGGTATAGGCGTATGAATCACTCAAGCTGATGCCTTCGCGCTCACTAAACGTGCGAATCCAGGAGGCCTTGGTGGCCGCCGCCATGATCGGAGGTAGCAGTCGCCCGGTCGCCATACCGTTAACGAATTCCAGCCGGTTCGTCACATAGTCAGTGATATTCAAATGCTCCATCAGTGGCTTAACAGAGAGATCCAGGGCGCCGGTGATGACCACTTGTCTCAGGCCCAAACTCCTGGATTTTTCAATTAATTCGTAGGTTCCGGGAAAGACTGCCGGTCGGATTACGTCCTCGAACAGCTCTTGCGAGAAGTAACGTAGCCGGTCCTCCGACTGGCCTTTGTAACGCTTGAAGTAAAGGTCGTTGAAGACTTTTCGGCTATACTGGTCGCTAACGGCGAAAAGCGGCAGACTAATAAAGGTAGCCGCGCTTTTGCTGAAGCTACTTAACAGTCCCTGCTGGCGCCTCGCGTAGAAGCCCAGCGTGTGCACGAGGTTCGTGCTCACCAAAGTACCCTCAAGATCGTAGAATGCTGCTCCAGCCAACCCCTGCCTCCCAGTTTTGCCCGAGCCGGGCGTGGCTCGGTTCGCGCTTCGACGTCCTCCAGCTGCTAACGGGCAGTCAATATACCGTATTCGCCAGGAATTTGCTTGACGAAAATAACACGTTGTGGGAACTGTATGTCATCACTAGACAATTCGAGGAGTTTTGATGCCAAATATCAGGAAAAACCAAGAAAAAGCCCAGTTTGTAATAGTTATGTCAGCGCTTGCTTGTGCTCTTTTAGGTATCACTGGTTGTCACACAAATGCGCCAACTGACATGGCGGCGGTAGATCGAGGGGACGAGAACGTCTCAAAGGCCAAAATCGCGGAAGCTGAGCCTCTTTATAGCGGCCGAGAGGATCTGGCGAAAGCCAGGGTGGCGGTCGCCGTGCTCAGGCAGGCACGAACAGCGGATTATGGGAACTATGAGGCCGCCTGGAAGTTAGCGCGAGCTGAGTATTACCTGGCCCAGCATACAGATAGCGAGGACGAACGGTCGGATCTCTTCCGTGAAGGGATTCAGTCGGGCAAGGCAGCCGTGCAGCTACAGCCTAATAAGCCTGATGGTCACTTTTGGCTGGGCGCGAATTACGGGGGTGACGCGGAACACAGTACGCTGGCCGGACTGGCGAACGTTGAAGACATCCGTCGCGAGATGGAGGAAGTTTTAAAACTGGACGAAGGTTATCAAAGCGGCAGCGCTTATCTTGGTTTGGGCCAACTCTACCTGAGGGCGCCCAGGGCTCTTGGGGGAGACAATGCCAAGGCTATTAGTTACCTGGAGAAAGGCCTAAAATTCGGCCCCGAGAATGCGGTGTTGCACGCTCGTTTGGCGGAGGCCTATGCGGCAGTCAATCGGGATGCTGATGCGCGGAAGCAAATTGAAATTGTTGCCAGTCTCGCTCCGGATCCCAAATTCGTGGCGGAGCACAAACAGGCACTCGCCGAGACAAGGAAGCTCCAGCAAAAGCTAGACGCGAAACTCTAATAGAGAATCCGGAGCGGTAGCGACGGGATGCTGCGGTCAACTAGTCATAACTCAGGAACTTCAACTAGTTGACCATAGCATCCCGTCGCTACCGCTCCGGGTTCTCTATTTCGATCCGAGGCGCTTGATTTCCTCGAGGGTACGTTTGTGTTGTTCGAGCTTTTGCCCTGCCTCGGCCAATTTTCCCTGGGCCGTTAGTCGTTGATAGTCGTCGAATTCCTGAATCGCTCGCTCCACTAACTGCTGCAGATTCGCCGCCGGAGTTGGACTGGCAGAAGGTTTTGCTGTTTCCGGCGCTGTTCCGGGCGTCGTCGCAGGAGGCTTGGTCTCGGTCGTGACTTTCGCCGCTTCGCCGAACAAGTTGGTCATAGCTTCCGAGAAACTTTGCCCGTAACCCAACTTCTCCTGGGTAGCGAGCACCACCAATCTCAGTTCCGGCATCGGACTCTGGACAGCCTGGAGGTAGACAGGCTCTACGTACAGCAGCCCACGGGCAACAGGAATCACTAACAGATGGCCGCGAATTACCCTCGATCCCTGTTGATTCCAAAGTGTGAAACGGCTCGACAGATCAGCGTTCTGATCGATCCGAGATTCGATCTGCAACGGCCCATCTATGAGACGTGATTTCGGAAAATTGTAAACCAGCAGCTTTCCGTAATTGTCGCCATCACAACGTCCTGCCAGCCAACCGATCATGTTGTTTCGGCTTGCCGGAGTAAACGGAAGAATGATGACAAATTCATTTTTTGTATTTTCCCCCGGCAACTGCATCATTACGTAATAGGGATCAATTGCTTGCTGCCCCTTCTTGCCCTGCTCATCTAACACAACCTGCTGCGCCACGCTCCACACATCCTCGCGTTGGAAGAACACTTTCGGATTTTGTGTGTGATACAGACCGTAGACCTCACCCTGGGCGCGAACAAGTGTCTCCGGATAGCGCACATGAGCACGAAGATCAGCGGGCATTTCACGAGCGTCACGAAAGAGGGCGGGGAAAGTTGCTCGATAGGCGTTGATGAGTGGGTCCTGATTATCGAATACGTAAAACTGGGCTGATCCGTGATACGCATCAATCACAACCTTAACGCTGTTGCGAATGTAGTTAATTGAATTGCCGGCCACGCTGTGATGGCTTGAATAAGGGAAGGTCGACGATTCCGTGAACGCATCAATCATCCAGAAGAGACGTCCTTCACTGTTGACTACGATGTAGGGGTCGTTGTCATAGATCAGAAAGGGTGCGAGCCCGTTGATCAGTTCGCTAATGTTGCGATGGATGAGGAGCCGGCTCTCAGAAGTGACATCGTCTGAGAACGGCAGCTTTGAAAGATCTCCCACCGCCGAGGCGAGTAACAATCGCCTTAAGCTGCCGCCAATCGGAATGCCACCGTTGCCGTCGTAAGTCGTATAGGTGTTTGAATCGCCCTGGGGAAAGTTAAACTCTTTTTGTTTTGTCTTGACATAAACATTTCGATTAGTCAGTTCTCCGAAATATATTTCAGGCCTGGTGACGTTGATATCTGAAACACTGGACTCTATGGGCATGTTTGACAAAACAAATTGTGGCAGACCTTCCTGGACAAACCCGTTGGCCGTGTTCATGGTCACGCCGAAGCCATGCGTATAGATCAACCGCTCATTGATCCAGTTACGCGACGAGGCCGGCAACTTGTCGTCGTCAATTTCTCGTGGCGCAACCATCATTTGCCGTGACTGTCCGGCAGTCGTATAGCGATCGACATCAACATCGGGAAAGTCGTAGTAAGTTCTGATGGCCTGGATTTGTTTGAGGGTGTCGCGAAGAGCTTGCCAATCCCAGAGGCGAATGTTGTCCAGGGTGGGCCGGTTGTTTTCCAACTCTAGTGCTTCGTTAGAACTCTCCGCGGCAAAGTCGCGCCGTTCGACGCTGTCCAGGGCGAAGCCTTTGCGGGTCCATTCAATGTTATAGGCGATGTACGGGGTCTCGCGGTCCAGCTCATTCGGCTTGACTACAAAGCTTTGGACGTAAGAGGGAATTAGAGTCACGCCCACAATGTAGATAGACACTGGGATTGCCAACGCCACCAGCAGAAACTTGACGCGACGGGCGGTAAAGGCATTGATCAGGGAGATCGCCGCCGCAATCAGCAAGCCAATCGCGACCCACAAAAGAGCCGGTAACGAATAGTGCGCTTCAGTGTAGGTAACTCCAGAAAACGTTTGGTGATCGTCCCAAAGAAAAGGGAAGCGGCTGAGATACGTACGCCAGCTCAGTACCGCAAGAAATAACGCCAGGGCGCAACAGACAGCGCGAAATGCAGCTCCGGAGGACCAACGAACAGTCGGTTTGAGCACTCTCTGCGGCAGGCTGAGCAATGAGTAGGCGAGGGCAGCAACCAGGATGATGAACGCTACACCTAAGAGCCAGTTGCTCAAGGCGTCGTAGAACGGAAGCGAGAAGAGGTAGAACCCGATTGGTTTGCCAAAGATCGGGTCGTGATTGGCGGTAGCTGGTTGATGAAGATAGAGCGCAAACACTTGCCAATCGTCCTTCAATGTCAGGCCATAAACCAGACCGACGACCAGGGCCACGAGCCAACCAATAGGACGAGCGAAGCGGGCGGGTGAAAACTCAAAGGGCTGGTTGTTAAGAATGACGGTGCGCTTTTCGAAGGCGTAGGAACCAAAGAGTCGCTGGAAGAGCCAGAAAGTCGCAGCGAGCAATAAGGTAGTAAGAATGCCGAAGCCGAAGAATAAGCCAAGTTTCAGTTTGAAAATGTACCAGTAGACCGATGAGTACCCGAGGGAGCCGAACCAGAGAGCGGAAAGGTAAATTGCCAGTAAGCGCGAGAATGAAAGAAAGCCCACGACGACCAAGACGATCAACACGATTCGCCAACGTCTAGTTTTTCGTGGCCCGACGTCGATTACGTCACCCTCGGAGCGAATTCCATCACTCATGTGAGCTAGCATACGCCGAAAACCATAGTGCGCTCAACGAATAAACACCTGAGCGTTTCTGAATGTCGGGGGGCTGTGTATAATGGTCGGGCAATAATTTGTTAAGTTTTCTGCCAACCCTTCCGGATTAATCGAACCCGTTCAGCCTTGTCTTCGTCAAAAGAAATGGAGTTGAGAAGAGACAACTGATGCTCACGCCAGGTACAGTTTTGCAGGGTCGCTATCGGGTGGTGCGTCAACTCGGCCAGGGCGGGATGGGCACGGTTTACGAAGCACTCGATGAACGCCTGGACACGACCGTCGCTTTGAAGGAAACATTCTTTGCTGATGAGCGGCTCCGCAAACAATTCGAACGCGAAGCCAGGCTCCTCGCCCGCCTGCATCATCCAGCGTTGCCCCGCGTCAGCGACCATTTCTCCGAAGGCGACGGACAATTTCTCGTAATGCAGTACATCGCCGGTGACGACCTGGCGGAGATGATGACTCAGAAACGAGGTCCTTTTCCGGCGGATCAAGTGCTAACCTGGGCCGATCAACTTCTTGACGCGCTCGACTATCTCCACACCCAGGATCCGCAGATCGTCCATCGCGATATTAAACCGCAAAACCTCAAGCTAACTTCCCGCGGACAAGTCATATTGCTGGATTTTGGCCTGGCCAAAGGACAGGCTGGTGAAATCTCACGGGTTACCACCAGCGCCAGCATTTTTGGTTACACGCCAAATTACGCACCGCTGGAACAGATACAGGGACTGGGGACCGACTCACGCAGCGATCTCTACTCCTTAGCCGCCACCATTTATCACCTTTTGACAGCTGTGAAACCGCCTGACGCCTTAACCCGGGCTGCCGCCCTGGTCAATGCGCAACCCGACCCCTTGCAGCCGGCCAGCCAACACAATCCCGCGGTAGCTAACGAGATCGATAACGTCCTGCAGAAGGCCATGGCCCAAAATCGGGAGCAACGCTTCTCAAGTGCTGCGGAAATGCGCAAGGCGTTGAAGGGAACAGACCAGGCGACGACGGTGAGTAACCGCGCGGAGGCGCAGACGGTACTATTTCCGCCTGTTGGTCGAACCGTGGCTGCTGCCTCAACCGTCGCGGCTCCGGGACAGCCAACCGTAACGACGGGCGACACGACCGTTGTGCGCCGGGACGTAGCGTCACAGAAGAGGCGAGTGTTGCCGTGGGCTATCGGTGTGATTGGCGTTGCGGCGCTGGCCTTGTGCGCGATGCTGTATTTTGCGATGCAGAAATCCAGGCCGCCGGTGGTCCAAGTGGCGTTGTCGCCTTCTCCTTCACCGGCGCCGTCGCCGGAAAGTGCTCCAGCGACCGCAGTTCCTGAAAATACCAATACCCAGGTAGCGGCCAAACCAAACCCGACCTCTGCAAACAAACAAGCATCAGCGGTGCAGCCTGCGTCGAAGAAGACTGAAAGAGCGGCGACGACAATTGAGAGGCGAACGACTCCACCTCCGGCGCAAACAGCGCCACGTACTGGAGACGGACATTCCGACCGCAATACTGCGGAAACGGACCTACCTGATGTACCTGATGTAGAAGATGTACCAAATCGGAGGCGTCAGCCGCCCAGAACCAAGGTGTTACCCGGAGGAGCGGTCATCAGGAACTTTCCTGATGGTTCGCGGCTAATCATCTCGCCTGACGGCAAGCGGGTGTTTCAGGACAAGAATGGCAGAACTCAAATCCTGTATCCCGGAGAAAAACCCATCCGGCCAAACCCGAAACCGCCCCAACCTTAGCTCGTTCATTCTCAGTTTGAATTCAGTTCACCTGCGTTGCAATCATCCACATCGTATTCGAGGAGAGTAAAAACAAGATGAGTCCACAAAGAAGTATTCGTGTTCTGCTAGCCGCGTTTGCAGCGTGCGTGGTGCTGGCCCTGATTCCATCCGGGCGATTAGCGGTGCGAGCGGAAGGTGAGCGACGAGTGCCGTCCAATATCCGGGTGGCTCCGCCAGCGCCGGTGTTTGATGAGAAAGAACGATTGGCGGAGTTGGCCCAACGCCGAGCGCGTGTCGCTCAGTCAATTGGACCAAAGTCGCTGCTGATTCTTTTCAGCACTGAGCCGAGAGTCTATACAAACGACGTTGATTACCAATATCGTCAGGAGAACAATCTCTATTACCTCACGAATCTCAAGCAGAATCGCGCCACTCTTGTTTTGTTGCCAGGTAATACACAGACGCCTGAAATCTTGTTTATTCCAAAGCGCGATCCCGCGGCGGAAACCTGGACCGGGCACATGTACAGTCCTGAAGAGGCCAATGAGATTTCCGGGATCAGTGAAATATGGCGCGACAGTGAGTTTGAACCGCTGATGAAGGCGCTCAGAAATCGTCAACCGTACCGGCCAAAGGATGAGAATATCTTCAAGTCGAACCTGCCAGCTGGGACAGTGATGGCCAACGGTAATGGCTTTGAACCACTGCTGGAATCAGTCGGCAAGAACGAAGCAGGCCTGTACATGCTGATGCCGCGCGACCCCGAGAGTCGCGAGTACAAGCTTGAACAACGATTTGCCGCGGAATGGACCCGCACTGCCTCAGGGTATAGTTTGAAAAACGCCTGGCCGATCTTTGTGGAAATGCGTTTGCGGAAATCACCGATGGAGCTCCGGCTGATGCAACACGCTATTGACATCAGCACTGAGGCGCATCAGCGTGCCTGGGCTTCTGCCGGCAATGCCAAGTGGGAGTATGAAGTTGATGCCGAAATGGCCTACACCTTCAAGCTGCGCAACGCCGACAATTGGGCTTATCCGGACATCGTTGGTTGTGGTCCAAACGCAACCACGCTGCACTACGAGGAATCGCAGGGTCCGGTGAAGCCAGGTGAACTGCTCCTAATGGATGTGGGAGCGGAGTACGGTCACTATACCGCCGACATCACGCGCACATTTCCGGTGAATGGGAAATTTTCACCCGCACAAGCCGCCGTTTATCAGATTGTTTACGACGCGCAGGAAGCAGTGGCCAAGGCTTCTCGTCCCGGGGCGAATTTGTCCGAGGTAAATCGGGCGGGCACGGAAGTGATTAAGGATGGTCTACTCAAACTTGGTTTGATCACCGATCGCAATTCCAATCAGTACCGCGTCTGGTTTATGCACGGAACGTCTCATTGGCTGGGCATGAACGTGCACGACGTAGGTGGCGGCGCGAAGTTTGAACCGGGAGTGGTGTTTACCAATGAGCCAGGCATCTACGTGCGGCCGGATGCATTAAATTATCTGCCGTATGGCTGGAAGCAGGAAGACTGGGACAAATTTAAAGCAGCAGTCGCTCCTGCGTTTGAGAAGTACAAGGGCATTGGCGTGCGCATTGAAGATGATATGGTGATTACTGCGGATGGAGTCCGTTGGATGTCGGAAGCGCTGCCACGCAAGATGTCAGATATTGAGGACTTCATCGCCAAGGCGCGCCGCCAATCGGAGTAAGTTCAACTCTCTGCTCCGCGGTTAACGGCTTTTTAGGAACACTCAACCGCGGAGACTCAGAGGTGCAGAGAGTTGAGACTGCAAACTACGGTGCGACATTTTTAGCTTCGTCTTCGAGTGCGGCGAAGAATTGAGTGGCCATCATCTTTGCTGAGGCCTCGATCATTCTTTGACCCACGCCTGCGATTGTCCCACCCACCTGTATTTCACCAACATACTTGACGACGGTTGTTTGGTCTTGCGCTTCGAGGTCGAGGTCGCCGGAGCCCTTCAAGAATCCTGGTTGACCCTTGCCCTCGACTACCATGCGAAAGTGATCGGGCTGTCTAACATCTTCCACGCGAACGGAGCCGGTGAAGACACCTTTAATTGAACCCACGCTGGCTTTGATGGTGGCTGAGTAAGTGTTAGCGGCAGTTTGTTCGAGGCGCTCGCAACCGGGAATGCAGCGAGCAAGAATCTGAGGGTCGATGAGTGATTGGAAGACCCGTTCCCTCGTGGCTTGTAGAGTTTGCGTGCCTGAGAGTTTCATGGAGCGTTAGGTCTTAGGTCTCAGGTCTTTGACCTTAGGCTCATTGGCTGGGGCTCTCAGACGTTAAGGATCTCAGATTTGAAGATCTCAGATCTCATGCTTTACTGGAATTGAGATCTGAGATCCTTCGATCTGATATCTAGCGTCAAAGACGCAAGACCAAAGACCACGACCTCCAAAATCAAAGCACAAAGCACAAAGCACAAAGCACAAAGCTCAAAGCTCAAAGCTCAAAGTCTTACCTGACTCTCGCGGCCGCGGCCTTTATCGCTCGCTTCGTGTGCACCTGCGCCAGGTGACAGCGATACTCTCCTGACGCGAAGAGATCTGAAGTTGGATCCACGCCGTCGCAGACATGCGCAGCGGCTTTGGCAATCGACTCGTCATCTAACCTGGTGGCGATCAGCGCAGCCTGGACCGCTTCGGCTCGATAAGCTTTGCTTCCAACCCCCGTAACTCCCAGGCTGGCCGAGTCGCAGGTTCCATCAGCTGCCAGGATGAGGTTTACTGCGATGCCCACCACGGCAAAACCAGAAGCGGGGTGCGGCACTTTCTGATATGCCTGTCCGAATCGGCCCTGTGGTTTAGCAATGCGGATTTCACGCAGGATCTCTCCCGGCTCGAGAGCGGTAGTGAGCAGGTTGACAAAAAACTCATCCGCTTTGAGAACGCGCTCTCCTTTGCTGCCGACGGCGACCAATTCAGCGCCCAGGGCTATCGCGGCTGCGGGCCAATCCCCGGCCGGGTCCGAGTGGGCCAGGCTCCCACCGATCGTTCCCTTGTTGCGCACTTGCACGTCACCAATACTGGCTGCGCACTCCGGCAGGAGCGGGCAGATACTTTTCAGTAAATCCGACGACTCGATCTGATAATGCGTCGTGGTGGCGCCGATCAAAATCTTGCCACCTTCTTCGCGGATGTACGAGAGACTCTTGATACGCCCGATATCGATCAAGGCTTGCGGTTGGGCCAGGCGCAGCTTCATTGCTGGTATCAGACTGTGACCACCGGCAAGTATCTTGGCGCCGTCCGTATCTTGAGCCAGCAGCGAGACAGCTTCCTCGAGAGTCGTTGGGGTATGGTAATCAAATGGTGCAGGAATCATTTTTAGCTCCTTAGCACAAATGCGTTCTAGTGTCCGCGGATGATTTTCCAAACGTCTTCTGGCTTCACCGGCATATCCATGTGTTTGACACCGAAAGGCGCCAGGGCGTCGACGACCGCGCCGACGATCGCAGGCGTGGCGCCGATCGTACCTGCCTCACCTACTCCTTTGACGCCGAGCGGATTCACGGGCGACGGAGTCTCGGTTCGCTCGAGTTCGAGTTCGGGAATGTGTGACGCCCGAGGCACGGCGTAATCCATCAGCGTTCCGCTGATCAACTGGCCCTGTTCGTCGTAGACCACTTCTTCAAAGAGAGCCTGACCAATCGATTGAACGATGCCGCCATGGACCTGTCCGTCGACGAGCAGCGGATTGATCACTTTGCCGCAATCGTCAACGGCCACGTAACGCAGGAATTTGATATCGCCGGTCTCGCGATCAACTTCGACGACGGCGATATGAGTGCCGAACGGGAAGGTGAAATTCTTAGGTTCGAAAAAGTAGGTTGCCGAAAGACCTGGCTCCGTGTCCGGCGGCAGCTCTTTCGCGAGGTGCGCAGCGAGCGCAATCTCTTGAATGGTGAGACTGTCCCGTCCGTTCGTTTGCGGTTCTGGCAAAGCGGCTGCCGGCGCCTCTCCGACTGGCACGACCGGTTCAGACGTACCCGCACCAGCAGCTGCGGCCGCGGCCACGGAGTAGCGACCGCCTTCAAACGCCACTCGCGAAGCATCAGCCTTGAGCATGTGTGCCGCTATCTTGTTAGCCTTCTCTTTTAGTTTTTGCAGGGCGACGAGGACTGCGGTGCCGCCGACCGCGGTTGCGCGGCTACCAAACGTGCCGATGCCGTACTGAACGACACCGGTGTCGCCATGGATTACGGTCACGTCGCTGATGTCGACCCCGAGTTCATCCGCGGCGATTTGGGCAAACGAAGTTTCCTGCCCCTGGCCATGCGGCGAAGCTCCGGTCAGAACTGTGACTTTGCCAGTTGGCTCAATGCGCACCGTGGCACTTTCCCAACCACCGGCGGGCATTGCTTGCGATGGACCAAGCGCGCATATTTCGACGTAGGTCGAAACGCCAATGCCGATCAATCTGCCTTCTTCCCGAGCTTTCTTTTGTTCGGCCCGGAGCTGGGAGTAACCGATCATCTGTTGCGCTTTGTCGAGGGCGGCAGCGTAGTCGCCACTGTCGTAGTCAAGGCCAGTGGCCGTGTGGAAGGGGAACTCGTTGGCAGCAGGAAAATTTTTCCGCCGTACCTCGGTGGGATCTTTACCTAACTCGACAGCAATCAAATCGAGGGCGCGCTCGACGATGTAAGTGGCTTCCGGTCGTCCTGCTCCACGGTAGGCATCAGTGGCCATCTTGTTCGTGAAGCACGCGGTGATGTTCATCTGGATCGCAGGAATCTTATAAGCGCCGGAAAGCATCAGTCCGGTCAACGTCGGAATTGCCGGCGTTAGTAACTGGTGATAGGCGCCAAGGTCCGCAAAAACGCTGTAGCGAAGACCGGTTATGGTCCCATCGTTCTTACAACCAATTTCGATATCGCCAACCTGGCCGCGTCCATGGATTGTTGCCTGCAGGTTCTCCCTTCTTGTTTCCATCCACTTCACTGGCTTACCTAGTTGGATGGAGATCCAGCCAAGCAAAGCTTCTTCTGCATATACGTTCAACTTTGAACCAAAACCACCACCCACTTCTGGAGTGATCACCCGGAGTTTGTTTTCTGGTATCCCGATCATCAACGCGAGTTGTGTCCGCAACAGGTGGGGAATCTGAGTTGAAGACCAAACCGTCAGCTCTTCTTCGCCAGGAAAATAGCGCGCCAGGACGCCACGCGGCTCCATAGCGATGGGAGCCAACCGCCGGTGCAGTACCCTCTGTTTGATAATCCGATCAGCAGACTTGAGGGCGGCGTCAATATCACCTTCGCCCGAAGTGAGTTTGTAAGCGATGTTGTCGGGAAAGTTGTCATGAATAACTGTGCCGCCCTTGGCTGCGGCTTCGACATCAACAACGGAGGGCAACTCTTCATAATCAACACTGACCAGATCAACTGCATCAGCGGCCTCGTAGCGGCTCTTAGCCACCACTGCGGCAACCGGGTGGCCCACAAAGTAGACCTTGTCCTTTGCCAACACTCGGTGATCCGGCACTTTCAGATCCGGCAAGGCTCCGGCACAGGGAACTGGTCCAATTTTGTCAGCCACGTCCTTTCCCGTGTAGACAGCGACGACGCCCGGAGCAGCAAGAGCGGCCGAGACGTCGACGTTTGTTATTCGGGCGTGAGGATAGACAGAGCGAACAAAAGCAACGTAGAGGGTGTCCGGCAGTTTTATATCATCAACATAATGAGCCAGCCCTTTTATGAGCCGAGGATCTTCAGTTCGTTTCACTCGCTGGCCTACATACTTTGGCATGGGAGCCTCCGAAGGGTTGAGTCTGTTCTAAATGCTCTCTGAACTTTACTTTGTGCTTGGTACTTTGTTCTTTGTCCTTATTCCTTAGTTGCTATTGATCCACCTTGGAAAGGCTAAGTACAAAGCACCAAAATCAGTTTCTACGATCCGGCTGCCTTCTTCTGGGCCGCATATTCTACAGCCTCGACGATGTGTTGGTAGCCTGTGCAACGACAGAGATTGCCTTCCAACCCATGCCTGATCTCAGCTCGCGATGGATTGCCGTTGCGGTCGAGAAGTTGAGCGGCGGTGACAATCATTCCAGGAGTGCAATAACCACACTGCAAGCCGTGTTTTTCCCAGAATCCCTCCTGGACCGGGTGCAGTTGGCCGTTGGTTGCAAGTCCCTCGATCGTCTGGACTGTGGCGCCATCAGCCTGGACCGCAAACATGGTG
>Ga0126377_10000403_pt1 | contig 25958 bp, 46 predicted proteins | sample PanSoiMetPlot_22_FD_92647 | JGI IMG/M metagenome (GOLD analysis project Ga0126377, IMG submission 92647) | Tropical forest soil microbial communities from Panama - MetaG Plot_22 | ecosystem: Environmental > Terrestrial > Soil > Tropical forest > Bulk soil | place: Panama | collected 2016-02-17 | reverse complement strand
GGGATGCCAAGTTCACCTGGCAGACGGCGAGCTCCCGGACGGCAAGCTTATCGTTTCAGTGTCACGCCACTATACAGCAGTGATCGACCAGGTAATTTATGATACCCACGATCCACAGCGCCGGACAGCTTGGTACGACAACGGTGATGGCATAGCTACCAGATTCACCGAACGGTGCGTCTATGGCTATTGGCGATTGGTTAGCTAAAAAGAAAAGGCCGGGCTGACACCCCGGCCAATTCAATACAAAAACACAACAGGAGAAAATTATACCATGCCAGAACGACAAACAACACCCATCGAGCGCATCCACGATGCCCTGATCGACAAAGGCTATCGCCGATTCAACGTTGCCCAGGTCCAGGGAGATCACGATACCCGCCAGTTCTCACTCTATGAGAAGAACGGCCAGTGCATCCTTATGCAGGAGAGTAGGAGTGGAGGCTGCGAGGTCTTTGCCCCGATCTGCGATAGTAACCACATCGGGAAGACCATCGAAGCCATCCCTTGACAACCCAATACAACTTAGGTTAATCTATATCAGAGCTCGACACCAGGGCTCTGATACTTACAAAATAAAAAAGAGGATTTTACGAATGAAAGGAAAGAAGATCGACACCTGGTACCCATCCCATGAAGGGATCGTGGCCACGGTCGTAGTTAAATTCGACGGGATGCAGTTCGAAGCCAGCTGCGAAGAATGGAAATTTACCGAACGCGATAGCGATATCGGCAAGCTGCGGCAAAAGGTCGAAGAGAGATTGGCTGAAAAGGCCAGCATCGAATGGAAGGCCATGCTCTACGTTGTTGTGGCCGGACAAGATCGAGGCGTAACCAATGGCGAGTACCGGGACCTTAAGATCAAGGTCGAGCCAATGGAGATCGGCCAGAAAGCCAACGGGGTTTTCGTTAAGCGCGTGCCCCACGGAGATGAAGAGGGAATGGTCCCGCCTATCGGCGATATCAGCTGGTTCGGCGGTCATCAAATTGCCCAGGCCGATGCCAGCCGGATGCACAGCAAGAACGGTTCAGCCGCCTTTATCCTGGATAGCCAGGAACATCGAGACGCCCTGGATGCCATCATTACCCAGCTCGCTAATATCAGATCACAGCTGGAAGGAATTCTGAGCCAGGACAATATCGTTGAAAACCTACAGCGGTTAACAAAATCCCTGGCCAGCGGGGAAACCTTGCAGCTTAACGCGAAATCGGAGGAAGCATAAAATGCAAATGACTGAATTTACACCACAGACGCGCGGACGTATCCGCCGCTTCTTTAACCTGAACCCGGATCAGGATACCGCTTTCCCCTGCGGCCATGACGATATCTGCGGCTATATTTCCACCCATGACGAGGCCACACTGCGCGAGCGGACATTGGCAGAACCCGAAGCACGTTGCCCAGGTTGCGGATCACACATCGATGAATCTCGATACGTGAAAAGGGAGGTGGCCAATGCCTAAAAGCGTTTACGAATTCGAGGAAGACGATAAGATCACCATTGATGATGGCAACGGCGGTCGCGAAACGGTCACCATCACTGATATCGACGACAGCGGAGTACGCTTCTACGACCAGGACGGCGATGCCTGGAAAGTAACATTCGCCGAATTGGAACGGCGGCACGCGGAGCTCGCTTGACATACCCCAACAACTTAGGTTAATCTAGCATCACCGTCGAAACAAAGGCGGTGATTTTTACATTCAAACAAAAGAGGAAATTTTATGGCAGACATCGTGAAAGATAATCCCCGACTGGCCGCTCAGGCCAAAAGGGTTTTAGCAAATTGTGACTGGTATGACGAGAACGGCAAATGGCGAAATGACGGCATCCCGTCCGAGGATTTAGTGATCGCTACCATGCTGCATTTTTTGGTGGACGCGACAGCCGATACACCAAGCCCCGATCAGCTTGGCCGCCACCTTTGGCAGCATATCGAGCGAGCGATGAAAACGCTGGGCAAGGTCCCGCCCGAACATCACATGAGCTATATCGAAGAGCAGCTTACCGGGGAAGAGTACAACAAAATTTATACGTTTCTTTCCTGGCTCTATCGCAATGATCTCACCATCGGCCACGGCAACTACGAACAGCGTTATGCTGAGTTCCGGGAGGCAACACGATGATGACTCAAACCGAATACGAAAACCGAAAGCTGGAAGACGGCGAGCTTCCAACCAAAGCACCGATAGGTAGCGTTATCATCGAAAAATTTCACGTATGGACCCATCATGAACGAATCAACGGCAAGCTGGAAGAGATACGCCTTTACAACCTTTGCCTTTGGGGAGAATACGGCTGGAGCTATCGCACTAAACCAGGATCAAATGTTCTCTACACGATGGACGATCACGGCAACTGCAAAAGCCCGTCATGCTTCCGGGAGCCTGAGTTGACACCCCGACCAGCTTAGCATAGTCTATATACATGGCCGCTGAACGCGGCCCGATATTTACAAAACAAAAGAGGAAATTATGGAAACATCAACCTGTAAAACTTGCACCGGAGCAATTGCACGCGTGCATTCTTCCGATCCCTGGAAACATCATGCGCTTGTCGGAGCTGGCCATAAGGCAGAGCCCAGCGGCAATCCGGTAACCCTTCACGTCGAAGCCGTTTGCAAAGAAGCCGGGCTTGGAACTATGGCTGAGATCATCGGTATCGTTCGCGACCGGGAGCAGATCGAAGACGACGAGCTCTTAAGTATCACCGCCGAAACCATCACCCGCTGGTATGAGAGTTTTATCGCACCCGGTATTGATCAGATCGAGAACGAAATATTAGATGAAGAAATCGAAGAGGTGGCCGGAGTCACCAAAGCAAGGTGCGCCGAATGCGGAAAGGCCGGGAAAGAGCCCGTGCTATTCAATGCCAGAACCGGGGATCAGATCGAGTGGGATGCGCCGGGCGGACATGTTATCGCGAACGTGATCGACAGTTACCCCAGCCATCTTTATCTCGGTACCAAGGACGGCGCTAAATTCATGCTCACTTACGCCGAGCTCAAACGTAAGAACGCGACATTCGTTAAGGACGGTGCGAAATGACGATTCAAAGAGTTTTTAGACGAATATCGAATGAAACACTGGATGAACTTTGTTTAGTATTATCCGGGCGTGATGTGCAGTTTCATGCCCATTTTGAATGGTCCAGACGCAGAGCCCTAGGCTTTGGTAGCCTGCCGCCGCTTGGTAGCTCTAAGGGCTGGAAAAGCTATCCCACAGATTTTTACTTACAGGAGAACTATGCCCAAGAACACACTAACCCCGGAAGAGATCATAAAGGCGCACTACCAGGAGATCGGACGGAAAGGAGGCCAAACCAAAACACCAAAGAAAGCCAGAGCCAGCCGGAAGAACGGCGCCTGGAATAAATACAAAACACCAAAACAACGCCGCGAAGCACGAGCCGCTACCCAGCTCCGCTACCAGCAAAAGAAAGCCGCCGAACGTAAAGCCCTCAAAGACGCCGCCGAACCCAAGGCCCCGACCAAAGCCGAATTGCGTAGCCAGAAACGAGCTCGCGAAGTGGCTGAGGCCGAGAAACTGCTGGGAATCAAATAAGAGAGTTGACAGGGCAATAGTGCTTAGGGCAGTCTATACACATGCCGCAAGACGGCGATTTTTACAAAACAAAAGAGAGGTTAGAAAACATGTCAGCTTTCGTGATGGATGATGAATTTTTTGATCGGTTAGCGTTCGAGCTCGCTAATCGTTGCTATAGCCGAGATCATAGGTTGTATTACAAAACAATGGAGTTCCTTGGATTCGTCGTCGGTTATGGCAACACCTACACATACGACGAGATCGAAGCCAAGGCAGTCGTCAAGGCCCAGGAATTGTTCAATGCCAATGTCCAGGCCGTGAACGAACGCTATAGACACAGCAATGAGCTCGCCGGGATCGTAACCCAGCACAGTACGCCCCTTCGCTACCGGTGGACGGATATCGAGTTTCATAAAAAGCTGAGCTGCCTCCATTACCAAATGGCGGAAGGCACAGTGATCGGCAGCGAGATATACAACCAGCTGGAGAAGTATGCGAGCGGTGTAGCTGTAACGTTGCTTATGGACACGCCCGAATGGAAACAGGCCGAATGGGGTTTTACATCGCAGGAGGTGAACGGATCATGCGCGTAGCCTATAAGTTCAAAGGTATGGCTGAACGGAAATCGGTCATTATGGAAGGCCCGGTGGATAAGCTAAAGCGACATCCGCTAGATAGTAAGAACGGCGGCGCTTGGTACGGGATCAACGGCCACAGCTGGACAACTAAAGACACCTTGCGCGTTGTCGATCCTGAAACCGAGAAAAACCTTAATGCCGTGGATGCAGAGATACAGGATTTGCAGGAACAGATCAACGCCCTGCAACTCGCAAAGCGTAAGATGCTGGAGAAACGCTTCCCGAAATTCAAACCACTCAAAGGAGAGCTCAGAGATTAATGGACTTTCTCAGCTACATCGCCCCCGGTTACATCGTTATCGTTGTCGGTATCGCCCTTGTCTGTTGGCTTATCCCCGATCCCCCGGACGAGCCGCCAACAAAAAGATAAAGTGAAAGCCCGGAGTGATCCGGGCTTATTTTTTAGCGGAGTTAGGCCCGTGACGGATGCGAGGCTGGGAAGGGATTTTCGGGGTTTGGAGCGGGTTGCCGCCCGGAACTTGACAAAGCGGAGCGGCTTGGGTTAATCTATGGGTACGTTGCAAAACGCTGATTTTACAAAGACAAGAGAGGAATTTGCGAGATGAACCCATACAGGAGAAGGATTGAAGAGCCGGAAGAAGAGATCGAATGTTTTGACTATTGGCGATGTCATACGGCGATGCCTGCGAGCGAGATGACGATGTATCCGGTGGACGGCCCGGACTATGCGAACGAAGCAGTTTGCCCGGCGTGCCTGAGAAGATACCGCCAGCTGGACGGTTTAGCGCTGGAGGTCGCTTGCGCGGCATGACACAACTGAGAATTGACAAGATCAAGATCGAATGGAGGCCGGAAGAATACGCCGATCTATCCCACTTGGAGCATGATGGAGAGACACCGGGCGATCCGCGCGAGTGGGCGCATGTAACGGACGCGCAGGTGCGCAAATCCTATCGGCACCATCACCCGCAGGTACGTTTTGCGCTCTATCCGGGGCGCAAGGCGGCAACCGTAGAGCTGGACGAGATAGCTTACAAGCAGGATGCCGACAGGCTGGAGAGTTATGGCTCTAGCTGGTGCATGGAGAGTTGTAGAGCTGTAGCGGTAGTCAGCTATCCGACCTCTAACCGTGGAGATAGACGTTTAGAACGTTTCACATCGGGCGGGCTGTACGGGATCGAATCGGACTCGGACGATAGCTACAGGCGTAGCGTTGAATCGGAAGAGCTTGACCAGTTACGCGACCACCTGGAGCAGTTTGGCGTAGAGCTGGACAACTTCGACCAATTAGCGCAGGAGGCGCAGCACTAAATGGAACAGATATTAAAAAACACAGCCAAGTTCCCACGTTGACAAGGCGTAGCAACTTAGGGTAATCTATATGTACGGTCGATTGAGACCGAGATTAATACATTGGAGCAAAGCAAATGAAACGAGAATATACCATCTCTTACGACTACATAGAACACCGCATCCGCACCGTTATTGCGGAATCGGACGCAGAGGCTAAAGAAAAAGCAATGTACCAGATAGAAGGCTACGGTGGTGACGATTATAACGCCTACGTGCTGGACGGGCACACCGTACACATCACCAGCCTGTCCTACGAGAAGAACCCGCGTATCACTGTAGCTGGAATGATATTCGCAGTGGAACGCCGCTATATCGTACCGGGCCAACCGACCGTGCAATCCTACGAGCTGGACCTTATCAGCCCGGAGAGCATTCTAGCTATAAACAACCTGATGGAAGACCCCGACAACGAGCCAAGCCATTTCAGGATTGATATCGATGTGGTCGACCCCGGCAACTCAAGACTTTATCAATCGGACACGTCAGGCTACCTCGTATCAGACGATGTGACCGAAGCATTCGACGCCGACCGATATCAGCAATTCTCCATGGCGCTTGCCAAGGTGCATGACCTTGTGTACGACGACCCGACCGCCGTCAAAGCGCTAAGGCTGTACGACAAGGACCCCGAAGCATACTGGAGAGAATACGAAGGCTAGACCTAAGACCGAGCCCGTCTAACCCACGGGCTCACACACAAAACTATGCCAACGATTGAACTAGACCAACTATTCCTAATGGTTACTGACAGCGCCTGGGATATCGACTACCGAGTCTATGCCAAGACCCCGCTCAAAGCAGCCCAGCGCCTTGCCGACTACACGGGCAAACCGCTCGACGAGATCAAAAAACTCTATCGCCCGATCCGTCTGGCTGATGTAGTCACCCTGAATTAACGCTCCGGCCTGAGCGGTAAGGCAACTTGACAAAGCTGAGCCGCTTAGGTTAATATAGATACATGGTCGATTGACCATGATAATACAAAACAAAAAGGAGCTTAAGCAAAGCACATGACATTTCCAAAGGTTTCAATTTTCAGCAAGAACGCCGAAGGCACACGCACCATCGACGAAGCACTTAGCCAGACCGATATGAACTGGACTGTTGAAAAGCAGCAGGCATACCACAACGGCCACGAAGTGCCCGGACAGTTCGCCATCGTCCGCAGCGATACAGGCAGACCGATAGGCGATTATGTCGGCAACAAGTACAAGCCAGTGCAGAACCACACCATTCTAGCCACACCGCAAGACATGATAGACGCCGACCCGACAGGCAACACGCAGTTCTCAACAATCGGCGTTTATGACGGCGGGAGCAAATTCTTCGCATCCGTCAATCTTGGTCGACCGTCAGAGATCACGCCCGGCGATGTGCTCGAATGGTATTACGTGGTCAGCACCTCGCATGACGGCAGCGAAGGCATCCGGCAGCTAGTGACCAGCGTACGCCCCGTTTGCGACAACACCCGACAAATGGGAATTCGCGAAGCGAAAGGAGAAGGATGCTATTACAACATCCGGCACACCGAGTCCGCAGAGGAACGGTTAGCCCAGAGCCGCGAAGTGTTCGCCCAGACGCTTTATACCCGCGACGAAATGGTAGCCACCCTTAAAGACCTCGCGACCGTGCAGCTCACCCGCGAAATGCGGCACGCCATTGAAGACGCTTTGTTCCCGATGAAGACCGCCGAAGAACTCGCGAACGCCAAGCGTAAAGATAACGGAATGCAGCAGCGGCGCGACCTGTTCGAGCAGCTGTTTGAATACAATGACGGCGATGCGTTCCCGCTCATTCGCGGCACCGCGTACAACGCAGTGCAAGCCGTCGACGAGCTCACCGACCACTACGAGAAGGTAGTTCGCACCGCAGGACGCACCGGGCAGGCAGAGTACGAGATACGCCAAGAGAAGGCTATATTCGGCACAGGCAGCACGTTTAAGGAAAGAGCCCTAGCAGTTATCCTTGAGGCTACAGCGTACGCACCCCGGCGAGCCATGCCCGTCCAATTCGCAATGGGTGCAGCCGCACCACAGTTCACAGACAACGCTTCATTGCTTAGCTCCATGCTTAACTAAAGGGCACGCCCCCTTTAGTCACTTACCGCCCTGATCAAGAAATTGGTCAGGGCTTTTTTGCGCCCGACCTGGACCCGCCGGGGAGGCGCCCATACCCAGCACCCCGCCCCCCTATTTCCGGGCCTGGGTACCCACCTCCCTCTCTCTGGAAAATTTTTTTTGGGACAAAACGCCGGAAATATGATACACAGTGTAGTACAGGCCGCTATGCCGCAGGAAGTGCAACGAGAATTCGTGATCAAGGCGATAGAGGCGTTATTCACGAAAGCGAACGAGATTGCCGAGGACCTTGAATCGGGCGAGTTATCGGGTGTGCTGGCATCGCGGGCCAGATCTTTTCTGGTGGACTTCGAAGAGTTTCGCCTGGAAACCGAGAAGAAGGCGAAAAACCTACGGACGAAACTTGAGCGGCACAAACTGGTTTAAGTGACTTCGACAGATCTTTACATCCGAGCGGAACGAGTGGACAACCTTTGATTTTTACCCGATGAATGAACGAGCGCGAATCTTGCGATCTTTACAAACCTTATGAGCGAGCGAATACTCGGGATTTTTACAATACTCGCCGATCGAGGTTTTTGTAGATGATTTTTACCTGTACACCGAACGAGTTGATGGCTCATGATCTTTACAAATTAACTTGAACGCCCACAAAGGAGCTCGAAATATGACGCTCGCACTTTGGTTTTGGATCATATACGTGATCGCGCTGATATTTTTCGGTTGGCGGAATTATCAGAACCGGGCAGCGGTGATCGACGGTTTTGTTTGGTGGGTTTTGATAGCGCTTTTGGGGATCGGGACATTTGGGAGTCCGATCAAATGAGCGATACGAAGAAGATGAGCAAAGCTTCACCCTGGATAACTGCGGTAGACAACGCGGTGGCGCGGTTCACGCGGGACGTATTAAGCACGGCGAGGAAGGCGAAGGTGCCTTTTGAATATACGGGGAACAAGGGCGATCGTGCGAGCGAGATCAGGCGGACTTTAACGATCGACAATGAGGCGGTGGCGAGGGTTTTGAGGAAGGCGGCATGAGCAAGGTACGGGCTGGATGTTCGATCTGTTCTCACCCGGAGATACGGGCGATAAATGTCCGGTTGCGCAAGGGCACGGGCTATCTCAAGATCGAGAAGGAATTTCCCGGAGCGTCGAAGTCGGCGTTATCGCGGCATGCGATCTTTTGTTTATCGATGGCAGCGGAGCGGGAGGTGAAGGCGATCAATGCTCAGGTAGATGTTTACGACGAGACGATCGAGCAATTGAAGTTTGCGAAGAGTTTAAGGGAAGCGGCGCACGAATTTTTATCACATCCACGGGACCCGTTGGCGATGACGCTGGCGCCGAGGGCGGACGAAGTGGAGGTAGTTTTTTACGATATCGAGATCGTGACGGACGTAAACGGCGAGCGGTATGTAAAGCGGACGAAGCAGATGGCCACTTTGGAAGATCTTTTGACGCGGGCGCAGGCCCAGAATCCGGGGATCAAGATCGCGAGTCATCAATTCAAGCGGACGGATGTAAGGCGGTATGCGCTGGATGCGATCGCGACGGTTGACGTGGTACTTGACAAGCTGGCGAAGATCGAGGGGTTGTACACGAAGGAGCGCGACAATGCGAACACAGTAGAACGGGCTCTCAACGCTTATCGGCTTTACGAAGAGAAGAACCCGGACGCGACGATCGAGCAGAAGCGGGAAGCGATCTCGCTTTTTGCGCGAGGCGTATCGGTTTCAGAGAGCATCCTGGCGGACCGGGCTGGGGTTAGTTTAGAGATTCCCACGGTGCAGTAGACCAATCATTTCATTCATCATGGCGAGAGACGTTTGGGCGCCGGAAGATTGCATGAGGGCATACGGGATCGAGCCCCCGGAGCCCTTTTCGATGCCGCAGGAGCTGGAGACGGCGCTCGCTGAATGCAGCCGGGCGCGAGATCTGATCAAACCCTCGCAGAAACCCCTCATAGAATTAGCCAGGACGACCGACAACCCGATCGAAAGGCGGGCGCGGGAGTATCAGATCGAGCTGGTAGAGTGGCAATTGACCAGGGCAGCGGAGCTGGCCAGCGAACGCCTCAAGCACTTACCCGGAATAAAGAGCGAAAAGGACGCGAAGAAGGAGAACGAGCTATGCGAGAAGGATGCGGCCCGGTGGTTTCACTATTACGCCTGGGCGGTGGACCCGCGACCGGACGCACCGATCAACGTGATGCCTTTTGCGCTGTTCCGCTTTCAGGAAAGGTACGTGAAATGGCTTGACCGGATAACGTTCGAGCTAAGGGTTTCGGGACTCACCGAAAAGTGCAGGGACATGGGAGCGACGGAAACGTTTCTGCGCTGGATGTGGCATAACTGGCGGTACCGACCGGGTTATATCGGCATGGCCTTGAGTGCTAACGAGGATCTGGTCGACAGCAAGAAAGACCCGTCGACTTTGTTTGAGAAGTTGCGATTTCAAACGCGGATGGTACCGCCGTGGCAGCTGCCGAGGGGCTTTTCCATCGAGCGGGACATGCCGTTCATGCTGCTTGAGAACCCGGAAAATCGCTCAGTGATCATTGGTGACGCACCGACTGCCAATGTGGGCAGGCAGCGGCGGGCCACCAATGTCCTGGGCGATGAGTACGCCACCTGGCCCTTTGGCGGGTATCAGCAATACGCCGCCCTTAGCCGGACGACGAACACCTTTTGCCCGGTCAGTTCGGTTTACGGAAAAAACAACAAATTCGCCGATATCGCCCATGACGGCAACACGCCGAAATTCGAGATGGATTGGCGCGATCACCCGTGGAGAGACCAGAGATGGTTCGATGCTCTTCCATTTGGCTTTGTGGGAGCCGCCATGACCGCCGAGGAAATTGCCCAGGAGGTTGAGCGCAACTATGAGGCTTCACAGCCTGGCCGCGTACTCAAAAATATCAGCGAACCGCATGTACTTATCACCTGGGACGAAATGGTTCAGGGGTTCGAACAATTGGGGATGAATAAGCTGGAATTTTACAACGGCCACACGCCGATCATCCCTTACCGCTGGAATTGGGGAAGGGTGACCGACTACGGAGAATCGGCAAGAGACGAGAACGATACGCACATCTGGGCGTACACGTTGTTTGCCCGGCCAGGTGAAGGGCAGCCTTTTAATGACTCGCTATTTTTCTTTCATGCCTTGCCGATAGAACCGATCGGGGCCACCGAGCTACAGGGCTACGCCTACTATTCGCAGCTGGAGCGGCAGCTGGGCTTGCGCGGCTCTACCGGGTTTACCAGAAAACCGCAGGTCAACGATATGAGCCACGAAGCCACCGATCCGAAGGAGGTTTTGCTCAAGCAATGCGGCGATCACTGGTCGACGCCGGATCTCGATTTCGACCGAGGCCGGCGCAAGCTGGTCTTTCACTTTGAAGTGATCGATCGTCACCAGGAGAATCCGTTCAGGCCGGAATTGATGGGACGCTCGCGGATCTATTTTGTGGCCTTGCCGAGAGCCGATAACCGCCCGGAATTCTTTATGGCCAGGAACGAGCGATCGGGCGATCACTTTATCACCCAGAGTTTGACGCAGCGTGGTTTCAAACGTCTTCGCGCCGAATGGAATGCCTGGCATTATCCGCCCGAAGAACGCGGGAAACCCGTGCCCAAGATGCGGCCCAAAGCGGTCTTTGACGACATCATTACATGCGTACGGTACGCGGTCGCCCGCTGGGGTGTCGACCCATCACCGATGACCAGCAGCGAGCGGCGCGAGCGGGCTTTACCCGAAGAGCTGCAAGATATTCCCCGGATCGAAAAGGAATTCGGGACCCAAACTGCCGAACGGGCCATCGTTGCCCGGATGCGGCAATTTGCCGAAATGGATGAACGCGACAAAAGCAGGCGGGCCCGGCTTTCGCGATACCGCCCGCAGCGACCCAACTATCCAACCAGACCGATGCACAGGAGATATTGAGCCATGTATGCGTCAAAGAGGCAACAGCGTTACTTTAACGCCAACCGGAAAAAGCTGGAGGCCCAGGGCGTCAACGTTGACGAATGGAACCAGGCGACAAAGGGCCACTACTCGCAGCTCCCGGAAATAGCCCCGAAAAAGAAGAAAAAATGAGACGAGCATTCGACCCCGGCCAGCCATTTATCAGGATCACCGACGACGATCCTCAAACCCCCGTCAGTGACGCCGAGCGTTTCGCGCGGCTCGCAAGAAAAGCAGCCCTTGTGCGCTGTGCGAAATGCCAGGCGGTGATCGAGGCACCGCCCGGCAGGGAATGGGTTTGTGTCCGTTGTCAGGAAGACCAATACTACGCCCGGCTGCGTCGACCCCGCACCGTCTATCGCGGCCATATCCCGCTTGTCAAGAAGATGCCCCGGCCCGCGATCGACTGGAAGGCCATCGTTTTGGGCGGGAAATGATAGAATCGCTGGCGAGTTAAAGAGAATGATCTTTACATAACTCACGGAACGAGTGAGCGATCCGAGATACATCCCCGGCGAACGAGTGATGCCAGAAGATTTTTACAATGGTTCTAAACGAGCTTATTTGCCTGGATTTTTACAGTAAGGATGAACGAGTGATCATGGTGCGATCTTTACCACAGGTAGGAACGAGTTACTTGACATGATCTTACCAAGGGGACCAGGAACGAGCGAAATACCCAGATCTTTACATCTACACCGATCGAGTTAGGGCGCAAGCTGATCTTACAAAGGTGAGGAACGAGGACGGCCATTTCGATCTTTACATACCAGGTGACCGAGTGACCGGAGAAAGATCTTACATGGAACCGTAACGAGTGAACTTATCAGATGCTACAAAATCAAGGAACGAGTGACGACAACCGATCTTACATCTACCGGGAACGAGTGACCATGAATGATCTTACGTAAAAAGGGACCGAGTTATTGTGTGCGATCTCTACCTTAATAGCGAACGAGTGAATTTTTCTGATCTTTACATATAACGAAAACGCCTTATGCCGCGCATTAAAGTTGTCGACCTGAGCCATTACAATTCGATCCCCAAGGACCTTAAAGCGGCCTATTCGCAGGGCGTGCGCGGCGTCATTCATAAATGCACCGAAGGCACCGGGTGGAAGGATTCGAAAGCGGCAGCCCGATACTTTCTGGCGCAAGACGCGGGGATGCTTTGGGGCCTTTATCATTTCATCCGCCAGGCGTCGATCGACGCACAAGTTGACTGGTTTCTCAAAAATGCCGAAACCATGATGGACGAGAACACGCTGCTTGCGTGCGATTGGGAAGATAGCGGCGTGATGGCGAGCGAGGTAGCCGAATTCATGGCCAAGGTCCGCAGCCGCTCAGGACGAGAGCCCGTGCTTTACACCAGGACCAACATTGTTACCGATCAAGGACCCGCTAACGGCCTTGACCAGTACCGTCTTTGGCTGGCCGATTACAACGATCCTTACGATCTCCCGGCTGGTTGGCACGCCTACTACCTTTTGCAATATTCGGACGGCGAGAACGGCGCCACGCCAAACCAGGTACAGGGCGTCAATCCACCCGTCGATTGCAACAATTATCTTGGTTCAGACGCCGAGCTTGCCCGGACATGGGTAAACGGTGACCAGGAGCCCGATGTCAACCCCATACCCGTTAATATCTCGATCGACGCACCGCAGGGCGTTCAAGTAAATGTCACCGTCAACGGAGTAGCTTACGTTTGAAGAAATGAGCGAGAACGTGGAATTAAGAAATATTGTGATCACTACCTTGGCCAGGGGCGCCCTCGTCGAGCTGCGTGTTATCCACGAGCAATGCGACGATGCGGAGACCGCCCGACCCATCTACGCAGAACTAAGACGCCTGGCCTACGAGATCGCCAAAAAACACGACTTTCTCAGGTCCCAGGGACATGCTCGCATGGATCTTCTGCAAACAAATAAAACGGGCAGCTGGCCCGCCCAGGTACTTTAACCCGCTACCGTCCGCAAAGTGCCGAATCTGCGTTTCACCTCAAACCGCTCGCCACGCTCCAAAGCCTCTTCGAGCGCATCCATTTTTTCATCGAGAGCGGTCCGGGCAATATCCGAGGCCGAAACATTCATCCGTTCAGCCAGACGCCGAAGGCGAGGGGGCGTCTCTTCCGCCACTTGGAATATCAGCATGGGCGGGCGTTTTGCCTTTGGTTTATCGTTGGGTTTTACGTTGCCTTCCATAATTAAAGTGATCGTGAACAACAAGTATTATAGCTTGATTGTACAGCATCGATAACAATAATTTGTGACGGCGCTCACTACGTATAATTACGTAAGCATTTTTACAGTGTTGACAATAGTTATAGCGTTGGGTTATATAAAAATCAGGTCTGCTTATCACGATTGATCTCTCTTAAACGAATTTGTGTCGCAGTTTGAAAGGCCCCACAGCCTTTGCGCCTGCGACAATTTACTGTATAACCAAAAATTATGGTTTACATCCATCACCACTCAATCCCAAATCCCGACAGGAGTACAACTAAATGGCTGCCAAAAAACAAACGCCCACCAAGCCCCGTGTATTTAAACAAGTCGACCCGGAAACCGCGATCCACCAAACGATCCAATACGAAAAGTTCAAGCGAATGCCGGGCAACCGGAAGATCAATGAACACCATGTCCTCGACCTGGTAGACAAGATCGGCAAGAAAGACCTCAAATCGCCTATTGTCATCAATAAGCAGTGGGAAGTGATCGACGGCCAACATTGCCTGGAGGCCCGCAGGAAGCTGGATCTTCCCGTTTACTATCGTTTCGGCGAGAAGATGAACCTCGAAGACGTTCAGACTCTCAACTCAACATCATTGCCCTGGTCGAACGACGATTTTTGCGACAGCTATATCGAGCTGGGGAATTCCCATTACCGCAAATATCGCGCTTTCCGAAAAAAATACGGCTTTCCCCACGAGGTCGCTATAATCCTGCTCACGAGCCGCGACCTGGCAGCGAACCGCAAACGCTTTCGCGAAGGGGAATTTCGCATCGCCGACCTGGCGGATGCGGAAAAAAAGGCCGAGATGATCCACACCTTGCGCGAATTTACCAGCGGTTTCCGCCAGGATGTCTTTGTAAAAGCCATCATGATCGCCTTAACTCGCGACGGCTTTAACTTCCCCCGCTTTCTCGAAAAGGCCAAAGAGAATCGGGCCATGTTCGGCTATCAGCCGACGATCGACGCGAATTTGATCATGATCGAGACCATTTACAATACCGGGCACGGGCGCAAGGTCCCGCTCCGTTTTGAGCTCAAACGACCATACAATAAAAAGGAGCAATCGCCGGAAGCGGAAGACCCAAAAGAGGCGATGGGTAATGGCAGAGCGGGACGAAATCAGACGGTATCTGGACGAGAAGTGGCGGGAGTTTAGCAAGTGGCTTAAAACTTCGCGCCATTACATTCTGGACGAGAATCGCCAGCCCGTGGCCTGCGAGGACATGCGGGAAGCGATGCGATGGTGGGAAGGCGCTGATATCCATGTCGCCGACACGTATCTCACGGGCGATATCCGAGTTTCCACGGTTTTCTTAGGGCTTAATCACAACTACGGGAGCGGTCCACCGCTCTTGTTCGAGACCGCAGTCTTTCGACCCGATGTCGAGGTGATGAACCGATACGAGACCTGGGAAGAGACGGAATTCGGACACCAGATGATCGTTGAGGATCTGATAAAAAACGAAGGCCGCGAGATCGTGGAAGAGGATCCGCTCAACGCAGAGGTAATTGAATAATGGCAGAAGCAGCAAAACCGGAAGGAGAAAATGAGCGATCTAAAGAAAAACCGGAAAACGACGATTACAGGCAGGGATTTGAGGATGGTTATCGAACGGCCTCATCGGAAATTCAAGCCCTGCGGGGCAAGCTGATCTCGGCAGAACGGATATTGTCGGATCTTTTTGCCATGTCGGAATTCAAGGAACGCGAGACCAGAATAGGATGAGAGACCTCACCGCAGCCGAGGATAATCTGCTCAACGGGAGCATCTGTCCGTTCTGCTACGAGCAGCAGTTTTTGGAAGGTCCGCACGGCCTTGGATCGGTGAATATCATGTGCGCCGGGTGCGATGCAAAATTCTGCTATCACCAAGGACTGTTTGTCGCCCAGCTTATCGATGAACCGGATGTCCACAAGGCCGCGCGGGTATTGTGCCAAAAGGCAGCGAGGTACGAGGCAGGACTCGAATGAGTAGTTGGACGCACAACATTTGCTTTGAATGCTGGGACCGAAGGTTCGACCGCCAGCCAGCCTTTGTCGAAGGGATCGAAAAAGCAGAAGCATGTTGCTTTTGCGGAAAAATGAATACGGACGCCATCTACGTCCGGGGAAACCCGAAAGAGCTTTTGTGCAAGGGAGACCATGAAAATTCCGATTGGGCATGAATACGGAGCGATGCGTCATGCCGCATGGCTTGTAAGCCAGGCGGAATATCAGATCACCAATTTCGAGATGGCGTTCAAGCTTGGTTTCGACACCTGTGCCGAGCTCGCGAGGAAGGACGATGAAGAGAGCGGAGATCAAGAAACGGTACACGAGGATCAGAAAGATCTCGGATGATCAGTACGAAGTGGAGCTCATGGTTGTCCCGCAATATTTCACCATCGCTACGACCGATGAAGGTAAGAAGCACGCTGAGTGGCATCAACTGATGCTGGTCAAGGCCCTCGAACGACTGATAATGGAGACGACACATGACAGCCTCAACGAACTTGGGATCGACTGACAGACCGATCGGGGATGAACAGTTTCACGCATTGGTGAGGCCAATCTTTGAAGCGGGGAAAGAACACAATTGGAATTTTCTGGTGGCGATGTTTGACGAAGAAGCAAATCAGGCCCAGAACGCCATGAATATTACCTTTGAGCAGGCGATCATTTCTATCGAGATGCTGATGGACAATTTCGGGATCGACCGTAAAGCTTTTGCCGATCGCCGATACGCCAGCTTCAAAAACGTCCGGTCGGGCATGGTCGAACCTGTGACCGATGAGGACCATGACGACCTGGGAATCGAATGACGAGCGATGAGGCATTAAAGCTCTTGGATGAAGAGCTGCGAAAATTCAAAGAGCAAATAGAAGAAAACAGACAAATGGCAACCTTACGCGTGACCGGACCGAATTTTGTTGCGGCGATCATCTTTGAAAAACAACACGGCGAGTGGAAGATACTTGATATCGCCCCCATCCTCAGAAAGATCATCGGGCGATCGCTGACCCCGCAGGGCGTCAGGACCATGCTGGAAAAGCACGGTTTTAAGTATGAGTGGATTTAATGTCTCGCTTGGCGTTGATGAGAGCCATCCCGGTTCCGGGTTACTCTCGTGACACGCTTCGCCTTGCCGGACAGGGCGGTTTGATGCAAATAACCGCCCTCTCAAAAATATTATGAAAGTTAAGAAATTCAAAAAAATAATGCGCCAGGTGATCGAGGAAGCCAAAGGCGAAAATGTGTTCATGATCGTGCCGGGAACGACGCCGGGAGAGGCAATGGTCGGCGGGAATTTGACCCAGCCGGAAGCCCTGGCGGTCATCCGTACGATCATGGCCAGATTCAACCTTACTCCGATCCATGTGGTGCTTGCTTTTCATGCCGTGCCCGTTGAACAGGTCACACACGCGCATGGAATGGAGTACAGACAGCACGGCGAGATCCCGGATCTTGATGATGATTTACCAACGGGGGATGTAACACGCAAGGCAGACGAAAAAACCAAAGCATGAAGGGCGACAGGATCACGGCGACCCGGCAGAACCGGAGACCGGGGAATATGGCGAACAATGAAGATCCAATATTACGAGACCTACTTGCGGCCTTTCGTGCAGCTGGCCGAAGAGGATGGCGACGGCATCTGCGCGGTTCTCTTCTCGCGGGAAGAAAATGCCTTCAAGGGAACCTTCAAAGGGATGACCGAGCAGGACGCCCTGATGCTGATCGGCGAGCTGGCCAAAACCTTTCGCCTGAGCCCCATCAACATCGTGGAACAGTTAAAGGAGATGACCTGGGATGATGGTCTTGACCTGATCGAATCGATCGCCGAACGCTTTGGTATCACGCCGGACGATTGCCGGATCGAAAAATTGGAGTGAAATGAAATGTGCCGAATTCAAAAGACGCATTGCCCCTTTGGTGAAGGATGCTGAGGCAGCTGGAGACAAATTCGTTTTCGGCTTTTTCTCAAAAAAAGAAAACAAATATGACGGATTATATAACTGCGATTCGGGTGACGCGCTGATCGTGATACAAAGGCTTATCGATCTCTTCGGCATCGAGCCCGTTGTCCTGGCGAACATGCAGCCAGGCGCCAAAGATTTTGAATGTGATCTCCCGGCCAACGACGAGATCGAAAGTGCCCAGATGATACTGCGAACCCAGAGGAAAAGACCGCCGACATGATACACATAGCCCAATATCTTTGTCCGAACCGTCATTGCATCATCGCGATGCTTTATGACCGCTATACGTCCAAGCGATCGGTCGAAGTGCGACTGATCGCCACCATGTTCGAGTGCGTGATCGACCACCGTTGCGGTATTTGCGGCTCAACACAGCTCGAATTCGAGCATGGCGTCACAAAATTCAAAACGATGGCAGAAGCCGAAGCCGAAGCAAAGAAGGTGCAGGCCAAGAATCTCGCCAGTCGCCTTGTGATCGACCAGATGAAACGCGAAGCGAGGAACAATTGATGAACGAACTAACTTCGTGGATATTGCTGGTTACAATTATCGTGTTAGGCGTGTCCAATACGTTCTTTTTCCTGATGCACGGTTATCAGATCAGAATCAATCGCATTCAAAAGAAGATCAACGACGAATTAATCAAGCGACTCGCGACATTGGAACACCTTTCTTGAACGGGAAAATGGAAGCATATCTAGTTTGCACCGCCAACGTCGCCATGAAAATGCCGGACTCGACGCCGAGCCTGTGCAGTAACTGCCAGCGCCTTGTTTTCGTTTCGCCAGCCGGACATAAGCAACTCAAGCGTGTTCCTGAATCGATCGTTATCTGCGTGGAATGCCTGGACGAAATCAAAGCGACTGGCAACATCGCCATAGCACCCGTGCAAGGCGGCGTCAGGGAAAAGCAGATCGCGGAAGGCAAGGGCTGGACCATCGACAAAGACCAAACATCTTGCGCGACCTGTCACCACAATCGCGACTGGCACACCGATGACGCGTTCTGCACACTGTCGTACTGTAATTGCCCGCACTTCAAATGGATATAAGACGCGATGAGTACGGATTGATTCGCGACTTGGGCGATGGTCGCTCGCTTTATCTCACTACGTTGAGCTTTGGACGCAGCCGACTGCATATCGGCCCGACCAACGCCCTTTGGTTCGATGACGGCTGGTGATACGATAGCCCGGCAGCCGGGCTGGCTGCTTTGATGACCTGGAACGGACAAGGGGAACCTGATGGGTGGATGAGGCACCCGCAAAGCGGACGACGCCGACCGGGTGGAGACGCGACCAAAGAATATATCAACCTATGAAAGCACAACTTGACCCTACCGCATACGCCGACGCCGATACGACCGATGCCGAAAACATCGAAGCTAACGCGATCCTTAAACTGACCAAGGACCTTAAGAAATCAGCCGCTACGCTGTCAAAAGACGAGGTGCGCTACCTGGTCGATTTTTATTACCAGATACAAGGCGAGCGTATCCGGGCAAGATCCCGCCTGCGTGCGATATCCGAGACCGATCAACCGCATGAAGTGATCGCCTGGCTGTCGGACAACACCTCCGTACTGGAGAAACAGATCGCCCGCGCCGTTACCGCCTATGCCGAATCTATCCTGGTCGGCCAGTGGTCAATGTCGATCATGGGCATCGGCGGAATTCTGGCCGCTGGTTTGCTCGCTCATATCGACATCGAGAAGGCACCGACATCGGGACATATCGAGCGCTTTGGCGGGCTCGATCCCACGATCAAATGGGAAAAGGGCCAGAAGCGACCGTATAACGCGAAGCTGAAAGTTTTGTTTTGGAAGATCGGAGAGAGCTTCGTAAAGGTGTCAGGCAATGAGAAGGATTTTTACGGCAAGATCTATCTCAAAGAAAAGGCCCATCTGACCAAGATAAACGAGAAAGGCGGTTTCAAACATGTTGCCGCTCAAGCCCTTATCGACAAGAAATACAGGAAAGAAACCGAAGCCTACAAAGCCTATTCGCAAGGCCGCTTACCGCTCGCTCAAATTCACGCGAGAGCAAAGCGAAAGGCCGTCAAGCTTTTCGTGTCCCATTGGCACGAGGTTGCCTATCGTTACCGCTGGGGCAAGCTGCCGCCAAAGCCTTACGTTATCGACATCATGGGACATGCCGATTATATTCCGCCGCCGAACAACCCTTTCCCGGAGCCAAAGCCGACGAAAGGGAAGCGGAAAAAGTGATTTAGTTTGATTTTACAACTATAGGGAACGAGCCATGCTAAATGATCTTACACGCAGAGAGAACGAGTGATCGTGTGGAATTTTTACAGAGTGAGCAAACGAGTTAGCCCACACCGATATTTACATCAAGGAAGAACGAGCCATTTACCCGGATTCTACAGTAAGGAAGAACGAGTGCGGAGACGCCGGATATTACATCAAGCCTGAACGAGTGAGCATTGTAGTTTTTACAGATCAGCAGAACGAGCGAAAGTCCACGATATTTACAATGGCAAGGTGATCGACATTCGGCCTGCTAAGGCCGATAGATCGGCGAGACCCTTTGGGATAGAACACCGCCGATCGACCGAGGAAGGGCGATCGCGGATCGATCGCCCAACCCAGATTTTGACAGATCGGGATTGACGGGTTTCCGGGCTCCCCGCCCGCCCCGTCAATTACGCGCCCTAGCGGGGGTGAGGACCGCTGGGGTCGGGCAAAGGCCGGGTGCGGTTGTGGGAGACGCCCCCGGCTTTTTGCTTCTTAACCCTGTATTTGCTATAATTTACATCGGGCCCGTAGCTCAGATGCATAGAGCATTCGTTTCGCAAACAAAGGGTCGTGGGTTGGAGTCCCACCGGGCCCAAATTAGACTTGACAATCATGATCGTTTCTCGCATCATAACTATGCGAAACGAGTGTTTATGCCCTGAGCTATTCGGGCTTTAACATAAACGATCAAGATCGGGCCTGTGCGGAAACGCCAGGCCCTTTCAATTTGTGTTGCGTACTGTGATACAAAAGTGTAATAATCCCAAATCGTGGGGGCGAATGCCCGAAGAGACTACATCTTGAACATGTGCGATGTCTCTTCACCAACTTGTCTCCCCTGCGATTCATAATCTCGTAAGGTCATAGCTTAGGCAACAGTTCTAAGCCATCGCCGTTTTTGCTGAGGAAGCGTGTTAGCTGCCGTTTCTCTAGCGGGAACGGCGTTTTGCTTTTTGGGGCACATGGAAAACGGCACCCTCATCGTTCTCGAAACCTTGATCAGTCTTTTACTTTTCACCGTTGGCTATTTGCTGGGCGAGAGAAAGGGAATTGGGAGCGTAAAGCCTAACGATGCAGCCCCGGATCGACAGCCCCCCATCGAGCCAGCGGTGAAATATCCCATTCCACGAGCCCCGCGCACTACCAGGCCAAACAGCCAGCCGGACCGCAGCAGCGGTGTCCGAGTGGTCAGTCCGCGAGAAGCGATCTTTAACGAGATGCGACGACGCGACGGGATCGTGGACGAACCGCCACCGGAGATGATACCGCCCGCCGTTGCCAATGAATTTTTGAACGAGGCCGCATTAACACAAAAGGAGAAAGATAAATGACTACACCAACCAAACCAGCAGATACAAAGACCGCCAATGCGGACCCGAAAGCGAAAGCCGACGCGGCCCCGGCAGAGACGGAAAAAGCCCCGGCAGAAGCCGCCCCGGCAGGAACGGGAGCAGCGGCCAGCGCCGGAAAGAAAGACGTGATCATTCGCGGCGCAGAAGTAGTCGAAGCGGCCCCGGAAGAGGCAGCGGCCCCGGAAGCCCGCGATCTGTCCGCATCGACCGACCCGTTCGAACGAGCCGACGCCGCCGGGATCGGATACGTCAAGCCCCTGGGACGCGATGCCTGGTATGTCGGCCTAAGCCCGCCCCGCGAAGGCGAAGACACCAAAGGCCCGGACGGCCTGCCGATCGGGAAATTTACGCTCACACCGCTCAGAGACGTAGCGTTCGATCTATCGATCCAGGTGAAGGACCCGGCATCAGGAACGTTCTATTTCCCGCCAGAAGGATGCTCAAGCTGGGCGGATTGCAATCTGGACGGAGCCCAGCTGATACCGGACGCCCCGGCGCCGGAACCGCCACCCGAAGGAGCAGCGGCCAAGGCAAACGGCGGTGATAAGGAAGACGCAGCAAGCGATACCACGGCCAAGGACGCAGCAGCGGCCACCAAAGCGACCGAGCCCGCAAGCGGAACCGGAAAACCCAACAAGTAAGCAATGGCATACGACAGCGGACAAGGCGCGAGCGAGAGGAATTATGGATCTACCCCCGTAGGATCTAGCTCGCCCGCGCCCCCGCTTGACGAGGACAACAAACGACAGCTGGAGCAGGCCAAAGAGCAGAAGAAGCAAACCCAACCCGTTGGCGAAAAACTTTCCAAATGGCTTATCCAGATGTCCGACGATATCGAGGGCCTTGACCGTGAGAAAAGACTGCAACACGTCCGTTCACAGCTTAAGGCCCATCAATATTTCGACGGGAATTTTTTCGGATATCTCGATTCAAATCTCAACTGGATACAGGTGGATCGCGGCCCCGACGAGATCTGGTACACCGACAACCAGCTTTATCCGTACTGGCGCACGGCGCTGATGGAACTGTCGCGGACCCAGACGCAAGTAATAGTCAGCCCGGCGATCGATGACGATGAAGAGCTGGCCGCAGCCGCGAAATTTGCGCAATCGCGTTATGACGCCATCCGGGCACAAACCTTTAACGCACTTCTAAAGCAGACCGAGAACTGCTACTGCCTTTTGAACGGCATCAGCTACCGCTACACCTACCCGCAATTTACGGGTGACGAGGACACCCGCAAAGAAAAGATCCCCGTTATCAAGAAACGATCGGAGCTTACCGAAAAGGCCGAGCCCCCCGAAGAAACGGAAGAAACGAACGAAAACCCCGCGACAAAGATCTGTTCGATCTGCCTCAAGCCCGTACCGCAGGAGGATGAGACATGTCCCGGCTGCGGTTCCGAAATGACGGAAGAATACGGGTCCGATGAAGACACGGACATCGTTATCGGTTACCAGGACCTGCCGCACTGCAAATGCACCTGGATAGTTCCGAACCCGGCATCGATCATCGTTTCCATGAATGCGTCCTCGATCGAGGACACGCCTTTCCTGAAATGGAAACAGGTGATCTTGCGCAGCGTTTTGGAAGAACGCTACCCGGATATCGAATTCCCCACGACTGGCGTGCAGTCGATCGAGCTCAAATACATCGAATCGCAATCGCGGGCCACGCCCGGCACCAATGCCAACTGGCGCAGCGGCTATCTTTACGACGACAACGGCCAAAGGATGGAGATCGATGCCGGGAAAAGTGAGCTCGAAGAGATCGAGTTTCACCAGGTATGGCTCGACTACGCGGTGATCTGCATGAAGACCTTTGACGAGGACATGCCGCTGGGCGATGGCCGCGTACTTAAAGCCGGAAAGCCGCTGGGCTCGATGTACCCGCGCGGGCTTTGGTACGCGCTCTCAGAGCAGCTGGTCGTCGATATGTTCAATGAGTGCAAAAACTCGAAATGGTCATCATCCCCCTACGGGCTAAGACCCGGCACCATGTACGGCACCGGATCAGCGGTTGCTCTTACCGACCAGGAGCTTATCAACGATCTCCGCCGCCTGGTCATGGCAAATGCCTGGTCGAACGGTGTGCCTCGCGAATTCATCAACGACGAGATCATCCAGGAGCTGTCGGCAGACCCCCAGATCCCCACACGTTTCTCACTGGAAGCAGGCATGCCGTCCGTGATCGGCTACGGCTACGCCACCGCCCCGGCACTTCCCCTCAGTGCCGAGATATACGGATTAGCGGATGTCACTAAGGGCGACATGCAGAACAAGATCGGAGCATTGAGCGGGACAGGCGCGGGCGGGCTCGCCGATGCCCAGAAATGGGGAGACACCGCGACCGCAATTTCCATCAAACGCGATCTCGCCGTGGGACGCTTTTCACCCGACCTTGAGCTGATGGCCGACAGGTTGGACCGACCGCAGGCTTATCAATTCCTGGAGATCGAGCAGCGTTACAACACGCCCCAGGATTGGGAACGGTACAAAGGCGCCCACGGCGAGATCGGCGTTGAGAGATTCCGCCAGATCAACATTCGCGAAGACCTGATAGTGAGCATCGTGCCCGGCAGCTGGATGCCGAAGTCCGACGCCCAGCAGCAATCGAAGATGATGGCTTTTGCCCAGATCCTCCCGGCCATTATCCAATCGGGCAACCAGGAGCTGATCGCCTATGCTTCGGAAGTTTTCGGAATGCCGGAATTCCTGGGCGGATGGCAGACCGAACGGAGCTCGACCAATCGCCTTATCCAGCGCTTCAAGATGCTCTCGGACATGTTCATCCAGCAGCACGGCGATGTTCCGACAAACGATCTTGCGCCCGTACCCGTGATCGATCCCACAACTGGCCAGCCCGCAATTGATCCCACGACTGGCCAGCAACAAATGCAGCCCAGCCCGGCCAGCCAGGCCGCAGAGCTGATCGACAAATATGCCGGGATGCCGATCGACATCTTTCTCGATAACCACGCCGCGATACAGGACATTTTGAAGGACTGGAGAGCAAGCGACGAAGGACAGAACGCCTCCAACGTTTTGCTCGCCACCGTTGCCCTTCGCTACATGAAACATCAGGCGGGCACCGCCCAGCAGGCCGCGATAAGCGCCCGCACGATGCGGGCCGGAATGGCCCCGATGCAGGAGCAGCAGGATGCGCAAGCCGCCAAGGCCGAAGAAGAAGCAAACCAGCAAAAACAATTACAAGTTGCCGGAGCCCTGGCCGACTACAACAACCAGGACGCCGACCGCGAACACGCAGCCGCCGAAAGTGCGGCAGATCGAGCGAGCAAAGAGCGCATGCACGCCCAAACGCTCGCTACCCAGGAAAGGATGAAGGTGGCCGACATCACTGCTCAAGCAGCGAATGCCAAGACCGCCGCAGCCAAGAAGACCGGGAAATAAGATCGCTTCGGATGCTGAGATCTTATTTTCCATTTTAAGGAGAGTGTTATGGGTGTAGAGAACGACAGCGATACGACCGTAGCCGAGGGTGCGACAACTCCCGCCCAGGCCGAGCCAGCCGGATCGCCAGAGCCTAAGACCGATGCCCCGCCCAAGATGCCCGAAATAGCGGGCCAGCCCTGGGAGGACATGGGGAAAGAGGACGCCGACGACGAATCCAAGACCGACGACGAAAAGAAAACGGTAGACAAACCTAAACCAGGTGACGAGAAAAAACCGGAAGAAAAAACGGAAGAGACCGATGAGGACAAAGCCATCGCCGAAGCTTTTGACGACGACGACAAGGACGAGCCCGATGGCGAAGGCGACAAAAAGGCAGCGGAGAAAAAAACGCCGACCACCGACGAAGAGATAGACAAGCAGGACCCCGAAGAGATGCTGAAAGATCAGCGTAACGCGACCGCGCGTTCATATCTCAAAAGGGCACAGCGCATCTATACCCCGGCGAAGGATTTCAAATACGACAATATCGAAGTAGATGAATTCCACGAGCAGCTAACCGAATTCCTCGGTGAGGAAAAGGTCGGCAAGCTGGCATCGTACGAGGCCCATCGTCTGGTCGACGAAAACCCGGAGATCGCATTCCACCGGATATACGCGCTCAAGATGCTTGACCGCGACCCCGATTGGCAATACGAGCCCGGCAAGGTCCCGAAGCTTGACGATCTTATTTTCCCGAAAAAGGGAGAAGAGCGGGTAGAAGACCAAACACCGCTCACCGCCCCGCCCGCAGGCGAGCTGGCGGAGATCACCAAGAGTCTCGATTCGGTTATCGATTTCGACTGGAGAGACCCCAAGAACGACGATCAATTTGTTGACGAAAGGGAAATGGCGATGGCCAGGACCATCCGCTCCCTTGAAACCAAAGCGATCGCCGATGGCAAGCTCAATAGTGAGCTTTCGGGAAAACTCACCAACCTGGAGAAGAACGTCGAAAAGATCAACGACGCGGGCAAGACGGAAGAACAGAAAAAGTTCAACGCCGAATTGAGCCGCATCATGAACGATTTTCGCAAGGTCATCGAGGACACTATCACCCCGCATATCCGCAGGACGACCGGGCTGGAAGTCACGAAAGACGATACGCCTGAGATCGCCGCTTTCAAGAACCGCAAAATGGAACTCTTCTTAGGCGACGAGTACCAGCG
>Ga0126377_10000402_pt1 | contig 25963 bp, 30 predicted proteins | sample PanSoiMetPlot_22_FD_92647 | JGI IMG/M metagenome (GOLD analysis project Ga0126377, IMG submission 92647) | Tropical forest soil microbial communities from Panama - MetaG Plot_22 | ecosystem: Environmental > Terrestrial > Soil > Tropical forest > Bulk soil | place: Panama | collected 2016-02-17 | reverse complement strand
CGTCACGCCGGTCACACCGATCTCGAGCATCCGGTTCTTGATCGCCGGCGTGTCCATCGTTGCGTGCGCGACCTCGTTGAGCTTGTCGACGATCGGCCGCGGCGCGCCCTTGGGCAGGAAGAATGCGGTCCAGGTGGTGACATCCATACCGGTCAACCCCTGCTCATGGGCGCTCGCGAGATCCGGCATCAGCTGCGAGCGCGCGGCCGACAGCACCGCGATCGCCTTCACCTGCTTGCCGGCGATCAGCGGCGCCGCCGCGCCCAGGTTGCCGCACAGGTAGTCGATCTGCCCGCCGATCAGGTCGTTCGCAGCCGGCGCCGAGCCGCGATAGGGGACGTGCGTGACGTTGACGCCGATCATGGCATTGAGCAGCGCACAGGCGAGGTGCGTGGTCGAGCCGGCGCCGGCGGAGCCGTACTGCATCTTTGCGCCGTTTGCCTTCAACAGCGCGGCGAACTGAGGGATGGTGTCGGCGGGAAGGTCCTTGCGCGCTTCGAGCACCATCGGCTGCTCGGAGAACAGCGCGACCGGGGTGAAATCGCCGATCGCGTCGTAGCGTCGCTTCTTGTAGATCGTCTGGTTGTAGGCATGGGTGCCGGTGCTGCCGAGCAGTAGCGTGTAGCCGTCGGGCGCGGCGTTGACGACGCGGCTCACCCCGACGATGCCGCCCGCTCCGGTCGTGTTCTCGACGACCACCGGCTGGCCAAGGAGCTCGCTCATCCGCGTCGCCAGAATGCGTCCCATGACGTCGAACGTGCCGCCGGCGGCAAACGGCACGACCATGGCGATCGGCCGCGTGGGATAGGTCTGTGCCGTCGCCGCAACCGGCCAGGCCGTCGCCGCGACAGCCAGAACCTTGATGAAGTGTCGTCGTCGCATGTCCGCCTCCGGGCTCAGGAACAGGCACCGTACCGGCTCGAGCCGGCCCCTTGGAAGGGCCTCGCGGCGGTTCGACGCGCGCCCGCTATCCGGAGCGCGGTCAAATCGGGCAATGCCTGCGGGGGCATTTTCAGAAATTATGTTCGATCGTGAACTTTCGGCGCATGCGACAATGGAAATCTGCGTTCGTGTGCTCGTCGCGAGGAACCCGGTTCGCGGTTCTCGGTTCTCCTGGGGATGACCCGTCAGGACGATGCTCCGGAGGATAGAATGCACCGTTTCGTATCGCTCGGCATCATCGTCTTGGCGGCTTCTTGCATTGGTGTCGTGTCGGGTGGCGCACTGGCCGCGGACAAGAAGCCGGGCAAGGGCATCAGGATCCTCGAGGCGACCTACGGCGGCAATTGCGCGGGCGTTGCCCGAGGCAACGTGACGGAGTTCGTCGGGTCGAAGTGCAACGACACCAATCTCTGCAATTATCGGGTCTACTACCAGAGCATGGGCGGCGACCCGGCGTCCGGTTGCGAAAAGGATTTCAGCGTCACCTATAGCTGCGGCCGGAGATCGAAACCCGAGACCTGCAAATTGGCAGCGGAAGCCGGCATGGGTGGCGAGGACGGCCATCCCAACCAGTTCTGCCTCCTGCATTGCCTGAAGACGGTCGGCCAATCACGCAGTGGCGCGCCCGCCCGCCGGCGGGAGGCCGTGGCTTCTGAGGCAGCCGATCGCGGTGCCGCCGCAGCGAAGGGCGCCACACCCTAGTGCCGCGGCGGCGTCTATATGTCGGGTATCAGCCTTTCAGCTGCCGGTTGCACTCGCTGTAGTAACCTCCGCCTTTCTGGATCCACTTCAGGCCGCCATTGGCATTGGTTGCCTGATTGGCACGGTATTGGTCGAGACAGGTGTGCATGCGCGCCTTGCCGGCGGATTCGCTCGAGTATTTCGGCGACACCGCCGTCGGGAAGACTGCGTTGACAGCGGCCCGCGCCGCCGGCGCGGGAGGCGTGGCGGCCGGCGGTGCCGGTGCGGCGGTCGGCGCCGGGCCCGGCGCTGCGGCGGCAGTGGCGCCGCATTGTGTCTTGCGGAACTCGTTCCAGGTCTGTCCGGCGAGGGTGCCCCCGGATTTGGCCGCCTGGTACTTGGCGCTGCACTCCTTGGCGGTCAGCGCTCCCGCCGATGACGCGAAAACCAGAGACAATCCGGTAGCAAGTGCTGCGATGGAGATCGTGGTGGTCGAACGGATGTGCATGGAGGGTCCTCCCGCTGACGGTCGATCCGGCATCACGCGACAGCAGATGCCGATGGGGGAACGCGCCGGGAACAGGTAAGACGCCACGCGTACCTATGCGTTGCTGTCGCCGCGAGAAACCGGCAAAACCTACGGCGTCCGTCATCCCTGTTGCGGCCGGTTAACACCCGGCGCGTCCAGGCCGATAACGCCTCATGGAGTTCCCCAGTTCCCGCCGATACCGGCCGGCGCGACGGCACGAGTTCGTGACCATTGTCTGAAAATTTGAACGTTCAAAACTGCAAATTTGTAATTTGTAGTCGCCAAACTCTCTAAAATTGCTGAGGTCGGAGATGCAGCCATGATGGTGCGAGTCATCCTGATCACGATGGGCATACTGGTCGCGGTCGACCACTATACCTCGTACGGCCGATACACCTCCGCGGCGATGCGGGCCTCGTCGCAAATCCTGCACCACTTGCGGGTCATCTAGGTCGCGGCCAGACTGGTCCAATAACCCGGGGGCCCGCGATGCAGGGGTTCCCCTCGAGGAGACGCGCATGGGGATCCTGATCGGCATCGCAGCTGCCGTCCTGGTCGGATTCGCAATATTCGTCTTGCAGCAGGATGCGGCCGAGCAGAAGCGCGCGCTCGAGTAAGCCACGCCGTCGTTGTTGCCCTGAGAAAGACTAAGCCCTACGCCCCGAACAGGCTGCCTTGGCCGGGATCGCCGCTGCCGCGGCGACTGCGCGTCCTTCGCAGCACCGGGGATTGCGGCTTGTCCTTTGCGGTGAGGATCGAGGCCTCCGCCCGCGCGCGCACATTGCCGTCGGAGAACTCGACGTCGAGCCGCATGCCCTCGCTGACCTTCGCCGCGTAGCGCAGCGGACGGCCGTCGGGGCTGCGCACCAGCGCAAAGCCGCGCGCCAACACGCCGCGATGGGACAGCGCGTTGAGCAATTGGCCGCAACGCTCGACCGAGGTGGCGCGCTGCTGCAGCAGCAGCCAGGCGGCGCGCTCGCTGCGCTCGGCCAGGGCCAGCACGCGTTCGCGAGCCCGGGCGATGCGGTTGCGATGCGCCTCGGCATTGGCGCGCAGGCTGGCGGCCAGCCTTAGCGTGGCGGTGGCGAGCCGCTCGCGCCGGCGCAGCCGCGCGACCTGTTCCGCGCGCCCCGAGCGCTCCGCCAGCGCCGCGATGCGCTCGCGGCAGCGGGCCAGGCGCGTGCGCAGCACCTGCGGGCCGAGCCGGCCGGCGATGCGCGAGAAATCGCGGTGATGGATCTGCGCATTGGCGATCAGCGCGCGCGGCAGCCGGGTGCCGGCATGGTCGAGCCGCTGGCGCGGCAGCGCCAGCAGCTCCTCGGCGCTGGGGAGCGCGCGCACGGCGGCGCGCAGCTCGGTGCGGCGCGCCTCCTGGCCCCGGTGCCAGCAGGCGAGCGAGCGCCGCGCGAGGCTGTCGAGCCGGACCATGAGCTCGGCGCGCACCGGCACCGCCATCTCGGCCGCGGCAGTCGGCGTCGGCGCCCGCACGTCGGCGGCGAAGTCGATCAGCGTCACGTCGGTCTCGTGCCCGACCGCCGAGATCAGCGGGATCATGCTGGCGGCCGCGGCTCGCACCACGATCTCCTCGTTGAATGACCACAGATCCTCGAGCGAGCCGCCGCCGCGCGCCACGATCAACAGATCGGGCTTGCGGATCCGCCCCTGCGCGGGCAGCGCATTGAAGCCGTTGATGGCGGCGGCGATCTCGGGAGCGGAGCCCTCGCCCTGCACGCGCACCGGCCACACCAGCACGTGTCGCGGAAAGCGGTCATTGAGTCGGTGCAGAATGTCACGAATCACGGCGCCCGTGGGCGAGGTGATCACGCCGATCACCGTCGGCAGGAAAGGCAGCAGCTGCTTGCGCGCGGCGTCGAACAGGCCCTCGGCGGCGAGCTTCTTCTTGCGCTCCTCGACCAGCGCCATCAGCGCGCCGAGCCCGGCCGGCGCCAGGGTCTCGATCACGATCTGGTATTTCGACTGGCCGGGGTAGGTGGTGAGGCGGCCGGTGACGACGACCTCGAGCCCTTCCTCGGGCTTGATGCGCAGGCGGGCGAACGCGGTCCGCCAGATCACCGCCTCGATTTTGGCGCCTTCGTCCTTGAGCGAGAAATAGCAATGGCCGGACGAATGCGGGCCACGGTAGCCCGAAATCTCGCCGCGCACGCGCACATATCCGAACCGGTCCTCGACGGTCTTCTTCAGGGCCGCCGACAGCTCGGAGACGCTCCATTCCGGGACATTGGCGCGCGCGGGATCGCTCATCGCGATCTGTGAATCACCATATCCGCGCCGCGTCAACCGACCCGCACTGGGCTGCGGCGCGGATGGGGAAAAACGCCATGGCAATGGGCGGATCGACGGTTAAAATGGCGTCGGTCGGGCATGGGGCCGTCGGCGGCCGTGGAGCGAATCTCGAAGAGGGCATGCATGTACAAACGGGCTGTTGCCCTCGTGCTCGCCGCGCTCGCCGCCGTCCCGGTTGCGGTGACGCGCACCGCCGCGCAGAGCCCGTTCGGCGACGCCGATGCCGAGCCGGCGCCGTTCAACCCGCAGATGGCCGCGCTCATGAGCATGCTCATCCAGCCCCGCCACGCCAAGCTCGGCTTGGCCGGCAAGGCGCAGAACTGGGAGCTGGCCGCCTATTCGCTCAAGGAGCTCAGGCAGGGCTTTGCGGTCGTGTCCAAGGCGGTCCCGCGCTGGAAGGGATTGCCGGTGCCGGATCTGTTCGATGCCGCCGTGAGCCAGCCGATCACACTGCTCGATTTCGCGATCAAGCTCCGCTACCAGCGGCAGTTCGACGAGGCTTACGAAGGCCTGACCAAAGGCTGTAATGCCTGCCACGCGACCACCGATCACGCCTTCGTCGTCATCAAGGTTCCCGACGTCTCGAGCTTCCCCAATCAGGAGTTCCAGCCCAAGCAATAGCGTTGCCACCGGCTCGCGGTGGCGGATCCGAACGACAACGACAAATTCAGGGAGAAACATTCATGCGCCGTCGCGCCGCTGCCCTCGTCGCGCTCGCCGCCCTTGCGGCCGTCACCACGATGTTCTCGGCGCGTGCCGTCGCGCAGAATCCGTTCGGCGATGCGGACGCCGAGCCGGCGCCGTTCAATCCGCAGATGGCGGCGCTGATGAGCATGCTGATCCAGCCGCGCCACGCCAAGCTTGGGCTCGCGGGCAAGGCCGAGAACTGGCCGCTCGCCGGCTACATGTTCAAGGAGCTCAGGCAGGGTCTCGTGGTCATCTCGCGGGCGGTGCCGCGCTGGAAGGGTCTGCCGGTGCCGGACCTGTTCGACGCCGCCATGAGCCAGCCGCTGGCGACGCTCGATTTCGCCATCAAGGCCGGCGAGCCGCGGCAGTTCGCGGAGTCCTATGCGCGGCTGACGGCGGGGTGCAACGCCTGCCACGGCACGACGGACCACCCGTTCGTCGTCATCAAGGTGCCGGAGGAGTCGGCGTTCCCCAATCAGGACTTCCAGCCGAAGCGTTAGAGCATGATCCCGAAAAGTGGGCACCGGTTTTCGGAAAAGATCATGCTGCAGCAAAAAGCCGGAGCGGGATGACGACTCGCAGATAAAGTCATCCCGCGATGCCGGAAAAACTTAAATTCGCTGCAGCGTGCACTCGGTCTCGACCGGGTTCTTCGATCCCGGTGGCGGCAGGCCGCGCCGATACACCCGCGTCTGCTTGTAGCCCTGCTTCTCGCAGGCGACGGTAACTTCGTCGGGGCTGACGTCCTTGCCGAAGCCAGGGACCTTGTAGGCCCCGAGCGCGTCGGTGCGGGTGACGACGCCGCCGCGGTCCTTGATACCCACCGTCACCTTTGCGTCGGGCATCGTCGCGCCGTTGGTGTCCTTGACGAAGCCGAAATAGGCCGGTCCTTCCTCTTCGCTGTTGTCGTCGTCGTCCCCGAAGCCTGCGCCGCCCGCCCACACGGCGGTCGCCAGCATGCACGCCACGGCAACGACAGCGCTGGCCAGTGATCCACGCCGACCGACGAACTTCATCCCTGGACCCTCCCGATGACTAGTGTCCCGTTCCTACGAAGGACTCGCAGCAATGCTCGTAGGAACGTCAAATTCGCCATACTGGCGGCGCTTGAGCGCGCGCCGCTCGGCCATTCTGACTCATCGCCGGGGGGATTTCTACGTGTCCCGGAGCTGCGGCTATTTCGGCGCGTAGGGCGGTCCCGCCACCGGCCCGGTGGCGGCATTCGCGCGCCACAGCATGCGGGCCTTCGAGCTGCCCTCCAGGAACGCAATGCAGGTTGCGCTGTAGGGGACATTGTCATTGTCCGGGCACGCCGCCGCCGGGGCCGGCGCGCTGAGATCCGTCTGCGCGGGCGCGTCGATTACGATGCGGTGGCCCTGCTCGATCCAGACCGCGGCACCGACGATCGTGGCGGCAATCACTGCCAGGCCGAATTTCGACACCTGTCCCTGTCCTCTCCGAGATGCCCCCGGCCGTCGGCCACGGGCCATTGCTACTTCGTCCAGAACGGCATCAGCGAATAGGTCAGCGGGATGAACGCCAGGATCGGAAGCAGCCACAACAACGCCAGCGGGATCTTCTTTGCCACGCTTTCCGGAATCAACGTCCCGAGCAATCCCAAGACGGCTCCTGCAACGATCGTCACCACCGTCCAGCCGTACCAGTACATGGCAGGACCTTCGCCGCTGCGGCCGGCCTCCCACCCGAGGCCGATGCGATTGGTCGCGGGATGATAGGTGAAGGCCGGCAGGTTGAGCAGTTCGCAGGCCACATAGATCACCGGGACGGAGATTCCGAACACGACGGCGAAGGTCCTGAATTTGACCGAGGCGGCCAGCGACGATGTTGCTTTCGCTCTTGCAGGTGACGTCGATTGCGTTGCTGTGGTCGTGGTCATGATCCGAACCCCCGGACATTATTGAGAACGTGGCCGACGAGGAAATTGAACCAGCAGACGAAGGCGAGCCATAGCGTCACCCATTTGCGGGCGCTGTCATAATCGTGGTTCTGGGCGTTCTTCCAGAAGTACCAGTAGATCGGCAGGCTGCCGAGGGCGATGGTCGCGGCGTGCTCCTTCAGCTCGAAGAAGCCTTGCGTCTTCCAGAAGCCGGCCTGCTCGATCGGAATTCGCACGTAGATGCGGTACTTGGTGTAGATCCAAGCGCCCATGATGAAGGTGAGGATCCACAGCACGCACACCGCCGTCGCGTAGGCGGGGCCGGTGACCGCGCGGAAGCGCGTGACGAAGCCGGCGCCGCCGGCCGCCTGGCGCACGGGCATCAGGATTGCAACAGCCTGGTGCGTGAGCGCGCCGAGCAGAGCGATCGCCAGCAATCCGTGAATGATGAGCAGGATGGTCCAAAAGGTCGTGACCGATATGAGCATGCATCCCCCAATTCCGACGGCTGTCCCGGGCGATACGGCGACAGGGGCGCGATCGCGTTCTGGTGCTGTTGTTCGGATGACCGTGCTTGTTGCGTTCTTCCCTTGTTGTCGTTCTTTGTTGCTATTGTTGTTTCAACTCTAGCGGCGCGGCGCGCGCCTGGCAATTTGCAGGATCGACTCCGGATTGGAAACGCTGCAAACTACCAGGAAGCTTGTGGCAATTCGTCGCCGGACGTGGTCGCTTCGGCGCGCGGTACAACAAGCAAGAATGGGAGGAGGGGCTCGACCGGCTCCATCGCCAACCGGGAGTGCACGATGAAAGTCCGTGGTGCTTGGGTCGCGGCCGCGAGCGTCGGCTTGGCATTGTTCGTGGAAGTTCCGGTGCAAGCCGAGACCATCGGCGTCTTCACCAAGAGCGCGGGCAACCCCGTCGCGCGCTCGGTGCGCGCCGGCGCCGAGGCGGTCGCCAAGGCCAACGGGTTCACGGTGTTTCACTATATCCCGACCTCGCCCGACAACGTGTCGCAGCAGACTTTCCTGGTCGACGAGGCGCTCAGCGCCAAGCGCGACGCGATCGTGTTCACGCCCGTGGACGTCAAGGCGATGGTGCCGGCGGTGCAGAAGATCAATGCGGCCAACATCCCGCTGGTCAATGTCGGCGATCGCCTCGCGGGGGCTTCCGCCGTCGCATTCATCGGCAGCGACGACTACAGCATCGCGCTCGACACGGCGCGCACGCTGCTCAAGGCGATGGGCGGCAATGGCAACGTCGTGGTGCTCGAGGGTCCCGACACCATCCCGACCGCCGCCGGCCGGCTGCGCGGGTTCAAGGATGCGTTGAAGGAATTCCCGGACGTCAAGGTCGTGCTCTCGAAGAACGCGATGTACGCCCGGCCGGCCGCCGCCGACCTGTTCAAGGCGATGCTGAAGTTGAAGCCGCCGCCGCAGGTCGACGGCGTCCTCGCCGCCAATGACGCGATGGCGCTGGGAACGCTCGAGGCGTTCAAGGAGGCGAAGGTCAAGCCGCCGCTGATCGTCGGGATCAATGCCAGCAAGGAAGTGGTCGAGCTCATCAAGTCCGGCGAGGTGCTCGCCAGCGGCGATTACAACGGCCTGATCGAGGGCTGCCTCGGTACCGAGATCGCGATCCGCACGCTGCGCAAGCAGCCGGTGCCGAAGGAAGTGATGGCGAAGACCGCCGTCGTGGACAAGAGCAACTACCAGGCCTACGAGATCCCGGCCGAACGGCGTCCCTGTCCGACGCTGGAGAGCCTGGCGGCGAAGTGAATCGCCGCCAGGCGTGACGGCGGAGGATCAGCCGGCGACCTTGCCGTTGTACTGCTCGTCGGTGACGTGTTCCATCCAGGTCACGTGCTTGCCGTCGAGCGCTTCCTGCAGCGCGATGTGCACCATGTTGAAGTCGGGGGCCGCGCCGTGCCAATGCTTCTCGCCGGGCGCGATCCAAACCGTGTCGCCGGGCCGGATTTCACGAATCGGCTCGCCCCACAACTGCACCCGGCCGACGCCGGAAACGACGTGCAAGGTCTGGCCGAGCGGGTGAGTGTGCCACGCGGTGCGCGCCTTCGGCTCGAACCGGACCCAGGCACCCCTGATCCGCGCCGGCGCCGGCGCTTCGATGATCGGCTCCTGCCATACCGTGCCGGTGAACGAGTCGGCCGGGCCCCTGCGCGAGGGCACGGAGCCCAATCGTTTGATGTCCATGGTTGCTTTTCCTCCAATGTCGCTCTGGAAGAGCTAGAGCATTTTCAGGAAAAGGGGAAATTGGTTTTTGCGGCAGACACGGCCGCAGACGCAGGATCTGAAACCAGTGTCGCGAGATCAGCGTGCGCGAACCACCAGCTGCACGCGGCTGCCGTTGGTCACCTCATCCGGCAGGTTGATCGCGATGCGCTCATCCAGCGCGACACCGTCGGCGACGGAAACCGAGGTCCCGTCGGTTGATCCATCGCCCGGAATTCGTTCGACTACTAGTCGAGCTTGATGCCGACCTCCTTGATCACCTTGCCGTACTTCTCGTAGTCGCTGCGGATCAGCGCGTTGAAGTCGGCAGGCGACAGGACCATCGGCTCTAGGCTGCCCGACACGTTGAGCTTCTCGGCGAAATCCGGGCGCGCCATCAGCTTGTGGACTTCCGTGCGCAAGGTGGTCACCACCGGCTCCGGCGTGGCGGCGGGCGCGAACAGGCCGAGCCAGATGTCGATCGCGTATCCCGGATAGAATTCGCCGATGGTGGGCAGGTCGGGGAAGCGCTTGGAGCGGCTCTTGCCGCTGGTGGCGAGCGCGCGCAATTGTCCGCTCTGGATCAGCGGAGCGCTGGCGGACCCCGAGAACAGCACCTTGGTATCGCCCGCGACGGTCGACTGGGTCGCCGGCGCGGCGCCGCGGAACGGCACATGCAAGAGGTCGATGCCGGCGCGCTGCTTGAGCATCTCCATCATCAGCTGGTGCTGGCTGCCGTTGCCGCCGGACGCGTAGGGCAAGGGCGGCTTGGTGACGCGCGCGTAGTCGATGAACTCCTGGAACGTCTTGGCCGGCACCTCGGGATTGACCGACAGCATGAACTGGTTGGTGGCGACGCTCGCCACCGGCAAGAGGTCCTTCAGCGGGTCGAACGGCAGCTTGGCATAGACGTGCGGGTTGATCGTGACGCCGCTGTCGGCATGCAGCAGCAGCGTGTAGCCGTCGGGCGGCGCCTTCACGACCTCGAGGGCGGCAATGTTGCCGTTGGCGCCGGGCCGGTTCTCGATCACGACCGCCCAGCCGAGGCTCTCCTGCAGGTAGTGGGCAATGAGGCGGGCGGAAATATCGGGAGCGCCGCCCGGCGGGATCGTCACCAGCACCTTGATCGGCCGCGACGGAAACGCGCCTTGCGCCGCTGCGGGGAGGGCGGAGAGCAGGATTGGGAGCAGCAGCGTTGCGATGCGCATGAGACGACTTATCACCAGGGGTCCTCCGATTCGCGGAACTGCCTTGCAGGGCCTTGTCGCCATGCTACACCACCCGCCGCCACTCTAGCCTGCGGTCCGGTAGCGCATCCATGAACATCCTTCTTCTCGGTTCGGGCGGTCGCGAGCATGCGCTGGCCTGGAAGATCGCGGCAAGCCCGCTCACCGACCAGCTCATCTGCGCGCCAGGCAATGCTGGCATCGCGCGCGAGTGCGAGCTGGCGGCGTTGGACATTACCGACCATGCGGCGGTCATCGCCTTCTGCAAGGCACGGAAGATCGACCTCGTCGTGGTCGGGCCGGAGGGGCCGCTTTGCGCCGGCATCGTGGACGATCTCGCCGCCGCCGGGATCAAGGCCTTCGGCCCCAGCAAATTCGCCGCGCAGCTCGAAGGCTCCAAGGGCTTCACCAAGGATCTGTGCAAGGCGAACAACATTCCGACCGGCGCCTACGAGCGCTTCACCGCGGCCGCGCCCGCCAAGGCCTATATCCGCGCCCGCGGCGCGCCGATCGTGGTGAAGGCCGACGGGCTCGCCGCCGGCAAGGGCGTGGTGGTGGCGCAGAGCGTCGCCGAGGCGGAAGCAGCAATCGACATGATGTTCGCCGGCGGCCTGGGCGAGGCGGGCGCCGAAGTGGTGGTGGAAGAGTTCCTGGCCGGCGAAGAGGCGTCGTTCTTCGCGCTCTGCGACGGCGAGACCGCGGTGCCGTTCGCCTCGGCGCAGGACCACAAGCGCGTGTTCGACGGCGACGAAGGCCCCAACACCGGCGGCATGGGCGCGTATTCGCCGGCGCCGGTCATGACAGCCGAGATGAGCGCCCGCGCCATGGATGAGATCGTGCTGCCCACGGTGCGCGCCATGAAGGCGATGGGCTCGCCCTACAAGGGCGTGCTCTATGCCGGGCTGATGATCACCGCCGAAGGCCCGAAGCTGATCGAATACAACGTGCGCTTCGGCGATCCGGAATGCCAGGTGCTGATGCTGCGGTTGATGTCGGATCTCGTCCCGGCGCTGCTGGCATGCTGCGACGGCATGCTGAAGAATTTCGATCTGCGCTGGTATCCGGACGCAGCGCTCACGGTGGTCATGGCGGCCAAAGGCTATCCCGGCAACTATACCAAGGGCTCTGTGATCGAAGGACTCGACGCGGCAGCGGAGATCGAGGGCGTCGAGATCTTCCACGCCGGCACCAAGGCCGAGGGCTCCCGCATCCTGGCGAACGGCGGGCGCGTGCTCAACGTCTCAGCACTCGGCAGGACGGTCGGCGAGGCGCAGACGCGCGCGTACCAGGCCGTCGATCGCATCAAGTGGGCGGACGGCTTCTGCCGCCGCGACATCGGATTTCGCGCGGTGGAGCGAGAGCGTAAGGCCTGAGTGATGTCCGATCTCGCCGATCTCTTTCCCGGTTTTGGCTCGAAGTGGATCGACACCAAGGCCGGCCGCATCTTCGCGCGCACCGGCGGGGAGGGGCCGCCGCTCATGCTGCTGCACGGCTATCCGCAGACCAACGTCATGTGGCACCGCGTGGCGCCGGCGCTGGCGCAACGGTTCAGCCTGATCATCCCCGACCTGCCCGGCTACGGTTGGTCGGAGGCGCCCGAATCCGACGCCGAGCACGCGCCCTACACCAAGCGCGCCATGGCGGCGGCAATGGTCGAGGTGATGGAGGCGCTCGGGCATGTGCGGTTTCGCTTGGCGGGCCATGATCGCGGCGGTCGCGTCGCCTATCGCCTTGCGCTCGATCATCCCGGACGGCTGGACCGGCTCGCCACGCTCGACATCGTGCCGACCTGGGCGATGTGGCACCGCATGGATGCGCGGCTCGCCAACCGTGCCTGGCACTGGATGTTCCTGGCGTTGCCGGCGCCGTTTCCGGAAACGCTGGTCGGCAAGGACCCGCTGTACTACTTCGACACGCGTGCCGCCGCCGGCACCAAGGTCAAGAGCCTCGCCGCCTTCGACCCGCGCGCGCTCGCGCACTATCACGCCTTCTTCAACGACCCCGTGCGCATCCACGCCACCTGCGAGGACTACCGCGCCGGCCGCACCACCGATCTCACCCACGATGAAGCGGACAAGGCGGCGGGCAGGAAGATCATCTGCCCGATGCTGGCGATCTGGGGCGGCGCCGGCGGCATCCCGGCCGAGACCGCAGGCCCGCTTGCGACCTGGCAGGAATGGGCGACCGACGTGCGCGGCTTTCCCATCGACAGCGGGCACTATCTCGCGGAAGAGGCGCCGGAGCCGATCGCCAAGGCGCTGATCGAGTTTTTCACGGCGTAACGGGTTATCATTGGCGAGTGATGCCGCCGATTGATCGCCAAGCCACCTTTTCCGGCACCAAGGACGTCGCGTCAGCGCTCGCCGTCGATGCCGCGCGGCTTGAAGCTTTTCTCGCTGCGCGCCTGCCGGATTTCAAGGGCCCGCTCGCGGTGCGGCAGTTCAAGGGCGGCCAATCCAATCCGACTTATCTGCTCGAGACGCCCGCACGCCGCTACGTGCTGCGGCGCAAGCCGCCGGGCAAGCTGTTGCCGTCGGCGCACGCGGTCGATCGCGAGTTCCGCGTCATCAGCGCGCTCTACGCACAGGGCTTCCCGGTGGCGGCGCCGCTCGTCTATTGCGACGACGGCGCTGTCGCCGGCACACCGTTCTATGTCATGGCGCATGTCGAAGGCCGCGTGATCTGGGAACCGGAGATGCCGGGCGCGCAATCCGCCGAGCGCGCCGCGGTCTACGATGCGATGAACGCCACGCTCGCGCGGCTGCACGCCTTCGATCCGGCGGCGATCGGGCTTGCGGATTTCGGTCGCGGCGAGAATTATGTCGGCCGCCAGGTTGACCGCTGGTCGAAGCAATACCGCGCGTCGCTGACCGAGCCCATCGACGAAATGGAGCGGTTGATCGCCTGGCTGCCGGCGCATCTGCCGCCGCCCGCGCCGACGCGGCTGGTGCATGGCGACTATCGCCTGGACAACATCATTCTGTCGCCATCACAGCCCACAATTCTCGCGGTGTTGGATTGGGAGCTGTCCACCTTGGGTGATCCGCTCGCCGATTTCGCCTATCACCTGATGCAATGGGACATGCCGCCGTCGGAGTCGGGCGCCGGCACCGGCACGCTCGTCGGCCTCGATCTTCCCCGCCTCGGCATTCTGTCGCGCGCGGACTATGTGGACGCCTATGCCGCGCGCACCGGCCTCGATCCGCGACCGCATCTGCCGGTCTATCTCGCCTACAATTTCTTCCGCCTGGCCGCGATCCTGCAAGGTATCGTCGGGCGCGTGCGCGACGGCACCGCGACCAGCGAGAATGCCGCCGCCATGGCGCCGCTGGTGCGGCCGCTCGCCGAGAAGGCCTGGAGCTTCGCGGCGGAGGCGGGCGCGCGATGAGCAAGCCCCCTGAAACCGCCAAAGGCTCCGCGCTTGCCAAGAGCTTTGCGCTGGCTCTTGGCGGCGGTGGCGCGCGCGGGCTCGCGCACATCGCGGTGCTGGAAGCGCTCGATGACTTGGGGAAGAAGCCCGCCGCCATCGCCGGCACGTCGATCGGCTCGCTGATCGGCGCGGCCTATGCTGCGGGGATGTCGGGCAAGGAGATCCGACGGTTCGTGGTGACGCTCGCCCACGACCGCACCGAGGTCTTCCGGCGGCTGGTCACGACCAGGGCCAGCACTTTCGCCAACCTGTTCAATATCGGCTTCGGCAGCGCCACGCTGGTCGATGCGGAAAAATTCTGCCGGCAGTTTCTGCCGGACAAGGTGCCGGACGAATTCGGCGCGCTCGAAATCCCGCTCACCGTCATCGCCACCGATCTCTACCGGCGCCAGCAGGCGGTGTTCTCGTCGGGCCCGCTCAAGCCGGTGCTCGCGGCCTCGATCGCGCTACCGACCTTGATGCGGCCGGTGGTGGTCGGCGAGCGGGTCCTCATCGACGGCGGCGCCACCAATCCGCTGCCGTTCGACCATCTGCGCGGGCGTGCCGACGTCGTGGTCGCGGTCGATATTTCCGGCGAGCCGACCGACGGGCGCACCGACATCCCCAATCCCTGGGAGTGCCTGGTCACGACCGTGCTGGTCATGGGCAACGCCATCACCGCCGAGAAGGTCAAGCACGGCGCGCCCGACCTGATGGTGCGGCCCAAGGTCGGCGGCTTCCGGACCCTCGATTTTCTGCACGCCAGCGCCATCCTGCGGGCGTCCGAGCCGGTCAAGGCGGAATTGAAAGAGAAGCTCGCGGCGCTGCTGGGCTAGGTGGGCTATCGCACGTCGCAGCGCTTGGAATCGTCGAGCGCCTGCGGGCTGAGATTGATCCAGGTGGCGGCGGCGAAATAGCAGACCGCCACCGACTTGTCCTTCTGCAGCGTCACCAGGAAAATTTCACGGTTCTCGGTCGCCTCGCCGCGCGCGAAGGTGACGCCTTTGATCTCGTAGCCCTTGCCGATGATGGTCTTGAACGATTGCTGTTCCTGCGCGTTGGCGGTGGGACCCCCGGCGGCGAACGATGCAATGGCGAGCAAGGTGGCGGCGAGCGCGCACGGTTTCTTCACGGCATCCTCCTCAATCCACGTCCTGTCGCGGGGATACTATGGGGGAGCACCGGCAAGGTCACCTGATTTTCGCGTGACGTGTGAAAGCCTGTGAGTCGTTCGTGCGGAAAATGCTCCTCATCGCCGCGCGGCAAAAAATCCGCGCAGCAAGTCGGCGGCCTCGGTCTCGCCGATGCCGCCATAGACTTCCGGCCGGTGCAGGCAGGTGGGTGCCGAGAAGAAGCGCACGCCGCTCTCGACGGCGCCGCCCTTGGGATCGGCGGCGCCGTAGTAGAGCCGCCGGATGCGGGCAAAGGAGATTGCCGCCGCGCACATGGTGCAGGGCTCGAGCGTGACGTAGAGGTCGCAGTCGACCAGCCGCTCGCTGCCGAGCGCTGCCGCCGCCCGGCGGATCGCCACGATCTCGGCATGGGCGGTGGGGTCGCGTTCGGCCAGCGTGCGGTTGCCGGCCTGCGCGACCAGGTCGCCGTCGCAGACGATGACGCAGCCGATCGGCACCTCGCCGGCGGCGGCGGCCGCGTGCGCCTCGTCGAGCGCGAGATCCATGAAGGTGTGCATCGGCATCGCAACTCTGCTATCACGCCGCCAACCGGGCGGCGAGCTTAACGATAGGGCAGATGAGCAGGCAAAACGGCCAATCCGGGCAGGGCGACCGCATCGCCAAGGTGATCGCGCGGGCGGGCTTGGCCTCGCGCCGGGAGGCCGAGGCCTGGATCGCCGCCGGACGGGTAGCGGTCAACGGCGAGCTCATCGCCTCGCCCGCGCTCAATGTGACGGATGCGGATCGCATCGCCGTCGACGGCGCGCCGCTGCCCACGCGCGAGCGCACCCGGCTCTTTCTCTATCACAAGCCGCGCGGCCTCCTGACCAGCCATGCCGACCCGGACGGCCGTCCCACCATCTTCTCGGCCCTGCCCAAGAACTTGCCGCGTCTGATCAGCGTCGGCCGGCTCGACCTCAACACCGAGGGCCTGCTGCTGCTGACCAATGACGGCGGGCTCGCGCGCACGCTCGAGCTGCCGGCGACCGGCTGGCTGCGCCGCTACCGCGTGCGCGCCCACGGCCGGGTGGCGCAGGGCGAGCTCGACGCCCTGCGGCAAGGCGTCACCATCGACGGCATCCGCTACGGGTCGATCGAGGCCACGGTAGACCGTCCGCAAGGCAGCAACGTCTGGCTCACCTTCGCGATCCGGGAGGGCAAGAACCGCGAGGTCAAGAACGTGCTCGGCCATCTCGGCCTCGCGGTAAACCGGCTGATTCGCGTTTCGTTCGGTCCGTTCCAGCTCGGCGAGCTCGCCGAAGGCGCGATCGAGGAGGTGAAGACCCGCACGCTGCGCGACCAGCTCGGCGAGCGGATCGCAGCGGCGGCGGGCGCCGACTTCGCGGCGCCGATCGTGCCGCGCGAGGAGCCGGCGGCGTTGCCGTCGCCCTTCGAGGCTCGCCCAAGAGGGCGAGCGCCTCAGGGTGACGGAGAGAGAGCCGGGGTGCGGCCGCCTCATAGCGGGGCAAAGCGCAAATCCCGCCGCGACGCCAACCGCCTCGGCCAGCCCGAGCTGGCGCGGCGGGAGAAGCGGCGCCGCAAGAGGCGCTGATGCGCATCGTCGGTGGGCGCTTGCGCGGCCGTGCGCTCGCCGCGCCCAAGTCGAACGCGGTGCGGCCGACCGCCGACCGCTTGCGCGAGGCGCTGTTCAACATCCTGGTCCACGCCTATGACGACCCCGTCACCGATGCGCGCGTGCTCGATCTCTTCGCCGGCACCGGGGCGCTGGGCCTCGAAGCGCTCTCGCGCGGCGCGGCCTTCGCGCTGTTCGTCGACGACGGCGCGGAGGCGCGTGCGCTGCTGCGCGAGAACGTGGCGGCGCTCGGCCTGGGCGGCGCCACCCGCATCTTCCGGCGCGACGCGACGAAGCTTGGTGCCGCGCGTCCGATCGAGCCGTTCTCGCTCGCCTTTCTCGATCCGCCTTACGGGCAGGGGCTCGCGGAAAAAGCGCTTGCCGCGGCGCGTGCCGGGGGCTGGCTCGCTGCCGATGCGCTGATCGTGGTCGAGGAGGCGGCGAAGTCCGGCTTTGCCGTCCCCGAGGGCTTCGAGGAGCTCGAGCGGCGGACCTACGACGACACCATGCTGGTGTTTCTTGGGTACCGCGCCTGATGCAGCCCCAAATGGTACTAGCCACGGAATTGACGCCGCCGCATAGCTCTTTACCCGTTACCCTGAGGTGCGAGCCCGTCTTCGGGCGAGCCTCGAAGGGCGACGGCCGCCGTCGGGCCGTTCATCCTTCGAGGCCCGCGTACGCAAGCGGTTAGAGCTGACTTGCCGATAAATGCGCGGGCACCTCAGGATGACGGTTGCTGATGGATGCCCGCGTCAGTCGGCGCTGACGCCGGCCGCCTTGATCGTGGCATTCGCGGTGAATCGGCGGCATGCCGCAATGGGTGAGCGGCGACATGTCGCGACATGACAAGCCTGCTCAATCGGTCGCCGCGCCGCTCGCCTTGACCGGCGCCGCCCACTTCTCCAGTTCGCTGGGAATGAGCTTGGCCAGATAGTCCGGCGTGCGGCGCGCCGGCGGCGGCACGTTGAGGCCGAGACCCTCCAGGCGCTCGCGCACCCAGGCGATGTCGAGCGCGTCGCTCGTCGCCTTGGCGAGGCGGCGCACGATCGGCTCGGGCGTTCCGCGCGGCAGGAAGAAGGCATTCCAGGCATCGGCGTCGAAGCCGCGGAGACCCTGCTCGTCGGCGGTCGCAAGCTCCGGCAGCACCTTGCTGCGCTGGGGCGACAGCAGCGCCAGCGGCTTGATCGATTGGCTGCTGATGAGCGGCAGCGCGGTCGAGATCACGTCGCAGATGTAGTCGATGCGGCCGCCCATCATGTCCTGCATGGCCGCCGCCGTGCCGCGATAGGGAATGTGCGTGATGTCGATCCCGATCGCGGCGTTGAGCAGCACGCAGGTGATGTGCGTGGCGGAGCCGCCGCCGGCCGATCCGAACGACATCTTCGGCTGGTTGGCCTTGGCATAGGCGATGAACTCCGGCAGCGTCTGCGCCGGAAAATCCTTGCGCGTCACCAGCACCTTCGAGTTTTCGAGGAACATCGTGACCGGCGTGAAGTCGTCCGCGGCGCTGTACAGCGGCTTCTTCGTGAGCAGCTGGCTGAAGGTGTGGGTGCCCTGGTTGCCGTAGAGGAAGACGTAGCCGTCGGGCGCCGCCTTCGCCACGCGGCTCGAGCCGGTCGAGCCGCCGGCGCCGCCGATGTTCTCGATGATGACCTGCTGACCCAGAAGCTCGCTCATGGGCGGCGCCATGATCCGCGCCACCACATCGAGCGGGCCGCCGGCGGGGAAAGGCACTACCATGGTAACGGTGCGGTTGGGCCAGTCCTGCGCGTGCGCCGGACCGGCGCATGCGAGCACGACGACGAGCGCGGCGATCGCTCTCACCATGGCAGCCTCCCCGGGTTTGAGACGCTTGTGCGTCTTTTCGCTCCCGTTGTCGTCCCCGCTTGCGCGGCACGACAGCTATCTCAATCCGCGCTCGCGCCGCTCGCCTTGATCGGGCCGGCCCAGCGCTCGATCTCGCTCGGCACGAACTTGGCCAGATACTCGGTGGTCCGGCGCTCCGCGGCCGGAATGGTCACCCCGATGCTCTTGTAGCGCTCGCGCACGGCGGGAGTCTCCACCGCATCGTTCGCGGCCTTGGCGAGGCGCTGCACGATCGCCTGCGGCGTGCCCTTGGGAAACGACAGCGAGCCCCAGCTGCCGCAATCGAGCCCCTTGAGGCCCATTTCCTCGGCGGTCGCGAGATCCTCGAGGCCGGGCGCGCGGTCGAGCCCGAGCGTGGCGATCGCCTTGACCGTCTTGCTTTGAATCTGCGGCAGCGCGGTCGAGATCTGCTCGGCGATGAAATCGATGCGGCCGCCGATCAGGTCCTGCATAGCCGGCCCGGCGCCGCGATAGGGCACGTGCGTGATCTTGGTGCCCATGGCGACATCGAGCAGCACGGCGCAGACATGCGTGCCGGAGCCGCCGCCGGCCGAGCCGTAGGACATCTTGTCCTGGTTGGCTTTTGCGTAGGCCACGAATTGCGGCATGGTGTCCGCCGCCAGGTCCTTGCGCGTGATCAGCACCCGCGCCGAATCCGAGAACAGCACCACGTGCTCGAAGTCGGTCAGCGCGTTGTAGAGCGGCCGTTTGTAGAGGCTCTGATTGATGGCGAGGACGGCACTACCCGACTGCAGCAGGGTGTAGCCGTCGGGCGCCGCCTTGGCGACGCGGGCGGCGCCGGTCATGCCGCCGGCGCCGCCGGCGTTCTCGATGATGACCTGCTGTCCCAGGAGCTCGCTCAGCCGCGCCGCCAGGATGCGCCCGATGGTGTCGACCGGCCCGCCGGCCGCGTAGGGCACGATCATGGTGACCGGCCGCGTCGGCCAGTCCTGCGCGCTGGCGGGGCCGGCAAATGCCGTCAACACAGCAATCGCGGCGGCGACGGTCGTTCTCGTCATGGGTATTCTCCGGAGTTCAGTCCGCGCTGATGCCGGCTTCGCGGATCGGCTTCGCCCAGCGCTCCACTTCCTGCGGCAGATACTTGGCGAGATACTCGGGGCTGCGGCGCTCGGGCGGCACGATCTCGAGGCCGAGCTCCTCCAGCTTCTTGCGGATGACTGGATCGTCGAGCGTGTCGCTCATCGCCTTGTTCATCTTCGCGACGATCGGCGCCGGCGTTCCCTTCGGGAAGAAGAACGCGTTCCACACGCTGGCCTCGACGCCGGGCACGCCCTGCTCACCGGTGGTCGCGAGCTCCGCGATGATCGGCACCCGCTTCTCCGCCATCACGGCGATGCCCTTGACGGTGCCTTGCTTGGCCTGCGCGGCGCCGGTCTGGATGGTGTCGCACATGTAGTCGATGCGGCCGCCGATCAGGTCCTGCATGACTGGGGCGGCGCCGCGATAGGGGATGTGCGTGATGTTGAGCTTGAGCGCGAGATTGAGCATCACGCACGGCAGATGCGTGCCGGAGCCGACGCCGGCCGAGCCGAACGAGGCGGTTTTCTCGTTGGCCTTGAGGTAGGCGATGAGCCCCTGCAGGTCGTTGGCGGGAAGGTCCTTGCGCGCAATCAGAATACGGGGGGATTCCGAAGCCAGCCCGATCGGTTGAAAGTCGGTGGCGGAATTGTAGAGCGGCTTCTTGTAGAGCGACTGGTTGTAGGCGTGGGTGCCGGTGTTGCCGATCAGGAAGGTATAGCCGTCGGGCTCCGCCTTGGCGACGCGCGAGCCGCCGACCATGCCGGCGGCCGCGCCGACATTCTCCACCACGATCGATTGCCCCAGCATCTCGCTCATGCGCTGCGCCTGGATGCGCGCGCTCACGTCGATGCCGCCGCCGGCGACGAAGGGAACGATCAGCGTGATCGGCCGTGTGGGCCACTCCTGCGCGGCAGCGGGCGCGGCCAGCGCCGTCAGCGCCACCAATGCCGCCGCGGCGGCAGTCATCATTTTAGGCATGCAAAGCTCCTCATCCGCCGCACCCTCGCGCGCCGGGCGGAGCGGATCAAGGCTTACGTTGTCGCGGCCGGATTGAGCGGTCAGCGCTTGCCCAAGAGGCCTGCGAACGCGCGCGCCTTGCTGAAGACGGGCCACAGGGTAGGGGATTGCTTGATGAAGCGCTTGGTGCGCCGGAACGCCGTGGTCAGCGCCATCACCAGCCAGCCGCGGAGGGTGACCGCGGCGAGGTGATCGTAGAGCGCGAGCTCGGTGTCGGACCAGTCGCGCTTGTAGGGTTCGTCGCCGACGGTGAAGTCGAAGCGCGCGAAGCCGCCGTCGATGGCGTTGCGCAGCAATTCGTGCAGATGCGCGCGTCCGGGGCCGAAGCGCGACAGCTCGCCATCGTCATAGCTCGAGAGGATGAGATAGTAGCAGCCGCGGAATTTGAGCCCGACATTGGTCGCGACCGTCGTCGCGCCGACGTCGAGCCGGCTGACATGGATCACGTCGCGCAGGGCGGGATCGGTGGCGATCGCCGTGAAGAATTCGCGGTAGCCCGGCCGGGCGAAGAAGTCCTCCACGCCCATGCGGGCGAAGGCGCGCGATTTCTGGCGCATCAGCGTCGCCAGCGTGGCGGCGACCTCGTCGCGATCCCGCACCTCGACGAAACGCACGTCGCCGTGCTCGGCGAGGTGCTTGAGCTGCTTGCGCTCCTTCTTGCGGGTCGCCGACGAGCGCTTGGCAGCATAGAACGCGTCCCACTCGTTGCCGAGATTGGCCACGTAGGCGCCGCTCGGATGCGCGAGCACCTGGAAGTCGAAGGCCGCGAGGTCGAGGAACGGATTGCGCTGGCCTCCGACCGCCGCCGGCATCTTCTGCAGGTCGATCAGGTCGAAGCGGAAGCGCGGATCGGCGCGCAGCAACGCGACCACGTCGCGCCAAGCCAGCAGGAAGCGTTCCGCGCTCATGCGGTCGGAGAAGTTCTCCGCCAGCAGCGGCGCGTTGTAGTCGCACAGCCGCCACCCGAGCCAGGTGAGGGTGCGGGCGAAGCGGTGCCGCTCGATCGCGAGCTGCAGGATGAAGAGAAGCTGCCCGTCGGCGTCGCGCCCGAGCACGATGGCGGGGACGGTGCCCTGGCTCGCGCCAATGAAGCGTTGCCACGCGGCGAGCCAGTCGAAGGACTGGAACACAGTACGGTCGGCGTGCTGCTCGAACACCTTCCATTCGCGCTCGACCTCGCGCAGGCCGCCGTGAATCTCGAGGTGGACGCCCGAGCCCGAGTCGGCCTCGGCCGGCGGGGCGACCGCGAGCGGCGGGCTGACCGACAGCGCGAGCTCCTGCTGCTGGTCGTCCGCGATCCGGGCAACGTGGCGGTTAACCCCCGCGGCGGCGGGCGCGTCGTCGTCGCGAGGCCCGCTCGGGCGCAGACTGACATTGCTCGCGGACATCAAGGGCTCATGCTGGCGAGGGTCGCCCCCCTCGCGTGCATGTTTGCGACCATTTCCTAAACAAATCGTGCCCGCAGCGGTCCGTGTAAACCATAGTTGATCGAAGTGCGCGGGTTCCCGCACGGCATCGGTGACTCCAGCCGCTGGATATGCTTTGCGGATGCGCGCTGCGGGTATGGTCTCACCTTCAAGCTTCATTAAGCCTTTTGGCAGCAAAAAAGATGACTGACAGGGGCACCAGGGCCGACAGGGCGTTCATGCGGCATGCCGACATTGCGATCGTCGGAGGCGGTCTCGCCGGCTCGATCGCTGCGGCGATGCTCGGACGCGCCGGCGTCGCCACCGTCCTGATCGACCCGCACCAGCTCTATCCGAAGGATTTCCGCTGCGAGAAGCTCGATGCCTCGCAGGTCGCGCTGCTGCGCAAGACCGGTCTTGCCGGGGCGGTGTTGCCGGCGGCTACCCGCGACGGCGAGGTGTCGATCGCGCGCTTCGGCCATCTCGTCGAGCGCCGGCCGAACGAGCAATACGACATTCTCTACGACACGCTGGTCAACACCACGCGCGCCGCCATCCCGCCGAATGTCGATGTCGTCCTGGGCAAGGCGGCGAAGATATCGACCGGCCCCGACCGGCAGAGCATTGTCCTGTCATCCGGCGAGGAGATCTCCGCGCGGCTGATCGTGCTGGCCAACGGCTTGAACATCGGCTTGCGCCAATCGCTCGGTCTTGGCGGCGAAATCCTGAGCACCTGTCATTCCATCAGCATCGGATTCGACCTTGCACCGGTCGGCCGGCCGGCCTTCGATTTCCGCGCCTTGACCTACTATCCCGAGCGTGCCGCCGACCGCATGGCGTATCTCACGCTGTTTCCGATCGGCTCCACCATGCGCGCCAATTTGTTCGTCTACCGCGAGATGGACGATCCATGGTTACGCCGATGGCGTGATACGCCGAATGACGTGCTGTTCGATCTGATGCCGGGCCTGCGCAAGCTGACCGGCGAGGTCGAGGTGACGGACTTCGTCAAGATCCGCCCGGTCGATCTGTACGTCACGACCGGCTATCGCCAGGGCGGCATCGTCCTCGTCGGCGATGCTTTCGCGACGTCGTGCCCCGCCGCCGGCACCGGCTGCAACAAGGTGTTCACCGACGTGGAGCGACTGTGCAACCATCACATCCCGCGCTGGCTCGCGACGGCGGGCATGGGCAAGGACAAGATCGCCGAATTCTACGACGACGAGGTCAAGCGCGACTGCGACGCGGCGTCCGAGGCCAAGGCCTATTTCCTGCGCGCGCTATCGACCGAGGTCGGATGGTCGTGGACGGCGCGCCGCTGGGCCAAGTTCCTGGGTCAGATCAGCGTCGGCACCTTGCGCCAGGCGCGCGAGCGGCTGGGCGCGCGGGCGCTCGACCGCGAGGGCGCGGCGGCCGGCAGCAGCGTGGGCTGAGTCTGCTCGCGGGTTAACGGGTTGATAACCCTACGATACGGAGAACATTGAGTTTTTTCGTAAAATTCAGCAGATTTTGCGTGCGCATTCCCCGGTAGCTCAGTTGGTAGAGCAGACGGTTGTTTCCCGTCCGGTCGATGGTTCGAGTCCATTCCCGGGGAGCCATTTCTAACAGGGATTTAGGCCCAGTTTATTTGTTCCGAAGGTCGCTAGAACTGCCTTCCGGGCAACAAATGGGGCAACATTCAGCAAATTTCGCGTGAACGCCCCGTGCCATTCGGTACATTGGCGAGGCCGGCTTCCTCGCGCATGCCCTGTGCCCTGCGTCGTCGCCCTGGTCCGCACCAGGGGCTGACCACCGGTTGGGCTTAGGATGATCGTGGCAGATCGCGCGCTCGCCACGGCCAACGCAGCAACCGAAGGATGATCCGTGCGACCCATCTCTACCGCCTGGAAGCGGACATTGTGCGTTTGCTAGGATGCTCTGCCCACATAGTGCGGGCTTTCATCGTGGCCGGGACGTTGAAGATCGACGCCTGTCCGGCCGCACCTCGCTAGCAGCCGGAATCGCGTGAGAGACGACTTCGCGCGCGCCACCAAGATGAAGCTCGCATTACGCGCGGGCGCTGTGTGCTCGAATCCGCTATGCAGGCGAAGCACCTTCGGTGCGAAGCAGGGCAAAGACGGTTACCCTTCGCCCGACCGGTCTCTCCCGCGACCCGAACGCCCCGGATTGGAACATCTTCGACGGCGGCACGCAGCCGATCGGCCGCATCTACGAGGACCGAACCGCGCCGACCGAAGGCGCCCGCTGGGCGTGGTTCTTGCAGGTCACCGACGCATACCGGTCCGGCGTGAAGACGACCGGCCGCGCGGCAACGCTCGACGCGGCGAAGGCGGAATTCCGCGAGAGCTACGAACGGCACCTAGCTTGGTCTGTGACGGGCGCGTGGAAGCATGAGATCGAGGACGCGGTGTCGGCGCGCATCATCCGCTGGGAAGGTGGCCGGGTCGGTGTCGATTACACCTTTGCGGACGGCGCTCGTGAGGCGCACGCAGTCGGCACCGATGACTGGCGAGTGATCCGCAAGCTACGGGACGCGGGCAAACTCACCTACGTCGACGACGAGGTGCGCGCGGGGATGGATGAGATTGCCCGGCGCGGGCTCGACCGGTGACGTGACCGATGTTCGCTCGTCCGGCCGCGCTACCGCATGACGCGCTTGACCACCATGGCCGCGATGCCCGCGAGCACGGCCTTGGCCATCGGGGATGACAGGATGTCGGTGATCGGACTTGACACTGACGCTTGCTCCTGAGGCTGGGCGGCATCACCGCCGAGCACATCCCGGAGCTGCCCCGGCTTCTTATGCAGATCGGTGAGCACTTGGCCCAGTTCCTTCGGTTCGGGCGCCACCTGTCGCGGCAGCGTTACGCCGCGCGCGGCGGCTCGGTCCTGCAGCATCTTCACGAACGCCGCTCGCTCTTCCGGCGACAGCTTGCTCAGCGCCTCTTGCGCCGCCTGAGCGTACTGGTCTGGCGGCACGGCGTGTGACACCTCACCGTACCGCTTCAGAACCTCTTGATCGGAGTAGCCCTGGGACGGGTGTCCTTGTTCGTATCGACCAACAAAATCCTTGTACTCTTTCTGGCGTTGCCCACCGGCGAGTAACTCGTCAAGCATTCCCATGTGCAGCACTCCTTTGCGCATGTACCCCCTCTCTCATCCCCATCCCTCGTCGCTGGCTATTGTCACGGGCGAGCATGTCGCAGGCCATCAGGTGAATACCTGAAAAGCCGACGAGGGTTTTCCCTGACCGAAACCGCGCGGGCAAACTCAGCTACGCCGATGACGAGGTGCACGTGGGGACGGAGGAGATCGCTAGGCGCGGGCTCGAGCGCTGAGGACGCGGCTTTGGCACAAACCAGCAATGTTTTGGCACGGAATCACAAGAACAAATTGATGCTTCCCCGTATAGCCCGGCGATTTTGCAGCGCCGGAGGTTGCGATGAAGGACGAACTTGCCGAGCATCTCGCTGGAATACTAAGCGCCTGCGAGGAACGTGGGATGCAGCTGCCATTCATCTTTTGCGCGGCAAGTCGAAACGGCTCGGTAGTGTGCATTCGCATGGCCGCTGACGAGGACACCGTTCTGGCCCAACATTTTGAGCCAGAAGGATTAATCGCGCCGATCTCATGTATGGTGCTCGATCAGACCGGCGAAGAAGTTCGTCTCACCATCGCCGGGAGGGACGAGATAGCGCGGCGCCGGCTCGACCGGTGATGTCCGCTTAACCCACAAGCGGCGCAGAAGCGGACATCGCCCGAGGTCCGCTAAGTGCCATAACCGGCCGTGAGCACTCGCAGCAAAGGTGCCCTTATTCGATCACCTCGTCGGCCATGGCGAGCAGCGATGGCGGCACGGTCACGCCAAGCATCCGGGCGGTTTCGGCGTTGATGACGAGCTCGAACTTGCTGGCCTGAGCCACCGGTAATTCCGCGGGCTTGGTGCCCTTGAGCACGCGAGCAGTATAGATGCCGAGCTGCCGAT
>Ga0126377_10000401_pt1 | contig 26016 bp, 20 predicted proteins | sample PanSoiMetPlot_22_FD_92647 | JGI IMG/M metagenome (GOLD analysis project Ga0126377, IMG submission 92647) | Tropical forest soil microbial communities from Panama - MetaG Plot_22 | ecosystem: Environmental > Terrestrial > Soil > Tropical forest > Bulk soil | place: Panama | collected 2016-02-17 | reverse complement strand
GCGCTGGCCGAGGCCACCGAGAAGCTCCGGAGCTATCTCCAGCGGCTGAGTGACGGGCACCTCGGCTTCGCGAACCCGAACCCGGCCCGGCGGTACTACCGGCCGATCACACACCGGATCGTCTTCAAGGAGATCCACGCACCCGCCGATCGGATCAACTGGGTGCGCGACACGTTCAACGCCCGCGTCGTGTACCTCGTCCGGCATCCGATCGCCGTGACGATCTCCAGCGAGCGCTGGCCCGTGCTGCCCTCCTTCTTGACGAGTGACTACCGCCGTCATTTCAGCGAGGAGCAGCTCGAGGCGGCCCGGCGCATCTTGACGGATGGGACCGATCTGGACCGCGGCGTCCTGTCGTGGTGTCTGCAGAACGCGGTTGCGCTCCAAGAGGCCACGCCGGATTGGGCCGTCGTCTCCTATGAGCAGCTCGTCGTGGATCCGGATCCGGTGATCCGCGAGCTCACCGAGAAGCTGGCCTTGTCGGACCCCGATCGGATGCGACGCCGGCTCGGCGTTCCGTCCGTCAACGTGCAGTTCAAATCGACCGAGGAAACCCGTCGGCTGCTGAACCAAGGGGGTGCCGACAAGCGCTCCTACCTCGTGGAGAAGTGGCGGAAGAAGGTCGATCGTCGCGAGGAAACTCGGGTCATGAAGATCCTGGACATCTTCGGACTGGATGTCTACCGGGATGGAGAGACCCTGCCCGACAAGCGACTCTGGGTCCGGCGGGAAACTCCGATCGAGGACCCGGCCGAAGGCCAGGGCCGTGCCCGCCCGGTCATGCGAACGACGTAGGAGAGATACGCCCTGACACGCGTGCCGTACGAGTCGAGCCTTCCGTATCGTCATGGCTCGGTCCCCCCCGCCTTCACCGGAGTCGTCCCGATGCCACAGGAAGTCGTCGTCGTGCCACGGGCCGCCCAACCTGTCGATGGTGGACCCGATCCCGGACTGGAACTGGTACGTCGTCTGTGCGAGACGCTTTCCGCACAAGGGGTGGACTACTGCCACTGGAAGAGCAACGAGGCGTTGGATCGGTCCGCACGCGCCGAGAGCGACCTCGACCTGCTCGTCAGCCGCCCGCACGCTCAGCGTTTCGAGGAGCTCATCCGGAGCCTGGGCTTCAAGGACGGGAGACCGCCGTCCAAGAAGCAGGTGCCGGGCGTTTTCCACTCGTACGGTCTCGACCAGGCGTCCGGCAAGGTGGTCCATCTGCACGTCCACTACCGGCTCGTTGTTGGCGATGACATGACCAAGAACTATCGGCTCCCGCTCGAGGAGGCGTATCTGGCGTCGGCCCGGCAGGGCTCCCTGTTCCGCGTTCCGGCCCCCGAGTACGAACTCGTGGTCTTCGTGCTTCGGATGGTCCTGAAGCACTCGACGTGGGACGCCATCCTCACGCTCAAGGGATCGCTTTCCGCGGGGGAGGCTCGGGAGCTTGCCTACCTCAGCGCTCGTGCCGACGCGGACATGGCGCGCCGGGTCGTTCGAGAGCATCTTCCCTTCGTCGGTCCAAGCCTGTGGGAGCGTTGCCGGCGGTCCCTCGAGCCGGGGAGCTCGGCCCCGTTCCGGGTCCGGACGGCCTACGGCCTCGAGCGATCGCTGGCCGCTCAGGCAGGGCGGCCTCCCGTCCTCGATCCGTTCGTGAGGGTGTGGCGGCGCGTGCGAGTGGCGTTCCGCCGGCACGTGTTGCATCGCCGCCGAGCGCGCAGCAGGCTCGACAACGGCGGCGCCTTGATCGCCATCGTGGGTGGAGACGGAGCGGGGAAGTCCACGTCCGTCGACGAGGTGTATCGCTGGCTCTCCGACGACTTGGACGTCGTCAAGGTCCACCTCGGCAAGCCTCCCCGGTCGACGATGTCCTCCGTCGTTCACGGCGCTTGGAGAGGCGGTGTGCGAGGGGTGGGAAGACGATCCGCCTCAGCGCACGAACCCACGCCGCTTCCGGACGGCGATCGCATCCGCCTACGGTCCCTCGCGAAGCTGGTTCGCAAGGTCATGACGTCGCGCGATCGCTACCTCAGCTACGTCCGGGCGCGACGCTTCGCCTCCGAGGGCGGGATCGTCGTGGCCGATCGGTTCCCGGTCCCGCAGGTCACGCTCATGGACGGGCCGGCCACGTTCTGGGTGCCTCGTCTGCGTGATCGAAGCAAGACGGTGCAGCTGCTCGCCCAACTGGAAGCGCGCTACTACGAGAGGATCACGTCCCCGGACGTCCTTGTCGTGCTTCGTGTCCATCCGGACGTCGCGGTGCAGCGCAGGCACGGTTCGGAGGGAGCGGACTTCGTTCATCGACGGGCGGACGAGGTCTGGCGGCTGGACTGGAGCGGGACTCCCGCCGTCGTGATCGACGCCGGCCGGCCCAAGGACGAAGTGATCGCCGAGGTCAAGGCCGCGATCTGGGAGGCGCTGTAAGCGCCATGTCGAAGGATCCCGGGATCGGCGTCGTCGACCGGCCGGGCTTCGTGGCGCGCGCCAAGGCCCGGGTCTTCTCCGACGGGAGCCTGACGAAGAAGGCGTCGCTCAACTCGATCGCGCAGGCGCTGGACTACGGCGCTCGGGCGATCGCGGGGCTGGTGGTCAACCCCATCCTGCTGCGCTACCTGGGAGATGTGGGGTTCGGGAACTGGCAGGTCCTGCAGCGCTTGATCGGCCACACGAACCCCGCGGGAGGAAGGCCCGCCGAGGCGCTGAAGTGGTTCGTGGCGAACCGTCAGTCCTCCACCGATCTGCAAGGAAAACGACAGGCCGTCGGCAGCGCCCTCGCCGTCTGGCTGATCTTCCTGCCCATCCTCGTCCCGATCGGCCTGGTCATCGCCTGGTTCTCCCCGATCTGGCTCCACGTTCCCCCCGGGGACTACTCGATGATCCGGTTGGCGGCGGTGATCCTGATCGCCGACATCATCGTGGCCGGCCTGACGAACATCCCGTGGGCGGTCATGGCGGGCGAGAACGTGGGCTACAAGCGCATGGGCCTCACCGCGTCCCTCGAGTTCGTCGGGGGAGGCTTGATTATCGTGGCCGCCGTCATCGGAGGCACCCTCGCCTGGGTCTCGGTAGCGACGGTCGCCGGAACGGCCATCATCGGAGGCGTCTACTACTGGCTCACCCGCATCTACGTTCCGTGGTTCGGATACGCGAGGCCGGACCTGGCGGCGGTGCGCCGATTCCTGGGGTTGAGCTGGTGGTTCCTCCTGTGGAACTTCGTGATGAAGGTCACCATGGGCGGCGACATCATCGTGCTCGGCATCGCCGGGTCCGCGTCGCAGGTGACGGTCTACTCGCTGACGCGATTCATCCCCATCACGATCATGGCGGGCATCACGAGCCTCATCTTCGGGATGGCGCCGGGCCTGGGCGGACTCATCGGCGCGGGGGAAACCCTGCGGGCGGCCCGTGTGCGGAACGAGACGATGGCGACCGCATGGCTGATGGCCACCGTCTCCGGGGCGGGCGTCTTGCTGCTGGGGAAGTCGTTCCTCGGGATCTGGGTGGGACTGAAGTACTACCCCGGTCTCGGAGCGACGCTCCTCATCGTGTTGATGATCGTGCAACTCACCCTCATCCGGGTCGACTCGAACATCATCGATCTGACGTTGAACCTGCGTTGGAAGGTGCTGCTCGGCCTCGTGTCCGCCGGGTTGTCCGTCGCGTTCGCGTGGGTGCTGGTGTCCCGATTCGACATGGGCATCGCCGGCGTGACCATCGGGTTCATGGCCGGACGGATCCCGCAGAGCCTGGCCTACCCCGTGATGGTCGGGCGCTTCCTGCCGATCTCCGCCTTCTCTCAAGTGAAGGGGTTCGCCCGGGGAGCGCTCGCGACCGGCGCGCTGTTCGCGGCGACGGCCGTCGGCGGCGAGTCCATCCACGTGCGCACGTGGGTGGGGCTGATCCTGGTTGCCGGCGTCGCGAGCGTGGCGCTGTGTGCCGCGGGGTTCTTCGCGGGGCTGTCCGCGACCCAGCGTCGATGGCTGTGGTCGCGGGCCCGACGCGTGGCGCGCCTGCGATGAACACCACTGTGGACGGACCGATGATCGACCGGCCGGTCTTCGTCGTGGGAACCGGGCGGAGCGGCCTGACACCGCTGATGGACCTGATCGCCTATCACCCGGCCTTCGGGTGGCCGTCTCAGTACAACGAGCGCTTTCCGCGCGTCCGCGCGGTGTCGGCGCTGTCGAGGATCGTCGACCTTCCTCCGTTCGAATCACGCGTGAAGTTCGCGCGGGGCGTCCCGAAGCACACGGAGGCGTATCCGCTGTGGGCCCGATGCTTCCCGGGGTTCGCGGAACCCTTCCGAGACCTGGTCGCCGACGACGTGACGCCGTACGCGAAGGGGCTCTTTCGTGAGACGGTCGCCGAGATCCTTGCGTACCAGCGGAAACCGAGGTTTCTCGCCGAGTACTCTGGCTGGTCCAGGATCGCCTTCATCAGGGCGATCTTCCCGGACGCGAAGTTCATCCACATCGTGCGAGACGGAAGAGCGGTCGCGCATTCCTACACCACCGTCGACTGGTGGAACGGCTGGGAGGGCGTTCACCGATGGAGGCTCGGCATGCCCGATCCGGAGCTCCTCGACAAGCTCGCCAGATACGAGGACTCGTTCCTCGCCCTGGCCGCCGTCTACTGGAAGATCCTCGTCTCGAACATCTCGGAGAAGAGCCGTCTGCTGCCCGCGGACGACTTCCTGCTGGTTCGATACGAGGACCTGGTGGACGACCCCCGGAAGGAAGCCTATCGGTGCATCGAGTTCGCGGGGCTCGACGACGAGCGCGGCCGTTTCGCGAAGCATCTCCGCACCGTCAGGATCGTCGATGCGAACCGACATCGGATGAGGATCCCACCGTGGCGAGAGGCGATCGATCCCAAGCAGCGCGACATGTTCGACGACCTCGCCGGTGATGAGCTGGCCGAGTTCGGGTACGCCTAGGGCTCGGAGGTCACGTCATGTCCGTCTCACAACGTCTCCTGCGGAACCAAGGGTTGCGGAACCTCGTCCCCCCGCGCGTGAAGGCGATGTTCGCCGAGAACCGAGTGCGCCTCGCTCGGGTCTCGCGCCGCACGGAGCTGCGAAACGTCTATCACTGCTGCCTCCACAAGACCGGGAGCCAGTGGATCCGGAAGATCCTCGCGGACCCAGAGGTCTACCAGCGGACGGGCCTTCGCACCTACGCCTACGCGCCTCGTCTCCCCGAGGCCCGCAAGAACCGCGGCTACCAGGACTTGCGGTTCGAGACGCCCTTCCCGCGCAACACGATCGTGTCGCCGCTCTACATCGATCTCGAGGGCTTCTCGGCGATCCCCAAGCTCGACCCCTGGCGGGGGTTCTTCGTCGCGCGCGACCCGCGAGACATCGTCGTGAGCTGGTACTTCTCCTCGTCCAAGTCGCATCCGACGCGGAGCAACCCAAGTCTTCAACGGACCCGTGACCACCTCGCCACCGTGAGCGAGGAAGAGGGGCTGATCTTCACCATCAGACGTCTCCACGAATACGGCCTGTTCGACGCCCTGCGAAGCTGGGGGGACGTCGACCAGGAAGGTCTCCTGTTGCTTCGGTATGAAGACCTGATCGGTTCGGACTCCGACCGCTGGTGGCAACGGCTGTTCGACCATTGCGACGTGCGACTGGAGCCGGGCGAGCGCGGGGCGTTGCTCGCCCGCTACAGCTTCAAGACGCTCTCGGGGCGCGAACCTGGTCAGGAGGATCCAGGTTCCAAGCTGCGCAAGGGTGTTGCCGGCGATTGGCGCAACCATTTCACCCCCGCGGTCCGAGACGTGTTCGTCGAGGTGACCTCCGACCTCACGACCCGGATCGGCTACCCGGACTAGGGCCGGGCGGCCTCGGTCAGGCGATCCCCCAGCCGTCGAACCCGTCGGGCATGTACGGGCGCACGCGCGCGACGTCCTCGCGTAAGGACGCCTCCAGCTGACGCCGGACATCATCGGACAGGCGCGCTCGATCCACGTCGACCGGCTCGGTCGGGAGCCTTCGAGCGAGGGTCCTGACGGAGCGAGGGGCGTGTTGGGTGATCGCGGCCAGCCCGGGGATCCGTCGCAGGCGCTGTGTCATGGCGGGCTTCATCCGACGCTCCGAGGAACGGAAAAACTCGCGATCGACGATGGGAGGGATCCACCCCTCGTCGACTCCGAGAAACCCGAAGATCGTGCGAAGCGTCTCGACGCGCTTGGCGGCGAGATCCCTCGAATCGACGAACAGGAACTGCTGGGGGGAGAAGTACGAAGCGTACTGTTCCAGCTGGAGGCCGTATCGGCTGATGTCCAAATAGCTCGGGTCCTCGGCGAACGCCCGCTCGATCGGGCGCCGCTCCTTCCCCCTGGACAGCGCGTAGAGGTAGTGCGACTGCATCCGCTCGATGGGATGCCGCAGGACATAGAGCAGCCGCACGTTGGGCAGGATCGACGCGATCCGAGCCGGAACGTCACGGACCACGGGGAACTTCGTGTAGCTGGTGGAGGCTTCCCCCAGTGCGGTTTGGCCGTCCGTGGCTCCCTGGAACTGGCTTTCGTACCAGGCGACCCCGCGGCTCCAGTTGTGCCGAGGATCGAAGAACATGACCTCCTTGACATCCGGCATGAACACCTGCGGGTGCGACCGCAGGTAGTGCCAGAGGCTCGTGGTGCCCGCCTTCATCGCGCCGATCACCAGGAAGTTCGGCAACCTCGACGTCGGACGGACGGTCACCGGTGCGCCCGGCCTCGTTTCCGCGGACATGTCCATCCCGAGGAGGGGACGTCCGCCCGAATCGACTCCCACGACCTGTCCCTCAACGGTTCGGCAGCGCCGTCCGTCGCTCCGCCGCGTCTCCGCGACGTGGCGTTCGGATCGGGTAGCCGTATCGCCGAAGGAGCGGATAGGTCAAGAGCGTCACGAGGAATCGATCCACTGGATGGAGCTCCCGCTGCCACCGGGTGTCGAGCTGGAGCACGACTTCGTTGGTGACGAACCTCCGCCGCTTGCTGCCATCCGGTCCGTGAACCTCCGGGACCGGGATCGGAACACCCCGAGCCAAGTCGACGACGGGTGAGGGCTGTCCGACGAGCTTCGCCACGGCTTCGACGGTACCGCGCGGGTCGTCGATCAGTTGCTCGTACCGCAGCAAGATCGATCGGTCCGCGCCGTATCTCCGCCGGATCGCCTCGTTGGTCATGTGCTTCGCCACCCATCGCAGCGACGCCCTCATGGCCAACACGTGCGGAGCCAGGCCGGTGCGCTTGGCGGCATGATTCTGCAGGGAGAACGCAACGCCGCGGGGATCTCGAAGGATCTGCACGACGTACGTCGTGACGTCGGAGCGGACCGCGAGCAACGCTGCATCGGCTGCCGACTTGGAGCTGTCGATCACGACGTCGGCACCGGTCACCTGAGCGTATGCCTTGTGCAGGTCGGTGTACGCCGCGAGGTACCGGCCGGCCGCCGAGGTGGGGGGAGGGGGAGCCGAGAGGCGCCGGAGACGTAACGCAGATCGCCACCCCAGATGCTCGGGAGCGACCTGTTTCTGGATCCTTCCGATCTCGGCGAGGCTGGGTTCCGCGAAGGTCGCCCCCGGGACCAGCAACTTGGACCAGACCTCGCACTCCGCATGAGGCCGCCCGCAGGCGCACGTTCGGCCCGGCCGAAGACCCCGACTCCACAACCTCCGCAGCTCTCCGGCGAAGATCGTCCCCTCGATCGTGCTCAGCATCCGCCCGAGGACACCGGTACCGCTTCGCCCAGGCCCCAGGACGTAGACGACCTTCGGTTTGGGGTCTCGGGCAGTCATGGCCGTATCGTTGCTCAGGCCTCATGGAGCACTCATCACCCATTCGCAGTAGGAAACGGCGTATCCCGACATCGGACCCGGAAGCGGTCGGCCGCATTCGTTAGGTCTCCTACGCCGAACCGCGCATGCGGCCGGCCCGACGCCCCCGACAGAATTCGCAGGGTCGGCCCCCGGCGCTCGATGGGCGCCGACACGAAAGGCCTCGGGACCGCCCGAACGTCGGTCGGACTCGCGACGAGTGATACAGCAGAAGGAGGAGTGGAGGTGCGCGAGGCCGTCGAGCCGACATCGGGCGGACCTGGATCGGATGGCCGCCGGGGCTCCTCCAAGAACCTGGTCCTCCTCTGCGAGCACTTCTACCCGGAGATGATCTCCACGGGTATGCACATGACCGAGCTCGCCACCAGGCTCGCCGAGCTCGGTTGGCGGATCACGGTGTACACGGCGAAGCCCACCTGGGGAACGGACGGCGACGATGAGCGATCCGTTCCCAAGGAGATGGTCCACGAGGGAGTGCGCATCCTGCGGGTCCCCACCATCGGAAGGCAAAAGGGCAACCTGCTGTCGAGGACGCTCTCCTCCCTCACGTTCGTGCTCTCCGTCAGCTGGGCGCTCGTTCGAAGGCGCGGGGACTACCGCGGCATGGTGATCACGACCAACCCCCCGTTCATCGGCGCACTGGGCTGGCTCTACTCGCGCCTCCTTCGGCGGCCCTACCTCCTCATCGTCTACGACGTGTTTCCCGATTTCGCGATCAGCATGGGCGTCCTGTCGCCCGATTCGTGGATCGCGAAGGCCTGGGAACGCTTGACGCGGATGACCCTTGCCGGTGCGGCGGTGACGGTGGTCATCGGTCGGGACATGCAGGACCTGGTGCAGCGCAAGATGCCCACACACCTACACGACCGGATCGTCATGATCCCGAATTGGTCGGACGAGCGGCGCGTTCACCACGTGCCGGCCACATCGAACGCGTTCCGGCAGGAGCATCGTCTGGATGGCCGCTTCGTCGTTCAGTATGCGGGCAGGCTCGGGCAGAAGCACAACCTCGAACCGTTGATCGATGCCGCTCGCCTGCTGAGCGACACGCGGGCGCTCTTCCAGTTCGTGGGGGACGGTGACAAGAGGCCGAAGCTCGAGGCGCTCGCCGCCGACCTCGGACTCGAGAACGTCCAGTTCCTGCCCTACCAACCCATGGAGCGTCTGGCGGAAATGCTCTCCGCCGCGGACGTCGCCGTCGTGTGTCTGGAGAGCGGGCATACGGGGATCAGCGTCCCGAGCAAGGCCTACGGGGTCATCGCGAGCGGGACCCCGATCGTTGGCATCCTCGATCCCGATGGCGAGATCGGCCAGATGATCAAGGAGACGGGTTGCGGCGTCCTGGTCGATCCGGTGGGGGAGGAGATCGCTGCCGTGATCCGGGATCTCATGGCCGATCCGGTCAGGCGCTCAGCGATGAGTGCCGTCGCTCAGCAGGTCTTCCTCGAGAAGTACACGCTGAGTAAGGCCGCGGAGGCATACGACGCAGCCCTCTCCTCGATGCTGAACCTGTCTCGGAGGGCAGCGACCCCGGGACCCAGTGAGCGCGGTCGCGGTCGGCGCACATGACCGCGGCCTCACCGAGAAGGATCGCTCAGCTCGCTGCCGGGATCCGGTTCCCGGCGGGAGGAGCGCCGGATCAGTAGGCGCCGTGCCCGTGCACAACCGCGGGGATCGTTTGCAGCAGGATCCGGAGGTCGCCGAGGAAGCTCCATTCCGTGACGTACCGGTATTCGAGGAGCGCTCGCTCGTCGTGCGAGACCTCGCTCCTGCCACTGACCGCCCAGAGGCCCGTCATCCCGGGCTTGATGCTGAGGATCGTCGGCGCATAGGCCCCGAACCGCTCTACCTCGTCACGGACGATGGCCCTCGGCCCCACCAGGCTCACGCTCCCGGCGAGAACGTTGAACAACTGCGGCAGCTCGTCCAGGCTGGTCTTCCTCAAGACTCGGCCGACCCGCGTCACGCGAGGGTCGTTGCGGAGCTTGAACCTCGCCTTCCATTCGGCCATCTGATCCGGATTTGCCTGGAGGTACGCCTGGAGCCTGGCCTCCGCATCCGGAACCATCGTCCGGAACTTGATCAACCCGAATCCGGTGCCGGCCTGGCCGAGGCGGCGATGGGCGAAGAACACGGATCCGGGGGATTCCATCTCGATCGCCAGGACGATGATCAAGAAGAGGGGAAGGGTCACGATGATCAGGAGGAGAGCCGACGCGATATCGAACGATCGCTTCAGCGCCCGCCATCCCGCCGAAGAGGCGAGCAGGGACGGTGACGGGACGGCGCCTTCGAAGCCAGCCGCGCCGCTCCATGCCTCGTACTCGGCCTCCATCCGAACACGATTGCCGTTTCCCGTCCCCGAGCCGACCGTCACCCGCCGTAACTTCCCTACCGCCGATTGCCGTAGGGCATGAGCCCGCCCTAGCGGATCGAAGGCTCTAGGGAGGGCGGACCCTCCCTGTCATCCGGGGGGGTCGCCTCGGTGCAGATCGTCGGCCGCCGGCTCGATGCGCTCTCGGCCTCGTCATGCGATCGCCGTAGTCTGCTTAGTCCACACTCTTGTCGCGGCTCGATAGAAGCGCCGATAGCATCCGACTCCGCGATGACGACGCTTACGGTTTCCGAGCTCGCCCATCTTCTCCTGGCGCTCGGCCTGCTCTTGGCCGCGGCCCACGGGTTCGGCTATGCGATGAGCCGGCTCAACCAACCCCGCGTCATAGGCGAGATCCTGGGCGGCCTGTTGCTCGGGCCGACCGTCTTCGGAGCTATCGCGCCCGGGCTCCAGGCGGCGGTCTTTCCCTCCGCGACAGCCGTCCCGGCGGTCCTCGACGCGGTGTACCAGCTGGGTCTGTTGCTCCTCATGTTCAGCGCAGGGGCGGAGATCCGCGGGTTGTTCCACCGCTCCGAACGGCAGTCGGTTGCGTGGATCAGTCTGGTCGGGATGGCCGTCCCCTTCGCCGCCGGTCTCGTGGCCGTATGGACGCTGCACTTCGACACGCTCCGCGGATCCGCGTCGACGGATGCTGCCTTCGTGATCGTGTTCGGCATCGCGATCGCCATCACGAGCATCCCCGTGATCTCCCGCATCATGTTCGATCTCGGGATCCTGGACACGTCCTTTGCTCGGATCGTCCTCGGGGTTGCCGTCGTCGAGGACGTCCTGCTGTACGTGCTCCTTGCGATCGCCCTCGGTCTGGTGGCCCACGGCCCCGGGGACACGTGGGGGCTGCCACTCACGCTAGGGATCCAGCCGGGCGGCGCAGGGAGCGTCGTGTATCACGTCGTAGCCGAGTTGACCTTCCTCGCGGCGTTCATCGCGTTCGGCCCGTGGTTCTACGGCCGGATGCTGCGCGGGTACAACCCCGTGAAGCGGGGGAACCCGATCGGGTTCCAGCTCGTGTTCCTCTTCGGGATGTCGTTCCTCGCGATCTACCTCGGGGTGGTGCCGATCTTCGGCGCATTCGTCGCGGGAATCGTCGTGTCAGCGCCGTCGGGCGAGGGCACCACGGGCGCGAGGGAGAGCCTCAACGCGTTCGCGTTCGCGTTCTTCATCCCGGTGTATTTCGCGATCGTCGGGATGCGCCTCGATCTCCTACAGGAGTTCAGTGTCTGGTTCTTCGTGCCGTTCCTCGCATTCGCGTGCCTGGTGAAGTCGCTCTCCGTCTACGCGGGCGCGCGCCTCGGTGGTGAGGGCGCAGCGTCGTCGAGGAACCTCGCCATCGCCCTGAACGCGCGCGGAGGCCCAGGCATCGTGCTTGCGTCGGTCGCCCTCGATGCGAAGATCATCTCCGAGACGTTCTACTCGTCCCTCGTGATGCTCGCGATTCTCACCTCGCTCATGGCTGGTTCCTGGCTCGGGCGGATCGTTCGCAGCGGCGCGCCCCTCAGAGAGGATCGAACATCGAGGCGATCCCGCCCGCGTCCCGAGTTCCGAACCAACGGTGCCACAGAGCCGGGGATGCCGGTTCGCCCGACGTGGGTTAGATTGCCACGCTTCCTAACACCCGGATCACGGCGCCAGCGATGACGCTGTCCGTGGGAGCAAGGATGAGGAGGGCCGGATGACGCCGGTCCGGCGGATCTCTCGGGCAAGGCTGGTGTCAGGCATGACGCGGGGACGCACGTACCGACTGCTCGTGGCCGCCGCTGTCTTCGGGACCGTGGTGCTTCCCCTGACCCTCGGCCGGCCGGCGGATGCGCGCGCCGCTACGCTCGCGGCCGCTTCCCCGCCGACGATCTCGGCCTCGCTCGTTCAGGTGATCGACACATCGGCGTGGAACCCAGCCTCTCCGGATCCGTCCGGGATCGAGTATCTCCCCGGGCCGGACCGGCTCGAGGTCGTCGACTCCGAGGTGGACGAGACGACCGGGGCCGGTTACCACGGCGTCAATCTCTGGCAGAGCACCCGGGGCGGTGCGGTGACCGGAACCGGGACCACGCTCGCGTACTCGAAGGAGCCGACCGGACTCGGCTACGACCCGGGCTCGGACACCCTGTTCATCTCCGATGACGGGAAGAAGCGTGTCTGGGTGGTCAAGCCCGGGTCGGACGGTCGCTTCGGGAGCCCCGACGACGTCGTGACCTTCGTCGACGCGGGTGCGTACGGCAGCACGGACACTGAGGACCCGGAGTTCGACCCCGCGACCGGCCATCTGTTCTTCCTGGACGGCGTGGGGACCGAGGTGTACGACATCAACCCCGTGAACGGGGTGTTCGGCGATGGGAACGACCTGATGACGCACTTCGACGTGGGGAAGTTCGGGCCCTCGGACTGGGAGGGGCTCGGCTCCGATCCCGCGAACGGAACGCTGCTCGTCGGGGCCCGGAAGACGAAGCAGATCTTCGAGGTCACCAAGGCCGGATCGCTGGTTCGGACCATCGATGCCTCGGGCATCTCGGGGATGAAGTACCTCTCCGGGCTCGCGATGGCTCCGGCGAGCAATGGCACGGGCCTGATGAACTATTGGATCGTCGATCGCGCCGTCGATAATGGCTCCAACTCGAGGGAGAACGACGGCAAGATCTTCGAGATCTCGGTGGCGGGATCGTCCGCTCCTTCCATCAGCGGATTCTCACCAGCCTCCGGGCTCGTGGGTACGTCGGTCACGATCGACGGCGCGGGCTTCACGGGCGCCACCGGCGTGAGCTTCAACGGCACGAGCGTGGGGACGGGGAACTTCACGGTCGACTCCGACATCCAGATCACGGCCACGGTTCCCCAGGGCGCTACCACCGGGCAGATCTCGGTCACGACCCTCGGCGGCACCGCCACGAGCTCGACGAACTTCACGGTCACCGGGTCGGGCAGCACCATGACCTTCGGCCCGGACGCGGACACGTTCGTCCGGTCCGACAATCCGACCGCTCACCCCGGCAGCAAGGTCTCCTTCACCGTGGACAGCTCTCCGGTCAAGCACGGGCTCCTGAGGTTCACGGTCTCGGGCCTGGGCTCGAGCCCGATCCAGAGCGTGACCCTGCGGCTCTTCTGCCTGGACGCGTCGGACAAGGGCGGAGACGTCTACTGGGTGCCCGACAACTCCTGGCAGGAGAAGACCGTGAACTGGAACACGGAGCCGGCGGCCGACCCGACCCTGCGTGCGTCGCTGGGGGCCGTCAGCGCGAACACCTGGTACGACGTGGACCTGAGCTCGCTCGTCACCGGCGACGGTACCTACAGCATCCGGATCGCCTCCACGTCGAGCAATTCGGCCGGCTATTCGACCAAGGAAGGCGGGCCCGGATCTTCCCCCCAGCTCGTCGTGACGCTTTCCCCGTAGTCGCGACGGCACCTTGAGTGCCGGTCCGGTACCCGATTGACCCTTGGCACTCGTCCCGATATCCTGTTAGCACTCACCGTAGCCGAGTGCTAAGACGCGAGGAGGGGGAACGTATGGCCAAGAAGGACTTCAACCTGAAGCCGCTCGAAGACCGGATCGTCGTCAAGCCCGGTGAGGAGGAAGAGAAGACGATCTCGGGCATCGTGATCCCCGACACCGCCAAGGAGAAGCCGCAGGAGGGCTCCGTGGTTGCGGTCGGCCCCGGGCGGTTCGAGGAGGGGCAGCGGGTTCCGCTCGACGTCGCGGTCGGCGACACCGTCATCTACTCGAAGTACGGAGGCACAGAGGTCAAGGTCGAGGGCGATGAGTACCTGATCCTCTCGGCTCGGGACGTCCTTGCCGTCGTAAGCAAGTAACCGGATCCGCAGGATCATCGATCGGGGGCCTCGCGCGCACGCGACGGCCCCCGATGCTTCTTCGAAAGGGGACGATCCATGGCTAGCAAGCTGTTGAAGTTCAGCGAGGACGCGCGTCGCTCGCTGGAGGCCGGTGTGAACAAGCTGGCCAACACCGTGGCCCTCACGCTCGGTCCCAAGGGCCACAACGTGGTCCTGGACAAGAAGTGGGGGGCCCCGACGATCACCAACGACGGGGTCACGATCGCCAAGGAGGTCGAGCTCGAGGACCCGTGGGAGAACATGGGCGCCCAGCTCGCCAAGGAGGTCGCGACCAAGACCAACGACGTCGCCGGCGACGGCACCACCACCGCCACCGTGCTCGCGCAGGCCATGGTGCACCGGGGCATGCGCAACGTCGCGGCCGGGGCCAACCCGATGGCGCTGAAGCGTGGGATCGAGAAGGCCGTGGCGGCCGCCGTTGACGCGATCAAGGACCAGGCCAAGGACGTCGGTTCGCGGGAGGACATCTCCAACGTGGCTGCGATCTCGGCCGCCGACCCCGCGATCGGCGATGTCCTGGCCGAGGCGCTCGACAAGGTCGGCAAGGACGGCGTCGTGACGGTGGAGGAGTCGAACACGTTCGGCATGGAGTTGGAGTTCGTCGAGGGGATGCAGTTCGACAAGGGCTACATCTCGCCCTACTTCGTCACCGACCAGGAGCGCATGGAGGCCGTCCTGGAGGAGCCGTACATCGCGGTCATCAACAAGAAGATCGGAAGCGTGCAGGAACTGCTGCCGCTGCTGGAGAAGGTCCTCCAGGCCGGAAAGCCGCTCCTGGCGATCGCGGAGGACGTCGAGGGCGAGGCCCTCGCCACGCTCGTCGTCAACAAGATCCGAGGGACGTTCAACGTGGTCGCGGTCAAGGCCCCAGGGTTCGGCGACCGGCGCAAGGCCATGCTGCAGGACATCGCGATCCTGGCCGGCGGCGAAGTCGTCAGCGAGGAGGTAGGGCTCAAGCTCGAGAACGTGGGCCTGGATCTCCTGGGCACCGCGAGGAAGGTCGTCGTGACGAAGGACGCCACGACGATCGTCGAGGGCGGTGGAGAGCAGGAGGCGGTCAAGGGTCGCATCAATCAGATCAAGGCCGAGATCGAGAAGACCGACTCGGACTGGGACCGCGAGAAGCTCCAGGAGCGCCTGGCTAAGCTCGCCGGGGGCGTCGCGGTGGTCAAGGTGGGTGCCGCCACCGAGGTGGAACTGAAGGAGAAGAAGCACCGCATCGAGGACGCCCTGTCGGCGACCCGAGCGGCCATCGAAGAGGGGATCGTGCCGGGCGGCGGCGTGGCGCTGATCCGCGCCGAGGCGGCCGTGGACAAGGTCGACCTGACCGGCGACGAGGCGACCGGCGCCAAGATCGTGCGCGGGTCCCTGGCCGAGCCGGCGCGCCTGATCGCCTACAACGCGGGAGCCGAGGGTGCCGTCGTCGTCGAACGCATCCGGGCCGAGGGCGACTCGCGCGGCTACGACGCGAGGAACGACACCTGGGTGGACATGTTCAAGGCGGGGATCCTCGATCCCGCCAAGGTGACTCGCTCGGCCCTGCAGAACGCGGCCTCGATCGCGGCGATCGTTCTGACCGCCGAGAGCGCGGTCGTCGAGAAGCCCGAAGAGGAGGAGGAGTCGGCGGCCGGCGGTCACGGGCACATGCATTGACTCTCCGGTGCGCCGACGCACGTTGACGGGCTGAGGGATCACCGCGCGCCCGGGAGCAGCGTGGATCGGGATGGACACCGACTCGGGAGCGATCCCGGCGTTTAGGTCGGCGGCCGTTCGGTACCGATCTGGGCGAGCGCAGCGAGCTCGACGAGCGCGAACCCGGCGTTCGCGCCGGCGAGCAACCACCAGGGCCATGAGGCCGCTCCCTCCGGCACGCCGATGAGGCCGTTGAGGAGCAGCACGACCGAGATCGTGACCTCGAGGATCACGAACGTCCACGACCACCACCACAGGTCCTCGCGGTGGGAGACGAGGATCATCAAGGCCGCGAGCGCGATCGCCATCACGCCGGTGACGCGGAGCCATACGTCTTCACCCAACGGCGGTTGGTCGAGCACCGATTCGATCACCCATCCGGGCGCGACCAAGAGGATGAATCCGAACGCGGACCACAGCGCCGCTTGCCATGACAGGACCCGTCTCAGGAGTCTCACGGGGGCGCATCCTCGCAGGTCGGTCGACCACTGGCACGGGCCTGCTGGTAGCATGCGCCGCGGGAGCCCGAGGGGCTCCCGTTCCGTGACCACATGTAGGGAGCGCAAATGACCGATTCGCCGCGGGTCGCGGTCATCGGGCTGGACTGTGTGCCGCCCCAGCTGATGTTCCGCGACTTCGCAGCCGAGACACCCAACATCCACCAGCTCATGAAGCGAGGGATGTGGGGCGATCTGGCGAGCATCACTCCGCCGATCACCGTCCCGGCCTGGGCGTGCGCCATGACGGGCAAGACGCCGGGTCAGCTCGGCATCTACGGGTTCCGCAACCGCAAGGACACGACGTACGAAGGTCTGTCCATCGCGACGTCTGAGGCCGTCAGGGAGCCCGCGGTCTGGGACAGCCTCGGGGCCAAGGGGATGCGATCACTCCTTGTCGGTGTCCCCCCCTCATACCCTCCGCCGAAGGAGTTCCCGGGCTGGCGAGTCGGATGTTTCCTCACGCCGCCCTCGTCGAAGTCGTGGGCCTACCCGGCCGAACTCGAGACAGAGATCGTCGGCGAGCTCGGCGAGGACAACGAATACATCTTCGACATCCCGGACTTCCGTCGAGTTGGGTATGACGTCGCATTGGAGCAGGTCTTCAAGATGACGGAGCGACGGTTCCGGGTCGGACGAAAGCTGGCGACCGAAAAGCCGTGGGACTACTTCATGCTCTGTGAGATCGCGCCCGACCGCGTCCACCACGTGTTCTGGCAGCACTGGGACCCCACCCACCCGCTCTACGAGCCGGGCAACAAATACGAGTCGGCCTTCGAGGAGTACTACCGGTTCCTGGATGACCAGGTCGGCTCGCTCCTGGAGGTCTTGCCGGACGACGCCATCACGATCGTGATGAGCGATCACGGCGCCCGTCCGATGATGGGCGGCTTCTGCTTCAACGACTGGCTGATCCGCGAGCGATACCTCACCGTCGAGGCCTACCCGTCGAAGGTCATTCCGATCAACGAGGCGGCGATCGATTGGCCGAACACGATCGCTTGGGGGGACGGCGGCTACTACGGGAGGTTGTTCCTCAACGTCAAGGGCCGCGAGCCGCAGGGCGTCGTCGAGCCCGCCGCGTACGAGCAGGTCCGAGACGAACTGATCGCGAAGCTCGAAACCACGAGCGGGCCGGACGGCCGATCGCTCGGCACCAAGGTGTTGAAGCCACAAGACGTCTATCCGGAGGTTCGGGGCGTCGCGCCCGACCTGATCGTGTACTTCGGCGACCTCGCCTGGCGCTCGGTCGGCTCGGTGGGCAATCGCGGCATCCACACCTTCGAGAACGACACCGGACCCGACGGCGCGAACCACGACCGGATGGGCGTGTTCGCGATGGCGGGGTCCCCAGGCCAAGCGACCGGCGAGGTCACGGGGCTGAATCTCGTCGACGTGGGCCCATCCATCCTGTCCCTCTACGGCATCGCGGAGCCGGAGGGCGCGGCCGGGAGGAGTTTCCTGTGACCCAGCATCCCGAGCGAAAGGGTTTCACCGTCTGGTTCACGGGCCTATCGGGCGCGGGCAAGTCCACGATCGCGGAGATGCTGTACCACGAGTTCCAGGCGCGCGGGATGAAGACGGAGATCCTGGACGGCGACGTGGTCCGGCAGAACTTGTCGAAGGGACTCGGGTTCTCCAAGGAAGACCGCGACACGAACATCCTTCGGATCGGCTTCGTGGCGGAGCTGCTCACACGCAACGGCGTCGCCACGATCTGCTGTCCGATCTCGCCCTACAGGCAGACGCGAGACCAGGTCCGCGAGATGGTGGGTGCGTTCGTCGAGGTCTACGTGCACGCAACGATCGAAGAGCTGGCGCAGAATCGGGACCCGAAGGGCCTGTACAAGAAAGCCCTGGCCGGGCAGATCACGGGGTTCACCGGTGTCGACGACCCCTACGAGGCGCCGGAGCATCCCGAGCTCGTGCTCGACACGATGGTCGAAACCCCCGAGGACTCGCTACAGCGGACGCTCAGCAGGCTGATGGAGCTCGGCTACCTCGATGAAGACACGATCATGGTTCGGGGGGATCGGTTGCACTCGGGCCTGACCGACCTGCGGGTTCATCGGACCGGACACGTCGTCAAAGAGAGCTAGGCCCCGAGGAGGGGCCCGGGGCCACGGGGGCCCTCGCGCGCGTCAGCGTCAGGTGAACGGCCTCATCCAAACCCGATCCTGCCTCGTGCACCCGCCCCGCGCAACCCGGTTCGTTGAAGAGGGCGTGGTACCTTCCCGGCATGAAGTGACGGCGCCCACCCGGATGCGGGTGGGCGCCGCTGCGTATCTGGGGCGAGGCCGAGCGGGGAGACGCGGATGGAGATCGAGATCGGCAAGGGCAAGGAGGCGCGGCGGGCCTACGGGTTCGATGAGGTGGCGATCGTGCCGTCGAGGCGAACGCGTGATCCCGACGACGTCGACATCTCCTGGCAGATCGACGCGTATTCGTTCGGCCTGCCGATGATGGCCTCCGCGATGGACGCGGGGGTCTCGCCGACCACCGCGATCCGGATCGGGCAGCTCGGCGGCCTGGCCTGCCTGAACCTCGAGGGCCTGTGGACCCGCTACGAGGACCCGGAGCCGATCTACGAGGAGATCGCCTCCCTGCCCGATGAGAAGGCGACCGGCCGCATGCAGGAGCTGTACAAGGAGCCGCTCAAGGACCACCTGATCGAGCAACGGATCCGCGAGATCAAGGAGGCGGGCGTCGTCTCGTGCGCCTCGCTCACCCCTCAGCGCGTCGAACGATACGCCGATGCCGTGGTCACAGCCGGCCTGGATCTGCTGGTGATCCAGGGCACGGTCGTCTCGGCCGAACATGTGTCGACGCACAGCCAGCCGCTCAACCTCAAGGAGTTCATCGCGACGTTCGACCTGCCGGTGATCGTGGGCGGGTGCGCCTCGTACACGACGGCGCTCCACCTGATGCGCACCGGCGCGGTCGGCGTGCTGGTCGGCGTCGGGCCCGGCAACGCGTGCACGACGCGCGGCGTGCTGGGCGTGGGCGTTCCCCAGGCGACCGCGATCGCGGACGCCGCCGCCGCTCGGATGGAGCACCTGCGCGAGACCGGTCGCTACTGCCACGTGATCGCGGACGGGGGCATGCGGACGGGCGGAGACATCGCCAAGGCGATCGCGTGCGGCGCCGACGCCGTGATGATCGGCTCGCCGCTCGCCAGGGCATACGAGGCACCGGGCCGGGGGTTCCACTGGGGCATGGCCACGTTCCACCCCACGCTCCCGCGTGGGGCCAGGGTGAAGACCCAGCAGGTGGCTACGCTCGAGGAGATCCTGGTCGGACCGGCGCACGAGAACGACGGCACGTTCAACCTGTTCGGTGCCCTCGCGACGTCGATGGCGACCACCGGCTACGCGACGATCCGCGAGTTCCAGAAGGCCGAGCTGGTGATCGCACCGGCGATCAAGACCGAGGGCAAGACGTACCAGACCGCCCAGCACGTGGGGATGGGCCACTAGCGTCGTGGCGCAGGATCCCGAGCGACCGGCTCCCGAACGGCCGGTCCTGGTCGTCGACCTCGGGGCGCAGTACGCGCAGCTGATCGCGCGTCGTATCCGCGAGTGCCACGTGTACTCGGAGATCGTTCCGCACGACCTCACGGCGTCCCAGGTGGCTGCCCGGCACCCGGCGGGCGTCGTGCTCTCGGGTGGGCCGGCATCCGTGTACGAGCGGGGAGCCCCCGACGTCGACCCCGGCCTGTTCGAGCTCGGCGTGCCGCTGCTCGGGATCTGCTACGGCCACCAGCTCATGGCTCGGGCGCTCGGGGGTGAGGTGGCGGCCACCGGCCGGCGCGAGTACGGGCGCACCGAGCTCAGCGTCGGCGAGCCCGGCGTCCTGCTCGCGGACCTCGGCCCCGTCGAGCAGGTCTGGATGAGCCACGGGGACGCCGTGACCGCGGCGCCCGATGGCTTCCGGGTGACCTCGCGCACCGATGCCACCCCGATCGCCTCGATGGAGGATCCCGAACGCGGGCTGTTCGCGGTGCAGTTCCATCCGGAGGTCGCCCACACGCCCAAGGGCACGGCGGTGCTGAAGCGCTTCCTCTACGAGGGCTGCGGCCTGCTTCCCGAATGGACCCCGGCCAACGTGATCGAGCGCGCCGTCGCTGCCGTCCGTTCACAGGTGGGCGATGCCGAGGTGCTGTGCGCGCTCTCGGGGGGTGTGGACTCGGCCGTGGCGGCGCTCCTGGTCCACAAGGCGGTCGGCGACCAGCTGACCTGTGTGTTCGTCGACACGGGCCTGCTGCGCGAGGGTGAGCCCGAACAGGTCGAGGAGACCTTCGGTCGTCACTTCCGCGTCCCGCTCGTGCACGTGAAGGCGGCCGATCGCTTCCTCGCGGTGCTGGCTGGCGTCGCAGATCCCGAGCAGAAGCGCCGCCGGATCGGGGCGGAGTTCATCCGCGTCTTCGAGGAGGTCGCGCGCGACCACCGAGGCGCGCGGTTCCTGGTCCAGGGGACGCTGTACCCCGACGTGATCGAGAGCGGTTCGGGCACCGCGGCCACGATCAAGAGCCACCACAACGTCGGAGGTCTCCCCGAGGACATGGACCTCGAGCTCGTCGAGCCGCTCCGCGACCTGTTCAAGGACGAGGTCCGCACCGTCGGTGCCGAGCTCGGGCTTCCCGAGGAGGTCGTCCAGCGTCAGCCGTTCCCCGGCCCGGGTCTGGCGGTTCGGATCGTCGGCGAGGTGACCGTAGGGAACCTCTCGGTCGTGCGGGCCGCCGACGCGATCGTCCGCCAGGAGATCCGCCGGTCGAACCTGGATCAGCAGACCTGGCAGGCATTCTGCGTCCTGCTCGCCGAGGTTCGGACCGTCGGGGTCATGGGCGACGGGCGGACCTACGAGCATCCGGTGATCGTGCGGGCCGTCACCAGCGAGGACGCGATGACCGCGGATTGGGCTCGACTCCCGCACGAGGTGCTGGATCGGATCGCGAGCCGGATCGTGCGCGAGGTCCCGGGCGTCAACCGCGTCGCCTACGACGTGACGAGCAAGCCCCCGGGGACGATCGAGTGGGAGTGAGCCGGGGAGCTCCGACGAGGCGCACACCGGTCCGGCGGATGCCGCCTACCAGGTGTCGTCCAGGCCCACCCAGTCCCTGAACTGTTCCTTCCCACCCCGGATCGCCCAGTCGGAGTCGACGGTGAGCTTGCTCGAGATCCCGCCGCGGGGCCGCGTCTCGAACACCAGTCGCAGCCGGATGGGGCTGTACACCTGGATCAGGTGGTCGTAGACGACGTCGAGGAAGCGCTCGTACGACGCCGCGGTGTTCCGCCATTGATACAGGTATTCCTTCAGCGATCTGAGCTCGATGACCGTGTCGCCGGGATAGAAGGTGATGTACAGCGTTCCGAAGTCCGGTTGATCGTGCGCACCGAGGAACGTCACCTCCGGAGCCTTGTGCTTCAGCTCCATCCCCCCGCCGGGGTTCGGAAGCTTCTTCAGGACGCCCGGATCGATGCGGTCGTACGCGTTCGCCACCATATCCGGAACGTACCGGCCGAGCTCGGACCCGGCAACCGCTCGCGCGGGAGGGCCGCCAGACTAGTTCACGCGGTCGGCGAACACGATCAGGCGCTGGGCCGCCGAGAATCTCGGGTTGCACGTCGTCAGGACCAACGTCGGCCGCTCCGTCTGATCCAGGACCCACGAGCCGGACTGCAAGATGCCCGACGGGGGGGTGATCGCGAGGTGGGTGATGCGATAGTTGAAGACGCCGTACTCGGTCGCGAGCACGATCCGGTCGCCCGCGCGCAGCTCGTCGAGCGACCAGAACGGCGCGCCGTACGTCGTCCGGTGTCCCGCGATCCCGACCCGACCCGAGTCCTCCCACGGATAGGCCGTCTGCCGGTAGTGGCCTGGTCCCTTCTTCAGCGACTCGGTGTCCGTTCCCTCGACCACCACCTGGTCGACGTCGATCTTGGGGATCCGGATGATCGCGACGGCCTTCCCGGGTACGTTGACGACCCGCTCGGGCGCCTCCTGGGGAGTGAGCCTGGCGACGTTGCGCTCGAACGAGGGGCGGAGTTCTTCCTGGGCGGCCCGGGCCACGTATCCGGTGCCCCATAGGTTCCACCAGATGTAGCCCGCCAAGCCCAGGGCGGCCGCGATGAAGAGCAGCCCCGTGACCTGCAGGATCCGGCCCTTCCTGGTCCGTTTCCGCCTGGGCGCGGTCTCCTCGGGCTCGGGGACCCTGTTCGCGCCGAGCGCTTTCGTTTCCGCCATCAATAAAAGTGTCGCAGGTTCCGCCCGCGGACTTGAGCCTGCCGATCCGGTCCCGGGCGCCCCCTACAATCGGGCCGTGGCCATCGGCTCTCCGCTGCTCGAATCCCTGAATCCCGTCCAGGCCGAGGCCGTCCTGCACACCGAGGGCCCCGTGCTCATCGTCGCCGGGGCCGGCTCCGGCAAGACCAGGGCCCTCACCCATCGGATCGCCTACCTGATCCGCGAGCACGGCGTGAACCCGTACGCGATCCTGGCCATCACCTTCACCAACAAGGCGGCCCGCGAGATGGCCGAACGCGTTGAGGGGCTCCTCGGCCAGCGGATCGCCAAGGGGATGTGGATCCTGACGTTCCACTCGGCCTGCGCTCGCATCCTTCGGCGGGAGCACGATCACCTCGGCCTGCCGACGAGCTTCACGATCTACGACGAGGGCGATACGGAGCGCCTGATCACGAGCGTCCTCAAGGACCAGAACCTCGACGTCAAGCGCTACCCCCCGCGCGCGATGGCGGCGGCGATCGGCAAGGCCAAGGACAACGTCCTGTCCGCCGAGGAGTTCGAGCAGCTGGCGGGCAACTTCTACGAGCAGACGATCGCGAAGGTCTACGTCGAATACGAGCGTCGCAAGCGCGCCGCGGGAGCCCTGGACTTCGACGACCTCATCACCGAGACGGTCAGGCTCTTCCGGCAACACCCGGAGGTCCTCGAGCACTACCAGGAGTGGTTCCGCTACGTCCTGGTCGACGAGTACCAGGACACCAACCGCGCGCAGTACCAACTCGTCAACCAGCTTGCCGCCAAGTACCGCAACGTCTGCGTCGTGGGCGACGCCGACCAGGGCGTCTACTCCTGGCGCGGGGCGACCATCCAGAACCTGCTGGACTTCGAGCGTGACTACCCCGACGCCGAGGTCTTCCTGATGGAGCAGAACTACCGCTCGACCTCGAACATCCTCGCGGTCGCCAACGCCCTGATCGAACACAACGTGCAGCGCAAGCCGAAGTCCCTGTGGACGGAGACGGCCAAGGGGGAGCTCGCCGTCCGGTTCCGCGCAGACGACGAGCACGAGGAGGCCCTGTTCGTCGCCGAGGAGACCCATCGCCTCGTCGAGGAGGAGTCGGATCGTTACGCGGATGTCGCGGTCTTCTACCGGACCAACGCCCAAAGCCGTGTGCTGGAGGACGTGTTCATGCGTGCCGGTATCCCCTATCGCGTGGTGGGCGGCGTGCGCTTCTATCAGCGCAGGGAGATCAAGGACGTCCTGGCCTATCTCAAGCTCCTGATCAATCCCCAGGACGTCATCAGCGCCCGCCGCGTCGTCAACACACCCAAGCGTGGCATCGGGGACGCGACCGTGGCCTCGCTCGAGGGGTACGCGGCGTTCGAGGAGATCGCGTTCCTGGAAGCCTGCCGGCAGGTTGACCGGATCCCAGAGCTCGGCGCGCGAGCCAAGGGGGCGGTGGCCGGGTTCGTCGGCGTGATGGACCGGCTCAGCGAGGCGCTGGACTCGGGCGCCACGGCGCAGCGGATGGTCGAGGCGGCCGCCACCGAGTCGGGGTACCTGCTCGAGCTCGAGGCCGAGCGCACGGTCGAGGCCGAGGGGCGCATCGAGAACATCCGTGAGCTGGGTGGCGTCGCGGCCGAGTTCGAGCAGCGTTCGCCGGAGGGGACCCTGTCCGAATTCCTCGAGCAGCTCTCGCTCGTGTCCGAGCAGGACGAGTACGACGAGGAGTCGGGAAGCGTCACGCTCATGACGCTGCACAACGCCAAGGGGCTCGAGTTTCCGGTCGTGTTCATCATCGGGCTGGAGGACGGTGTGTTCCCGCACTACCGGTCGATGGGCGACCCGGCACAGCTGGAGGAGGAGCGCCGCCTGATGTACGTCGGGGTCACGCGCGCGCGGGAACGCCTGTACCTCACGTACGCGTGGAGCCGGACGTTGTTCGGGTCGACCTCATACAGCCCGCCGTCGCGGTTCCTGGGCGAGATCCCGTCCGAGCTCGTCCGGGCGCTCGAGGAGGGAGACACCGCCGCCATCGAGGACGGGGCCTCCGTGTCGCCGATCCGCGCGGCCGTGGAGGGCAGGCGCGAGGTGCCGCAGATCGCGGCCGGCGACACCGTCCTGCACGACAAGTGGGGCGAGGGCGTGGTCCTGACCGTCAGCGGGGCGGGCTCCGACGCCGAGGCGACGGTGCGGTTCGAGGACGCGGGGGAGAAGCGGCTGCTGGTCGCCTACGCGCCGCTGCGCAAGGTGGGCTGAGGTCCGGGCTCAGGCGGAGAGCCGTTCCAGGACGTTGCGCGTGATGCTGGCCACGATAGGGTCGCCGAGGCCGAGCACCCAGTCGGTCGCACCGACGTTCAGCACGGCGCCGCCGTTCGAGCGATCGAACGCCGCCATCACGGCGTGACCGTTGCCCAGGTCGGCCAGGTGCTCGGCGCTCGCGTCCCCGAACACCGCCTTCGAGCATGTCTCCAGCTCGCCGGGCTCGTGGGCGTAGCGCGTCGGCTGCTCATGCTGCGCCCACAGGTGCGCGGGCGCGGTCGCGAGGATATCGAGGCCGCGCGGCGCCCCGTCCGCCCCCGTGGGCACCGGACGGCCCTGCTCGTCGAGCGAGAACGCGCACCCGTCGCACTCGTACGCCGCGATCGCCTCCGCGTCCCCGAACGTGTCCAGCGGTCCCAACCCGGTCCCGTCGAATGCCCAGTGATCCGGTCGGTGGACCGTGTATCCGCCCCGGCTGTCGGGCGCGCCCAGGCCGTACCGCGCGTATCCACCCCGGGTGAACGTGAGTCCGATCGAGGAGGTCTCGGGCCGGCCGACGCGGCGATCGGACCAGCACCCGGTGAGCAGGCGTTCGTCGGTCGTTCCGGCGACCGGATCCTCGTCCGCCCGGTACTTGTAGCCCGTCATCCCCTCGTGGCCCTCGTCGAAGCGGATCTGCCAGAAGCAGGTGTTGCCTGAAAGGATCGCCGCGTTCCCCCCTCGGGCGACGAACGCATCGAACGCGTCGCGCATGCCCCACGACCAATACTCGTCGTGCCCGGCACTCGCGTACAGGCGGGCTCCGTCCAAGACCTCCGGATGTCGTTCGAGATCCGGGCCCGTCCCGACGTCGATCCGGAAGCCGTTGCGCTCGGCCCACATCAAGAAGGTCCGCTCGTACGTGTACCAGCCGGCGCCGCCGCACCAGTCCGAGACGCCGTTCGCGCGCGCCCATGTCCGAAAGCCCATGGCCTCCCGGTCGGGCTCCGGCTGCATCATCCGTCCGATCGGCTCGGGCTTGACCAGGAACCCTGGCGCGAACGGCCGCCGAAACGAGACCCGCGTGCCCCCCGTGTAGAGCGAGCGTCCACCCCAGTCGTTGTAGGCGTGCCACGTCGTGGTCGAAAGCACCAGGAGGATCGGGGCCGGGTCCGAGGGCTCCGGACGGACGACCACGAACGCGTCGTGGCGCTCGCGCCCCGCCGTGAGCGTGACGGCGTAGAAGCCGGAGCGCCACGCGCCGACCGGGATCTCGAGCGCCGCCGG
>Ga0126377_10000400_pt1 | contig 26019 bp, 21 predicted proteins | sample PanSoiMetPlot_22_FD_92647 | JGI IMG/M metagenome (GOLD analysis project Ga0126377, IMG submission 92647) | Tropical forest soil microbial communities from Panama - MetaG Plot_22 | ecosystem: Environmental > Terrestrial > Soil > Tropical forest > Bulk soil | place: Panama | collected 2016-02-17 | reverse complement strand
TCGCACGATCTGCTTCCTCGCGGGCCGCAATCAGGGCTTCATTGACCTCACGGCGCTCGGTCGTGTCGCGGATCGCCGCAGCAATGAACAATCGTTCGCCGATACGAAACGGTGCCAGGCGGATACCCGCCGGGAACTCGCTGCCGTCGGCCCGGCGCGCGAACAGATCGGCAATGCGCACGCCCATCTCCCGGTTGTCGGGCTTGCCCATGAAAGTCGCTGTGTAGTCACCGTGACGCCCGCGAAAGCGCTCCGGCACGAGAATCTCCAGCGGCTGTCCGAGCAGCGCCTCCGGGACATACCCGAACAGCTGCGTGACGGTCTCGTTCGCGAACCGGATCCGGGTCCGCTCATCCACGACAATGAGCGCGTCGGGGGAAAACCGCAGCAGGTGCTGGGTGATTTCAGTCAATTCATGCATCGTCAGGGTCGCAACACCGGGCGACCGCGACGACGCGCGACGCGGCCCGGCCGGCAGGCTGAGTGTGTCGACCAAGTATGTCATTGGCAGGAAATCAAGTGAAACGGACCGATCGCCGGGGATCGCCGCGCGGCGTTGCTCCGCGGTGCCCGGACGCAGACAATCCCGGAATGGCCAGGACCTCACCATCTGCTGCGCCGATCCCGCCGTCTCTACGGGGCTGGCGCAGTTCACTCCGTGGAAACCTCGGGTCCGGCCGGCCCGGATCTGCCACATCCTGATGAATGGCAACTCTTCGCCTGCAAACCTGCGCGGCACTTGAGACGTGAATCCTCGGGACACAAGACCTGCTGACAACGCGGGCGAGCCCTCCGCGAAGCTGCTCGAGGAACTGCTGCAGATCGCCCGCAGCTCCGCACTCGAGGAGATGGCTAGCGGCATCGCGCATGAGCTGAATCAGCCCATCGGGGCGATTGCGACGTTCGCACAGGCCGGTCAGCGGATGCTGAATCGGCCGCAGCCCATGCTCCAGTCCGCCGCTGAAGTGCTGCAGCACATCAGCGATGAAGCCCTCAAGGCGGGCGACGGTATCCACCGGATCCGCAAGCTGTTCGATCCCGATCATTCCTCGCGGATCGATTGCCACCTTGCCGACGTTATTGGCGAGCTGCTGCCGGTACTGCAGCTACTGGCACGACGCGCCGGCGCGAGCGTCTCGCTCGTCGTCGGCGACCACGTTCCACTGGTCAGCGTCGATCGGCGGCGCGTGCAGCACGTGATCTACACCCTGGTGCAGAACGCGCTGGAAGCATGCGGCAGCGCTGCCGGCGATCCGCAGATCTGTATCGATGTCACCGGCGATCGTTACGCGGCCACCACGAGCGTGCTGGATCCCGGGCCCGGTATCGCACCGGAAGCCCAGGCGCACCTGTTCCGTCCGTTCTTCACGACCAAGCCCAACGGTACCGGCCTCGGACTCGCATCCAGCCGTGCCATTGTCGAAGCACATCATGGGACAATCGGCTTCGACAACGCGGTGTGCGGCAGCACGCGATTCTGGTTTCGCCTGCCGGCCGCGACTGGAGCCTCCGGATGAAGATCGATCCGCCCGTGCAGAACGGCAAGCGCAAGCCAACGGTGTACATCGTCGATGATGATGAAGGCATGCGCCGTGCCTTCACGCTGCTGATGACGACCGTGGGCTACAACGCCGTCGCCTTTGCCCGTCCTGCGGAATTCCTGGCGAAATACGACCCCGCTCAGCCCGGGTGCCTGGTGCTGGACGTACGCATGCCGGAGATGAGCGGACTGGAAGTGCAGCAGCAGCTCAATCGCAGCGGCGCCATGCTGCCGGTGATCCTCATTTCCGGACATGGCGATATTCCGATGGCCGTGCAGGCCATGAAGGATGGCGCCTTCGATTTCCTGCAGAAGCCTTGCCGCGACCAGGACCTGCTGGATCGGATCAATGCGGCGCTCAAACAGGATGCGGAAAACCGCGCGATCGTGGAGCGTCACGCCGACCTGAAGCGTCGCGAAGAATCCCTGACGCCGCGCGAGCGCGAGGTCATGGCGCTGGTCGTCGACGGACACGCCAACAAGGTCATCGCCATCGACCTGGGATTGAGCGAACGCACGGTGGAAATCCATCGCGCCAACGTGATGGAAAAAATGGGCGCACGATCCGTCGCGCACCTGGTAAAGATGCACCTGATTCTCGGCGGCGAGACTCAGTAAGACGCCGGCGGCGATCGAGGACAGCGGCAGACGTTCATGCCTGCCGGGTGCGCCATTCCTGCCGCTGCTCGCTCCGGATCGATCCGGCCACCTCACCGAGCAGACCGGCGATGATGTCGATGACGTCATCGAGAGCAACGATGCCCGACAGGGCGCCCCGCTCATCCACGACCGGTACGCGCCGGATACCTGACACGCGCATGGCCTGCACCACGTCGCCCAGATCGTCGCTTTCACCGGCGGTCAGCGGTTTGTCCGTCATGACGTCGCCGACCGTGACCGTGTGCGGATCGACTTTGCGCGCCGTGACCTCGAGCACGATGTCGCGATCCGTCAGCACGCCGACCGGTCTGCGCAAAGTGTCGCCTTCCCTGAAAACCGCGAGAAAACCGACGTGCTGCTCCCGCATCAGGCTGGCGGCCTCTTCGATGTCAGCACCGGTGTCGATGGCGACGACACCGCGTTTGCAGTATTGCCCGACTTTCATGATTGAACCTCCTCCATCCCTGCAGAACGATCCTCCGCAGCACATGTTCATCCGCTGCCGGCATCGCGGCCATGCGGAACAGGACTTAACGCCTAAGGAATCTCCCTCTTTGCCGTCAGCGGGTCGGAATCCGCGTCGATATCCTGTCGGACGCTCACCGCTTCCGACCGATCTGCACAAGGCGTAGTCTTCGAGCCGTAGCAGGCAGGAGGATCTCGTGATGAACCTCACCTCCGCAGCATTCGCCTCCGGTGGCGACATTCCGCGACGCTTCACCTGCGAGGGCGATGACATCTCGCCGCCGCTGAGCTGGAGCGGCGCTCCACCCGGAACGCAAAGCCTGGCGCTCATCGTCGATGATCCTGATGCACCAGACCCGGCCGCGCCGAAGCGCACGTGGGTTCACTGGGTGCTGTACAACATTCCTGCGGATGCCACTGGCCTTGCCGAAAAATGCGGAGCACGCGGTGGTTTTCCCGACGCGCGCGACGGCACCAACGACTGGAACCGTCCGGGATACGGCGGTCCCTGTCCGCCGATCGGACGTCATCGTTATTTCCACAAGCTCTACGCGCTCGACACGAAGCTTCCCGACCTGGGAGGGGCAGACAAGGTTCGTCTTCTCGATGCCATGAAGGGTCACATCCTTGCGGAAGCCACCTTGATGGGCGGCTACGAGAAAAGCCATCGGTGACGAAGATCGGCGATGGCGATGCGCGCGGCAATCAGGGCTCCGCGGCGGTGTCCGGCTGTGCATCCGGGGTCGGCCGCTGCAACGACCAGACATGGTCGGCCAGGCGCGCCGTCACGGTTCGCGTGACCTTTTCGGCATCCGGATCACCGACTCCGAGTCGTCCCAGGTCCTCACCCCAGATCGGCATGACCCGCGTGCCGTGGGCGCCCAGGATGTGTCGGCCATCGATGATGCGTTCGACAAGGTCGCGTGGAAATGTTCCACCGTGCCGGCGCGCAATCAGTGTCAGATCCGGCATCTCGACACGGATCGAGGAAGCAACCGGACCGTCACCGCGACCCTGCACACCGTGGCAGGCCGCGCAAAACTGCACGTACAACTGTTTGCCGGACAACGTGGCAGAGTCGTCAGCCGCACTGCCAGCGGTGACCATCACCAGCAGCAGCAACGGGATCGTCCGCTGTTGCGTACTCATGGGCGCTGTACCGATTGCAGATGCGTGACGAGGCGATCGATCATGGAGTCCACTCGCGCGCGCTCTGTCGTGTCGTCGCCTGAGGACATGTCATAGAGCTGCCAGCCCCACACCGGCATGTCGCGCGGCCCGTGGGCCCGTCGATCCCAGCGACCATCGACTACACGCTTCACGTCCTCGGTGGGGAATTCGCCGCCGTGACGCTGCGCCAGCAGTGTCAGGTCCGGCACACCGACCTTGATGAGTGGCGCCACAGGCCCGTCGCCCCGTGCATCCGCACCATGGCAGCTCGAACACAGCCGCTCATACATCTCGGCGCCGCTGAGCGATGCGACCTGGCGATTGTCCACCCGCGTGGACGTACACGCTCCGAGCAGCGCAGTGAGTACGATCATGGCACCACGGGTCAGCCTCGCCGTCGTCAGCGCATGCAGACGTTTCCCCTCACCGGCACTGAACACCGGTGCCCAGGTGTGGGCATCGCGAAATGCGGGCTGCCGTGAGGGATCGGGCATGCTCCAGACTCCGTCGTAGCTGTCTGCTTCGACTGCAAGCGTCCCATCGATGCTTCCATCACGCACCCGGGAGTGCCCGATAGGCATTACGTGGATGACCTGAGATGCCCACGATCGCCAGGCACGGACTCCTGCGAATCCGATCTGAGGTCCGCCGGCGACCAATCGGGCTGTTCACTGCTTTCACGAGGTTCATCGGCTTCACTGATTTCAGCGACTTGAGGAACGTCGCCGAGCCGCGCAGTCTTTCGATCGTGCGCTACGAAAACGACCCCTCGCCTCTGCCGCCTGGTCAGCGCGCCATCGCCGACTTTCCACGCTTTGGTGTCGTGGCATTCGCGAAGCGGCCGCTGCGGAGCATGGAAATCCGCCTGGAGATTTCCGGATCGGTCGGACATCCGATCACGCTGAGGGCGGCGGAGCTTGCGACGTTGCCGCGAACCAGCGTCGCCGCCGATTTCCATTGCGCTGCCGGCTGGAGCCACCGATCGGTCGAGTGGTCGGGTTTGCGTTTCAGGGATGTGTGGGACACGTTCATTGCGCCGCACGCTCAGCTGCGAATCGAGCATGGACTTGCGGTGTTGCGTTGCCAGGACCGCTATCGGACGGCGTTGCCGCTCGCGGACCTGCTGCGGCCGGAGGTGCTCGTCGCCGATCAACTGAACGGCCAGCCGTTGACCGTCGAGCATGGCGCGCCCATCAGGCTCGTGGCGCCCGCGCACTACGGCTACAAGAGCGCCAAGCATCTCGTTGGAATCGAGCTGCGCCCCGACGATCAGGGATATCGACCGCTCCTGCCGCGACTCCTGGACCACCCGCGCGCACGTGTCGCGCTCGAAGAACGCGGGCAACTGCTGCCGGGATGGCTGTTGCGCTACCTGTTCCGGCCGTTGATTCGCCCCCTGATCCGCAGGATGCAACGGGCGACCGAACAGCAAAGAACGCGCCCCTGACCCCGGACAAGAGTGCTGGCGCAGGGCAACGGGCATCGGAAACCGTGGCCGGATTGAGAACTGCGTGCGCGCCCGCGGTCGGACTCTGCTGCATCCTGCCAGTGGTCCGTTTTCCATAACTCCGGGAAGAGATGCCGATGTCCTTACGCCGCCTGTCTGCGCTGTCGCTGCTGTGCTGTCTTGGTGCGTGCACCACCACCCCGCCAGTCACGCCGCGCCACTATCTCGATGAACAGACAACGGCGACCATCACGGTCGTTGCTGATCCGATCTCCCTGATCGCGATCCGGCCGCCCGATCCGGGCCGCTGGAGCCGTGACCAGGAGCTGCAGAGGAAAAAGGACAGAAACCAGGATTATCTGGACTTCTACGGTGTGGACGTCAATCGCATGGGCAGCCATCGCCAGTACATTGCGATGGTGAAATGGGTGGTGCCGCAGCAGTCGGCGGACGCTTCGCCTGTCGTACTGTTGCAGATGGGCAGCGACACCCTCGAACTGCGTGATCCGGAGAATGATGCAAAGAGCCTGGGCATGGTCCAGCCGCTCGCAGTTTCATTCTCGGGCAACTCGCGCTGGTGGTACTTTCCGACCGACGCCGCCACCTTGAAGCGAATCGCGGCTGCTCCTGAGCTCGGCGCACAACTGACGCTGGGAGAGACCCAGACTCCCTACAAGCTGGCTCGCGACGGACGCGCGCAGCTCAATGAATTCACCACGGTGCTGCCGAAGTAGGGCTCATCGATCAGGATCCGGCAGCGGCACGGCGATCGGGCTGCGCTCGGAAAATTGCCCGTTCCAGTACGGGTAGTAGGGATAGGGCACGGGCATCGCGCTCGCCGCATCGAGACGCTCGACCTGTGCCGCGGAGAGATTCCAGCCCACCGCACCGAGATTCTCGCGTAGCTGCGCTTCGTTGCGGGCACCGATCAGGATCGTCGACACAGTGGGCCGCTGCAGCAGCCAGTTGAGTGCAACCTGCGGAACCGTTCTGCCGGTTTCCGCTGCGACTTCGTCCAGCGCATCGATGACGCGATAAAGGCGTTCATCATCGACGCGCGGCGCAAACTGAGCCGTTTCGCGCAACCGGTCGGAAGGTGGTGATGGCTGGCTGCGACGGATGCGACCCGTCAGGCGCCCCCAGCCGAGAGGACTCCAGACGACGGCGCCGATACCCTGATCGAGACCGAGCGGCATGAGCTCCCATTCGTAGTCGCGACCGATGAGCGAGTAGTAGGTCTGGTTGGCGACGTACCGCGCGTAGCCATACCGATCCGCGACGGCGAGCGATTTCATTACCTGCCAACCCGAGAAGTTCGACACGCCGAGGTAGCGCACCTTGCCCGCGCGCACGAGATCGTCGAGTGTCGCCATCACGCTTTCGACCGGCGTCATGGCGTCGAAGTGGTGAAGCTGCAGCAGGTCGATGTAGTCCGTCTGTAACCGTCGCAGCGCCTTGTCGACGCTGCGCATGAGGTGATGACGCGAAGCACCGATATCATTCGGGCCTGGTCCCGCGCGCAGCGTCACCTTCGTCGAGATGATGGCCTCATCGCGCCGGCCGCGCAGCGCCTCGCCCAGGATCTCCTCCGATGCGCCGTCGGAATATACGTCGGCGCTGTCGAAGAAGCTGAGCCCGGCGTCGAGGCAGATATCGATCAGCCGACGCGCCTCGGTCACGTCCGTGCTGCCCCACGCGCTGAACAGCGGCCCCTTGCCGCCGAACGTTCCGGCTCCGAGACCCAGCACCGGCACCTTGAATCCGGACGACCCGAGAAAGCGATGTTCCATGGCATGCCCTCCAGCAGAAGAGGCACACAAGCGTAAGGATCATCGACAGCGCGAAACACCCGGCACAGAGAAAGAGACTGCTGAACCCCAGGTCGCAATCACGATCGTGTCGGGAATGTCACTGCACGCGGTGGCAGCGCGTGCCGGATACATATATATGAGCCCGTCAGTCACGATCCGCGGGTAAGGAATTCGACAGCAGCGACTTTCTTCATGGACGCCCTCGCAGGTAGAGTGCTGGCGGCGGCTCACCGATTTCCAGGCATTGCCGCCGGGCACTCCGGGGACAACCATGAAAAGACGAACCCTGTTGCAGGCTGCCGGCGCGGCAATCGCTGCTCCGCTGATGAAGACTTCCTCCGCAGAAACTGCCGGGACCAGGGACCGGCGCCGGGAGTTGTACGACCTCCTGGGGAAACTGCCCGCGCGCAACAGGCCGGTGAGCGCGCAACTCATCGCCACGGAAGATCGCGGTTCGTACACGCTCGAAAAGCTGGTGCTCGATCTGAACGGCATCGAGCCGGTTCCGGCGTATTTCGCGAAACCCATCGGTGCGAGTGGACGCCTGCCCACCGTGCTGTTCAATCATTCGCACGGCGGGGGGTACACCATCGGCAAGACCGAGTTCAACGAAGGGCGCGCATACATGAGCACGCCGCCGTATGCCGAGTTCCTGACATCACTGGGTTACAACGCGCTCTGTTTCGATGCCTGGATTTTCGGCGAGCGCGCGACACGAACGGAGCTCGATGCGTTCAAGGACATGCTGTGGCATGGACAGGTGCTGTGGGGAATGATGGTTTACGACGCGCTGAAGGCGGTCGACTACCTGATCAGCCGTCCGGACGTCGACACGCAGCGGCTCGCGACCGTCGGCATGTCGATGGGCAGTTCCACGGCGCAATGGGTCGGCGCGCTGGAACCTCGCCTCAAGGTGGTCGTCGACATCTGCTGCCTGACGGACTGGCATACCCTGGTCGAAGTCAAAGGACTGCAGCATCATGGCATCTACTACTACGTGCCGGATCTGCTGGACCATTTCACGACCGCACAGATGAACGCGCTCATCGCACCGCGTGCGCACCTGTCACTCACCGGCAACCAGGATGCACTCACGCCGCTTGCGGGCGTCGACAAGGTCGACCACGAGCTCGAGCAGATCTACGCCACCGCCGGTCATTCGCAGAACTGGAAACTGCTGCGCTATGACGGCGGACACCTCGAAACGCCCGTCATGCGCGACGAGATCCGCAAGTGGCTGGTGGAGAAGCTCTGAGGCATTTCATCAGCGCGCCTCACTCCACTGCCGCCCAGGCAGTCGCCCAGAAGTCGGTGTACACGCGCGGGGGTTCGGGCGAATCCATCAGGCGCTGCGTGAACAGGATCGAGATCACGTCATTGGCGGGATCGATATACAGCGCCGTACCGAATCCGCCGGTCCAGCCGAAGCGTCCGGGCGAGTGGTAGATCTCTTCGCGGGCGATATCGACCGCCATACCGAGTCCCCAGCTGCTGTAGCCGTGGAAGAACAGTTCAGCTCCTTCGCGATGCCGCGGCTCGAGCTGATCCGAGGTCATGAGCTCGACGCTCGCGCGCGAAAGAATCTGCCGTTGGCCGATGCTGCCCCGGTTCAGCATCATGCGACTGAAGGCGAAACAGTCGTCGATGGTCGAAACCAGTCCGCCGGCGCCCGATTCAAACGCGGGTGGCTTCGACCATTCGCTGTTCACCCGGTCGTCAAAGAGCTCCAGAGCGCTCGTCTGTCGATTGAATGAATAGCAACCCGGCAATCGACGGAGCTTCGCGGCCGGAACGTGGAAGTCCGTATCCGTCATTCCCAGCGGTTCGAAGATCCGCTCGCGCAGGAAGGCGCCGAACGACTGACCGCTGACCCGCCCGATCAGCACGCCGAGCACGTCAGCGCTGACGTTGTACATCCAGCGTTCGCCGGGTTGAGCCAGCAGCGGCAGTGACCCGAGATTCCTGATCCAGTCGTCGGTACTGAGTGCCTGCGCAGGATGCGGCGGTCCGTCGCCGCCGATCCGGTAGTCACGAATCAGATTCTGGATCGGATGCGTACCCGGCATCGCCATCACGCTGCCGAAGCCCATGCGATAGGTCAGCAGATCGCGCACCGTGATCGCGCGCGCGGCTGGCACCGTATCGTCGAGCTGTGAACCGATGGATCTGAGCACGCGGCGATGGGCCAGTTCCGGCAGCCACGGCTCGATCGAATCATCGAGCCGCAGCCGGCATTCCTCGATGAGGATCATCGCGGCAACGGCGGTAATCAGCTTGGTGACGGATGCGATGCGGAAGATGGCATCCCGCCTCATCGGCGCGGCATCGTCCAGTGACAGCCTGCCCAGCGTCTCGACATGAACCTCGTCGCCGCGACTCAGCAGCGCGACGATTCCGGGAATTTCGTTGCGCTCCACATGCCCCGAGAGTACGCGCCGCATTCTTTCGAGCCCCGCGATCGACAGGCCTGGCTTGCTCACGAGTTCATCCTCAGAGATCCGGGCCAGCATTCTGGCATGTCAGTATGACGAGCGAGTCCCGTCCGGGCCGACACTTCTGCGGCGGCCGGCTGCGTCCGCTTCATGGCCATCGGCCAACCTCAGGTGTGATGCGGCCTCTGGTTCCCGGCTCTGCGGTCACGTACTCTTCAGTGCACAACAGCACGTCGGCCCCGCTGGCGACATAACGGCGAGAGTCATCGCCTGATCGATGATCAAGCACCAGCCGGGACAGACACGACCGGGACGGATACAGGAAATGACGCGTCGACGTTCCACAACGCGCACCAGGCACTTCGGACGGACCGCTGCCGCATCAGTTGCGCTGCTGATGCTCACGCCCGCTCACGCCCAGACCGCAGATGCAAGCCGCAGCCCCGCTGCCGACAGTCCTGTTGCCTTCGACGTGTTTCAGGGTCCGAAAACCATCAGCACGCCGGCGCCGCACTATCCGCGAATCCGGCGCGACATGGCCGATGAAGGCTGGGTGTATCTGAATTTCATGGTCAGTCGCGCCGGCAAGGCGTATGCACTGGCGGTCACCGACTCCAGGGGTGGTCACGACTTCGAGGCAGCCGCGCTGCTGGCCGTGTCGGGCTGGACATTTCGGCCGGCCTCACTCAACGGCGTGCCTGTCGAAGCCAGCAGCACCTACAAGGTCACCTTCCGCGGTATGCAGGACCACCACGAGTACGAATATGCGCCCTACGGCACTTCGTGCTCGATCTATGAAGAGCGCTACATGGAATGCCGGTCGGATCACTTCGGCGCGGGCGCCCGCCTGTCCGTGGTGCGCAGGCTGCGCGGTTTTCACGATGCGATCGACGAGAACGATCAGGCCGCAGCAAGCGCAATCCTGGCCAGCCTGGCGCCCAAGAATCTGGTGGAGGACGCGCTGCTCAGCCTCGCGCTGTATGACTACAACGTCGTGTGGGGTGATGAGGCACACCAGCTCCAGGCACTGCGGCGGGCAATCGCGCAGGAAAACAAGCCACATATCCTGGTCGAGAGCACTTTCATCAGGGCTCTGCAGTCGCTGCTGCTGCTCGAAGTGAAGAACATGGATTTTTCGAGCGCGCAACGGACCTGGCACAGACTGCAGGACAGCGGTGCCGACAGGCAAATGCTTGCCGCCTGGGACCCGATCCTCGCGGACATGGAACGGCTACGCACAGACCAGCGCTCGTACAGCGTACCGGGCGAAATCGGCAGCAACAGCTCGTGGTTCTTCGGCCTGTTCAAGCATCGTTTTCACGTCGCAGTATCGAACGGTCAGGTGTCGGAACTGAAACTGCGCTGCGACCGGCAGTACGTGTACTTCGCCTACGATCCGCAGATGATCTATCGCCTTTCCGACCAGGTCGATCAGTGCGAGCTCGAAGTCATCGGCACACCAGGCACGCAGATCGAACTGCTGCAACTGTAGTTGTCCGTCGCTCACCGCCGGCTCGGCGCATCGCACTCCGGAAGGCCTTGCGTACGGTGGATTCAGCACCGCGGGAAAGCGCACAATGCCTCGATGCTGTAACGTCACCGCGCAGCAACGAATACCGGGATCCTCAATTCATGTCCAATGCACCCCAGACGCGCTCCGCGAAGAATCTGCCGCTGTACCGCCGGATGGGTTTCGCTCTCGCCGGCGTTTTCCACGCGGTGCGCACGGAGAACAGCTTCCGGTTTCACGTGATGGCGGCCGCCGGGGTTCTCGCGACACTGCTCTTTCTGCGGCCACCGGCCATCTGGTGGGCCATCATGGCGATTACCGTTGGCGTCGTGCTCGCCGCGGAGCTCATCAACACCGCTGTCGAGACACTGGCCGATCATCTGCATCCGGAACAGCACATGCAGATCAGACTGGTGAAAGACTGCGCCGCCGCCGCGGTTCTGATCGCAAGCATTGCCGCTGTCGCCGTGGCAGCCGCTTTTGTTTTCGACGTGATTCTGCGGCGGTGAGCCGGCGCTCAGTGCAGCGGGACCGAACAACTCATCATCAATCCGCCCTCCACAGGCATGAGCATCACTGCGGCGTGATGGCGTCGCATGAGGTCATGTCGATTCATGACGAACTGCGCACTGGCCACGCCCAGTGCCGCACCTGCCACGGTGTCGGACAGCCAATGTACGTTGTCGCGCAAGCGCAGGTACGCCGTGCCGGCAGCCACGCCGTAGCCCAGTGAGCGTCGCAGCCAGCGATAGCGGTCATTGCCGGATTCAGCGAAAACCGTACCGATCGCAAACGCCATCGTGGTGTGCAGGGAAGGAAACGAATCCCCGCCGGCAAACCACGCATCGACCTGGTCCGTTTCGTTGGGGCGATCACGCCCCGACGCATACTTGAGCGCCACCGCTGTGACGCCACTCAAGGCACCTGCTTCCAGCATCGACCAGGATTCGCCGTAACCATCCCTGCTGTGGACCAGCGCAGCAGCAGTCAGCGTGCCCGCGAACAGGGCGGCAGCGGGAAGCGCATGCTCGAGGCTGTTCGGATCCTGTCCGGCAGGTGCGGCATGTGATCCATCGATGAAGTGGGAACGTACGTCGTCGTCGTACTGCGTGGCCGCCCCCACGGCAACTATCGAGGCGCCGAAATACAGCCAGTTGTCGGAATCCCAGCGCAGTGGCGCAGTGAAGTACAACCGGGTGTCTTCCAGAACTTCACTTGCCGTCAGGTCCCCGGCCTGGGTACGAGCGGATGCAACGAGGCCCAGCACCAGCAGAAGGCATCCGGCCCACGCGCCATGACCAGGCCGTGTCCAGATGGATTGGGCGCGCGCCGACGGGCACTCAGATTCGTTGTGGTTATGCATGACCAGGCACCGGAAGCCAACGCGGGTTATTGGAGTTAGACGAACGCAGAGCCGCAGACCAATCGGCAGCGTCCCGGATTGGATGGAAGCGCCCCGCGATGCGGGGTCTCAGAGTCGGCCGTTGGTCGCGTCCGGCTGCAGCTGCGCCGCACCGAATGTTCCTTCCAGCGAACGCTCAGCGATCCAGTGTGCGAGCAGATCGAAGTATCCCGGCGAATGACCCATTGCACGGCGCTTGCCGTCGCGCATTTCCATGTCGATCATTCCATGATCTGCCCTGGGGAAGACAGCGATGTCGAGTTGCCCCGGATCCGGCTGCAGCGCCCGCAGAACTTCGAGCGTAGGCGCACTCGGCGCCTCCGTATCCTGCCCGGCGACAACCCACAGCATCGGAGTCCGGACCCGTTCCAGCGTCGCACGGGCGTCGTAGTCAAGGATCGCGTCGAACGACAGGGCTTCGATCAGCTTGCCGAACTGATCCTCGGGCGTCTGCACCATCGGCCCGGTGAAGTCTCCCTCGACCTCCTTCAGCCAGGGTTCCTGTGCATGAGCCGCCTTGAATCGCCTGAGATCTTCGAGACCAGTGGTGAAACGGCTCAGCAGCACGCGGCGTGTGATGAGTGTCAGTTCGCGCGCCTCTGAGAGAACCGGCTCGCCACAGCCCTTCGAACGCAGCTCCTGGAATACTTCTTCGCGATCTTCGTCGAGCGGTCCGATCGCGAGACCGAAAGACACGATGACGAAATCCACGGGTGCGCGACTCGCTGCCAGCGGCGCAACCCATCCGCCCTGACTTTCCCCGAGCAATCCCACCAGAACAGCGGGATTGTCGAGCAGCTTGCGCGCCTGCGCCACGGCCGCGATCGTGTCGTCGGCGAGTTCGCTGAAGTCGACCGTGAATCGGCCGGAGGACTTGCCCGCGCCGCGCTTGTCGAACACGAAAGCCGCGATGTCGTACAGCGGCAGCAGGTGCTGCAGGTAGTTGAATGTGACCGCGCTCTCGCGTCCCGACCCGTAGGCGAGCACGACCAGGGCGCGCGGTTTGCCGCTCGCGGGCGTGTGCAATTCGCCATGCAGCGTATTGCCGAGGCTCGTGAACGTCGTGGGCGTCGTAGTCACGGGCACGCGCTTGCCGAGGCCCTCGGGTCCCTCACGCAACTGAAATTGCAGCCGGCCACTCTCGCATGACTCGAACTGCGCGCTGCCGACGTGAGACTCGCGGTCCCATTCCGAGCCCGCGGAAAACCTGCCGGCGCCCTGCGGATACAGAAGCCCGCTGCGACCATCCAGCAGTCGATACCGCAGCGTTCCGTCATCGCCCGGTGAGAGAACGACAAATTCCCCTTTGCCGAACTGGTATGCCCCGGCGTAACAGGTGTAAGGCACGTCGTCGGCGGCGATTGCAGGCGTTGCAATAATTACCAGGCCGAGGAACAGCAGGACGCTGAGACGCATGGGACTTGTGACGGCTCCCCTGCCTGCAAGGTTGCGAGCTGCACGAACCGGATTGCCGAGCAACGGAAATGAGCACTCCTTGCTCCTGCTTGCCCGCTCACATGAGCGTTTGACTACGTCGGAACCTCAGGCGTCGGCGCCGCGAGCTCACCACGCGGCTCGGCCGGACGTACCTGCCAGCCGCTCTTGCTGGTGTAGTGCGGATTGACCCGCGAGACGATCGTGCCGGCCACGGTCGCCTTACCCACGGCCGCGAGTTCAGGCATCGTGCTGTACATGACCAGATCGCCGATCTCCAGGTGCGGCACGTTGTCGGCGAGCATGGCGCTGAAGCAGACGTGAGTCAGATCGGTTCGTGCGAGCAACTCGTTGAGACTGCCCGCGGGTATGGTCTTGTCCTCGCGATTGGCGATCTTCACCGCACACATCCGGCCGTGCACGCCCAGCACGACCGCCAGCACGGGTTTCCCGTCCTTGAACGAACACTCGAGATGTTCGCACGCATACTCGAACGCATCTGTGTTGGACTGGAAAGTCCGGGCTTCGGCCATCGTCTGTCTGCTCCGTTTGCGTTGATTGCGCGCACCGGCGGTGACGTCGCGGCATCGACCTGATACCGCGGCAATACCACACGTCGGTGCGCTCACGAGCATGATGCTATCCGATGAGCTTTTTCGCCACCCGCAACGACTATCGGGTACCCCCTCAGCGTTCAGCGAACGCCGCCTGGCTGTGTATCGATGCGCCGGCACCAATGCGTACCCGTATCTTCCCGACGATACGTGCAGCGTCACGACCCACGCCATGGATCATTGACGAAGACATCGAATGCAGGAACGGCAAGCCGACAAAGTACAGCCCCGGATGACTGTCGACCACTCCACTGCGATGCCGCGGTTCGCCGTCATCATCCAGCACGGGAAGGTCGATCCAGTCGAAGCCGGCCTCGAACCCGCTGCACCAGATCACATTGGCGACCTCGAGCTGGCGGCCGTCTTCGAGCAGAGGCAGCCCGTCGCGTACGCCGATCACGCGTGGAATGCGCTCGACGCCAGCAGCCGCCAGGTCATTCGCCTTGACCCTGATCCGCGGCCCGCCCCTGGTCAGCACATTCGGTCGTGCGCGCCGCCCGAGCGGTGTGTTCACGGTCAGCACATGCCGAAAGACAAACCTGAGCAGCACTGGCATGAACAGGTTTCGCCCCAGGAAACCTTCGGGTCGAAACGGTATCTGACCGGTGTTCCGGCCTGCCAGCCAGGTCTTGTGCCCGCCGCTCGCTGCTTCCAGCGCAATGTCAGCTCCCGAATTTCCGACACCAGCAAGCAGAACTGCGCCGGGCGCGAGCTGTCGCAGGTTGCGATAGTCACAGGAGTGCAGCTGCGTGATGTCGGTGGCAAGTTCGCTGGCAAAGGCAGGCACTTTCGGCCGCTGGTACTTCGCCATCGCCACCACGACCTGGTCCGCCTCGAACTGCCGCGCTCCTGCGCTTGCGACATAGCGCCCGTTGCGCCTGAACAGCCGATCCACGCGGATCCCGCAGCGCACTGGCAAAGCAAACCGGGACGCATAACGCTCGAGATAGTCCGCCATCTCATCCCGGGTCGGGAAGTAGTTGCGCGGCGCCGGAAACGGCATCCCGTCGAGACCATCCAGTTTCGCCGGCGTAAACAATCGCAGCGAATCCCAGCGATTGCGCCATGAATCGCCAACACGCCCGCCCGCATCGAGGATCACGAAACGAAGACCCGCGCGGGCCAGGTGATAGCCGACGGACAGTCCCGCCTGCCCACCGCCGATCACGATGACATCGAACTCCTCGCGCCTCGGAGTGTCATGACGCGGCGTGCGTTGCACCCGTTGAATCGATGCTGCCCATTCTTCGATCAGCTGTGGTGGCTGGTTGATGCTCATGGCTGCTCCCGCGGTGAATGAAATCGTGCAGGAGAGCCTACGCAGGCGGGCCGCCACAGGCTTCAGGCGAATTGCCCGGAACGTCCCTGTCCAAAGTCATGGGTATTTCACTTCAGAGCAGTTTGAGCGCGTGCTTGAACCCGAAGCGGCACGCCAGGACCGTTTGCTACTCGCGGACGTCACGGCCGCGCAGGGAAACAGCGGACAGGGCTTCCGCGCTGCGAACGTCGCGACGGGATTGCACCTCGCACGGCGTCTAACACGCGTGAGTCGACACATCGCCAGGAGGTGACCCATGCGTAACGTAGCCCGCAACGCAGCCACGCCGCGACAACGATGGAATCTTTCGCAACGCGTCATCGGGGACAGGGGATACACCGGGTCGTTCGCGAGCGTGCTTCTCTCTGCGCTCGCCACGCTGCCCTCGCCCGCGATCGCAGCGACTGAATCAACCGTCGATGACCTGGTTTCCCAGGGGCGCTATTGCACCGCGACTGCACAGGCAGCCTCGCGTGCCTGCGCCAACCAGACACTCGATGACTACTGGATCGCGGTTGGCATCTGTATCAACGAGTCCGACACCCGCGATCGCAAGGAATGCTTCGCGGATGCGCAGGCCAGCCGTGACGGAGCGACTGCGTTGTGCAGCGAGCAGCGCGCGGCGCGCGTCGATCTGTGCAGGCACATTGGCGAAGACCGCTACGATCCGGAGTTCGAAGCCGCTGCGTTCGACAGGGATTTCACTCACCTCAGCAATCCCAATGCCTATTTCCCGCTGGGGATCGGCAACCAGTGGGAATTCCGCAGCGCAACCCAGTCGACGACGGTCGAGGTGATGAACGCGACGAAGCTGATCGACGACGTCCGCTGCATCGTCGTACGCGATGAAGTCAGCGAGAAGGGTGTCATCGTCGAGGGCACCAACGACTGGTTCGCACAGGCCAGGGACGGCAACGTCTGGTACTGCGGCGAGGAGACGGCGACGTTCGAGACGTTCCGTGGTGACCGCCCCATGAAGCCGGAACTGGTGAACAACGACGGTTCCTTCAAGGCCGGCCGCGACGGCGACAAGCCCGGCATCATCTTTCTCGCCAATCCGGCTGTGGGTCAGTTCTACGTCGAAGAGTCGTCGCTGGGCAATGCCGAAGACGCCACGGAAATTCTCGCCATCGACTATTCGTTCGGCAGGAATCCGACGCTCGATGAACTCGTGCCGCCACGGCTGGCGCGACTGCTCTGTTCGAACGATTGCGTGGTGACGCGGAACTTCTCGCAGCTGGAACCCGGCGGGTTCGAACGCAAGTACTACGCGCGCGGCATCGGCGTGTTTCTCGAGACGGATCCGGAATCCGGCGAAGTCGTGCGGCTGGTGAAATGCAACGTCGATCCGCGTTGCGCCTCGCTGGCTCCGTGACCTGACTTCGAACGTGCCATCGGGATACGCAGTACGGTAGAGCCGGGCTTCTCCCCATGTCGATCCCATGGCGATCCATTGATTGATCGCCATCGGGCAGCCCGACTCTTCCGTATACAGCCGCCGCCTGCCGGAACGGGCGGCTGTCGGAACGTCTTACACTTCCGCTGCGTACCTCCGCGCTTTCCCATCCCGACCGGACGGCGGCTCGACTCAATGGAACCGATCCCCCACAATGCGGATCGGGGAGGCGTCGTGCATTTCGAAATGCGCGCGCCCGCACAACACGAACCACAGCGGGCGGCGACGCGGCCCTGGAATTCAGGGCGCGCCGCAACCAGGGGGAAACGGATGCGTACTCTGCGTTGCGTCAGTGCAATTGTCGCGCTCATCGCCTTGTCCGCATGTGGCGGGGGCGGTGGTGGTGGTGGTGGTGGCGGTGGCGGCAATCGCCCGCAGGGCAACTTCAGTATCGCGACCTCGAGCGTCGCCTTCACTGCCACGGTCAACGGACCGGCGCCGATTCCGCAGTCCGTAACGGGTTCGATCACCGGTGTCGACAGCACCGTCTATCTCTTCGTCGCATACACGAACAACGCCCTCGATTACGCTACGGTCGAGATAACCGGCGCGACCACGGGGCGGCTTACGCTCTACCCCAGGAACCCGTCGCTGCTGGGCATCGGCACCTACACGGACACTGTGACGGTGCGCGCATGCCTCGACAGCAACTGTGCGCAGGAAATCCCGGGCAGCCCGCGGACCATCAACGTCACCTACAAAGTTACCGGCATCACCGTGTCCGCGGCGAGCGTGGCTCTCAGGGGTGTCGAAGGAACAGCATCGCAGCCTTTCACCCTGAACGTGGGTAACCAGTCCGGGTCGAACGACTGGACGACCTCGGTCGCCTATGGGCCGGGCGGCAACGAGTGGCTGACAGTCACGCCCTCGAGCGGCAGTTCGACAACGCCGGCGCTCACGCTCACCGGCAGCGCGAACCTGACTCCCGGCACCTATGCCGCGACGCTGACCGTCCGCGCGAATGGGTTGAGTGTTTCGATTCCGGTGACTTACGAGGTTGCGAACAATCTGCGACTCGATATCGTCAGCTCCGCTTTCAACGCAGTGACCGGTGGCGCCATCCCTGCCGCGCAGACTGCGAATGTCACGACCGCACTCACATCGACGACTTACACGACGAGCATTGTCTACGGCGTCAACGGTTCCAATTGGCTCAATGTCAGCGGCGGAGCCGCGCCAGGTGTGCTCACACTGCAGCCCGGTCGCACCGATCTCGGACCCGGCATCTTCACGGCCACCGTCATCCTCAAGCCCGCAACCGGTTCGAGCCTGAGCCTGCCCGTCACGTACACGCTGACCGCGTCGTCGCTCACGCTGAATCCGATTTCGGCCACCTTCACCATCGACGGTGCCTCGACGTCGGCAAGTTCGTTCCTGCAGCAGACGATCACGACGGGCGATACGGGCGCGGCGCTCAACTGGACAGCCAGTTCATCGATGCCATGGGTCACGGTCACCGGCAGCGGCGGCTCAGGCAACGCAGCACTGCTGACACTGGTGCCGGCCGAGATCGCCGCTCTCAGGAACGGCCCGTCGATCGCCGTCGTCACCTTTACCTACAACGGTCCGGGAGTGATCTCGCAGACGAAGACCCTGGCGGTCACACTGAACCTGCGCCTGCCGACGGTGAATTACGTCGCCCCCTATGTGTCCTACGCCAGCGAACCGGAGGAAGTCGTGATTCGCGGTTCGGGCTTCGGACAGGCGAATCTGTCGCAGGTGATGTTCGGCGCAGTTCCCGCGCAATCTGTCAGCGTACGCAGCGATACCGAAATCCGCGCCCTGCCGCCTGCAGGACTGGCGGCCGGCGCCCGGCCGCAGATCACCATCGCCAACAACCTCGGCCTGGCCCGCTCACGCGCCGAACTGGTCGTCCGGGCGCACCCGAACTATCCCTACTCCGCGCTGACCACCAACTTCGGCCGTCAGAACGAGCACATTGTTTACGATGCCGAGCGCGATGCGGTCATCACCGCGCGGGCGTATTTCGAACTGTGCTGCGAGCCCACGTCGTTCATCACGCGCTTCCGATACGACGCCGGCACCGGGACGTGGGCCATGACGTCGAAGGACGTCCCCCAGCTCTTCGACATCGCCATGACTCCCGACGGCAAACAGTTGCTCGTGCTGACCACCAACGAGCTGCAGTGGCTCGATCCGGTGACGCTCGCAACGCTGGGCAGCGTACCCGTGCCCGGGTTCTACGGCGGTACGGCCAGCCAGCTCGCGGTTGCCAATGATGGCAACGTCATCGTCCGCGACGCGGGTCGCATCTACTCGCTGCTCGAGCGGACGTTCACTCCCATCATTGGTCTCAGCGGAACAGTGCGCATCGACATGAGCCCGGACGGCAGTCGTGCCATCACGGGCGCGGCCACCAATCAGGGTGACGTGCCGCTGTCGTTCTACGATTCGTCGACCGGCACGATCAGCACGACGACCGCGTTCCAGTACTACAGCCCCGGCAGTCTCGACCGTGCGGCGACCAAGTCCCTGTCCGGTCAATTCGTCCGCAACGCAGACTTCTCGGTGTTCGGCGAACTGCGCGACGGATCGCTGCCGCTGGAAGGAGACCTTCTGCGCCCGGATGGCAAGCGTGCGTATCGTTACCGCTATACGGATGGATCGTCTCCGACAGCGCTGGTGCGCGTGTTCAGCACGGAAGTAAGCATGCCGATACTCCCGGAACTCACGGCGATCAACGTCCCCAACGTTGACTTCCCGGGCGTCACACGTGTGTTCGTGAGCCTCGACAACAGGACGCTGTTCCTGGTCGGCGACAAGAAATTCGTGGTGATACCGCTGCAGGATTGACGCGACGTTCAGCAGCTGCCCGACGCGTCTCGCCACGGCGGGTAGCGCAGCTATTTCGCTGCGGGTCGCGACACGTGCGTGTAGACGACCTGCCATTTCCCGTCGCGCCTGGCCCAGATGTCGGCGAATCGCAGCGTGACCGCGAATGGCTTCCCGCCATCGACGCCGCGCAGGTCCACGACGCCTCCCATGACGGCGCCGTCGTTCCACACTTTCTCGACCGGTTCGAGCACGGTGAATGGCTCGATCCTGTAGCCGGGAGTCGTGTAGTCGCGAATCAGCTCTGCCTTGCTCTGCAGCCGGCCGCTGCTGTTCACCAGCGTGTAGTCATCCGCAACCAGTCGGCGCAATTCGGCGCCGTCGCCATTGACCTGCGCCTGGTCGTAGTCGCGTACAGCTTTCGCCAGATCCGCCGGAATGTCTCCCGCGAAGCTCACTTCGAGGAGCAGCAGCATGCAGAGCACAGCCGACAATAGTCGCAGGGACATATCCTCTCCTCCGCAGTGCGAGTGAAACCTGATCGGGTCACTTTTTCTTCGGCAATTCCAGCACCAGCAGCGATACGGCCTGGCGCGGCAATGTGAACTCGAGATGCACAGCGCCACGACTGACAGTGACTTCGTGCGCCGGCTCGAGTTGCTCCAGCTTCCCGGCCTTCTCGACCGCCGCGTACTGTTCTTCGTTCAGGACCATGGGCGAACCCAGACGCTGCCACGCAGCGTAGGAATTGCTGTGCTGCTGGTCGATGCGATAGTGAGTCAATGACGCGCTGCGTGACTTCCCCAGACCGGTCGCGGTCAGTGACACCTGTGCGTCGGCGCCAGGCACATCATCGTCGTGATAGTGCCACGCCATGATGTACAGCCGGTGACCGTCGAATGCGGCGAGTGCAGATACGTCGGGCCGGCCGCGCACGCTGTTGGCAATCATGTCCGGCAGCGGCACCGCGCCCGTACTCGACGCATCGACGCGCCGGCCCTGCATCAGGCTGAACATGCGGAAGACATTCAGCACGGGCAAGTCCAGGCCATTGCTGGCCAACGCGCGGAAACCGGCGAAGTAACGCTGATCTTCGAACTCGAAAGCCCACGTCAGCGCGCCCTCCAGGTTGACGCCGTACCGGTCCGCAAGATCCTGTTTGCGCGCGAAGCTCGCTGCCGTGTAGCTCGAGTACATGGTGCTGTTGCGATAGGCGAGCTGCGGACCCTGGCAGGCAGCGCAGCCTTCGGGATCGGACTCGCCGATGACGATCGGCCGCGGCTTCATCGTCGGAATGGCGGCGATCCGCGCAAACCCCTCATCGATGGTTTTCAGCTGGGTGCCGATGCTCAGCCGCACGTGTCCGTCGATGAACGTGGCATTGCCCTTGGCATGAAAGGAGATGAAGTCGGTCGGTGTGCCCGTGGCGCCGGTTGCGTGGTTCGTGCCATCGGCAACGTGCGCGAGAAAATCGTCCATGAACTTGCCGCCGCTGCCCGCCGTGTCAGGTCCACCCACCCGCGCGGTCGGCAGCGCCCGTCTCACGCCATCGATCGCGTAGTCGTGCAGCTTGTAGAAATCCTGCGGTGTGCCGTACCAATACGCAGGATAGTTCGCTTCATTCCATGTCTCGAAGTACCACTGCTCGACTTCTTCACGGCCGTAGCGTTCGACACAATGTCGGACCCACTGGTTGACCAGCTCACTCCACTTTGCGTAGTCCTTTGGTGGAAACGCCCAACCGGCGCTGATCGCCTCGTAGCGAAAACCGGGCCGCCAGTTCTGGCGATAGGGATCAGGCTGCACGGACAGTGCCTGCGGCATGAAACCGATCTCCACATACGGCCGCACGCCTCGCGCCAGGTACGTGTCGAAGATGCGATCGACGATGGTCCAGTTGTAGACCGGGTTGCCGCTGGAGTCCTCCGTGTAAGCGTTGGTGCTACCCCATTTGAGCGCTGGCGTGCCATCGCCGGAAGTAAGCAGGTTGTGAGTGCGAAAGTAGATGGAGTGCGGCTTCAGTGCTCCGAGTTCCGCGAGCAGCTTCTCTCCATCCTTCATGGTTGCGTAGTTGGGCTCGTCCGCGCCGAAGAAGCGCCAGATGGGTCGCAACTCGCCAACGGGTTTCGCGGCATCGACGCGGATCGAGACCGGGAAGGCGCCGGCCGCACCATCTGCCGCAACAGCGAGAGGCGCGGCGATCAGCAGTGGCAGGCAAATCAGGACGGCATGGATGCGCATGGAGCCGCTCCCCAGTGTGGCTGCAATACGGATGAGGGATCACGCGCCTTTGACATTTGACTGCGTCAGCGCGCCCATGACCGAAGCCTACCCGATGATGCCGAAGCGTCACAGGTCGAAGGTTGGGATGGTCCGGGTTCTGCGCAGCTTGGCAGCGGCGCTCGTTCGCGACAGTGGGCATTTCCTGAATCCGAGGGCTCTGCCTGCAGAATGCCGGCCCAGCGGGTATCCTGCACACCTGAGTGGGTGATGATGGCGATGACTCCAGCATGCCGTGGAGGGCTGTTGCCGCGCAGAAGCCGGCAACTGTTGCTTCATCTCAGGGGACCCCTTCTTGCTGACGTCCGAGTCCTTTGCAGCTGCGTTCGTACGTTCCCGGTGGAGCGTTATCGCCATGCCGCTGCTGTGGCTGGCGCTGACGACCGGACATGCCGCCGAGATTGCATCCGCACCGGCAGGCGCCGTCGAAACCGGCGCCCCCGCGTACGAATTGCTGACGACCGAGTCGCTCGGACTGGACACTGCACCCACGGATTTTCGCGAGCTGCCTGACGGCCGAATCCTGCTGGTCGCGGGACTGCAGCTGGCGCTGGGCGATGGCGTGCGCTGGCAGGTCTACGAGCAGGGAGGAGACGCGGAACGCGTACCGGTAACCAGCGCGGGCGTCGACCTGGACGGGAGCATCTATGTCGCCATGCCGGACGGCGTGGCGAAAGTCGAGTTTGGCGAGGACGGACGCTGGCGACCGCGACTGGTCGCGCCCTGGTCGATTCCCGGGCAACAGAACAAGCTGATGCTGCCACAGGCCATGATGCAGGAAGCCGGCGGCGAGTGGCTCTGGCATTCGCTGACCGGTGCAATCCTGTCGTGGCGGCCGGGGCGAACCATGGAGTTGCGCGGTTTTTCGAACACCATCGAAACCGCATTCGAGTTCGACGGCAACTTCTACGTCAGTGAGCGTGCCAATGGGACGCTCGCGCGCCTGCAGTCGGGCGAGAGCGAGCAGATCAAATCGGAAGGCTCGCTCAGTGCCATCACCTCCTCTCTCGCTCTCGGACCTGGTCGCTTGCTGGTGGGTACCTACGGACGCGGACTGCAGCTGTTCGATGGCCGTGCGGTGCACGGTTTCGCAGCCGATGAACTGTTCAGCAGCGGCGAACGCGTCAACGATCTGTGCCGCACCGAAAGCGGATTCCTCGCCGCCGCGATCGATGGCTATGGCATCGTTTTTTTCACCGAGGACGGGCGAACGGTGGAGGTGCTGGACCGCTCGTCCGACAGCCGCTTCGCGCGGATCCGGCGCCTGCGAAACGGTCACGGCGGCGTCGTGTGGGCGCTGTTCGATGCCGGCATTGCGCGGGTGCAATTTCCGGCGCGCGTTTCCAATTTCGAAACCCAGTTCGGCAACGGCCTCACCACGGCGCATCCGTACCGGCTGGGGAACACGCTGTGGATGCTGGCAGATGGACGCCTCTATCGCGGCGCGTACGACCACGCCGGCCGGTTGACGCACCTCGACCTGGACAGTCCTGCCGGCATTTTCGTGGGCACATTGTCCGATGCGCTCGGTGTGCCGATCGCCGGGACCGAGCAGGGAGCTTTTGTTCGCGAGTCCCGCGGATGGCAGTCATTCGCGCCCGACGCTGCGTACCTGCGTATCGTCGCGGACCGGCCGATCGCAGGACGCTGGCTCTACACCGCGCGCGAGGAGATCGGCTGGATCCATCGCGAAGGTGAGCGGCTGATCCGCTCCGACCGGCGACGGGTCCCGAACCTCGGCAATACCTTCAACAAACCGGTGCAGGACGCGGCCGGCCGGATCTGGCTCGAGCTCGGCATCGGCCGGGTCGCCTACATAGAGCTGAAAAACGGCGAACCGGTGGTGCGGATCCTGACCGAACAGGACGGACTGCCGCCGAGCTGGCCGCAACTGTTTCTTCACGACGGCGCGATCGCGGCGAACATCGCGGACCGCATCCTGCGATTCGATGAGCCCACGCAGCGCTTCACCAACGACGAGACTTTCCTGGCACAGGTGCCGGGCGCCGGGAAAGTCTTCGGTCGGCCCGGTATCGATCCGCAGGGCCGGTTGTGGATCGTGGCTGACGGCGAACTGCAGATTCGCACGCGCCGTTCGGACCGCTGGACGAACGTCGTGGCCACAGTGCCGGTGGGATTCGCGCCGTATTTCCTGACATTCGAGACCGACGGTGTCACCTGGATGCATGCCCAGCATCGGCTGGCACGTTTCGATCCGCGCATGCCGCCTGCCGCGCCCGTGCAGCTCGGCGCGCGATTCACCGAGCTCAGCGTCGCGGAAGGCCGGAGGCACTTCTATTCCCTGGATGCGCCATTGCCGGACCTGCCTTACCAGCAGAACACGGTGGTGGCCCGCTTCAATGCGCTCGGCAACGCATTCGCCGCGCCGATCAGTTTCGACGTAAGACTCGAAGGCGGCGCCGCAAGGGAATGGGTATCCGTCGGCAGCGCCGGATCGACGGTGCTGGACCGACTCAAGGAAGGCAACTACGTGCTGCGGGTACGACCGCGCCAGGGAACATTCATCGGACAGGAAGACTCCATCGCGTTTTCAATCCGCGCGCCGTGGTACCGCACACCGTTTGCCTGGTTCAGCTATTTCGTCGTCGGTATCGCGCTGGTCCTGGTGATGATCCTGTTGTCGACGCTGTTCGAACGTCGCGAGAAGGCCCGCCTCGAACGGCTGGTGGCGGAACGCACACGCGAGCTGCGACAGACCAACGTGCAGCTCGCGAGCCAGATGGACGAGATCCGTGTGCTGACGCAGGCAATTGCGCAGAGCCCGGTCGCCCTGTTCATCACATCGCCTGAAGGCATCATCGAGTACACCAATCCGCGCAGTTGCCTGCTGACCGGGCGCACCGTGGCGGATCTCGTGGGCCACAACCTCAACCGCCTGCGACCCGACACCGTATCGGATGCGACACGCGAAGAGATCGCGACGACGCTGGGACGCGGAGATTCATGGAGCGGTGAGCTGGCGATCGCGCACAGTGACGGCCGCAGCATCCCGGTACGCTCCACCATGTCACCCATCATCGGGCAGGACGGCCGTACCCATCACCTGATCCTGGAAGATGACATCACTGAATGGATCGAGGCACAGGAACGTCGCCGCCGCCTGGAGACACAACTCGCACAGGCGAAGAAACTCGAAAGCATCGGCACGCTCGCCGGCGGTATCGCTCACGACTTCAACAACATCCTGACCGGCATCCTCGGCTACTGTGAGCTCGCCCGCATGAATGCCGCGGACGGGATGGACAATACCGCCGAACTGGACCACATCCGCGCTGCCGGCCGCCGTGCCAAGGATCTCGTCAACCAGATTCTCACCTTCTCGCGCCGCAACGAGGGAACGCGTGTTGCGCTGGATCTGCGCCGGCCAGTGGAAGAAGCGCTGAAACTGCTACAGGCAACCCTGCCGGCCAACGTCGAGATGGTGCAGCAACTGCAGTCGGGAACAGTGCAGGCCGACGCGTCACAGATCCACCAGATCGTCACCAATCTCTGTACGAACGCGATACACGCAATGGCTGACCGTCCGGGCCGGCTCACCGTGCAACTCGAGCCCGTGCACGTCAGCGAGACGCTGGCTGCGGAGGTGCCGAACCTCAAGCCGGGCGCGTGGATGTGTCTCACCGTGGCGGACACGGGCCAGGGAATCGATGCGGTTACGCTCGAGCG